>Ga0136636_10000544_pt1 | contig 19654 bp, 9 predicted proteins | sample AntDrymUQ8522106_2_FD_104653 | JGI IMG/M metagenome (GOLD analysis project Ga0136636, IMG submission 104653) | Polar desert sand microbial communities from Dry Valleys, Antarctica - metaG UQ852 (21.06) | ecosystem: Environmental > Terrestrial > Soil > Desert | place: Antarctica: Dry Valley... | reverse complement strand
TCCTGAAGGAGACCAAGACCCTCAACCAGCTCGCGTCGGAGTACGGGGTGGCCACCACGGTGCTCCGAGAGTGGAAGCTCGCGGCGGTCAAAGGTATGGCCGATGTCTCCGAACAACGTGACTCGGTGACCGAGCTCAAGGCGACCCACGAGCGCCAGTTGGAAGACCTCTCTGCCGAAATTGGCCGGCTCACCACCCACGTCACCTTTTTGAAAAAAAAGTTGCCCTCCTAAGCCATGGGGAGCGGCGGGCACTGGTGGAGCACGACGCCGACGCCTTGCCGCGCATCACGCAGGCTGATTTGCTCGGAATCAGCCGTCGCAGCCTGTACTATCAACCCGTTCCGCCCTCACCGGTAGAAGGAACCTTTCACGAGCTGGTGCGGCGCCAGCAGCTCGTTGAGCGCAGCGCGCCGTAGGGGGCGGTAGGCGAAACGATGCGAGCCACGTTAGGGCTCGACGGGTTTGTGGGGCTGGCCCAGGCTCCCGAGCGCAAAGCGTCTCAAGCCAGGGCAGCAGTTCCTCGGCGAGCGGGGGCCTCCACGGAGCCGGCTGCCGACGGGCGCTCCGGCGTTCGAGCGTGGCCTGGAGGGCGGCGGCCTGCCCCAGCGTCACGTGTTCGCCAGGAACGTGGTCGAGCGCAGCCAGAATCTGGTCGGCCTCGTCGTGCCGTCCCTCTGCCACCCGCACCAGCGCCAGATCGAGGCGCCGGATCCGCTGACGGCCGATCCTGCGCCCCTCTACCACCCCCGCCGCGACGTCGGTGGATGCGGTGCAGTCCACCACCAAACCGCGGCCGCCTCGATCGTGCCGGCGGTTCTTTCCACAACCCGGTGAATGAAACGCCCTCCCGCGCTCAATCGCAGCGGCTTGCCGCGGGTTTAATCGGTCAACGTGTTTACCGCTGCACTAGCGGCAGCAGAACAAGGTACTCGCGCGTTTCAGGCTCAGCCTGAACGGCCGGGCCGATGAAGAAGGGCAGAGCATTGGATGCTATGCCGCCCGGGCCGCCGATGCTGACCGCGAGCGTGCCGCCGCTCGTAATGTCAGCGGCGTCGATCGTCGCCTGGAGCTGCGTGGCGGTGATCACTGTCGTCGGCTTGTCGGCGCCATTCCAGCGCAGTACCGTATCGCTCTGGAAGCCCGTGCCGGTCACGGTGAGCGTGAACCCGCCGCCGCCCGCCGTGGCCGAGGCCGGCATAAGCGCATCGAGCCTTGGTGGATCGACCAGCACCGTCGCGGCCCAGGTGCTCGGGCCATTCCAGAGGGCGGTTTGTGGCCAGTAGAAGATACCCACGTTGTACATGACGTGCTCGAGATCGAGCCCGGCGACGCCATTCAAGCCTCCCAACACCGCCACATCGATGCGCAGCTCGGCCTGCCAGGTGGTATCGTTGGCGCTGACGCGCCCGTTCAGCCCGCCAGGCCCTGGCTCGACGTAGCTGATTGCGTTGCCGTTCCCGTTATAGGTCTCCGGCACGCCGTCTTCGCCGAGCGCGAACACATAGTCGCCGGGCTGTGGCACCGTGTCACGGCTATTGTCGCGGTCGAAGCGCAGCACTGCCAGCGAGTCGGGCGAAGTGGCGGCCGCGCGGGCCAAGTTGGTGAAGCAGGCCCACACATGGCCCGCGCTGCGCAGCAGCTGCACCGTGGCCTGCGCGCCGTTGGCATAGGGCGCGAGCTGAACCTCGGCGGCCTCTGCGTAGGCAGAGTCGGCGCAGTCGCCGTCGAGGGTGGGCGCGCTGCCCTGTGGGATGCGTAGCGCCTCGATGGTCAGCGTCGTGGTGACGGTCTGCTCGTGCCCGCCCGCGTCGCGCGCGGTCAGCGTAACCGTGTGCTGGCCTGGCGCAAGCCCGCCGACGGCGCGCTCCTGCCCCGCGCCCACGTCCTTGCCGTCGAGTGTCCAGCGTAGGGCGTCGCCGCTCAGGCTGCCCTCTTCGGCGTCGATGGCCGTACCTTGTAGGGTGAGCATCTGGCCGGCGGGGAGGCTCTGCCCCGGCCAGGGCGAGATGATTGTGGGCTGCGGCCCGCGATCTGGCAAGCTGAACTGCTTCGAGCGCGCGATCGTGGTGTTATAGCCATCGCTTGCTAGCACACGAACCAGGCCGCCGCTGGTGCTCGCGGGCAGGCCGCTCAGGCTTTGCAGTGGCACCGTCACCGTATCGGTGCTGCCCAGGTTGGGGAAGTCGGTTAGCAGCGCGCGCCAGCTCGCGCCGCTGTCGGGGCTGTATTGCACGGTGTACAGCAGCGCGTCGGCGCTGTCGGCGTCGGAGGCCCGCCAGCTCAGCGTCATCTGCGCGTTAAAGGTTTCGCCGCCGGCCGGGCTAACAATCTCGACCGCGGGCGCCTGCGCGCCGGGGTTGAGGCTCGCCAGCACGCTCTCGCCGTCCAGCAGCTCGATATGCGCCACCTTGCCGTCGGGCGCCGGGAAGGTCAGATCGAAGTTCTGGATCGCGCTATCGTCGCCGTCGGCGTGATCGGTGAGCGTGATCGCGCGGTCGGCCAGCAGGGCGCCGCCCGCGTCGCGCAGGCGCAGGTGGTAAGGCCCGCCCGCGAGCGTGCCGACCTGCGCCGCATTGAAGGTCGGGGCGGCGCTGCGCTGCCACTTCTGGATCATGCGCTGGCTGAGCGCCGTGCTCGGCAGCACCCAGGCGTGATTGAGCGCCGACTTGGTGGGCTCGGCGCTGTTGACCACGCCGCTGATCAGCACCAGCGATGCGGCCTGGGCCAGCTCGGCTCCGGCAGGGGTGACGGCCTGTTGCGCCGAACGCAGCTGGAGGCTCGCGGCGTTGGGGATCTCGTTCAAGATACCGCCCCAGGTGAAGTCGCTGATCCAGCGCGGCTTGGGCGGGGAAATGTTGTGCGCGTAGGACATGAGGTCGCCTGCGGCGGTGGGCGCGATCGTCTCGAACCTGGAGCCAAACGTGCGATAGGTCAATCCGTAGTGTCGCTCGGGGCTATCGTCGAAGTCGATATCGCAGGGCCCGTACGGATAGGCGCCAACATCTTCGGGATTGCCGCAGTTGACGTGGCGGCGGCCATAGTTGTGGGCCAGCTCGTGCGCCAGCGTCACCGCGCGATCGGTCATCCAGTCGTTCGAAAGGTTGTCGGGCGGCAACCGGAACCAGAGCTGGTCGCCGATCATGCTGCCAGTGCCGTTGTTGCCGCCGGCATCGGCATGGACGACGCCGACATAGTGGGTGCGCGCGCGGGTGTCGTCGCAGCGGTCCGGGTCGTCCGAGAACTTGTCGCGCGCCAGGAGCGAAAGCATAATTTTGTCGCTATCAGAAAGGATGCCGTTGCCCAGCGAGCCCTCCTCGCCTACCTCGTAAGGGCCATACTTCCAGGGCGGGATGCCGAAGCGGGCTTCGAGTTCGGCCACGTCTTCGTTCTGATGAAACACCCAGAGGTCGGGTGTGGGCAGCAGCCGTTTGGTCATGTTGATGGCGAAGTAGTGCGATGACGTGAACAGCTGCACCCGTGGGTTGGTTCGCACCGGGATGAACACGACGCAGATCGGCGCCTTTTTGATGAAGTTGAAGGACGCCTCGGCCAGGCTATTGTTGGCGCGGTTGGGGTCGCTCCAGACGCCGCCGGGGTCGATCTGCGGGCTGAGCCTGATCGACGTGGCGCTTACCCACTCGGGCGGCAGCTGAAAGATCCAGGCGCTATTGGGGTCGCTGCGGTTGACCGCGATATTGTTGGCGGTGAAGTTTTGCACACCATTGACTGGGCGCAGCGGCGAGCCGGGCAGCGCCGCGCCGCCGGCAGTCTTGCCGTGGAGCACCGCGTCAACGCCATGCACGTCCGGGCCGCTCAGCTTGTTGCCGAACAGCCGCACATAGGTCGTCTTGTCGGCCACCAGCGGCACGTCGTTGCCCAGCCCCTGCACGCCCTGGGAGACCTCCCAGGCGTTGAAGGCCAGGTCCCACCGCACTGGCGGCGCGTCGGCGCGGATGCGCGTGATGCCGAAGGAGGTGTTGAAATAGACCCAGCCGTCGGCGATGCCGATGTTGCTGGCGTCGTTCGCGACGTCGTAGACGCCTCCGCAGTTGCGGCAGGCGATCTGCTGCGCGGTATCGAAGGGGTTGCTGAAGACCTCATTCTGGATGTTCCACTTCATGAGCCGCGCATTATCGGTGCAGCTACGAAACTCCCCCGAGCCGCTGCACTGGTACTCGACCCAGAACATATAGCGGCCGTCGACGGCGAGCTTGCCCGGCGTGTAGGCGACGCCGTTCACCGTCGGGCCGGTGTAGGCGGTCGTCGTAGTGCAGGGATTGCGGCACCAGTAGCCCTTAATCTCGGAGCCATTGACCCAGAGCGGGCTGACCCTGGTGTAGAAGAGCTCCTCGGTTATCGTCGCTTGGTTCAGGTAGTTGCCTGTTGCGGCGAACAGCGGGTTCTTGATACAGGTGCCGCCGCCGCCGAAGCCCAGGCAGATTTTAAACAGCGAGTAGCTGTAGCCGTTGGCAAAATAAACGAGGTCATCCCCCTTGATCGTCAGGTTGCTCACATTCGTGCCGAGCGGCTCGGGCTGCGCGTTGAATGGGCTGAAGTCGAGCTTGTCGGCCGAGCGGATGGCGCCGTTTTCGAGCCAGTAGATGTAATTGTTGAGGTAGGTGTCGCCCTTATCGAGCAAGATCTGGCCATTCGGCGCCAGGCTATCGGCCACGTTCTGCGCGGTAAATGGGGTTCTTGTCGAGCGGTGAGTGATTTTGCGCGCCCTCGAGTCGTAATACCACAGCCCGCTATCGTCAGCAGCCAGCGACGAGTGGACACATGCGCTGCTGCCGGCTAAGGTCACGGCCCTGCCGCCGCTCAGGGGCCAGCGCCGTAGGTAGGAACCGCAGCGCGCCCAGTAAAGAAAGCCGCCGCCCACCGTCCAGACTTCGGCGTTCTCGATCTGCCCGCGCAGGTCGGGGATGTCGCGCAGAAACTGTGGAGCGCCGCTCTGTGCCTGCACAGGCTGCACCGGCGCGAGCGGGTTTGCCAGCACGCACAGTGCCACAAGCAGCAGCGCCAGCGGCCAGCGCAAGTAGCGCGATCGGGTTGGAGGGATGCGCGAGGCCCGCATAGGCTGTCGTAGACGGTTCATGGTTCGCTCCTCTATGCTTCAGCGTGCTACCGCCGCAGGAAGGGCAAGAACAGTTGCTGCGTGCTGCCGCCGCTCGGCAGCACGAGCAGCGTGATCGACTCGGCGGGGAAGCTGGCGTCGAACCCGCTGGCCGCGATGCTCTGGTCGGCCACACGACTGATCGCGCCGAGGCTCGCGGCGCTATAGCGGTAGACGGCTGCGCTGGCGCCGGGCGTGAAGCCGCTCAGCGCGACCCTACTGCTCAGGGCGCCCTTGGTCTTGTTGAGCACCATCAGCGTGAGCGCCCCGTCGCTCGCGCGCTGTGCCGCATAGATCGCCAACGTACCCTGGTCGCTGCTAGCCGCCTGCACGCTCGTATTGCCGAAGCGTCCGCCCTGGCCGTCGTAGTTGCGGTAGATGCGGAAGGCGTAGGCGCTGGGGCGGTCGGGGGCGAACTTCGACGCCTCAGTCTCGTAGCGTCCGTCGAACAGCGTCGCCAGATCGACGCCCTCGCGCCCAAAGACACCCAGAATGTCGGCCTGGGCCAGCGCCCCATTGAGGTCGGCGTGCGCGCCCCAGCTATACTCGCTGATCGCGATCTTGGTGCCGGGGTAGTTCTGCGCCACCATCTCGCGCAGACGCGGGATAAGCTTGACGACGCCGCCGTCGGGCATGCCGTAGTCGGGATTCTTCCAGAAGCGGTCGGGGTAGCTCGGGTCCCAGAGCGAGCGCACCGATTCGAGGCGCGTGGCCTGGAGGGCGGCATCACCCGCCGGGTTCTGGTACTCGCCGTTTTGCGGATACCAATGCACATCGAGGTAGTCGAGGAGGCGCACGCCGTTGCTCTGTTCGTAGGCGCGCATCTGCTGGAGGTACCATTCGAGGAAGGGCGTGCCGCCATTGTTCGCGCGGTCGGTCTGATTCACCCAGTCCTCCTGCTGGCCGTCGTAGAAGGAGCTGAAGAAGTAGGAGTAGCTGCCCAGCGAGGGGCCTAGCGTCTGAGCGCTCGGGTCGGCCTGCTTCACGGCCGCCGCGTACTGGTAGGTCGTGTTGCGGAACTCCTGATACCTCGGCGCGATGGGCACCAGGTCGGCATGGGTCGCGGCCCAGAGGTCGGGCTCGTTGTCGAGGGCGTAGAAGCGCACGCCGCCCTGCGCGGCGGGGCCATTGGCCGCCTTGAGCTGATCGACCCAGGCGCGGGCGTCGGCGGGGCCGAAGGGCACGCTGGTGTCGCCGGGGTCTACCGGCTTGAAAAAGGCGTAGCTGCCGCCGGGCGTGGTGCCGATGATGCCGCTACCGCAGTTCGGGTGGTCGGGGTTGATGGCCGGGCTACCGTAGTATGGCTGTGGGGTGTAGACGTATTTTTGCACGCTGAAGCCGCAGGTGGCGTTGTTGCCGTTCTTGGAAACCCAGCCGGTCATGGGGATGGTGATGATGCTTTCAGTTGCGGTGCGGCGGTCGCGGGCAATGAAGTCGTCGGCGGAGATATCGGCGATGCGGTTGGCGAAGTAGTAGTCGAGGCCGCTGTTCGTGGTGTTGGTCGCCCAGTTGTAGCGCGTGGCCAGATTGCCGCCATAGCGTCGCACCGGCAGGCCGATCTCCCTGGCGAAGGCTTCGTCGGCCTCGTGCAGACCGTAGATGCCCTCGCTGATCGGCTTGCGCGCCGCCGCCGCATTTACGCTGAGCGTCAGGCCATTAGGCGCGGGCGGCTCGTCCTGGCAGGCGCTCGCGCTGGGCGCGCCGCGCGACTCGTCCACCACATAGATAAACCTGCGCTCGACGCCATTGACGATCAGCGTGCCCTCGGCGGCGGAGGCCGAGGCCGACCACAGCAGGCTAAGGAGCAGCGTGATAAGGAGCAGGCTGAGCAGAGTGGGTGTGCGTTTCATGGACTCCTCTGATGTGACATCCGCGCTGAGCGTTGCCTCTCAAGTAAAGCACCCGCGCGGCGCTACGAGAAGCTCCAAAGCGATAGTAGTAGCGATACTAAGCGTTAAAACAAGGTTCGGGTGCGAGCTAGGCGTTTCCCTGCTGCCGCGCCAACGATGGCCCGCAGCTTGCTTCACGCCTGTCGCTATCGATGCTATAGTGGTGCAGCACACACCTGGGCATACACTGGATTCCTGTCATGGTCGAGGAGCTGCCATTCGGTCGGGGCGTGCGTGGTCGTCGCCGCGCCCTCGATCTCACGCAGGAAGAGCTAGCCAATCGCGTGGGCTGCGCCGCGATTACGGTGCGCAAGATCGAAGCTGGAGACCTGCGCCCGTCGCAACAGGTGGCGGCGCGGCTGGCGGTGGCACTCGCGCTACCGACAAATGAGCAGGCGAGCTTTATCCGGGCTGCGTGCGCGGTGCGCTAGGCTGCGCGCGAGAGTCCTTTGCTGTCCGCGCAAGCGCCGGGCGCCGAACAGCTCGACGGCGCCCTTGGCGAGTCGCTGCGCCACAACTATCAACTCGGCGAGCAGGTCGGCAGCGGCAGCTTTGGCATCGTCTATCGCGCGCAGCAGCTGCGGCTCGAGCGCGCCGTGGCGGTCAAGGTGATCCGCCCGCAGTACGCCGACCACCCCGACTTTATCCGGCGCTTCGAGGCCGAGGCCCACATGGTGGCCCGCCTGGAGCACCCGCATATCGTGCCGCTCTACGACTACTGGCGCGAGCCAGGGGCGGCCTACCTGGTGATGCGCTATATTCGCGGCGGCTCGCTGCTGACGCTCCTTGAGCAGGGGCCGCCGCCGTTGGCCAGCATGCTGCGAATTGTGGAGCATGTTGGGACTGCCTTGCAGTACGCACACCGCGCCGGGGTGATCCACCGCGATGTGAAGCCGGCCAACGTGCTGCTCGACGAGGATGGCAACGCCTATCTGGCCGACTTCGGCATCGCCAAGGATCTCGCGCACCCCGAGGTCGCGCTGTCGCTCGCGGAGGCCTTCGTCGGCTCGCCGGCCTATTCCTCGCCCGAGCAGATCCGCGCCGAGGCGCTCACGCCCCAGACCGACATCTATGCGCTGGGCGTGTTGCTCTACGAGCTGCTCACGGGCAAGCGCCCCTTCCAGGGCCCGACCACGGGCGACTATATCCAGCAGCAGCTCAGCACCGATATGCCTGTCTTGGCTGCAGGCCGCGACGGGCTGCCCACGGCGCTCGACCGAGTGGTGCAACGCGCGACGGCGAAGCTGCCCACGGCGCGTTACGCCGACGTCGGCCAACTGCTGGTCGATCTATACGCCGCGCTCGACGCGCTCCCTCACCCGTCGCCAACGCCAAGCGAGCAACCGGCAGCCCCCCCGACACTGGTGCTCGAGCTTGCGGCGCAGGATAATCCGTACAAGGGACTGCGGCCCTTCAGCGAGACCGACGAGGCGACCTTCTTCGGGCGTGAGAGCCTGGTGCAACGGCTGCTCGCGCGCCTGGGCGAGCGCAATGAGCTAGCACGTTTTCTCGCCATTGTGGGACCCTCGGGCAGCGGCAAATCCTCGGTGGTGCGGGCCAGCCTGCTGCCTGCGCTGCGGCGGGGCGCGCTGCCCGGCTCCGAGCACTGGTACATCGTCGATCTTGTGCCGGGCGCTGAGCCGCTCGCGGAGCTGGCCGCTGCGCTGCGCCGAATCGCCCCGGCCGGCATCGAGAGCCACGACTTGCTGACGCTGCTGCGCGGCCACAGCCGCGGCCTGCTGCGCGCAACGCGCATGGTGCTGCCGCCCGCGCCCGAGGCCGAGCTGGTGCTGTTCATCGACCAGTTCGAGGAGCTGTTCGCACTTTGCGTCGATGAGGCCACGCGCAGACACCTGCTCGAAAGCATTATCGTCGCCACCCTCGACGAGCACTCGCGCCTGCGCGTCGTGATCACCTTCCGGGCCGACTTCGTTGACCGGCCGCTCCAATACGTCGATTTCGGCGAGCTGTTCCGGCAGCGCAGCGAGCTGGTACTGCCCATGACGGCCGAAGATCTCGAGCGCGCGGTGGTCGGCCCAGCGCGCTGGGCCGGGCTTGCAGTTGAGGACGGTCTGCCGGCAACGATCGTTGCTGAGCTGGTGGCGCAGCCCGGCGCGCTGCCGCTGCTTCAACACGCACTGAGCGAGCTCTACACGCAGCGCCAGGGGCGCGTGCTCACACGCGCCGCCTACACGGCCATCGGCGGGGTGGGCGGCGCGCTGACGCGCAGCGCCGACGCGCTGTTTAACGCACTGGATCCGCCTGGCCAGGCGGCCGCGCGTCGCCTGTTGCTGGCGCTAGTTAGCCCCGGCGAGGGCGAGGGCGAAGATACCCGGCGGCGCCTGCGGCAGGCCGAGCTGCGCACGGCCGGACCGCCTGCGGCGGTCGAACGCATCCTCGCGCGCTTCGGCCACGCCCGGCTACTGACCTTCGACCACGACCCGCAGACGCGCGAGCCGACAGTGGAAGTGGCCCACGAGGCGCTGCTGCGGGGCTGGCCGCGGCTGCGGGGTTGGCTCCGTGCGAGCCGCGAGAGCCTCCAGATCCAACGGCGGCTCAGCGCCGTCGCGAACGAGTGGATCGCCGCCGGGCGCGACAATAGCTTCCTCGCCAGCGGCGCTCGCTTGATGCAGTTTGAGGCACTAGCGAACGACGACGACCTCCTGATCGAAGGCCCGGAGCGCGCCTACCTCGAAGCCAGCCTGCGCGAGCGCGAACAGCAGGAGCAGCGCGAGCGCGAGCGCCAGCAGCGCGAGCTGCACATCGCCCATCAGGGGCGGCAGGCTGCTCAGGAGAGCGCCCTGGTGGCCCAGGGCGAGGCGCTCGCTGCGGCGGCCCAGGCGGCGGTTTCTCAGGGCAACCTGGATCAGGCGCGCGCGCTGGCATTGGCGGCGGTGCAGGTGCCGCGCCCCGCGCCCGAGGCGCAGGCCATCCTCTCGCAGGCGGCCTACGCGCCGGGTACACGCCGCCTGTTCAGCGGCCACGGCGATGCTGTGCTCAGCGTAGACTATAGCGCCGACGGGCGCTTCGTGCTCTCGGGCTCGACCGACAAAACCCTGCGCCTCTGGGATGCTGCCACAGGGCAGGAGCGCCTGCGCCTGAAAGGCCTCGAAACGAAACTTTGGAGCGTGGCGCTCAGCCGTGACGGGCGCTTCGCGATTGCCGGCGCGGTGGATACGCTGGTTCACATGTGGGATCTCGAAAGTGGCCAGGAGCTGCAACGCCTCAGCGGACACACTGGCGAGGTGACGAGCGTAGCCTTCAGCCCTGACGGGCGCTTCGTGCTCTCGGGCTCGACCGACAAGACCCTGCGCCTCTGGGATGCTGCCACGGGGCAGGAGCTGCGCCGTTTCAGCGGGCACGCCAAAGGCGTCTGGGCGGCAACCTTCAGCCCCGACGGGCGCTTCGTGCTCTCGGGCTCCGACGACGCCTCGATGCGCCTGTGGGAGGTCGCCGCGGGTGCGGAGCTGCGCCGTTTCGAGGGCCACGCGACGCGTGTGCTCGCGCTCGCCTTTAGTAGCGACGGGCGCTACGCGCTCTCGGGCTCGTGGGACGAGACAGTGCGCCTGTGGGAGGTCGCCACGGGTGCGGAGCTGCGCCGTTTCGAGGGCTATGATGGCTCAGTGATGAGCGTGGCCTTCAGCCCCGACGGCCAGCTGATTGCGTCCGCATCGGCGAATATCGTGCATATCTGGAAGGCGAGCAGTGGGAAAGCGCTAGAACGCTTCTGCGAGCACCGCGACGAGGTCTTCGACCTGGCCTTCAGTCCCGACGGGCGCTTCGTGCTCTCGGGCTCGCGTGATGGCACCCTGCGACAGTGGGAGCTGCCCGACGGCGCCGAGCTCCGGCGATTCGTCGGCCACACCAGCTGGATTCGCGGCGTGGCGCTCAGCCGCGACGGGCGCACTGCCGTCAGCGGCGCCTGGGACTGGACGCTGCGAACCTGGGATCTCGCCAGCGGGCAGCAGCTACGCCTGCTCGAAGGCCACTCAGACGGCGTCGAGGCCGTGGCACTCAGCCCCGACGGGCGCTTCGTGCTCTCGGGCTCGGACGATACCAATCTGCGGCTGTGGGATCTCGAAAGCGGCCAGGAGCTACAACGCTTCAGCGGGCACGAGTCGTATGTGTGGGACGTCGCCTTCAGCCCCGACGGACGGCTTGCGCTTTCTAGCTCTGAGGATAGGACGCTGCGGCTGTGGGAGCTCGAAAGCGGCCAGGAGCTGCGCCGCCTCACGGGCCATACGGCCGGTGTCGAGAGCAGCGCCTTCAGCCCCGACGGTCGACGCATCCTTTCGGGCGGCGCCGATGCCACGCTGCGCCTCTGGGATGTTGCCACCGGCAAAGAGCTACGTCAGCTAACGGGACACAGCAACACCGTCAACAGCGTCGTATGGAGTCCCGACGGCACATTGGCGCTCTCCGGTTCCGCCGACGGCACAGCGCGGCTGTGGGATGTCGAGCGCGCCGTGGATCTCCAGCGCTTCCCCAAGCAGGCCGGTCCGGTGCTCTTCGTCGCCTTCAGCCCCAACGGGCAGACAGCGCTGTTCGCCTCTAGCCTCTCGACGCTGGCGCTCTGGGATGTGACAACGGGCCGGGAACTGCGCCGCTTCGCCACCAACGGGGCACTGATCTATAGCGCCGCCTTCAGCGCCGACGGTGAGAACATCCTGGCCGGAATGACCGACGCGACGCTGCGCCTCTGGCGTATAGACACGGCGGAGGCGCTGATTTCCTATGTGCGAGAGCAGCGCTACCTGCCCGAGCTGAGCTGCCCCCAGCGCGAGCGCTACCGGCTGTCGCCGCTCTGCACTGCAAGTGCCGCAGCGGCCGAGTAGGCGCAGCGCCAGGGTGCGAAGACGATCGGGCTAGACTGCAAGGCGCGGGCGGCGCCCTCGGCAACCTGGCCGTCGCCCGCGAGATTGGCGACCGCCAGGGCGGCACGGTTGCTGGGATGGGACAGCCCCGGACGAAGCGCTCAGGATGGCGCGTGTAGCTGCGCTCCAGCAGCTCCTGTCGGGCCGCAAGCAGTGCCGGTGCCTGTCCCTGATGGACGGCCAAGGGCGTGAGCAAGCCAATCCCGCTGTGGCGAGCTACGGGCACAGGGTTTTACGGGAGGGTGTGAAACAGTTCGTCGCCTGACCGTTCGCTGGCGCACTGCGCAGGGGTATGCTAGTCCACCGCCGAAACGCCAGTCGCGCAGGCAGATTCCCCACCCTGTCTCCCCACTCCCGGTGACGCGACCGCTCTCACCGCGCCAGGTACGATGGCGGTTGTTGAAGCCTGAAGCTGAGCTGAAGCCAGAACAACGGCTGTAAGAAATTGTCGTTACTATTGCGGACCCTGGCCCTCAATAATCTCGCTCACCAATGCCCCGCCCGCCTCTGACAGCAAGGTGAGGCCGGTGGCTGCGAGCTTCAGCTCAGGGTCAACCCCTGTCATGAAGCTGAGCGCCGTGCTAGCCGCATTGCCTGAACCATCAGCTACCATTGCTTGGGGTGATGCACCAGTCGCGGCATCTATGCCTGCACTCACTCCAGCGCCAGCTACACCGCCAATTCCAACAGCAACCATTGCTCCGGCGTTAGATGCAGCTGCATAGGCGGCAGCTCCCCCACCAACGGCGCCGACCACAAACCCTTTGGCTGCCGCTGCTGCCGCCTTGCCGGGATCTTTGCTGTCCAGGGCCTCAGCGCCTCCCGCAATCCCTGCGCCGGCGAGCCCATTCCCAGCAGCGGCACGGAGCACACTGCCAAGGCCAGCTTTCGGGGAGGCAGCTGGTGCTGGCTTCACCTGCCACATCGAGCCAGTCCTGCGGCCGGTCGGCGAATGCCTTATGGACGATCAGATCCTCGGCGCTGCACGTGAGCAGAGCCTGATGCTCGGCGATGTGATAGCGGCTCGCCCGCTGCACGGTGCGCTCCTCAAATGGCATCGCTCCGAGCGCAATATCGAGCGGGACGTCGTTGCGGCCAACGAGGAGGACTACTCGCGTCTGCAACGCAAAGTCGCGGGTATCCGGGAGACGCCCTGGGTAGTGTGCGAGCAGGTGATCGATAGAGCGTTCCTCATGGCCGAACCCGGTGAGCAGCGTCAGATCAGCATCCTGGGTAAAACGCGGCTCGCCCCAGCGCTGCACGGCGATGCCGCCGATGAAGCAGAATTGCCACCCAGCGCGCTCGCAGAACGTCTGGAGGTCGTAGGCGGCAGCGAAGATCGGGTTCATCGGCGCCTCCGCTGAAAGAGGCGCTGTTGCTCCACCAGGCCAGACGATGGGTTTGATTGTGGTGGCGCGCGCATCACCCAAGACGCTAACACCCGCTCAGCGGCGGCGAGTGCCGTAGCATCTGTCATCTGCGCTCATTCTCGCTGCCGCACTTCGGCAAGGGCGACGGCTGCGCGGCGCCACTGGCGCATCCACTCATGTCGGTAATCCGGCTGGGACATCGGACACCTCGTTACCTGACGATATCTGTCTGATGCCACGATTGTAGCACGTTTGGCGCGTCAGAACCAGCCAAACCCTTGCTTGGGCATTCTCTACTTCTGGCCGTAGTCGCCAAAGCTGGCACGCTTGCGACTCAAGCTGGCGCGCTTGCGACGTTCTGGGCCGATGTGCCCGGCACGTTGTTCGGACAAGCAGTGGCCGGAAATCTGTGTAATCTGCGTAATCTGCGGACAACATGCTCGGTTCAGAACCGTTGCATCTCCTACCGCTCGCGCTGCGTCAGGATCAGCGAGGGCGGCTCCAGGCGCAGCACCGGGTCGGGCGGGGTCATCGCGATGCCGCGCTGCTGGAAGATGTCCCAGATGCGCAGCCGCAGGTCGCTGGTGACGCGATCCTGGGCCAGCGGCTCGTCGATCCAGACCAGCAGGCGGTAGTGGATCATGCTCTCGCCGAACTCGGTGACGAGCACATCGCAGGGCTGGTCGGGCATAGTGGCGGGGTGCTTGCCGGCGTCGCGCAGCGCCGCGATCACCAGCTGCGGGCTGGTCTCGTAGGTGGCAGCCACCGCAATATGGATCTGAATCTTGCGCGTGTCGCGGGTGTAGTTGGTGACAATGCTGTCGAGGAAGTGGCCGTTCGGCACAATATACTCGATGTTGTCGTCGGTGCGGATTTGCGTGGTGCGCAGCGTGATATCCTCCACCACGCCGACGCGATCCTCGATGCGTACCACATCGCCAGGCACGAGGCTGCGCTCCGAGAGCAGGATGAAGCCGCTCACAAAGTTGTTGAAAAGCGACTGGAGCCCAAAGCCGAGGCCCACCGACACGCCGCCCGCAATCACGGTGAGCGTCGTCAGGTTGATGCCGATCGTGCCGAGGCCCACCAGGATACCGGCCACGAGAATCGTGTAGGAGGCAAGCGTGGAAAGCACCTGGGTGAGCGCCGTGTCCATGCCGGTGCGCGGCAGAAAGCTCTCACGCAGGAAGCTGCGGGCGTTGCGGCTCAGGAACATAAAGCCGTAGATAATGATGCCGCCCAAAAGCACCGAGCGCAGCGTGATCAGCACGTCGGCGCTGGGCTGGAGCCCAAACTCCAGCACGTTGTCGAGCAGCCCAAGGCCATGCAGCAGCGCCGTGAGCCAGATGAGCGGGCGGAGGATCTGGTACTTCCAGGTGTGGGCGTGCTCCGGCCGCATGTGCAGGTCGATCAGGGTCGCCAGCAGCCGGTAGACAACCCAGAGCGCCACGAAGAAGCTCAGCCAGCTCAGGATGAGCGTCGGGCGCCCAGCATTCTCCAGCGCCCCCACCGCCACGTTGCAGAGCAACAGCACAGCGAGCGGGTAGGCGAGCTTGCGCAGACTCATGAAGCTTGCGGCGAGCCAGGGCACGCGCTTCAGCGGCGGCCACGCGGCAGCGCGCGCCTCTGCCAGCATCAGCAGGCGGGCCACCAGGGCGCTCGTCGGCAGCCCAAGCACAAATGTCAGGGCGAAGGCGCCATACTGCAGCAGCACATCCAGGGTGAGCAGGTCCGCCAGCCATGATGGAAGTAACATTAGTCTATCCAGACGTAGCGTGTCGATCTGTGTGGTACTATCACCAACAAAGACGGCCTGCTGTGCGCGGGCGTCACCCAACCCGCCGCTGGGGCCAGCAATGGTCCGGAAATCTGCGTAATCTGCGTAATCTGCGGACAACATGCTCGATATGCAGCAAAGGGATTAGACGATGACTCAGCTCATCTTTCCGCAGGGCTTTGTGTGGGGCGCCGCCACCTCGGCCTACCAGATCGAGGGCGCCGTCCACGAAGATGGGCGCGGCGAGAGCATCTGGGATCGCTTCAGCCATACGCCGGGCACAACGCGCGACGGCGCCACCGGCGATGTGGCCTGCGACCACTACCATCGCTACCGTGAGGATGTGGCGCTGATGGCCGAGCTCGGGCTCAAGGCGTACCGCTTCAGCATCGCCTGGCCGCGCATCCTGCCCAGCGGGCGCGGTGCCGTAAACCAGCCCGGGCTCGACTTCTACCGCCGCCTGGCCGAGGCGCTGCTCGAGCGCGGCATCACGCCTTACGCCACGCTCTACCACTGGGATCTGCCCACGGCCCTGGAGGATCTCGGCGGCTGGCCCGCCCGCGCCACCGCCGAGGCCTTCGCGGAGTACGCAGCAATCACGGCCACCGCCCTCGGCGACGTGATCCACGACTGGATCACGATCAACGAGCCCTGGTGCGTGAGCCTGCTCGGCCACCAGATCGGTGAGCACGCGCCGGGCCGCAAGGAGTGGCCCGCCGCCCTCGCCGCGAGCCACCACACGCTCCTGGCCCACGGCCTCGCAACCCAGGCCATCCACGCCGCCCGTCCCGCTGCGCGCGTCGGCATCGCGCTGAACTTCGAGGCCGTTATGCCCGCCTCTGAAAGCCCCGCCGACCGTGACGCCGCCCGCTTTCGTGACGGCTACTTCAACCGCTGGTTCCTCGACCCGCTCTGCGGCCACGGCTACCCCGCCGACATGGTGGCCGACTACACTGCGGCTGGCTATCTACCAGACGGCATGGCCTTCGTGCGTGACGGCGACCTGAAGACGATCGCCGCGCCCACCGATCTTTTCGCCTTTAACTACTACACGCGCACCGTGGTGGCCGCTGGCCCCACGCCCTGGCAGCACCAGCTGGTGCAGCTCGACACGCCCCGCACCGAGATGGGCTGGGAGCTCTACCCCGAGGGGCTCTACAACGTGCTGCTGCGTCTCCACAGCCACTACGGCCTGGATAATATCTACATTAGCGAGAATGGCGTAAGCTACGTGGACGTGCCGGGGCCGGACGGGCGCGTGCGCGACGAGGGGCGCATCGCGTATCTACGCGAGCATCTGGCCGCCTGCCACCGCGCCATCCAGGCTGGCGTCGATCTGCGCGGCTACTTCCAGTGGTCGCTGATGGACAACTTCGAGTGGAGCCACGGCTACCACCAGTTCTTCGGCATGGTTCACGTAGATTACACAACTCAGCAGCGCACCCCAAAAGACAGCTTCGCCTGGTACCGCACCCTGATCGCGCAGAACGGGTTTGTGGTATCGTAGTGTGCATACTTCTTGATGATGTGAGCGCCGGGCCACTGCCCGGCCTATGAAACGGCCCCATATGGAGATCGAGGCCAAGTATTTGGTAAGCGCAGCGGAGCTCGCAACGGTCGCCGCGCTGCGCGCCCTCGGCCCCTACACCCTTGTGCCCGCCCCCGAGCCAGAGCTACAGTCCAACAGTTACTTCGATACCGCCGACGGGCGGCTCGCCGCCGCGCGCTACGGCCTGCGCGTGCGCCGGATCGGCGAGCGCTCCCTGATCACGTTTAAAGGCCCCGCCAGCATCGACGACGCGGGCGTCCATCGTCGCGCCGAGCACGAGTTCCCCGGCGATGACCCAAGCCCGGCAAGCTGGCCCCCAGGCGACGCCCGCGAGCTCGCCCTGGCGCTCACTGGCCGCGCCCCGCTTGTGCCCACCGTCTCCGTAACCACCGAGCGCCATCTGCTGTACGCCGAGTACGCGGGCATCGCCGTGGCCGAGCTCTGCCTCGACCAGGGCGTGCTGCACGGCGGCGAGCGTGAACAAGCCTTCACCGAGCTGGAGATCGAGCTGCTGCCTGGCGGCACGCCCGCCGACCTGGCCGCCCTCGCCGCCGAACTGGCCTATACAATTAGCCTCACCCCCGAGCCGCGCAGCAAGCTCCAGCGCGCCCTGGCGCTCCGCACAGTGCCGTCGTAAGGGCGCCGGAATTTCGTATGGGCGCCCCTCGTGGGCGCCCCTCGTGTACTACTGAGTAATCTGCGGATGAAATTACCAAATCACGAAACCTCATGAAACTTGACACCATCCTCGACGCCTATCGCGTCGACACCGCCCACGCCCGCCAGGTGGCCGACCACGCCCTGGCCCTCTTCGACGCCGTGGCCCCCCGCTACGAGCTGCCCGCAGCGCAGCGCCGCCTGCTAGAGATCGGCGCCCTGCTACACAACGTGGGCCTCACCACCGACCCCGAGGCCCACCACATCGTTGGCCGCGACATCGTGTTGCGCCACCAGTTCGAGGATCTGACTGCCCGCGAGCGCTCCGTGGTCGCCTGTATGGTGGCTTTCCATCGCAAAAAGGTGCGTCCCGCCAGCGAGCCGGCCTACCTGAGCCTCGGCCAGCGTAGCCAGGCCAAAGCCCTGCGGCTCGCGGCCATCCTGCGCGTCGCCGACGGCCTGGACTACGCCCAGTCCCAGGGCACGCGCATCGAGGCGGTCGAGCCCGACCCCGCCGGCCTAAGCCTGCGCCTGAGCGGCCCCCACGCCGACGACGACGGCGCCCGTGCCATCGCCAAGGCCGATCTCTGGAGCAAGGTTTTTGGCGAAGAGCTGCGCACCACAGGCGGCGACGGCTTGCCCGACGCCCCAACCCTCAATGGCGTGGGCGAGCCCGGCGAGGCCGCTGCCGCTGTGCTGGCGCCCTGGTACGCCGCCCCCGAGGCGCCCCTGGCCGAGCTAGGGCGCGTGCTGCTGCGCCGCCACCTGCGCCAGCTGCTCAACGCCGAGCGCAAGGTGCGCGCCAGCCAAGAGCCCGAGGCGGTGCATGCCCTGCGTGTCGCCACCCGCCGCCTGCGCGCCACCATGCGCCTGCTCGCGCCTGTGGGTCCGGCCAGCGCGCTGCGCGCCCACGGCAAGGCCACAAGCCGCCTCGCCCGTGCGGCCAGCGCCCTGCGCGACCGCGACGTGCTGCTCGCCGACCTCGCGGCCCGCGCGCCGGAGCTACCCGAGCCGCTCCAGCCAGCCCTGGCCGCCCTTGTTGTGGCCCTGGAGGATGAGCGCCGCGACGCACGCGCCCACCTGTGCGCCGCCCTCGACGACGCCGACCACGCCGCCTTCATCAAGGCTTTCGCCGCCACGATGAACGACAGCGAAGGGTGGGACGAGTCGCCGCGCGTGCGCGACCTCAGCGGCAGCACGCTCTGGCGCCACTACGAAGCCTTGCGCGCCCACGACCGCGACGGGCTGCCGCTGGACGATGAGGCGCTGCACGCCATGCGCGTGGACGGCAAGCGCATGCGCTACGTGATCGAGCTCTTCGCCGACACGCTCGGCCCCCGCGCCGACGAGGCCGCAAAGCCCCTCGTAGCCTTCCAGGATCACCTCGGCGCCCTCAACGACCTCGCCGTGGCCCGCGCGCTGCTCGCCCCCCATGCCGCCAACGACACGACGGGGCCAGGTGTCGCCGCCTACCTGGCCCTGCGCGAGCAGCAGTGCGCCAAGCTGCGCGCCGAGCTCCCCGCCCGCTGGGACAAGCTCAACAGCGGCACCTACCGGCGCAAGCTGATGGAGCTGATCGTCAAGCTGTGACCGGCCAAGGTGACAGGGTGACATGCCCTCGCTGCGCTCGGGCTGACAGGGTGACATGCCCTCGCTGCGCTCGGGCTGACCGGGTGACATGCCCTCGCTGCGCTCGGGCTGACCGGGTGACCGGGTGACACCTATCGGAGCCGTTAGGTGTCACCGTGTCACCCGGTCACCCTGTCACCGGGTCTCCCTGTCTCCCTGTCTCCGTCACTCCTCCAGCGTCGAGATATCCCCCTCCGGCAGCCCCTGGGCGCGCGCCTTCAGCACACGGCGCATGATCTTGCCGGAGCGCGTCTTCGGCAGGCTCCCCACAAACGTGATCGCGTCGGGCCGCGCGATCGGGCCAAGCTCGTGGCCAACGTGGGCGCGCAGCTTCTCCTCCAGCTCGTGGCTGCCCTCGAAGCCGGTGCGCAGGATCACAAAGGCGTGAATGGCGTTGCCCTTGATCTCGTGGGGCAGCCCGATCGCCGCCGCCTCCGCCACCGAGGCGTGGCTCACCAGGGCGCTCTCCACCTCCGCCGTGCCCAGCCGGTAGCCGGAAACCTTGATCACATCGTCCAGGCGCCCGATCACCCAGATGTAGCCGTCCGCGTCCTTGCGCGCGCTGTCGCCTGCCGCGTACATGCCGGGCACCTTGGTCCAGTAGGTGTCCACAAAGCGCTGCGGGTCGTTCAGGATCGTCCGCATCATACCGGGCCAGGGGCGCTTGAGCACCAGCAGCCCGTCCTCGTTCGGCGCACACGGCGTGCCATCCTCGCGCACCACGTCGGCCTCGACGCCCAGGAAGGCCTTGGTGGCGCTGCCCGGCTTCAGCGGCGTCACCGGCGTGGGCGTGA
>Ga0136636_10000543_pt1 | contig 19665 bp, 17 predicted proteins | sample AntDrymUQ8522106_2_FD_104653 | JGI IMG/M metagenome (GOLD analysis project Ga0136636, IMG submission 104653) | Polar desert sand microbial communities from Dry Valleys, Antarctica - metaG UQ852 (21.06) | ecosystem: Environmental > Terrestrial > Soil > Desert | place: Antarctica: Dry Valley... | reverse complement strand
TTCCTGCGCTGGCGGGACACGGATGACACCGAGTGGCTAAGTTTTACCTATCGCCTTGAAAGTGGCTGGCACCTGATACTGCAGCGTCGCCTCGCCAGCGTCGCGGCCGAATATGCTGTTGCGGTGTCGCAAACGGTCAGCATGGTTGCATTAATCCTTTTGCTAACCAGCGGTATCGGGCTGGCTTTGGCTTTTTTTATCGCCCGGCGCTGGGAAGCTGCGGATCACGAACTTGCCCGCACGCACGAACAACTGGAACAGCGGGTCATCGAGCGCACGGCCGAGCTGGCCAGCAGCCAGGCGCAACTAATCCAATCACGCGACTTCTATCTGTCCGTGCTGGAGAACTTCCCCTCGTTGATCTGGCGCGCCGGCCTTGATGCCAAATGCGACTACTTCAACCGCACCTGGCTGGAATTCACCGGCCGGACACTGGAACAGGAATTGGGCGATGGCTGGACCGAAGGCGTCCATGCCGATGACCTGCAGCGTTGCCTGGACATTTACACCCACAATTTTGCCCAGCACCAACCCTTTGCCATGGAATACCGGCTCCGTCGGCACGACGGGATTTATCGCTGGATTCTCGACATCGGGCGCCCGTTCCACGACATGAATGGCGAGTTCATTGGCTATCTGGGGGCCTGTTTCGATGTTTCCGAGCGGCACGAGGCGGCCGAGCAACTTCGCCTGGTCGCCAGCGTTTTCTCACACGCCCGCGAAGGCATCATGATTACCGACGCCAGGGCCCAAATCATTGATGTGAATGAGGCCTTCACGCTGACCACCGGCTACAGCCGGGAAGAAGCACTCGGCCGTAACCCGAGTTTCCTGCGGTCAACACGTCAAAAGCCCGATTTCTTTGTTGCCATGTGGGCCACGCTGAACACGCATGGCTATTGGCAGGGTGAGCTATGGAACCGCAAAAAAAACGGCGAGGATTTTGCCGAGTTGCTGACTATTTCAGCTGTGCGCGACAGTCAAGGCGAGATCAACCACTATGTCGGTATTTTTGCCGACATCACGCAACAAAAAGAGCATGAGGCGCGGCTGGAAAAACTGGCGCATTACGACCCGCTGACTGAGTTGCCCAACCGCACGCTGCTCGGCGATCGCCTGTACATGTCAATTGCCTTGGCCCAGCGCAAAAACAGTCAGTTAGCCGTCTGCATGCTCGACCTAGATGGCTTCAAACAAGTAAATGACAAATTTGGCCACGCTGCCGGCGACCAGCTTTTGATTGAATTTGCCCAGCGCATGCGCCTTGAACTGCGCCAAACAGACACCTTGGCGCGACTGGGCGGCGACGAGTTTGTCATCCTGATCAATGACCTGGAAAATTACGATGAGTGCATCGAGGCGATTCGCCGCATCATTCATAGCGCCAGCCAACCCTACCAGTTGGGCAGCGATATGGCGCAGGTTTCGGCCAGCATCGGCATCACCATTTATCCGGACGACGGGTCCGACCCCGACCTGCTGCTGCGCCATGCCGATCAGGCGATGTATATTGCCAAGCTCAATGGTGGCAACCGCTACTTCATGTTCGACCCGTTGAAAGACATCGCCGCCCGGGCTGAGCGCACGGCGCTGGAACGACTGCAACAGGCGCTCGATGCGGGCGAATTTTCCTTGTACTACCAACCCAAGGTCGACATGCGAAGCGGTGTGGTCATCGGTGCCGAGGCGTTGATTCGTTGGCATCACCCGGAACGTGGCCTGATCCTGCCTGGCGAGTTTCTGCCGCTCACCGAAGACACCGATTTTTCCATTACGCTCGGCGAATGGGTCATCAGCCAGGCGCTGGCCCAGCTCAACACCTGGTATCAGCAGGGGCTGGAGCTAACCATCGGCATTAACATTTCGCCACGGCATTTGCAGCAGCCGGACTTTGCCCAAGGCTTGGCCCGCCTGCTGGCCCCCTACCCCGACCTGCCGACCCGCCTAATCGAACTGGAAATACTCGAAACAGCTGCGCTGCATGACATGGATCACGCCGCCAAAGTGATTGCCGCCTGCCAGCGCATGGGCATTTCCTTTGCGCTCGACGACTTTGGCACCGGCTACTCCTCACTGCTCTATCTCAAGCATTTGCCGGCCGATACGCTGAAAATCGACCAGTCATTTGTCCGCAACATGCTGCACGACCCGGAGCATCTCGCCATCGTCAAAGGCGTCATCGGCCTGGCCAAAGCCTTTAACCGCAAGGTGCTGGCCGAAGGGGTCGAATCACTGCCGCACGGCGACGCCCTGCTCGACGCCGGCTGCCGATTGGCGCAGGGCTACGGCATCGCCCGCCCGATGCCAGCAGCTGAACTGGCCGGCTGGATAAAACACTGGAAAGCGCCAGAAAACTGGACAAACATGAGCGAAACCGAGATCAATCACGCCAGTCAATAGCAAAAATGGGTAAAACGTCGCCCCATGCTAAACAACTACGACAATGACCAAGGCAACTGAGCCAGCGGCGCGCGCCAACGACGACCGGCGCCAGGAAGAATATGGTCCGCCGAAAGGCTGGGAAGACCGGCGGCGCACAGCCGAACGCCGCACGCTGGAGTTCGATGAATGCATCGTTTCAGAATCGGATTGGTTGTTGTACTTCGCCAGCACAAGCTTCTCGGCAGAAGGTGGCATAACGAAAGCTGTTAGCGATAACACAGCCGATGTTTTCTGCCGGGTTCGCAACTAAGCGTTAATCAGCTAATTAGCCAATCGGCTCCTCGGCAACCAGCTCAACCCGTTCATCACCGATACTGACCACCTGACCGGGCCGCATTTTTGCTCGTTTTCGCGTGTCGACCGCAGCATCGACCCGCACCCGGCCCTCGGCAATCGCCGCATGTGCCGCCCCGCCCGATTCACACAGGCCAGTCGCCTTGAGCAGTTGATCCAGCTGAATATATTCGCCGCGCACGGCAAAAGTGATGGTCATTCGGTGTCTCCTATTAAAACCAGATGAACCCGGCACGGCCCGTGGGCGCCGAGGACGATTGTTTGTTCGATATCGCCGGTGCGTGAAGGACCGGAGATGAAATTGATGGCGCGGGGAATGCCGCCGCGTTCGGCGCGGAGCAGAGCGAAGGCATCTTCCATGGTAGCGACGATACGGCCCACCTGAACCAGTGCGATGTGGGTTTCCGGTAGCAGGCTCACCGTCGCCGGCGTTTCCGGACCGGACAGCAGCATCAAGGTGCCGGTTTCGGCAATAGCGCAGAAGCAACCGGAAATACCGACCAAATCGGCGTCGACCGCAGCACCGATGCGCACAGCCAGACCGCTGCCGGCCCAGTCATAGGAACCGACATCGGCAGTCACCACAGCGTTTGTTCCCAAGGCACCGGCTGCCAGATAATCCGCAACAGCGCTAACCGCCAGTCCCGGATTGGCTACCCGTGCCACCGTGCTGGCCAGGCTTTCTGCCTTGGCTTGAAAGCGTACCGCCAGTTCAGCCCCCAGCACCGGCTGCGGCCCGCGCACCGGGGCGGCTAGCGCAGCTTCAGCAGCAGACCGGCGGGCAGCAAAATCCGCCGGCTTGCCGACCCCGCTGCTAACGCGCTGGAGAATTTCTTCCCGTGCCGTCATACAACGCGATTCTGCGGCCTACCCGCGACGAAAGCTTCGATGTTGTCAATCAACTGATCGGCCAGCGTCTGCATTGCCGGCCGGCTCGCCCAGGCAACGTGTGGCGTCAGTAAAAAATTCGGCAAGGCGAGCAATTCGGGCGCCAGCATCGGGTGCCCTACAGGTGGCGGTTCGGCCGTCAGTACATCAAACCCGGCCCCGGCGATCCAGCCTTCTTGCAAAGCCTGAATCAGCGCCCTTTCATCAACAATGCCGCCCCGCGCCGTGTTGATCAACAGCGCCGACGACTTCATCGCCTGTAGCTCGGCAACGCCAATCAAACCTTGGGTTTCAGCGGTCAACGGGCAATGCAGGCTGATCGCGTCGGCCTCGGCCAACACGGTGGCAAAAGCTGTGTAACCGGGGCGGACGCGGCTCGCCCCTTTGCGCTCGGCGCGCAGTACGCGCATGCCGAAAGCCTCGGCCAGTCGCAGCACGCCATTGCCCAAACTGCCGCTGCCGATCAAGCCAAGCGTTGCGCCATGTAAGTCACGAATCGGGTGATCAAACAGGCAAAACTGATCAGACTTTTGCCAGCCACCGGCCTGCAAGGTTTCGCGCCAGGCGACCAGATTGCGTGACAAGGCGAGCAGCAGGGCCATGACATGCTCTGGAACCGTATGTTCCGCGTAGCCACGAACATTGGACACCACAATACCGCGCGCCCGGCAGGCTTCAAGGTCGATGACGTTGGTCCCGGTCGCCGAGATCGCAACCATTTTCAGGCTCGGCAGGGCGTCGACCGCAGCCGCCGACAACGGCACCTTGTTGCTGATGGCAATCGTTGCCCCGGCCAGCCGTTCAAGCACCTGGCCGGGCGCCGTCTTCGGGTAGGTCACCCATTCATGGGGGAAAGCCGGTCGCCGCACCTCGGCAATAACTGACTCACTGTCCAGGGTAACAATGCGCTGCATCAGGCGGCCCGCATCTCGAATACGGTGCCATGCTTCAGCGCCATTGCCCCGACCTTGGCGCCCAAATCTGCGGCGCCGGCATAAACCAGGCGATCAATGCCGGCCATGCACAAACCGTCAATCGCCGCCGTGTCACCCTGCAGCAAGTTAAGTACGCCAGCCGGCCAATCGGCCCGGGCTGAGAGTTCGCACAGGGCAAAGGCGGCCGACGGTGCCTTGATGCTCGGCTTGACGACCACCGTCGCCCCGGCCATCAAGGCTGGCGCAATGCATTCAGCCAGACCGGCGAGCGGCCGGGAAGCATCAATCACCAGCCCGAAGACACCGGTTTCGCCAACCGCAAAAGCGCGCAAAGCCTCAACCGCTACGGTCACTTCACTGGCCGCACGCTCGGCCGTAAAACCCGTTTCGGCAATCAGCAATTTGGCGAAATGTCCAGCGTAGTTATCCAGCGCATCGGCCAGATTACCCAGACAAATCCGCCGCGCCTGCATGCCCATTTCAGCCCAAGCCGGCTGTGCGGCCCGCGCTGCGGCCACCGCCTCGGCGGCTTCACTCGCGCCACACAGCGGCACGCGATGCACCGCCTCGCCGTCGGCGGGATTAATGATGTCATGGTAGGTATCAGTGACCGTGAGAAAGGCGTGCCCGTTGATCCACAACGGAATAGCCTTGCTACCTTCGGGGGAAAAATCCATCTTCAAGCTCTCTTTCTTGCGGCGTAAAGTTCGTGAAAAGTTTTGCCGGCCGGCGGCGTCAGATCGCGTCCTGCGGTCCACCCCGGCGCCAGGCCAAAAATGCGAATGCGGCCGCTGTCGTCAGCCAACCAATTGAGATAGCGCGCCGCCCGGCGCATTGTCCAGCGATAGAGTACTGGGTTACTGGCCAGCCAGGCCCAAGCGGTCAAGGCCAGGCGCTGAGACCAGGGCTGCAAATGGCGCTCGACCTGCTCTTCGCGCAAACGATGCATCAGTTCGGGCAGCGGAATGCGTACCGGGCAAACACTGCCACACTGGTTGCAGCCGGTCGAAGCATGCGGCAAATCGAGGGCGTTTTCGATGCCGGTCAACAGCGGCGTCAGCACCGAACCCATCGGCCCGGGATAAACCCAGCCGTAAGCATGGCCACCGAGTGAAAAATAGACCGGGCAATGATTCATGCAGGCACCACAACGGATGCAGCGCAGCATGTCCTGATAGGCCGAACCAAGCAAAGCCGCCCGACCGTTATCAACCAGAATGAAAACCGTTTTCTCCGGGCCTTCGCTATCGCCCGGTTGTTTCGTCCCGGTCAGCAATGAGACATAATTGGAAATCGTCTGCCCGGTCGCCGAGCGCGGCAACAGGCGCATCAGCGTCGCAAAGTCTTCCAGCGTCGGGACAATCTTTTCGATGCCAGTAATTACTACGTGCACCTTGGGCAGCGTTGTCACCATCCGGCCATTGCCTTCATTGGTCACCAGCGCCGCCGACCCAGTTTCGGCAATCAGGAAATTGGCCCCGGAAATGCCCATCTCGGCACTAAGAAAATGCTGCCGCAAGACCTGACGCGCCTCGCGGGCCATTGCCGGAATATCCGCTGAAGTTCGCGCCTGTAGCGGCCGGCCGTGCTCTTTGGCGAACAGTGCTTCAACCTGGCCAATATTCTTATGGATCGCCGGCGCAATGATATGGGAGGGCGTTTCGCCGGCCAGTTGCACAATGTATTCGCCGAGATCGGTCTCCACCGGCTGAATACCGGCGGCCATCAAAGCCTCGTTCAAATGCGCCTCTTCCGAGAGCATCGACTTCGATTTAACCGCCTTGCTGACGCCATGCCGGCGCGCCACGTCGATCACCAGATCGCAAATTTCCTCACCATCACGCGCCCAAAGCACCTCGGCGCCGCTGGCCTTGGCGCGTTGCTCGAAAATATCGAGCCAGACATCAAGATCAGTCAGCACCCGATTTCGGATGTTTTCACAGGTCGACCGCAGCAATTCAAAATCAAGGCCATCATCGGCCAGCCCGGCCACACCCTTGGCGCGCTTGCCAACAAACAGCGGCTTGGCTTTTTGTAAAGCGCTTTGCAAGAGCTTGTTTTTGACGCTAAGCCCGGCCCGAACCTGAAAAAACATCGCTTGCGAATGTTTCCCCGTCGCCATCAGTTGCCACCGCCAGCCAGCACTTCGGCAATGTGCAGCACGCGCGTCGTCTCATCGCCACGGCGGCGCAAACGGCCTTCGATATTCATCAGGCAACCGAGATCGCCACCGACCACCGCAGTCGCGCCCACCGTTGCAATCGACTCGCACTTGCGATCAACAATCTGCGTTGAAACATCACCAAAGCGCACCGAAAATGCACCACCAAAACCACAACATTCCTCGCAATCGGGCATTTCCTGCAAACTCAGACCCTTCACCTTGAGCAGCAACTCGCGCGGCTGCTGTTTGATATTCAGCGCCCGCAGCCCCTTGCACGAATCGTGATAAGTCACGCTGCCAGCAAATTCGGCGGGCGGCGTAGCAAAATGCAAGACATCGACGAGGAAACTGGTCAACTCGTAAGTGCGCTCGGCCAAGGCACGAGCCCGTGGCCCCCACGCCGCATCATCGGCCAACAGTTGCGGATAGACATTACGGATCTGGTCAGTGCAGGAACCAGAAGGAATCACGACGTAATCGTAGCCCTCCAGTTCAGCAATTGCCTTTTTTGCCAGATCAGCCGCCAGCGCTCGATTTCCTGCGCTCCAAGCCGGTTGACCGCAGCACGTTTGGTCGGCCGGTACGACCACTTCGCAACCCGCCGCTTCAAGCAGGCGCAGGGTCGCGAAGCCCACCGAAGGGCGCATCAGGTCGACCAGGCAGGTGACGTAGAGGGCTAAGCGCATGCTAATATTGCGTCGCACAAAAAATGAAGTGGCTAATGCTACTCAAACCGCACCAATAAAGGAATCTAGTTGACCGAAGCTGCCAAAAAGGCTGCCAACGGAGCTGCCAAAAACCCCGGCTCTATTCAGGTCATCGAGCGCATGATGTCGCTGCTCGACGCCCTGGCCGACTCGCCCGAGCCGGCGAGCCTGAAGCAACTTGCCGCCACCGCCGAACTCCATCCGTCAACCGCGCACCGCATTCTCGCCGCGATGACCAATGCCCGCTTTGTCGAACGTCAAGACAACAGCACCTATCGCCTCGGCATCCGCTTGCTCGAACTCGGCGCCATTGTCAAATCACGCATCAACCTGCGCGAAGTTGCGCTGCCGTTTATGCAGGAACTGCACGAAAAAATTGGCGAAGCAATCAACCTTGGTGCCCGCCACGATGACGAAATTATTTATCTCGAACGCACTTCGTCAGGTCGCGCGCTGGTTCGCGTCGTCTATCTCGTTGGCGGTCGCGCGCCGCTGCACCTGACCTCGCTGGGCAAACTATTCCTCGCCGCCGATGGCCCACAAAAAATCCGTGACTACGCCAAGCGCACCGGCCTGCCCGGCAAAACACCGCACTCATTGACCACGCTGGCGGCGCTGGAAAAAGAACTGGAAAAAGTTCGCCGACATGGCATCGCCTACGACGACGAAGAAGCCGAACTCGGCCTTAAATGCGTTGCCGCGCCGATTCACGACGATGAAGGCAACGTCGTAGCCGCATTGTCAGTTTCCGCCCCGGCTGACCGCCACGACCCCAACTGGGTCGCCCTGCTCAAGCAAGCGGCTGACAGTGTTTCCCACGCCCTCGGCTTTATCAACCTGAAAAAATAAAGGCCGCACTCGGCGGCCTTTCGTTGCGTCGTCCGAAGATCAGACCGGGCGGCGACCCGTATCCAAACTAGCACTCTCCATCCAGCGCTTGATCCGGTTGGCATCGCCAACCCGGGTCATTTTGCCAACAGAGTCAAGCAACACGATCACCACCGGTTTGTCCGCAACACGGGCCTGCATCACCAGGCAACGCCCGGCTTCGGAAATGTAGCCGGTCTTCGACACACCGATTTCCCAGGTGTCACTACGCACCAAGGCGTTGGTGTTGTGGAACTCGCTGATGCGGCCATTCAATTCAATTTTGGCTTCAGCCGTCGTCGAAAAACCGCGAATTTCCGGGTAACGCGCTGCGGCAGCCACCATGCGCGCTAGATCATGCGCCGTCGAAACGTTGTTGCTCGAAAGACCGGTTGGTTCTTCAAAACGCGAACTAAGCATCCCCAGCGAGCGTGCTTTTCGGTTCATTGCCGCCGCAAAAGCCGGCAAACCGCCCGGATAATGCCGACCCAAGGCATGCGCGGCGCGATTTTCGGAAGACATCAAGGCCAACAACATGGCTGTTTCGCGCGTCATCGTCGTCCCCACGGGCAAACGGGAACGCGTACCCTTCAGGCCATCGATTTCTTCATCACCAATGTTGATAACTTCCTGCATGTCGAGCTTGGCATCAAGCACAACCATCGCCGTCATCAATTTGGAAATTGAAGCAATCGGCACCACGGTATCGGGCTGCTTTTGCAGCAGGGTATTGCCGGTATTCTGGTCAATCACCAAAGCTGACGAGGAATACAAGGCCAGACGACTCGGATCGACGTCGGAGAAAGACATCCGGCGCATTGGTTTTTTCGAGGTTTCAACCGCTGCATGCAGCGTCTTGCTCGTCTTGTGCCCATGCGCCTTGGCTGATTTCAACGGCACTTTGGACGGCGCCGAAGTCGACTTGACCGGTGCCTTCTTGGTAGCAGTCTTGGTCACCGGCTTGTTGGCTGCCGTTTTGGTCACCGGCTTTTTAGCCACGTGCGTGTGTTTGGTTGCCGGCACCACAACCTGTTCGGTCTTTTTGGCCGTTGTGGCCTGCAGCGGGGCATTTAAACCAGCACCCAGCATCACCCCGACAAATAGGGCTATTTTAAGTTTTTGCTTCATTCACGATCTCCTGCTAACTCTGGGAAATTTTATCTCAGTTTAGCAGGAGATGGTGAAAATTCAATATAAATAGACAGATACAACAACAACTTAAAGCGATAATTTACACGGCATCAACCACGGTCAAGGCTGTCATATTGACAATCCGGCGCACAGTTGCCGTCGGCGTCAAGATATTCACTGGCTTGGAAGCCCCGAGCAGCACCGGACCAACGGTCAAATTATCGCCGGCCGCAACTTTCAACAGATTGAACGAAATGTTCGCCGCGTCGAGTGTTGGCATGACCAGCAAGTTAGCCTGACCTTTCAGCCGGGAGTTAGGGAAGGCACCGAGACGAATCTGCTCATCGAGCGCCGCATCACCGTGCATTTCACCTTCAACCTCAAGCTCTGGCGCCCGCTTGTTCAACAAAGCCAGCACTTCACGCATCTTGATCGAGGTCGGGGTATCTTCCGTGCCAAAGCTCGAATGCGAGAGGAGCGCGACTTTAGGCTGAATACCAAAATTCCGGATTTCCTCCGCCGCCAGCAAAGTCATGTCGACCAGTTGCTCAGCCGTCGGATCGTAATTGACGTAGGTATCGGCAATAAACACAGTGCGGCCCGGCAACATCAGCAAGTTCATCGTGTAATAACGATCCAGGTCCGTCTGCGTCCCGATCACGCTCTGGACATACTCGCGATGCGTTTCATGACGACCAAACGTGCCGCAAATCAAGCCATCAGCGTAGCCCAGGTGCACCATCAATGAACCGTAAAGCGTCGCCCGACGGCGGACTTCACGACGGGCGTAATCGGGCGAGACACCCTTGCGCTCCATCAAACGGTGATAGGTCTGCCAGAACTCTTCAAAATGCTCATCAAAGAAGGCACAGCCATCCGCATGCACCACTTCAAAATCTTCGCCTTCACGAATACGCAGACCTGCCGCCTCGATGCGGCGATTGATTTCCTCACTACGCCCGATCAGGATGGGGCTGGCAATACCTTCGTCGCGAATTACCTGCACCGCGCGCAACACTCGCTCATCTTCCCCCTCGGCAAAGACAATGCGCTTCGGCGCCATCTTGGCTTGCGAGAAGACCGGCTTCATGATCATGCCAGAGTGATAGACAAACTCGTTGAGACCCTGGACGTAAGCCGGCCAATCGGTAATAGGTCGTGTCGCCACGCCAGAATCCATCCCGGCCTTGGCAACTGCCGGGGCAATCATGACGATCAAACGCGGATCGAAAGGGTTCGGAATTAAATATTCCGGACCAAAACTGGCCACTTTTTCACCATAGGCGCGAGCTGCCACTTCCGACTGCTCGGCACGGGCCAGTTCGGCAATCGCCTTGACCGCGGCCATCTTCATTTCTTCAGTAATCGTCGTCGCGCCGACATCAAGTGCACCACGGAAGATGAAAGGGAAGCAGAGAACGTTATTTACCTGGTTCGGATAATCCGAACGGCCGGTACAAATAATCGCGTCATTACGCACGCTCTTGACCAGTTCCGGGGTGATTTCCGGCGTCGGATTGGCCAGCGCCATGATCAACGGGTTCGGCGCCATCTTGGCGACCATTTCCGGTTTCAATACGCCACCGGCGGAAAGGCCAAGGAAAACGTCGGCGTCGGCAATGACTTCGCCCAGCGTCCGGGCATCAGTCTTCTTGATATAACGTGCCTTAATCTCGTCCATTTCTTCGACGCGACCTTCGTACACCAGGCCCTTGATATCGGTGACCCAGATGTTTTCCGGCGGCGCGCCGAGCATGACCAGTAAATCCAGACAGGCGAGCGCTGCTGCGCCCGCGCCGGAAGTGACGATCTTGACTTTGGATAGATCCTTGCCGATCAGATGCAGGCCATTCAAGACTGCGGCGCCAACGACAATCGCCGTGCCGTGTTGATCGTCATGGAAGACGGGGATTTTCATCCGTTCGCGCAGCTTCTTTTCGATATAGAAGCATTCGGGCGCCTTGATGTCTTCAAGGTTGATGCCGCCGAAGGTCGGCTCAAGTGAAGCGATGATATCGATCAGCTTGTCCGGGTCGCGCTCTTCAATTTCCAGATCGAAAACATCGATGTTGGCAAACTTCTTGAACAGCACACCCTTGCCTTCCATCACCGGCTTGGCGGCGAGTGGGCCAATGGCGCCCAGACCCAAAACAGCCGTGCCGTTGGTGATGACACCAACCAGATTAGCGCGTGACGTCAGGGTGCTGACTTCACGCGGATCGGCAACAATTTCTTCGCAGGCGAAGGCAACGCCGGGCGAGTAGGCCATCGACAAATCATATTGATTAGTCAGCTGTTTAATCGGGGTAACCGCTATTTTGCCCGGCTTGGGATGGCGGTGGTAGTAGAGCGCTGCTTCGCGAAGTTGCCTGGGATCCATGTCTTCCTCCGTTTTATATCGTGAAATGCGATTTTGAATCGTGCAAGATAATATCGTAGACAAATCAACTTTTCACTTCGGAAAACACCTAGAAAACCTAAGTCAAGTAGATGTTTACCCTAAGTTGATGCATAATTACGGGCTTCCCAGCCGACGGCTTTCGTGCCGCTTACCGTCTTGGTAGCGACCTCCGGCGACTGGCGTGAAACTTAGTTATTTCAGTAACTTAGAAAGAGACACCGCCATGACCGCACCGCTGAATGCACCTGACTACGTCAAACATGAAGGCCTTAAAAAATGGGTCGCCGAAATCGCCGCGCTAACCCAGCCTGACCGTATCTATTGGGCCGACGGCTCGCAAGAAGAGTATGACCGCTTGTGTGCCGAAATGGTAGAAGCCGGCACATTCATCAAGCTCAACGAAGCTAAGCGCAAGAATTCTTACCTGGCCTTCTCGGACCCGTCCGACGTGGCCCGCGTTGAAGACCGCACCTATATCTGCTCGGCCAACAAGGAAGACGCCGGCCCGACCAATAACTGGGAAGAGCCGGCCAAGATGCGCGCTACCTTGAACGGCGTATTCAAGGGCTGCATGCAGGGCCGGACGATGTACGTCATTCCGTTCAGTATGGGCCCGCTTGGTTCACCGATCGCGCACATTGGCTTCGAGATCACCGACTCGGCTTATGTTGTCACCAACATGCGCACGATGACCCGCATGGGCAAAAAAGTGTTCGACGTGCTCGGTACGGATGGTGAATTCGTTCCCTGTATCCACACCGTTGGCGCCCCGCTCGAACCCGGTCAGCAAGACAGCAAGTGGCCGTGTAACCCGACCGTCAAGTACATTGTGCATTATCCGGAAACCCGTGAAATCTGGTCTTACGGCTCCGGCTACGGCGGCAACGCCCTGCTTGGCAAGAAGTGCTTCGCCCTGCGTATCGCTTCCAACATGGCGCGCGATCAGGGCTGGCTGGCTGAACACATGCTCATCCTCGGCGTTGAATCGCCGGAAGGTGAGAAGTCGTACGTCGCTGCCGCCTTTCCATCGGCCTGCGGTAAAACCAACTTCGCCATGCTGATCCCGCCTAAGTCACTCGACGGCTGGAAGATCACCACCATCGGTGACGATATTGCCTGGATCAAACCACGCGTCGACAAGGATGGCACCACCCGCTTCTACGCTATCAACCCGGAAGCCGGCTTCTTCGGCGTCGCCCCCGGCACCTCGGAGAAGACCAACTACAACGCACTGGCCACGTTGAAAGAGAACATCATTTTCACCAACGTCGCGCTGACCGACGACGGCGATGTCTGGTGGGAGGGTCTGACCAAGGAAGCCCCGGCGCACCTGATCGATTGGCAAGGTAATGACTGGACGCCGGCCGACGGCAAGGCGGGCAAAAAAGCCGCCCACGCCAACTCCCGTTTCACCGCCCCGGCCAGCCAGTGCCCATCCGTCGACGAAGCCTGGGAAGACCCAGCTGGCGTACCGATCTCCGCCTTCATCTTTGGCGGCCGTCGTGCTACCACCGTACCTTTGATCTACCAGGCTTTCAACTGGAACTACGGCGTCTACATGGCCGCCACGCTCGGTTCGGAAACTACCGCTGCCGCGTTCGGCCAACAAGGTGTCGTCCGTCGTGACCCGTTCGCCATGCTGCCGTTTTGCGGCTACCACATGGGCGACTATTTCAACCATTGGTTGAAGATGGGCAAGACCGTTGATGCCACGCCGAAGATCTTCTGCGTCAATTGGTTCCGTATCAACGAACAGGGCGAGTTCATGTGGCCGGGCTTCGGCGACAACATGCGCGTTCTGAAGTGGATCGTGCAGCGTTGCAAGGGCACCGTTGGCGCCAAGGAAACGACGCTGGGCTGGATGCCGAAGTTCGAAGACATCGACTGGAATGGCCTGGACATCAACAAGGCTGATTTTGAAGCCCTGAGCCAAATTGACCCTGACGCATGGAAAGCCGAACTGGCTAGCCATAAGGAATGGTTCGACAAAATGGGCGAAAAAATGCCGCGCGAGCTCGTACTCAAGCGTGAGCTGTTTGAAATGGGCATCTTCAAAGACGCTGCCTGATCATTGCCTAGCTTTTAAAAACGGCCACCGAATTCGGTGGCCGTTTTTTTGTTTGGAGATTATCTGATGTATCGCCCCGCTCAACGCCTCGCCGACATAGCTCCGTTTCATGTGGTTGAACTGCTCACCCGCGCCCGCCAACTGGAAGCCGAGGGGCGCGACATCATTCACATGGAAGTCGGCGAACCCGACTTCCCGACGCCGGAGCCGATTGCCAATGCTGCGGTCGACGCGATAAAAAGCGGAAAAACGCTTTATACCCAAGCGCTCGGTTTGCCGGAGTTACGTCAAGCCATTGCAAATTTTTATCACAGCCGCTACGGCGTCAACGTACCGGCTAGCCGAATTGCCGTGACCAATGGCGCTTCCGGCGCGCTGAACCTGGCTTTCGCTTGCTTGGCTGATCCGGGTAGCGAATGGCTACTGGCCGATCCCGGCTACCCGTGCAACCGCCACATTTTGCGTGTATTTGACGGTCGACCGCAGAACATCCCAGTTGGCCCGGAAACCAATTTTCAGCCAACGCCTAAGTTATTGCACCAGCATTGGAAGCGCAATACCGCCGGTCTGCTCGTCGCTTCGCCGGCTAATCCGACCGGCACGCTGCTCACCCTGTCGGAAATCAAAGCGCTGGCCGAAGTCTGCCGTGAAAAAAAAGGCCATTTTCTGGTCGACGAGATTTACCATGGCTTAACTTACGAAACCGACGCGCCCACCGCCTGCGCTGCCGGCGACGACATCTGGGTGATCAACAGCTTTTCCAAGTATTTTCAGATGACTGGCTGGCGCCTCGGCTGGATAGTGATTCCGGAAGCCTACGTTCGTGACATCGAGAAACTGGCGCAAAACCTGACACTTTGCCCATCGACACCGGCACAATATGGCGCCCTCGCCGCCTTCCAGCCAGAAACCATTGCCCTCCTCGAAGCTCGCCGCGCCGAGTTTCGCCAGCGCCGCGACTTTCTCGCCCCGGCGCTGGAAAGCATTGGTTTCCGGATAACCGCCCGCCCGGAAGGCGCCTTTTATCTTTATTGCGACTGCGCGGCCCTGTGTGATGACAGCTTCACGCTGGCCAGAGACTTATTAGAAGAAATAGGCGTTGCCGCGACGCCCGGCCTCGATTTCGGCAGCAACGCACCGGAAAAGCACATTCGCTTTGCCTACACGACGAATCTTGCCCGACTGGCCGAAGCCACTGACCGGCTAGCCCGTTACTTCGCCCGGTAAGTCCAAGGTCGGGTAGCGGGCACGGACGGCAGACCAGTCAAAACAGGGGCCGGGGTCGGTTTTCCGCCCCGGCGCAATAGCGCTATGGCCGGTGATGGCCGCAATCGGGTAACGGCAACGCAGAGCATCGACCACCGCCCACAAGGCGGCGTACTGCTCTGCCGAAAAGGGCTGCGTATCCGAGCCTTCCAGCTCAATGCCCACCGAGTAATCGTTGCAATTCTCGCGCTCACACCACTGCGAACGACCGGCATGCCAGGCCCGCTGGTCGCAGCCGACAAACTGAATCACCCGACCATTGCGCCGCACATAAAAATGAGCCGAAACCTGCGCCTCGGCAATCGTTGCGAAATAAGGGTGGGCCTGCGGATCAAGTTGGTTGAGAAAGAACTTCTCCACCCAGTCACCGCCAAATTCATCTGGGGGCAGGCTGATGTTATGCACCACGATCAGCGAAACCGGCTCACCGGCTGGCCGCTCGCCAAAGTTTGGCGAGACTAGCCATTCAGCGCCCTTCAACCAGCCCGCTTCCTGCCAATCAATCACTCGATACCCAGCCGTTCCAGCCGGTAGCGCATCGAACGGAAAGTGACGCCAAGCTGTCGGGCAGCCGCAGTGCGGTTGCCTTCGGTCTTTTGCAACGCCTCCAGAATCGCCTGGCGCTCCAGTCGATTGAGATAATCATCCAGGGTTTCACTACCGCGACCGACTGCTTCGCCACCCATCTCATCGACTTCAAGATGCAGATCAGCGGCCTCTATCAGATCACCCGAACCGAGCGCCGTAGCCCGTTCGAGAATATTCTCCAGTTCCCGCACATTACCGGGAAATCGATACAGTTCAAGCGCCTTCAAGGCGCCGGCCGATACGCCCGGACTTGCCCCGCTACACAGCCGCTGCAAAATTGAATCAACCAACGGCGCAATATCCTCCAGTCGCTCGCGCAAAGGCGGCATGCGCAACTCGATCACATTCAGCCGGTAATACAAATCCTGCCGGAAGCTGCCCTTATCGACACACTCGCGCAAATTGCGATGCGTCGCGCAAATGATCCGTACATCGACCGGTTCTTCGGTCACGCTCCCCACCTTGCGCACACGCTTTTCCTGAATCGCCCGCAGCAGCTTGACCTGCATGGCCAGCGGCAGATCGGCCACTTCATCAAGAAATAACGTACCGCCATTGGCCGCCTGAAAGAAACCCTCACGCTCACTGTCCGCGCCCGTAAAGGCGCCTTTGCGATAACCGAAAAACTCGCTTTCCATCAAGTTTTCCGGGATCGCGCCACAGTTGACCGGCACAAACGGCGCCTCGCAACGGGCGCTGCGCTGATGGATCAGTCGCGCCCCCAATTCCTTGCCGCTACCAGACTCACCGGAAATGTAAATCGGCGCCTGGCTACGCGCCAGTTTCTCGATCATGGCCCGCACCTGCTGCATGCTGGACGAATCGCCGACCAGCGAATGCATCGGGTCATCGTTACTTGGCCCGGCCTCGGGCAAGCGTAAGGCTGATTTAATCAAGGAACGAAGTTGTTCAAGGCCGACCGGCTTGGCCAAATAGTCGAATGCACCGGCCTTAAGTGCGGCCACAGCGTTCTCGGCGCTACCAAAGGCAGTAATCACCGCCACCGGTGTTTTGGCGTGATGTTCGCCGATATAGCGCACGATATCCAAACCCTCGCCGTCTGGCAGGCGCATATCGGTCAGGCACAACTGAAAACTGCCGGCATCCAGCGCCGCCCGTGCTTCCGCAACCGAACCCACACATTCCGCCGCCAGCCCCATGCGCACCAGCGTCAGATCAATCAGCTCCCGGATATCGGCCTCGTCATCAACGACGAGAACGCGCGTCAGTTCCCCGCGCGGACGTCGTTCGCTTCTGGCATTAGACACGTATCATTTCTCCCAGCAAGAATAAAGTGACCACAGGACATTGTCGGGCCCAACTCAAGAATTGCGCCGTTAGCAGCGCAAAGTTCGCGCGCAATAAACAAACCCAGCCCGGTTCCCTGATGGTGGGTCGTAAAAAAGGGCTCAAAGATCTGCTCGCGAACATTCGCAGCAACGCCCGGACCATCATCCAGCACATGCAATTCTACCCGCCCATCGGCATTTGCGAGGAGGGCTTGAATCCGCACCGCCCCTGGCCCACGACTGGAATGACGCAGTCCGTTACTGACCAGATTCCATAACACCTGATGCAGATGCGAGCGGTCGAAACAAAGGCTCAGGCCGGGCAATGCCTCAAACTGAACCGTCTCCGCTGGCAAACTCTCGGCGGCAGAAAAATCGTCGACAAAAGCGAGGCAAAACTCGTTGAGACGTAACAATTCCGCCTGCGCGCTGCTCTGCCGCCCCAACTCAAGGACATCCTGAACAATACGGTCGAGACGGACAACGTTGTCGTTCAAGATGTTCAGCAAGCGATCCTGCATGGCACCGCGACGTTCTTCCCGGAGCAATTCTCCAGCGTGACTGATCGCCGAGAGCGGATTGCGAATCTCATGTGCAATGCTTGCGGTCAACCGGCCAAGTGAGGCCAATTTCAATTGTTGAGCACGCTCCTTGATGCGACCGACGTCTTCAAGAAAAATCAGCGTTTCGTGATCAGAACTTGTCGTGCGCTCAAAACGGGCGCGCAGGTCGCCCCCATCAGCACCACAAAACTGAATGGCTGCCTGGCCGTCACCGGCTTCCCAAAACGCAAGTGCCGCCGCCAAGGTCGGCACATAGGTCGCCAAATCAACGCCCTCCTCCGCCGGCAAGCCAAGCATCGCTTTGGCAACCGGGTTTTGTCGGCCAATCACACCATCCGCACCGACAATCAACACCCCATCCTGCATCCGCTCAACAACGCGCTGACTGATCCGAATCTGATTATCGAGCGCCTCACCTCGACGCCTGGCCAACTCCTCATTCACCATCACACGCTGACCAAGCAGGCGCGCCAGAATGGCGGTGGCGAAAAATCCGGCCGAGATCAACCCGGCCTGCACAATCGAAGCTTGATCAAAATCCTTAACAACCACACCGTAAATCTGCGCCAGCAACACCGCCAACGTCGCCAGTGCCGCATAAAAAAGTACTAGCCGGCCACGCCCGACCAGGCTTGCTGCCGCCAGCGAAACAATCAGCAAAATACCCAAGCCGCTGCTCACACCGCCAGCCACATACATCAACAGACTCACTACCAAGGCATCGACAGCCACCTGTAACGACAACTGGAAATTGAAGCGGTGATGCCAGTGCGTCGATAAAATCAAGCCGCTGACAATCGCTGCCATATAAGCGCCAGTAAGCGCGAACAAGGCCGGCGAGGGCAAAAGATTCAGCCGTCCGCTCCATTCATGGGGAAACAAAATGGCCAGAAAAAACAAGCCCGCCAGCACCAGGCGATAAAGATTGAAATACTGGAAAGAGCGCCAGTTGGCCTCCCAGGTCGAAGAAAGCCAGTCACTCATCAGCGTTCAGCAGCCCGCGCCGCCAGGCGATGCGCCTCACTGCAAAAAGTTTTTCCGCCTTCGCTTTGACCATCGCTCTCTGGAAAATGGACGCCACAATGGGCGCAGGCCAGCATTTTCTGCGGCGCAGGATCGCGTTTCGCCGGTGTTTTTTTGGCCGGTTCGTTACGTTTTTTCCACACCCACCAGACCACACCGATAAACGCAAAAAGGATCAGGTACTTCATCACCACCTCACAAAAAATTGAACAAAGCAGAATGTGCTAATTATGAGGCCCAAAAGCCTGCCGATGTTTGCCGGAAAGCGACTCCTGCTGTATCATTCGCACCCTTGTCTGCCGGTGTAGCTTTGTTGGTAGCGTAGCCATTCGTAATCAATGCATTTGACTATACTATTCAAGCAAAAGGCACTTCGCGAGTCCCTGTGACAAACGAGTCGAGCAGAAATAGTTTTGGTTTTAGCCGCTTTAGCTCAGTTGGTAGAGCAGTTCATTCGTAATGAAAAGGTCGCCAGTTCGATTCCGGCAAGCGGCACCACTTAAAGTGAGAAGGGCAACCAAAAGGTTGCCCTTTTTGCTTTCTTGTCTCGCCAGATCAAACCAGAACCTGACGCGTCCCGGCAAAAAATGCATGAATCTGCTGCTCCAGATGTGGATCGATCATCTCCACCGGCCGCATTCCATGCGGACAGGCAAGACGGGGCGTGGTGCCGAACAGGCGACAGATGAGTGGGCGCTCGGCATAAACCTGGCAGCCACTTTCACCCAAGTGAGGACAGCTATAGTCAGCCAATGCCGCATCGCGCACCTTGCTGCTTTTGACCGGTAGCCTTGATATCTCTTCAGTCGACGTCGTTACCGGGCCACAACAGTCGTGGCAACCCGGTTTGCAGGCAAAGGCCGGGATGTGATTGCGAAAAAAACGGATTTGCTGGGGCGTATCTTTCACGTCAGATGCCTTTGACTAACCCGCCAAGCATGGATTTCTCGCTTTGCCGATTTTGGATGTAAAAAAACCCGGGCCGTAGCACCGGGTTCTTGCCCCCCTGTATTTAGCAGGGATTCAGGTAGCAATACTT
>Ga0136636_10000542_pt1 | contig 19674 bp, 16 predicted proteins | sample AntDrymUQ8522106_2_FD_104653 | JGI IMG/M metagenome (GOLD analysis project Ga0136636, IMG submission 104653) | Polar desert sand microbial communities from Dry Valleys, Antarctica - metaG UQ852 (21.06) | ecosystem: Environmental > Terrestrial > Soil > Desert | place: Antarctica: Dry Valley... | reverse complement strand
CCACTATGCCTATTAAGAATCATGGAGAAATGGGCTACAGCGATACCGAAGGAGACGAATCTTTTGACGACCTGATTGCCAAACTTAATGAAGTAGGTTATTATAAAGAATTGTTTCAATTCGTTTATGGTTCTGAGGACATCACGGAAATTAAAATACAACTCGCTTTATCGCAATTCATTAACAGCATTCAGTCGTTTGATTCAAAATATGATATCGGACGCGCACAGGTTCAGCAAGAAGGACAGCCTTTCCCAAATTTCACACCCCAGGAAAACCTTGGTAAAAACCTGTTCCTCTCGCTACCCCAATTTGATGCTTACGGAAACAGAACTTCTGGCGGCGTCGGCTGTGCGGGTTGCCATGCCGCGCCGGAATTTGACATTGCGCCAAATTCGGGTAATAATGGCATCATCGGCATACTCAACGCTACTGGCATTGACATTACCAATACACGCTCACCTTCTTTACGGGATATGTTGAAAACCAACGGCAACTTAAACGGTCCGCTGATGCATACTGGCGCGATCACGTCAATTAATGCTGCAATCGGGCATTATAATACAATCAATCTCGCTGCGGGCAATACCAATTTGGACGCGAAACTTAGGCCTAACGGATTTGGGCAACAACTCCACCTTACAGGACAAGAAATGAGCGGATTGGCTGCTTTCCTCCAAACCTTATCGGGAACCAATATTTATGTGGATCAAAAGTGGTCCAATCCTTTTCTGAATTAATTGGATTAAACGAAAAAAGCTCCGTATTTCGGAGCTTTTTTTTGTATCGGGAAGTTTATTTTTTCTTCTGTTGGGCTTTCTGCGTCTCCGCCTGCTCCATCATTTCCTGCATTTTCAATTGGAACTTACTCTGCTTCTTTGGCTCTTTGAGTTTATTTTCCTGAATTCGCGCGTGAATCTTATCGCTGTCGATTATATAATTCTTTATCACGAGCATGATACCGATGGTAATCAGATTGGAAATGAAGTTGTACAAACTGAGTCCGGCGCCATAACTGTTGAAAAAGATCAACATCATAATTGGCGAAAGATATATCATGATTTTCATGATCTTGCCCATGTCAGGCATACCTTCTTGTTGCGGAGCAGCCATCTGTTGGTCGCCCGAAGTCATCTTCATATAAAAGAAAATCGCAATGGCAGCCAAAATCGGGAATAAGCTGATGTGACTTCCATAGAAAGGAATGTTAAATGGCAGTCTCGCAATTTCGTCAAACGAAGACAAATCGTCGGCCCATAGGAAACTCTTTTGTCTCAATTCAAATGCTGAAGGGAAAAACTGGAATGAGGCATACATAAACGGTAATTGGATCAATGCAGGTATACAACCAGCCATCGGATTCACACCTGCCTTATTATATAGCTTCATGGTCTCCTGCTGCTTTTTCATCGGGTCTTTTTTGAACTTGTCATTCAGCTCCATGATTTCGGGACGCAGCACCTTCATTTTTGCCTGAGAAAGGAATGATTTATAAGTAATTGGAGACATCGCAATTTTAATGAGAATCGTAAAGACAATAATTGCGATTCCGTAAGCGATGAATGAACTTAAAAATCCGAATAGCGGAATAAAGATGAATTTATTGATCCACCCAAAAATACCCCAACCCAGCGGAATGATTTTTTCCATGTCGCGGTCGTAAGCCTTAAGCGTAGTGTAATCAGTAGGGCCGAAATACCATCCCATTTTATAATTGAGTTCGCCATTGCTAAAAGCCAACGGAACATTCGCCTTAAACTGTTTGGTAAAAATCGTATCGGTTTCTTCATTGTGCACCAAGTTATCCGAATACAATTTTGCGCTTGCAAAAGGTTTGTCAGTCACTAAAATCGAAGAGAAAAAGTGTTGTTTAAAAGCGATGAATTCCACTTTTTCGGGTGTTTCTATCTGCGCCTGACCTTGGCTTGTATAATCGTCTTTTCCATCATCATACGAAAATTGAATATCTGCATATCGATTTTCATACGAAATACCTTTTTCATTGCGGTAGGCTTTGAGATCCCATTCCATGTCTAAAGGCTTTCCGGTATTGAGCACTTTACTAAGCCCTTGCGATCGCACATCAAAACCAACCATATATTCTTTCGGTTTGAGTTCGTAACGGTATTCCAAAAAGGTATTCGGTCCGGCTTTGAGGCGCATTGTGAGGATTTGATTGGATCCTTCTTTTGTGAGCACCGGCTCGAAAAATAAATTCTTGGAATCAAGTAATCTGTTGTCCTGTGTTTGCAGGTTGATATTGAAACTTGAATTGTTGTCTTTGATTAGTTCCACTAACTGCCCCGAACCTTTCTTGAAGCGTTCATGCTGCTTAAGCTTGGCTTCGACAATATAACCGCCTTTATTGGCGATTTTGAGACTCAAGACTTCATTTTCGATCGTCGTATAGGCTGCAGTTGCCGATGGAAGTGTTGCTGAATAAGCGAAATTTCCCAATGTCGATTTTAAATTGGCGATTTGCGCCGAATCTTTTGCAGTGGAATCGGTTGCCGAGATATTTGCAGGCACTACCGCAGGCTTTTGCGTTTGCGATTTAGCAACTTGTTCCTTTTTTGCTTTTTCCGCAGCGATTTCATTTTCTGAAGGCTGATTCTGATACATGATCCAGATCAAGATTCCGAAAATCAAGACAAAACCAATGATTGAATTGAGGTCAAACTTTTTCTCTTCCATTATTATTTAGATAGTTAATTTATTTTTTCTTCGCTTTGACTGTCGCAGCTATGAAATGCACGAACAGCGGATGCGGATTTGCAACTGTACTTTTGTATTCCGGATGGTATTGTACACCGATAAAAAACGGATGGTTTTCTATTTCAATGATCTCGACCAAACCTGTATCCGGATTGATTCCCGAGGATTTCAATCCGGCTTTTTCCAATTGATCGGCATAATCGCCATTGTACTCATATCTGTGACGATGGCGTTCGTTGATCGACGGTTTTTCGTAAACTTTATAAGCCAGTGTATCTTTTGCAATGTCACATTTCCAAGTTCCGAGGCGCATGGTACCGCCTTTATCGGTGATGGTTTTCTGTTCTTCCATGATATCAATTACCGGATGTGAAGTGCCTTGGTTCATTTCAGTCGAATTTGCGTCGGCAAATCCCAACACATTCCTACTGTATTCGATAACTGCCATTTGCATTCCAAGGCAAATTCCGAAAAACGGAATATTGTTCTCGCGTGCAAAACGAACAGTTTCGATCTTACCTTCAATTCCTCTTTCGCCAAATCCGGGAGCTACGATAATTCCGTCTAACCCGAATAGTTTTTCTGCCACATTTCCCGCATCGATATATTCCGAATGAACCGAAACCACATTCACTTTCGTTTCATTTGTTGCGCCCGCATGAATCAATGCTTCGAGTATCGATTTATAGGAATCCTGCAATTCGACATATTTCCCAATAAGTCCAATGTTGACGACATGCTTCGGATTTTTAAGTCGGTGCAAAAACACATTCCAATTCTTGAGATCGGGCGCATTCTTTTTAGGCAGATTCAGTTTTTTAAGTGCAACGACATCCAATCCTTCTTCGAGCATCAGGTTCGGAACCTCATATATTGTGGAAGCGTCGATCGACTGGATGACTGCTTCGCGTTTTACGTTACAAAAAAGTGCCAATTTCTGGCGAAGTTCATCTGAAATCTCATGTTCTGTGCGGCAAACTAATATATCAGCTTTGATGCCGCTTTCCATCAATGTTTTAACCGAATGCTGCGTGGGTTTTGTCTTGAGTTCGCCTGCTGCTGCGAGATACGGAACCAATGTGAGGTGAATTACAATACTGTTTGATTCGCCCAATTCCCATACGAGCTGGCGCACCGACTCGATGTAAGGTAGTGACTCGATATCTCCGACAGTTCCTCCAATTTCGGTAATCACGATATCAAAATCGCCCGAGTTACCGAGCAATTGCATTCTCTCCTTGATTTCATTTGTAATATGCGGAACGACTTGCACCGTTTTACCAAGGAATTCGCCTCTGCGCTCTTTCTCAATGACGGAAAGATACACGCGTCCGGTCGTTACGTTATTAGCCTGGGAAGTAGGAACGTTGAGAAAACGCTCGTAATGTCCAAGATCCAAATCGGTTTCGGCACCATCATCGGTCACAAAACATTCACCGTGTTCATACGGATTCAGAGTTCCTGGGTCAACGTTTATATAGGGATCGAATTTTTGGATCGTGGTTCTGTAGCCGCGAGCCTGTAATAATTTTGCCAACGAGGCTGCGATAATCCCTTTTCCAAGGGACGATGTCACGCCGCCGGTAACAAAAATATATTTTGTCTGATTCATTTTGCTGTTTGTTGTGTTGTTGTAGTTGTGTAAAAAACGTCGCAAAAATAAGAATTTTAATTGGATAATAAGATGGTTGCAACGTTAGATTAATGATAATAATAAAGTCGCAATAAATCTGAAAATCCACCATCAAATATCCCTAAATTCCGCGCTAAGGTTTAGGATATTGCTTTTTGATATTGCGAATCAATTCCTCGAGCCCATTGAGTTTGAGTTCGTAAATAAGTTGAAGTTGTTCGCCCAGTTGTCCTTTAGGAAAACCTTTGTTGTGATACCAAACTATGTAATATTCGGGGAGGTCTATCAAATATCTGCCTTCGTATTTACCGAAAGGCATTTTGGTATGTGCAAGAAGGATAAGCTGTTTTTGGTTTTTGTCCATTGCCGATCGCGAAAGCAAAAAGCAAGAGACAAGTAAATAACTCTAGTTTCTTGCTTTACTATTAATTTTGTGCTGTTATTTCCAATTGAAGGTTACTTCTTTTTCAATCTCTGGATGCAGGCTCAGGAAAACGGGACATGTCAAGGCCGCGCGCTCTAAAATGGTTTTACTTTTCTGATCGGCGGCAACCGACATATTAAGTACCACAACAATCTTTGCGATTTTGCGTGGTTCCGATTGCATGACCTTGGTTATCTCGAGAGTTGAGCCTATAAGGTCGAGCGACAGATCTTTTGATTTTATTGCCATGATCGAAATCATGCAACTTCCCAATGCATTTGCAACCAAATCGGTAGGTGAAAAAGCCTCACCTCTGCCATGATTGTCTGTTGGCGCATCGGATAGGATTTCTGTTCCTGACTGTAAATGTACTGATGTTGTTCTCAGCTCACCGAGATAAGTTATTTTGGATGTCATTAATTTACTTGTTTTACCGATAGGTCTTCCTGATATTCCATGATATATATTCCCTTGTTGATATAGCCTTCAGAGTCTTTGCGCGCATATTCGAATTTGCTTTCAACTTGTTCGGTTTTATCTTGGCTTGCCGAAACTTCGAAACTTTTCCCCTGAGCTAAACGCAACATCGTATCGAAAGTTACATCAAAACCTCGGGTGGCAAACTGGCTTGGGAAAATTTTATTGATAGCCTTGAATTCCTTTTCAAAGATAGCGGCCTGAGCTGAATCGTTGTCGCGCGTAAGCGATGGATACAACATTTTAAGAATGGTCAGGCGCTTCATGGAAATCTCTTCAAAGTCAAGCGTTTCATTGGGCTCGATAATGGCAAGTTGAATCTGGAAATTCGCTATTTCATTGAGTAAAGCATTAGTAGTTCCCAGGATCATTCCGGTTCTCTCAGAATCGAGCACTACATAATTCATTTTGTCTTTAACCAGCAACGACTTCAGACTTAACACATCAAGTGCTCCGTTTTCTGTAAGTCCGACGAATTTCGCACCAGGATATTTTCTAGTGATAAACTCTTTATTGGTTAGTCTTTTCGGGTCGCTCACCACAATAATATTTCCGTCTTTCGATATCATAAAATCGAAAATAGCCGTTTTTGCAAAATCTGCCGGAGGCATTGCCTGGAACAGATTGCTATAAGATTTGCCGATCTCTTTGGATAATGGCGAAATCACAGCAACGTTATTATCATTGAGGATTTCCGCAACTTTTTCGACATATTGCTGGTAAAACGGACCAATCACTGCATCGGCACTTTTGATGTTGTTGCTGTTGACCACATTTACAACGTTTGACGACATCTTACTTTCCTGGGAATCATAAATTTTTACGTCGATATTGAGTCCGAGTGTTTTTGCAGAATCAATAGCCATAAGTGCGCCCGCATAAAAGTCGAGCGTCATATTGAGGAATGCATCCTTTTTGAGACGCATCGCCATTGTTTTTAAAGTATCACCTTGAATTTTTGTCGCATTGAACGGAAGCAGCAAGACAAGTTCTTTTTTGGTATTGCTGACGGATTTCGTCAAGTCGGTATATTTGCCTTCAGTATTGGAACCCGAAACCATCACCATACTTCCTTTGCCCGGAACTTTGAGTATCATTCCGATTTTTACGCCATCCTTCAATGTCGGATTCAATGCAATGAGTTCCTCTTGTGTCAATCCGAAATCCTGCGTCAAACTAAAAAGGGTCTCTTTTGGTTTAACTTCGTAATTGGCATAGCCGCCGCTTTTTTTTGTTGTTACGATTTCGGTTTGTGTTGTCTCGGCTTGCTTAATTTCTTTAATTACAGGTTTAGGTTTTTCAACTTCCTGCTTTACAGGTTCTTGTTTCACCGACGCTACTTTGGCGGCTGTCCCGCTGATGACAAGTTTATAACCAATGGGAAGATTTGATACAATCTCTGGGTTTCTGCGCTCGAGATCTGCAACTGTGATTCCATATTTTTTGGCAATACCGAATTTAGTTTCCTTCGGCGCTACGATGTGGAAGGTAGATCTATCCAAATTATCAATGGCTTGCTTTGGCTCGGGTTTTTTTACAACTTCTTTCTCCACAACAACGGGCGCGCCATCCGAATCGGGAATTTCGATAACCTGCCCGATTTTGAGACCGTTCTTGAGCAGGTCTGTATTGAGTCTTGTTAAGTCTTCCACGTGCACGTTATAATCTCTGGAAATACTGTACAAAGTTTCTTTTGCTTTGGCGGTATGGTTGCGCAACGGCTTGCTTTTGGGCTTTGAATAGGAGGACGGAATTTGCTTCTCGTTGCTGAGTGTCGTCGGAATTAAAATCACGTCATTCTCACCAACGCCATTTTGGGAATCGGGATTGAGTTGATAAATGTCATATGGCGTAACTCTGTATTTGGTGGCGATCTGCGTGACTGTCTCCCCTTTGGTTACGGTGTGTTTGATGTAATTGCCCTGCGCGAATACAGTACAGGAAATGGTTAAGAAAATCAGAAAAGAAACGAGAATTCTATTCATAGGAACGCTTTTTTTAGTAGGTTTAAGGCGGTATTAATTATTTTTTTTTATCGTCAACACCTGTCCCACCTGGAGACCTTGCTTTGACAAAACATCGTTATGCTGTTTGAGCTCGGCGATCGTGATATTGTACTTTTTGGACAAACTATATAGCGTTTCTTTTGGTGCAACCACATGGGTTACACTTGTATTATCGTTACGCTGCGACTGTGAACTTACGCTCTTTACCTGCGGTGTTTCACTCGTACCGACTGATGATTCTTCGGGCGCAAGAGTTCTTGTGGAAGGTATTTTTATAACCTGCCCTACTTTAAGACCAACTGATAATATGGGATTGCTAAGTTTAATTTCATCAACGGAAACCGAATATTTTTTTGAGAGGCTGAACAGCGTTTCTTTCGCTGCGACGGTATGCGTTATGGATGACGTTCGGTCGATTACCGTTATTGGACGCTCGGTTTTGGCGTTAGCTAAAACAGGTTCCGCCTTGTCCTCAGTTCTGATTACAATCTGCGTTGTAGGCTCATTAATAGTAGTGCCTTCGGCTACGGGTGCAGAATTTGTTTGTTCTTGTTGTGTCATATCGTCCTTTCGGGCAACCGGAATTCGCAATACCATTCCCTGAGTAACGCCTTCAACTGCAAATTTGTTGAGTCTGTAGATTTCAGCAGGGTCAACAAGATATTTCTTTGAAATCAAGCGAACTGATTCGCCGAGCTGAACGGAGTGAGTGATAATTTCAACATCTTGGTCTTTTTTCTTATTCTGACTAAAAACGCTGAAGCCTACAAAAACCACCAAAACCAGTAAGACAAGTGTTTTCATAACTATCGATTTTTAATTATTCCCATTCGATTGTCGCAGGCGGTTTTGAGCTGATATCATAGACCACCCGGTTTACGCCTTTAACTTTGTTGATAATGTCATTCGACACTTTCATCAGGAAATCATACGGCAGATGAACCCAGTCAGCAGTCATCCCATCAGTAGATTCAACAGCACGAAGCGCTACTACTTTTTCATACGTCCGCTCGTCGCCCATCACTCCTACACTATTCACCGGAAGCAGTATGGCACCGGCTTGCCAGACTTTATCGTACAGTCCCCAAGATTTCAGACCGTCAATAAACACGGCGTCAACCTCCTGCAATATACGAACTTTTTCTTTAGTTATATCTCCGAGTATCCGAATTGATAATCCCGGTCCCGGAAATGGATGTCTGCCTAATAATGCCGCGTCAATTCCAAGCGTAGCGCCCACTCTTCTCACTTCATCTTTAAAAAGCATACGAAGTGGTTCGACAATTTTTAATTTCATATAATCAGGTAAACCGCCAACATTGTGGTGTGATTTGATCGTCGCCGACGGACCTTTTACCGAAACCGATTCAATGACATCGGGGTAAATCGTTCCTTGTGCGAGCCATTTCACGTCTTCGATCCGGTGCGATTCATCATCAAAAACTTCGATAAATACACGGCCGATCGTTTTGCGTTTGGTTTCCGGATCGCTAATTCCTTCGAGCTGGTCGAGAAAACGATCAGCGGCATCAACACCGGTAACATTCAGTCCCATGTGTTTGTATTGGTCCAAGACATTTTCAAATTCATTCTTACGAAGCAATCCATTGTTAACAAAAATGCAATACAGATTTTTGCCGATTGCCTTGTGAAGTAGCACCGCCGCGACAGTAGAATCGACACCGCCTGAAAGTCCGAGGACGACCTTATCATCACCAATTTTTTCTTTAAGTTCTACCAAAATGTCGTCAACGAATGCGTTTGGCGTAAAGTTCTGCGGGACATGGGCAATATTTACAAGGAAGTTCTCGAGCAGTTTTTTTCCATCTGTAGAATGGTAAACTTCTGGATGAAACTGAATTGCGTAAGTTTCTTCACCTTCAATACGATAGGCGGCATTTTCTACATCATGAGTGCTCGCCAATCTTACGCCATTTTCAGGCAAGAACTTGATCGTGTCACTGTGTGACATCCAGACTTGGGACTGATGCGGAATGTTCTCGAAAAAAGGTTCGCCAACTTTAATAAATGACAAATTTGCACGACCATACTCGCGTGTGTTCGACGGCGCGACTTCTCCGCCACTGAAATGCGCAAGATATTGAGCGCCGTAACAAACTGCTAGCAAAGGCATTTTTCCGCGAATCCGCGACAAGTCGGGATGAGGCGCATCCGCGCCGCGAACAGAAAACGGACTTCCCGAAAGAATAACCGCTTTGTAACTCGATAAATCGCTAGGGAAATTGTTGTAAGGGAAAATTTCGCAGAATATATTTAATTCGCGAACCCGTCGGGCAATAAGTTGTGTGTATTGCGATCCGAAATCTAAAATTAGTACGTTGTGTTGCATGTGCAAAAGTACTTTTAATTTTCAAAATGCAAAAAGGGAATTTTGGAAATTTTACGCCTGTGAAATTCTGATTATTGCTCTATTTCTTTACATTCCTTCGTAAATCCTTCGTAAATGGTTCATGTTTGCTTTGGTTAACGGGGGAAATTACGAAGGATTTACGAAGAATAGACAACTAAAACTGATTAAAGGCAAAGTCTGCTAGATGCATATCCGTGAGTAGATTTAATGAGATTAGATAATTATTCTTCCTTTTATTCGTTATTCACATTTACACTAAAATACTGTTCATAAAAATTTTTCGTTTTGCCTGAGCCCTTTAAAAATTTACGCATTTTTGTAAACGCACTTAACTATCACTATAAATATGACGATTTTAAATTTCATTCTACAAGCTAATCCTATTACCGATACTATTGCGAATGCTGCCGGTAACGCAGCTTCCGGTACGACTGACGTGAGCGTTACCGAAAACATTTCCTACCTCGATTTTATCCTCAAAGGCGGTGTGATGATTTACCCGCTGATCGTGTTGCTTTTCTTTTGTATTTACGTGATCATTGAAAGATATTTATCAATCTCGAAAGCCACTAAGCACGATGCCAATCTATTATCAGAAGTAAAGATGCAGCTCAAAACCGGGCGAATTGACAATGCAATTATGGTTTGCAGCCGCGATAATTCGGCTTCGGGCAATGTGCTGAGAAGCGGCGTTTCTATTATCGGACGACCGATCAGCGAAATTGAGTCCGTTATGGAACAGACAGCAAATCTTGAGATCGGACAAATGGAGAAAGGTTTGGGATATCTCGGACTCATTTCCGGTATTGCGCCTATTTTAGGATTTATAGGAACAATTTCGGGAGTTATCAAAATATTCCACACCATTTCGAATACCGGAAACCTTAATATACAAACTATATCAGGAGGTTTGTACGAAAAAATGATCAGTTCGGGAGCCGGTCTTGTCGTAGGTGTAATTGCCTATTGCGGCTACCATTTGTTTAATATGATGATCGATGCTTACACACTCAAAATACAAAGGCAGACACTCGAAATCATCAATGTAATACAGGAACCACAAAATGGCAATTAAAAGAAACAGACGCTTCCATCCGGAAATTCCGACCTCGTCATTGAGCGACATCATGTTCTTTTTGTTTTTGTTTTTCCTGATCATATCTACATTGGCAAATCCGAACGTGATTAAACTGACCTTGCCAAAAGCAGCTACAAACGAGACGACAAACAAAGACCACATCAGCATTTCCGTGACCGAGGACCAAAGGTTTTTTCTCAATAAGCAGGAGATTCCGTTTGATCAGCTGGAACAGGCCGTATTTAACGAAACGACAATGCGTAATGATAAAGTGGTCGTGGTTCGTGTTCCTGCCGACAATAAAGTGCAGGATCTCGTTGATTTGATGCAGATGGGCGTAAAACTCAAGCTTAATTTTGTAATCGCAACGCAAAAATAAATCAGTCGAAGTACCAGCGCCTAAATTAACAATATGATCCGAACCATAATTTTAATCGCGCTTGGTGGCGGAATTGGTAGCGTTCTGCGTTACCTTACCGCTGTGGGAGTTCAAAAATATTACGCTTCCATTTTCCCTGTGGCTACTTTTCTTACCAATATTGTCGGTTGTCTCCTGATTGGCGTATTTGTAGGTTTATTTGAAAAGAACTACAGTTCAAGTTCCGACCTTAAGTGGTTTTTTATTACAGGTTTTTGCGGAGGTTATACGACGTTTTCCTCTTTTGGGCATGAGAACTTTTCCCTTTTTCAAAACCACAATTCTGCTATTGCATTGCTCTACATTGGAAGCAGCATTTTTCTCGGAATCTCCGCCGTATGGTTGGGGTTGTTTTTGACAAAATAATTGACAACAACTTGTTAATTTGTTTCTGTTTTGGGAAAAAAATGTAACTTCGCACTCTTATGAATAACGAAGATATACTATCGGTCGCATCATTGCTGTCCACGCCCAAAAAAATTGCGATCCTTCCCCACCGTAGCCCTGATGGAGATGCTATGGGTTCAACATTGGCATTGTACCATTTCCTTCTAAAATTGGGTCACATTCCTGTCGTTATTGCACCCAATGAATTTCCTGATTTTTTAGCTTGGCTTCCAGGTTCTGATTCGGTACTTATTTTTGAAAAAGACAAAGAAAACACGACGAAAATTCTTCAGGATTCCGATTTGCTGTTTGCGCTCGATTTCAATGCTTTACACCGCACCGGAGAAATGGAACAAGTTTTAAATAAGTTGACGCAGCCGTTTATTATGATTGACCATCATCAAAGTCCTGACGGTTTTGCGGAGGTCACTTATTCAGATACTGGATTTGGATCGACCTGCGAAATGGTCTATAATTTCATGTCATTTCTCGATAAGAAATGCCTGATAGATAAAGATATAGCTACTTGCATTTATACTGGCATCTTAACCGACTCAGGTTCATTCCGTTTCCCAAAAACAACCGGAACAACGCATAGGATCATTGCTGATCTAATTGACCTAGGCGCAGAGAATACCAAAATCCCGGCTTTGCTTTTCGACAATAATTCTTATGAAAGCTTGCAATTATTGGGCAGAGCTTTAGAGAATCTCAAAGTATTGGCTGAATACAAAACCAGTTTCACCACGCTTACGCAAAGCGAACTCGACAAATTTAACTATGTGAAAGGCGACACCGAAGGCATAGTCAATTACGGTCTGACGATCAAAGGCATTGATTTCGCAGCCATTTTTATTGAACATAAGGACGAGAATATCATTAAAATCTCGTTTCGTTCGCAAGGTGATTTTGATGTCAATAAATTTGCGCGCGAACATTTCAACGGTGGCGGACACATCAATGCGGCGGGCGGGAAATCGCACCAATCGATGAGAGAAACAGTAGCCAAATTTGAAAAACTGATTTCCCAAATTAAAATATAATGCTATGAAATTCGGTAAACATATTGTCCTTTTAATTATCGCCGGCCTGCTTCTTTCATGCTGCTCACAACAGCAGGCAAGGAAGCCTATTTCGCAATCTTCAGGAACTTTCCTCAATGAATCGGTACTCCGAAATAAAAAGTTGATTTCTGCTGAGGAAACCAAAATCGATTCGATTATCAAAAGCGATCCGAATAAAAAATATATCGCCTCCGATAAAGGTTATTGGTATCGCTACGACGTCAAAAATTATCAGGATACGTTGCGCCCCAAGAAAGGCGATGTCGCTAATTTCAACTATGAAATCAAAGATCTCGATGGCAATGTCATTTATTCTGAACTTGAATTGCGCCCGCAAAATTATCGCGTAGACAAAGAACAGAAGATCATCATGGGCTTGCGCCACGGCATCAAACTCATGCGTAAAAAAGAAACAGTAACTTTCCTATTTCCATCACACATGGGCTATGGTTACCACGGAGATGATAGACGCATCGGACACAATCAGCCGTTGATCTGCACTGTAACGCTCACCGATTTTGCACCCGAAAATAAAACCACAACCGAATAAAATGAGAAGAATCTTTCTATGCCTGATGGCTATTACTGCACTGCACTCGTGCAAGGACGAACACAGTTCACTTCCCGATGGTCTCTATGCCGATATCGAAACCAACAAAGGCAATATCATTGTGAGCCTTGATTTTCAAAAAACGCCAATAACAGTTGCTAATTTTGTAACGCTCGCCGAAGGCAAAAATACATTTGTTAGTCCGCAGTTTAAAGGTAAACCCTTTTTTGACGGACTCAAATTCCACCGTGTTATCAAAGATTTTATGATACAAGGCGGAGATCCGCTGGGGAACGGTTCTGGAGATACAGGCTATAAATTCCGCGATGAGATTACCGATATGCGCTTTGACAAAGGCGGTTTGCTCGCAATGGCGAATTCAGGTCCCGGAACCAACAGCAGCCAGTTTTTTATCACGCATATTGAAACGCCTTGGCTCGACGGCAGGCACACTATTTTTGGACATGTCGTTGAAAACGGAATGGAGACGGTTAATGCAATTGTACAAAATGATGATATTCATTCGATTACCATTATCCGCAAAGGCAGTGCTGCAAAGAAGTTCGATGCTGTAAAAGTCTTTACCGATTTCTTTACGCATGAAGCCGAAAACCTTACGAAGAAAGCGGCAATCGATGCCGAGAATAAAAGGATGTATGATGCCAAATTCAAAGCTGTTAAAGAAATGAAAATAGCTACTTTTGCTGCCATGAAGAAGACCGCCACTAAAACCAAAAGCGGATTATTTTTCAAGATCACTTCAAAAGGATCTGGCAAAAAACCCGCTGACGGCACCATCGTATACGTACATTATGCCGTATTTCTCGAAGACGGCGAATTAGTGGATACCAGTATTGAGCAAACTGCCGAAGAATTTGGTAAATTTGATCCGCAAAGAGCTGCGGCAAAGCAATATATACCGATACAATATGAAGCAGGAAGCAAAGATGGGATGATTCCCGGATTTATAGAAGGCTTGGAAAATATGTCATTGGGGGATAAAGCAGTATTATTTGTGCCAGCAAATCTCGCATATGGTGCCCAAGGAGCCGGTGGCGTGATTCCACCGAACGCAAATATAACATTCGTAGTCGAACTGCTCGAAAGTATGCCAACTCAATAATAAGGAATCAATTAAACCAAGGGAATTAACCTGAAAATCCCAGCGAAAGCAAAATAAGTAAGGAACATTTAATCAGATGAAAATGAAAATCAAAGTAATCGTTTTATTGTTTTTAGGGATGATGAATATGTATTCACAGACCAAAAAACCTGCAGCTAAAAAATCAGTTAAGGCTGCCACTACAAAGAAAGCTACTACTACTCCGGCGGCTGAAGGGTTGTTTGTTGAGTTTCAAACTACAAAGGGAAAAATTCTGGTGAAATTAGAATACGAAAAAGCGCCAATCACGGTCGCAAATTTTGTTTCGTTAGCTGAAGGCACTAACACTTTTGTAACAGATGCGAAGTTAAAAGGAAAGCCATATTATGACGGACTAAAATTTCATCGCGTCATCAAAGATTTTATGATCCAAGGCGGCGATCCAGCAGGAAATGGTTCAGGCGGCTCAGGCTATAGTTTCAAAGATGAAATTGTACCAGGATTTGTATTCGATAAACCCGGCATATTAGCGATGGCCAATTCAGGTCCGGCAACCAACAGCAGCCAATTTTTTATCACGCATAAAGAAACGTCGTGGTTAAACGGTAAACATACCATTTTTGGTTATGTAGTTACGGGACAAAATGTTGTCGATGCGATAGCTCAAGACGATCTAATGACCAAAGTTACCATTATCAGAAAAGGCGCAAAAGCTAAAAGTTTTAATGCTGCTAAAATATTCTCAGATTACATGACCAATGCAAAGCCACTTGACGATAAAAAGTTAAATGAGGATAGAGCTAAAGAAAGTGAAGCGAGAGCCGAAGCGCAAAAGAAGCAAGCGGCAGTAGATGCAGAAAAAAAGAAAGTTTATATGGAGCAATACGGACCAGTTATGGCCGAAAAAGTGAAATACTTCGCAGGTATCAAATCTACGGCTTCAAAATCGGCTACAGGTTTGGAAAGTAAAGTTATCAAAACCGGAACAGGAAAAAAACCTGCCGAAGGATCGACTATCTATATTCATTATGCGGGTTATCTCGAAGATGGTTCATTGTTTGACTCGAGCTACGAGGATATTAATAAGACGTACGGAAAATTTGATGCGAACCGGGCAACGCAAAACGGTTATGCGCCTTTTCCTTTCCAGGCTGGGAAGAAAGACGGTTTGATTCCGGGATTTATTGAAGGCCTCAATGATATGTCTTTCGGAGAAAAGAAAGTGATATTTATTCCTTCAGCTTTGGGTTATGGTGAGCGTGGTGCAGGAAATGTAATTCCGCCAAACTCAAACATCGTTTTTGAGATAGAAATTTTCGAAACCCAGCCAAATGCACCGGCAACAATAAAACAGTAACTTACTTATTATAAAAGGAAAGGGATTTGCAAATTGTAAATCCCTTTTTTTATTTGCCTACTTTCCAAACTTCCAGTCGAATTCGTCTTTATCGTTGATGATAGCGCCAATCTCAATTTTCACAATCTTCCCAAATTCACTTTGTAAAACTAGCCAGTTGTCTTCGTTAAAGTGATTTTCGGTTAGATCAAAATCTTCCTGCTCCCACTCTTTTAAACCTTGGAGCAGTAATTCTGATTTGACCTCACCAATGTTTTTCCCAATTACAGATTGATCAAACAAAGTTGATTCACTATTTGACGAAATAATATACCCCAATCGGAAATCTTCATCCGCATAAAAGGTCAAACGACATTTTTGTAGATTGAAAACTTGAATAATATTTTTATCATCGTCTTGAAATTGCTTATCTGGCTTGCCGAAAAGCACTTCGACATCTTGCTGATTCATACCGAATAACAGTTTATCGATTCCTAATTTTGGTTTGATATTCATTATTATTTTTTTATAAAATTACAAATTGTTAGTGGAAAATGGAATGTTGCAACTAATTCTTGGTATGTCACAAAACCAAACCTTTTCTTAACATCGTAACTTACAGTAAGTTAATCAACAAAATATTTAATTATGAAAAACAGAATTACTATCAGAATTGCCTGCCTTTTTTTCCTGTTAACAGGATTAGGTGTACAGGCTCAAATCGTCACAAATAATGCTGACGACGGATCATCGGGTTCACTACGAAATCAAATTAGTGCAGCAGCAGCAGGAGGTCTAATCATTTTTGCGCCGGGTGTTACAAACATCACACTGATTTTAGGGGAAATCACAATAGACAAATCCTTAGTTCTTACCGGAAACGGAATAGCCAATACCACAATCAACGGAAACGCTACAGGCAGGATCTTTAATGTGACCATGGGTAATGTTATTCTAAATGATCTTACACTGACCAACGGACTGGCAGCCAACGGAGGTGCCATTAGCGTAACCGATGCCAATCTTGCCGTCAACAACACCACTATTTCCAATAGTGTCGCCAATGGTGCAGCGGGAAGCGGTGGCGCAATCCTTGTCGGTACGGGGGCAAATCTTTCGGTTAGCAGTAGTTCGATCACGGGAAATACTGCAAATCGCGCAGGTGGCGGAATTGAAGCAGTCGCAGGAACCACAACAACACTCAACAATGTAAACCTGAGTTCCAATAATGCAGGTGTTGCACCAGCAACTGCAGCGCCGGGGAATGGCGGTGGTTTGCATATTACCGGAGCCGGAACAGCAATTATCAACGGCGGAATGGTGATGATGAATGTTGCAGCGGCCGAAGGTGGCGGACTTTGGAATGGATCGGGAATGATGACCATTAACGGCACGACGATTTCAGCAAACACAGCTTCTGGTATAGCTGCTGATAATGGTGGCGGTGGAATCTACAATCTCAATGGCGGAACTTTAACAATTGACGATGCGATGATTTCTAACAATGCAGCAAACGGAACTGCCGGAAGTGGCGGCGGCATCCTCAATGATGTGGGTTCAATATTAATAATTAGTGATTCGCAGATTATGACGAACACTTCAAATCGTGCAGGTGGCGGAATCGAAAATAACGCCGGAAGTGTTACTTTGAACAATGTCAATTTAAATGGCAATACAACATTCACTGCTCCTGGAAATGGCGGCGGACTACATGTTACAGGAGCCGGAAGTACAAATCTCAATGGCGGTACGGTCAACAATAATAATGCAGGTGCTGAAGGCGGTGGATTGTGGAATGGAACTGGCACCATGACTATTAACGGAACTACGATTTCCGGAAATACAGCAAGCGGAGTTGCAGCAGATCAAGGCGGTGGCGGAATCTACAACCTCAATGCTGGTATATTGGTTATTCAGGATGCAACTATAAGTAACAATATCGCAAATGGAACTTTGGGTAGTGGCGGAGGAATCCTCAATGATGTTGGATCACAACTCACTGTTACCAATTCGGCCATAACCGGCAACACCGCTATTCGTGCTGGAGGCGGAATTGAAGACAACTCTGGAACCAGTACTATTATCTTAAATAATGTTGTTTTAAATAACAATACTGTTACCGGCCCTCCGGGGAATGGTGGCGGATTGCACATTACAGGCGGCGGTAGCGTAATGATTACTGGTGGCGAAGTAAAAAACAATACCGCATCGCTTGAAGGCGGCGGTTTGTGGAATGGCTCTGGGACTATGTCGGTTAGCGAGACTACAATCGATGCCAACATTGCTCAAGGTATGGCTGCTGATGATGGTGGCGCCGGAATTTTCAATAACGCAGGGACATTAAATCTGTCGGATGTGGCTGTGACAAACAATATAGCAAATGGAATCAGCGGCAGTGGAGGTGGGTTATTGAGCCTTGTAGGAACTGTCACTATAATGGATTCGACATTTGATAATAATTCAGCTAATCGCGCAGGCGGTGCAATTGAAGTCGTCAATGGAACACTCACTATTTCCGATAGCGAACTAATCAATAATGATGTCGATGGCGGAGCCGGAACTCCAAATCCTGGAAACGGTGGTGCTTTGCATATCTCAGCAGTTACAACCACTACGATTACGAATTCGATGGTTTCCGGAAATGATGCAAGACGTGAAGGTGGCGGTTTGTGGAATCAAACTGGCAGCACCATGACAGTTGATGATTCGACGATTGCATCCAATACTGCCAGCGGTCCGGACGCTACACATGGCGGCGGCGGAATATTTAACAATGGAGGCGCTTTGGTTGTGAGCACTTCTACGATTTCTAATAATACTTCTGACGGTGCTGTTGGAAATGGCGGCGGAATTCATGTGAAAGCAGGAACGGCGGCAATAATACTCTCAACCGTGTCTGGAAATACTTCCGCAAATCTGGGCGGTGGAATATTTAATAATGCGGCAGCCACAATTAATGCATCCACAATTGTGGAAAACATGGCAACAACAGCAGGCGGCGGAATAACGAACAACAGTACAACTGCTATATTTTTAAAAAACACAGTGGTCGCCAAAAATATGGCTACTACCGACATTGACCTTTCATCTGCAACAGTTGCTTATACCTCGAATGGATATAATCTTATCGGACAGGACAATTCTGGGATATTTACTATGGGAACTGGAGATATGGAAGGTACAGGAACAACACCAATGGATCCATTAATTGGAATGTTAGCTGACAATGGCGGCACAACATTTACTCATTTGCCTTTAGCGGAAAGTCCACTTTATAATGCTGGAGATCCTGTGGATCTTTTTAATGATCAAACCGGCGCTACAGTATTTGGCGGCATTAGAGATATCGGGTCGGTTGAAGCCCAGTCGGTATTGGCCAATAGCAATTTCGTATTTAACAATACCAAAAAAAGCGTCGTTTATCCGAACCCGTCTGTAAACGGAATGGTAAACATTTCTATTGCAGAGGGATTTGGTACACAAGTCAATGGCAGACTCATAGCAATTGGTTCCGGTAAGACGGTTTATCAATTTAAAATGGAAGGTATTGCAAATACAATAAATTTAGCAGATTTCGCGAGCGGTGTATATATTGTACAACTAGAATCTGAAAGTATTACAGAAAACCATAAATTGGTTATAGGAAGATAATGTTTGTTTAGTTTGGTTAGGGAAAAGCCTTCACAGTTGTTGTGAAGGCTTTTTTTTATGAAATCTTTTTAGCGAGGTTTTTCTTTACCTCGTTGTACCATTCCTCTTTTAAAATACTCAACACGATGCTATCGCGGCGAACATCACTTTCAAAAGTAGGCATATTGCTACGGAGTACACCCTCAATTTTACAGCCGATACTCAGCATGGCGGCCTTGCTGCGTTCATTAGCGTTGTCGGCGCGAAATTCTACACGTTCCATTCCGAGTGTTTCAAATGCATATTGTAACAATAAATATTTACAATTCTTGTTGAGTCCGGTGCCGCGGAAATCTCTGCCATACCATGTGTAACCTAGCTGTAAAGTTTTATAGTCGAAATTGATGTCGTAAAAACGCGTACTTCCGGCGTAGCGATTGGTTATTTTATCCAATACAATAAATGGAAATTCGGTTTTTTTTT
>Ga0136636_10000539_pt1 | contig 19706 bp, 13 predicted proteins | sample AntDrymUQ8522106_2_FD_104653 | JGI IMG/M metagenome (GOLD analysis project Ga0136636, IMG submission 104653) | Polar desert sand microbial communities from Dry Valleys, Antarctica - metaG UQ852 (21.06) | ecosystem: Environmental > Terrestrial > Soil > Desert | place: Antarctica: Dry Valley... | reverse complement strand
TTACCTCACCATTTTTTGAAGAGTAGCAATCTTCACTTCTTTCCATTCGCGGGTTTTAAATCCCTCTTTAACAGCCAGTTCTGTCATTAAGTCCATTTCGCCGCCATCCGTATTTTCCATAAATGCGGCTAGTTGTGCTGCATCTTTATACATGCTTACTGTTAAATGTGTGCCGTACGATTCGCTTCCGGCAGGTAAAATAACCCGAAAAAATTTCCAGCTTCCTTTTTTACCTTTAGTTACCATTTCCTGGTGCCAGGGTTTAAAAATTCCGGATTCCGCTTTTTCGTATCCCTCATCCAGTTGTTTCATAATATCAATAGTTGCAACTGTACCGATTTTCATTTCAAACGCATCTTTTGTATTATCGGTTTGTTTTAAATAAACCTGATGTGCGATATCGCGCGACTTCGCTGTTTTGTCGAACATAGCGTTGAGTCCTTTTTCTTTCATATCGGGATATGCTTTCTTTACATAGTTACCAACATCCCACGAAGCAGCTGCCTGTAACATATCTTTTAAGCTTGCAAACAGAGTAACTGTCATATACTGCGGGCCTTGTTCTTCTCCTGCGGGAGTGAGTGACCACATATCCCAGCCAAGAATGGTTTTATCGGCAACCCGTTGTTTGTGAATACCCGACCAGAATTCTTCTACCTGCCAATAGTCAGATTCCTGCTCATCATTAACCTGCATAAATTCGAACAATAAATACAATTGTTCCGGTTTTTCCTGTGCATTTATCCGCACGGTCATAAATATAATCAGTGCCAGTGTAAATAATCTTTTCATGGTTTTTAGGTTTTTAGTAAATATTGAAATGTAGAACGCGAAAACACATATAATGTTTAAGATATGTATGATATAATTTATTGAATATCAATTTTTAAGAAAGCATAACTTCAGCACTATAGATCTAAATTAGTTTTCCGGGTTAATACCCAAAATGCTGTTACAGCAGCAGATGCAAAAGAAAGGTCTGCTTCTTTAAATGTGAAACTTTATTAACACCCTGTTAATTTTCAATTCATATTTTTGCTGGATGAAAAAGATATTTACTCCTGAACAATTGTTAGCTGTAGTGCTATTATTCGCGGCTCCAGGATACGGAATTTCCCAAAATGCAGAACCATTTTCTACTCATGATTCAATCATTAATCATTCGTTAACGGAGGTTGTGATTACCGCCAACCGTTTTTCGACACTTCGCTTTAACACTTCCGAAGCCATAGGAGTACTTAAAAGCAAAGCCATCGGGCAAAACCAGCTTCGGTCGGCACCCGAGGCACTTGTTATTACTCCGGGAGTATTTGTTCAGAAAACCAATCACGGCGGAGGTTCTCCGTTTGTGCGTGGATTAACCGGCAATCAAACCTTACAGATGCTTGACGGCATCAGGCTGAATAATTCAACGTATCGTTACGGTCCAAATCAGTATTTTAATACGCTTGATGTTTTTAGTCTCGAAAGCATTGAAGTACTTCGTGGAAGTGGTTCTGTTCAGTATGGTTCTGATGCTTTGGGCGGTACAATACAGGCTTTTAGCAAAGATGTTGCATTTACCGGAAAACAATCCTGGGGAAGTAATCTGCTTACGCGTTTTGCTACGCACGGTATGGAGCAAACTGTTCGTGCTGATGTAAATTATGGAAGTCAGAAAGCTGCTTTCATGGGTGGTTTAAGCTGGCGGAATTTCGGTGATTTGATTGGTGGCGATACTACCAGTGTGCAATCGCCTAGCAGTTATGCCGAATTGAATTTCGACCTGAAAGGGAAAATTAAACTTTCAAATGCATCGGTCTTAACTATGGTTTATCAAAGTGTACACCAGGAAGATGTGAATGTTTATCATAAAGTTGAACTCGAAAACTATGCAATAAACAGGATGCAGCCTCAAAACCGAAGGCTGGCTTACCTCAAGTTAAATCAGAAAACGGATGCAGGAATTTTGAAATCACTTACACTTACAGCATCCTTGCAACATACGGAAGAGGGGAGGGAAAGCCGGAAAAACGGATCCAATATCCTCCGCTTTGAGACTGATAAAGTGCATACGTTTTCTTTTTTATCTGATGCATTTACTCAAAGTGGTGAAAGCTGGTCAGCAGTGAGCGGTATCGAAATATACAACGACCTGGTTAACAGTACCCGAACAGATACAGATTTATCGGGTAATGCTGCAGTTCCGAAACGTGGATTGTATCCCGATGCTTCAACCACAACGAGCATGGCTGTTTTTACCTTACATACTTTCGATTTGCCAAAATGGATTTTAAGTACAGGAGCCAGGTTTAATGCTTTTATAATTGAAGTGGAGGACGAAACTTTGGGTGAAATTACGCTTGCGCCATCGGCACTGGTTGGTAATGCTTCTGTCATGCGGAAACTTACCACTACCTCCAATGTTTTTATTTCAGCTAATACCGGTTTCAGGGCTCCAAATATTGACGACCTTGGAACGCTTGGTATAGTTGATTTCAGGTACGAAACTCCAAATTATAACCTCAAACCTGAGAAATCCTTTCAATACCAGGTCGGGTATAAATTTCAGGGGAATAATCTGAGAGGTGAGTTTTATGTCTATCGCAACGAATTATTTAATCTTATTATTCGTGAAAGGTTTGAAGGCGACAGTGTTGAGGGTTATCCTGTGTATCAGAAAGAAAATGTTGAGCGGGCTTTTATTCAGGGTGTTGAAACTTCGTGGGATTATACTTTTAAAACCAAATGGTTGTTTTCCGGTAGCCTCACCTACACATATGGCCAAAACCTGACCAAAAATGAACCGGCGAGGCGAATTCCACCACTTTTCGGTCGTGTAGCTGTTGAATACAGGCATTCGGGTTGGTGGTGCAACATTGAGTGGCTGGCTGCTGCAAAACAGAACCGCCTAGCCCGGGGCGATAAGGATGATAACCGGATACCTGAAGGAGGCACTCCCGGATGGAATATTTTTAACATCAATACAGCTTATGTATGGCGATTTGCAGAAATTGATTTACGGTTTCAGAATTTGTTTAATAAGGATTACAGGTATCATGGTTCAGGGGTCAATGGGTATGGGAGGTCGGCGCTGTTATCCGTGAAGGTATCAATTTGAGAAAAGACATATTGCCAGATAAAAAAAGCAACCATTGTTTCTGAAGTTGCTTTTTTAACGCCTGACTATTTCTGACTTTAAGGCCTTTCGCCACAAGCAAGTCTCAGATTGATTTTTTCAATCAGCGCTTTCAGTTCGGCCAGACTGTCAATTACATAATCAGCTCCGGCTTCGAGGTAGTCCTCACGTACCTTTTTTCTTCTTTTTTCAAGTGTTGCTTTGCCTAACATATTTATTTCATTTAAAGTTAGTCCCATCTCGTTACTCGAATCTATAACACCTACACTCCACATGCCGGCATTTATTCCTTCTTCGATATCGGAGATAGTATCACCTATTTTTACCAACGCCTGCATGGGGAATATGTTAAGATTTTCTGCATTTTTAAAAGCCATCCACGGGGCCGGTCTGCCGGCAGGAACATCGGTGGCACAAACTACTGAATCGGCTACATAGCCTTGCTTTGCAGCCGCTGCCGTTACTATTTCCATCATCTCGTTATTATAGCCAGTAGTTGAGCCAATTTTCATATCCAGTGTACGGAGTAATTCTATTGCTTCGGGAAGCTCAGGGATTATTGCTGAATGCTGCTCAATAACAGCCATTTGAAGAGGAATGAAATTAGTAAACATCTCTTCAATATCATTTTGTATGCAGTTGCGGTTGTATTCAGCTTTCCACAAGGCTGCTATCCGCGGATTTTGAGTTATTGCCAGTATATGGTCGCGTTTGTGCATTCCCATCGGGCCGCGTGCTTCGGCTATTGTAATTTCAATGCCTTTTTGCCTGAATACTTCTATAAACACACCTGTTGGCGCAAAGCATCCGAAATCAACGGTTGTGCCTGCCCAGTCGAAAATGACCCCTTTTAGTTTGCCGGCATAATTTTTTCGATATAGTTCGTTCATTTTTATTGATTGTTAGATTTCGGTTAGTATTACATTCATTTCGTGCATCACAGATTCAATTGCATCAACAAGATTTTGAATATCAGCAGGATATAATTGGCCGATATTTCCGATTCTGAAACAATCCACTTTACTTAGTTTGCCCGGATAAATGACAAATCCTTGTTCGTTCAGTTTTGAATAAAAGGTCTCGAATGAGAAAGCAGGGTGCGAAGGGTAAAGGAATGAAGTAATGATATAACTCCGCATATGAGCAGGAAGATAAAGTTCAAATCCCAGTTCTTTCATTTCGCCGGTGAGTAAAGCATTGTTTACCGAGTACCGTTCGGCCCGTCCATGCACACCACCTTCTTTATCAAGTTCATTCAGTGCTTCGCCAAATGCCAGCAAAGCCTGCACAGGCGGAGTAAAACGGAATTGCCCGTTGGTATTTAATCCTTTCCACTGATCGTAAAGATCGAGACTTAAAGATCGTGCCTGGAATTTGCATTTTTCGAGCTCGGTATGCTGGGCAAGCACAAAGCTAAAACCAGGAATACCTTCGATACATTTATTGGAAGATGAAATCAGGTAGTTGATATTGAGTGCTTTCATGTTAATATCATAAGCACCGAAAGTACTCATGGCATCAACAATAAATGCTTTGCCGTAACTACTTACAATATATCCTATTTCCGCAATTGGATTCAGTAGCCCTGTAGTAGTTTCGCCATGGATAACAGCTACATGTGTAATGAGTGGGTTTTTCATCAGCGTGGATTCAATTTCCAGCATATCCGGAGTTTCATTTTCTTCATATATCAGTTCCAATAGTGGAATTGAATGAATTCGGGCAATCTGGCTGATACGTCGCCCGTAAGCTCCGTTGATAATATTTAGCAGCATTCCGTTCAGGGGTATGGCCGACGAAATAGTGGCTTCAATTCCAAAAGTGCCACTTCCTTGAATAATAACTGATTCATAATCAGGTGATTCTACGTGGGCAAGCTCAAGTAGTTTTTGCCTGATATACTGTACATGCGCTATGAATTCTGTATCGCGCGACCCAAGGTCGGTTAAGCCTGCTTCTTTCACACTCTTCGCGGTAGTAAGTGGACCCGGTGTGAAAAGTAATTTGTCTCTTATTTTACTGAAATTTGAAATGATCATTGTTTTGCAATTTAAGTAGTTATGGATTGAAGCTTTGATTCTTTTATGGGTGTTAAAGTCTTTGCATTACCCTGAATCTTGAATCTGAAATACAATAATGAAATGATTATCAGCAAGCTTCCTGTAATTGACAGGCTGTATGAAGTTGTAGTAAGGAAATTGAACCAACTCAGTTCTTTGTGGCTGAAGTTTTTATAAAGTAAAGCACCTACGCTTCCAAGGTAGCCGAAGGAGTCGGCTATATATATGAAGAACCCGGCATTCGCGGCGGAGCCGAAAGCGGCTATCAGCCTGTCGAACAGGAAACAGTTAAAAGGCAAATATCCGAGGTACGTTCCCAGTCCCAATACTATCATCCAGGTAACCGGATTAATTAATCCGGCATTTAAAGCAACTGTACTCAAGCCGATTAGTAAAAATCCTGAAAGTATAATGAAGTTATTCAAACGGAACGCTTTTCTGTTATCACCAACCAACATCAGCGATCCCATAACAATAAAGACACTGAGTGCAATAGGCAGTTCCGACCAGGTAAATATCATTGAGTTGCCGCTTATTCCGATCGACGACCATATTTCGGCTGCAAAATTGTCGCGTAAATCTCTGTAAATGGTTAACAGCATATAAGCTGCGGTTAGCAGTATCAGCCCTGGGGCAAATTCCCTGAAAACTCTTTTTCTTTGCAGTTTATACATTGGAACTCTTTTGGTGCGTAATGCTTCATCCTCAAGAGTGGGTTCAGGCGTTTTATCGAGAAACCAAACAAATATTGCCAGCGGAATAAAAAAAACCATGCCGGTAACCCAGGGCATCTGGAAATCGGTAAGGCTCAGGTTTTTCATAAGCAGGTTGCCTATACTTTTTACAAATCCTGATGATACAATAAAACTTATACTCAGCACGGTACCAAGTATTTCGGTTGTTCTGCGGCCTTCGAGGTAAGCAAAAACGAGTCCCCAGATCATACCAAGCGGCAAACCATTAAAAAACAGCAGTATAATGTTGTAAGGATCCGGTACAATGCTGAAAAGGATTAAAGCAGTTTCGGCTATTCCGGTAAGTACAATAATGGAAATGGCCCGCGACGAACGTCCCATTTCCGAAATAACCTTGATTCCGATAAATTTAGAAAGTGCATATCCGATAACCTGAGCTATAATTAAAAGAGCTTTATAATCCATTCCTCCTAAGGTAATTCCTTCAAATGAAGCCACTGTAAATGGCTTTCTTAAACCATACATACAGGCATAAGTTAGAAAAGCTAATATGCTGATATACACTGTTAGTATAATTGGGTTTTGCCTGCGCAACCATAATGTAACGGAATGATTGCCGCTTGCAGGATTACCTTTTAATATGAATTGCTTTTTCACGTTTTTCTTTTACAAAAGATCAAAATTTAAACTGTTTTTTCATTCTGGTAAAGACATAGCAGTTGCTTTGCTTGCCAGGTGATGAATTAACCTGTATTGGGTTAATAGCTGGTAAGTAGCTGTTATTTATACTGATAGATGTGCAATGAGGCTATTCCGCGAATTTTACTTTTTCTGTTCGTCTCGCCTCCAGTTTTCCTGTTCTTTACTTTCGCGTTTCATGTCTTCGGGATTGTCGATAGCCGGTCCTGATTTAAGTTGTTGCCAGTCAAATTTTTCATCAAAAGGGTCTAATGCTTTCTGTGGATCGAAAAAACGGGGATCAGCAGAAAGTGCCGAATAAGGTGTGAAATCAGGTTTATCGGTAAACATATCACCGAAATCGGTTGCACCTGCGTCATATTGGTTCAGGTAAGGAATTCCCAATACGTTCCAGAACGTTTTAAAAATACTTCCAAAACTATAATGAACATGGCTTACATAATTTCTTTTTACATATGGAGAAATAACCATCAGCACACTGCGGTGAGCATCAACATGGTCAACCCCGCCCTGGGCGTCATCTTCGGTAATTACAATCATCATATTCTTCCAGTAGGGAGTATGCGATAAATATTCAATAATTCTTCCGACTGCCAGGTCATTATCAGCCATATAGCTTTCGCGGAAAGGATAACCGGCTTCCGGACGTTCGTCAGCGCCGTGGTCGTTGGGCAGGATAACAGTAAGCAGGTGAGGCATCAGATCTTTCCCTTCGCCCCATTTTTCTTCAAATTCCTTTTTAAATATATCAACCCTGAACTGATCAGGAATAGCCATGTTATAAGTCGGATATTGGTATGATGTGCGGCTGTGGAGTGGCGCAGGCATGGGGTAATTTGTAAAATGCCTGATGCCGCCGTATTTGTATGTGTCCTGGTAATCGCCAGGCTCGAACATAACGCCGAAACCGAAATTGTAATAGTCTTTGTTATGCCGTGCCAGGTGATCCCACATGGAACCGGCTTCGTTGTAATCCTCAGGGTAAATGGCGCCGGCAGCACCGGTAAAACCTAAATTTCCGGGCGCATTTGAATTTTCGCGGTACTCGCGGTTGCCACCGTAATTGGCTGCTGTGGTTGCCTCAACCCATTCGTTCGGGTAAGTATTTGCCAGCCAGCGATGCCCGTCGGCCGACACATCCGAATCAACATAAAAATTATCGCTGATAGCAAATTCATTTGCCAGGCGCAGGTGGTTGGGCATAACAGTAGCATTTTCAACTTTCGCTGTCTTTTTATGGTTGGTAAAAGTTACATTGGCTCCATAGCGGGCAATAGCTGAATCGCCTTTCGCATGTTGAACCTGTCCGAAAATTTCATCGTAAGTGCGGTTCTCTTTCGAAATAAAAACGATATGTTTTATTGGGGTTTCTTTCTGTTTGGGAAAGAGTGGTATCGGGTTGTTCTTTCGCCAGTCGAAAGAAGCAGATTCTGTTTTCCCGATCAGGAAGTTATTCTCAATTACCTGCTTCGAATACACCATAAGTTGATCCTGGGTTGGAATATCAATAATTTCGACAGTGCCTTTCATCAGGCTACCGATATAGCTTCCTTCGTAACCGGCAGTAAAAGTATAACCTCCGTTTGGCCCGCTTCCAAATCCTTTTGCGTTGGCTACAATCAATTTTTTGCCATCAGGAGTAACTTTCAGTTTTGCCGGAAACCAGCCGGTAGGTATATGGCCTATTACTTTAAGCGATTCCACATCAATTACACCAATGGCATTAATTCCTGATTCGGCAACATACACTCGTTTTTCATCGGGCGAAACAGCCAGCCCGAATGGGATAATTCCTCTTTTAGTGGCAAGCAGCGGTTCAGGATTGAGTTTTATATGGGTAATGATCTTTTGTTCGCGGCCATCAAGCACGGTAATATTATCGTTAGTGCCATTGCTGATAAAAATATAATTGCCGGCAGCTACAATCGAATTCGGACTGGAGCCTCCCACAGCCGGAATGCCTTCAACCATTTGGCCGACAAGAGACCCGGTTTTAATTTTGGAGATGATGCCAGGTTTTATCGGATTGTTGATATCAAATGCCCAAACCGAAAATGATTCATCCGAATTCATCGGTCCCAAAGCAGGAACCTGCATGGTATCATTCGAAATCCCTTTTACCGATTCGTCAGAGCCATATGCGTAAACCGGCGAATCAACAACGCCTTTCTTCCATTCGCCGTTTTTCTTCTTTTTAATGTAACCATATTCATACATGCCCACATTGGCAACATAAACCGTTTTTTCATCTTTCGAAAGTGCAATCCCAAAAGGATACCTGCCAACCGGAGTATTTGAAACAACTTTTCGTTTTTCCAGGTCAATGCTGATAAGCCTGAAACCAATCTGATCAACAGCAAATAAGAGTTTTCCATTGTTGCTGATTGTCATATCGCCAATATAACCGTGCGAATAATCAATATTTTTATCTTTAAAACTGCAATCAATTGATCCTGATGCTGCTCCTGTTGCAATATCGAAAATATACACTTTGTTTGCCTGTCCGCCGGCTACATACACCAGTTTATTATCGGGCGAAATGGCCAAACCCATAAACACCGATTCCAACACTCCCTTATCACCAGCCGGAGTAGGAGGGACCTGCTGAATATCAGGATTTCCCGAATTAAGATTCCGTATAATGGTAATCGAAATCGGATTGGTACCCGAATTAGCTGTGATAGCGATGTTTCCATCGTTGCTGATTACAAGCCCATATGGATGTGGTGCTACAACATAACTTTTGCCAGCCGGTGTTAGCAGGCGTCCGTTTGGGATAAAAGATATACCTGTTTTATTTATCAATGAATAATTGCTTCCGGCAGGGGCGGAAATTATAAACTCCGGGTGTTGGGGGAAAGCAGCAATTGTTAGGCAGTTCAAAAGCAAAGTTACCAGGAGTAATCTCATATTTTTAATTGTTAAATGGTTTGTGCCGTTTTGTGTTAAATTCAGATTATCGAGATTCACGCTTTTCAAAATAATACGTTTAAAGTAGTTAGTATGCTTCTGTTTGACTTGCTAAAATTACGGACTTAAATCATAAAAAGTGTTTAACTCCATTAAAGCGGTAATCTTTTCTTCTGTGAATAAAGTAAAAGTACTGCCAGTATATTAATTGAAAGTTAAGGGTGTTTTATGTTAATGATATAAAAGATTAATTTCTATATGTTTGTTAAACAATGTGTTATGCCTGAACTTGAGTTGGATGAAATATAATTCAATAAAAGAAAGAGACTGCCGGAGATATTACCCGGCAGCCCTCTCTTCCAATCAAACCAAATTCAGCCCAAACTATTTTATTACCCATATATCGGTATTAATATCATCATCCTTCGAACCGAACTGGCTTTGCAATGCCGTATTGTAATTATCGGCATTGGTTGTGCGCTCGGAACTTGGATATTGCCAGCGTTTAGCAATTCGTCCGCTATTTCCTGTTCCCGCACCAGTTAGGAATGCCGGAATTCCTGTACGACGATTATTATAATAAGCTTCCCATCCTGAATTCTGGAAAAAACCCAGGTATTTTTGGGTAAGTATCTGTGTTAGCCCATCAGTATTGTTGCCTTTGTACTTCACGGTCTCTTGTGCATAATAAACTGCCCAGTTCGCACTTACATCTGCACCATGAAATTTCCATGAGGCTTGTATGCCAGCGATATAAAACTCTTCGGCGTTTCCACTGATCCAGCCACGGGTAATTGCTTCAGCAGTATTAAAACATTGCTCAATGTAGCCAATTTGAATTGCCGGTTCGCCGGTGTATGATCCGTAATATTTTTCTTTATTAACAGCAGAGTATTCACCGTTTAGCATTTTTGTTGACATATCGTCCAGACTTTCACCTGAACTTGCTCCAACATAAGCTTCATAATCAGTTTTAGTTAACCCGGCTTCCAGTTTTTTGGGTGCGGGGTCAGCGGTAAGGAAAGTACGTGGATCGCGTAACGAAACCAAAGTATTAAGGTAAGTAGCTGCAGTGTTGATACGTAGTGCTGTAAATCCATAGTTATCAGGATTTAATGGATATTTTTCGGAGCCACTGTTGAATGTGTATTGCAAATTGTCGTCCAGCGATGTCATCAATGGATAAGTGGAAGGATTGCCTATTATATTGGCGAAAGATTGCCTGATATTTAAATCGGTATCACTTTCTTTTTTGCTCAGGGTTATAAGTACTCTAAGTTTATAGGCATTCACTACTTTCTGCCATTTCTTCAGATCATTATCCAACATAAAATCGCCGCTTAACGAATTGTCATTTGCATTTATAAGCTGCTGCAAATCACTGTTAGCCTCATCGAGCCATAGCAGAGCCTGCTGAAAAACAGCCTTTTGGGTATTGTAAGCAGGGGTAGTGTTTTCGAGGCCTTTAAGCGCATCAGTTAAGGGGATATCGCCCAGACGCATGCTCATATCAACATAAAAATAAGCATTAAAAAATTTGGCTAAAGCTGAATATGCATTGTTTTCGGGTAAGCCAACGCGTGAAGCTTCCGATACCATTTGTTTAACATTATTCAGTTTCGTGTAGTTAAAATCGGTAGTTGTCCAGTCGTATTGCTGATCATCATAATACGCGTAATTGCTGCAATAGAACTGATTCCATCGTTGTTCGTTGCCCCAAGGCAGATAAACCATGCTATTGATCACATTTGTGAAAACCAGCGATGGAGGCACTTCTCCCGGTTTATTTGGATTTTTTTCGAACTCTTCAAATTTGTTACATGCTGCAAATGTGAGTGTAAGCAACATGAAAGTATATACTATTTTTTTCATTATTTTTAGATTTTGTCAGCGTGAATTTTAATCTTTTAGAAAGTAAGGTTAATATTGAAACCAAATCTCCGGGTTGTAGGTGTTTGAAGACCGGAGTAGCCTGAATTACCTGTATATTGTTCAATATCAATATCACTTCTTTCGGCGAAATATAGCAGGTTGCGACCTACAAACGAAATGCTTGCCTGTTGAATGAGTGATTTTTTTAGAAATGTCTGAGGCAGATTATAGGTTAATACTACTTCACGCAGTTTTACAAAAGTGCGGCTGATTGAGGTGGAAGCGTCTGTTCCATAATACCTGCTTATGTAGTCCTGAACATACGTTGCTGTAGTATTCGGGGCAAATTCGAGCTCGTTGCTATTTGTAATTTTACCATCAGCATCATATTCGATTGCAGCTCCGTTACTTACAACTACTCCTTCGCCAATATAGGATTTTATACCAAGTATATCGTTTGCTCTGGCTTCACCCATTGCTCCTTCAACAGTAGCAATATGCCTGCCACCCTGGTAGGTTTTCTTCTCTACATAATCGAGTATGGTTCCTCCGAACCGGCCATCGATCTGAAATGAGAAACTTACTGCTTTATAGGTAAACGTGTTTCGCATGGCTCCTGCCCAATCGGCATTGGTATATCCCAGAAACTGAGTTACCGAGTTACGGATCGGACGACCACTTGCATCATTAATAAGCTTTCCTTCAGCATTTCGTACAAAATCGGAACCATACATTTTATCCATACGGTCGCCCACTTTCAGGTAGATATTGTAATTTTCGACACCGGGATATATCTCTTTCAGATAAGATTGATTAGTTGAATAATTGGCCGAAATATCCCATTTAAGCCCGCCAGGCTGATATACAGGAACCGCATTGACCGAAATCTCAACTCCTTTGCGTTGAACTTTTATTCCGTTAACGAGTGCATAGCCAAAACCTGAAGCATTGGAAATAGGAAGTGCAAAAATAGCCGGACCATCAATGGTTGAAAAATAGGTGAAGTCAAATCCCAGTCGGTTATCAAGTAAACTTACATCAGTACCTGCTTCCCAGGCCGAACTGAAACTTGGTTCAATATTCGGATTGGTAATTGTTCCGGTATATGAAGCTGATGCCAGACCCTGTATCAGACTTATTCCGTAGGACGGACTGTTAATATAGGATGGGCCGTCGTAAGGAGAGTAATAGCTTGCTCCATAATCGAGTACGTCCGAAGTAGGTCCAATCATTGATGTAGTTAAAGCACTGCCAACATTGGCATATGATCCCCTTATTTTCCATGATTTTACAGTTGGTATGTCAATAAGTTTTGACACTTCAATACTTGTAGAAACACTCGGATAGAAATACACATTGTTATCAGCCGGAAGTGTTGAGTTTTTATCCCAACGTCCTGTAAGTGATAATGTAGCGAAATCATTATAGGTGAAATCAGCAAGCGCATAACCGCTTAATACAGTCATTGGAGCATAATAGTTGTAGGACATAACCGGGTTTTTCGAGTTGCTTAGGTTATACCATTCAGGAACATTAAGATAATCAGTAGTGGCATAGCTGCTGCGGAAGGAATACGAACGAAGATTTCCTCCTGCCGAGGCATGTACACTTAATTTTGGAACTATGTATTGATCGTATGAAAGTAAAATGTCGGTGTTGTTTTCGAAAAGTGAACGTTTGTCTTCCCTGTAATCGCCAAGACCAGCCTCTCTGCCATAAGGATGGGCGGAGAAAGGCATTTTTTCAGTCCTGAGCAGATCATACGAAGTTACTGCCGATCGGGCTATCAGGTTCAGATGATCAGTGAATTTGTATTTAGCTGATATATAACCGTTAAGATCGGTTTTATAATGCCCGCGCAACCATTCATATGCCATAAAATATGGGTTATGATAGCGCTGGTATTCAGCGTAAATGGATTGTACACCTTCCTTGCCGGGTTGCCAGTAATCGCGCATATCATCAATATCCCAGTCGGCACCGCCCCAGGCTATCATATTATAAATGATGCTGTTAGGTCCGTAACTTACATCGGGTATATTGGGCGTAAATTGCCTGCTGTAAGCCATATTTGCTTCAACACGTAATTTCTTCGAAATGTTATATCCACCTGCCAGGCTGAAATTGGTCATGTTCAGCGATGTATTGGGGACAATGCCTTTTTGGTAACTGTATGAGCCTGAGAATCGCAGGTCATATTTTTGATTACTGCTGGCAATGGCAATGCTGTTTGTTGATAACAAGCCTGTTTCGAGAAACCTTTTCAGGTTGTCTTTTCCACGAGGAATCCAGGGTGTAGGTATTCTTTCACCGGTAACAGGATCTATAGGACTGTCATATTGTGGTAGCAGTTGCCCGTCGAGTTTTGGACCCCATATATCGTAGTCGCCATCATTGGTTCCACCGCCGCGCCCGTCAACAAATGCATATTTCCCATGATCGCCGGGTCCATATTCATCCTGAACTTCAGGAATGGCTAAGAATCCTTTTTCGAACATGGTACTTGAGTTAAAATCAACTGAAAATTCCCTTTTATTGCTTGTCCCGCGTTTGGTTGTAATCTGTATGGCGCCGTTTTGTCCGCGCGAGCCATATAAAGCTGCTGCGGTAGGTCCTTTTAATATAGTGTAACTTTCGATATCATCAGGATTGATATTCCAGGTGTCGGATTGAACAGGTATGCCATTTACTACATAAAGTGGTGTAACCCCACGTAAAAGCACGTTCGGCGCTCCGAGTATTTCGGATGAACTGCCAATAACAAGCCCTGCAACTTTGCCGGTAAGAGCATTTATTGCATTTGGCTCCCTTGCTTTAACAAGGTCGCTGCCTTTCACATCACCAATGGCATAGCCGATAGTGCTTTTCTGCTTTTCGATACCGAGAGCTGTGACTATAATACCTTCAATTTGTTGCCCCGATTCGTTAAGTGTCACATTTATAACACTTTGGGCGCCCACGGCTATTTCCTGAGTTTCGAAACCGATAAACGAAATTACCAGTACATCAGCAGCCTGCGCCGAAACTGAAAATTTGCCATTTACGTCGGTTATCGCGCCTGAGGTCGATCCTTTGATCATTATAGTAGCTCCCGGCAGACTTTCTCCTTTAGATGTTTTAACTGTGCCTTCAATACTAGTTTTTTGAGCCGAGGCTGATATTCCTATGACCAGGAATAACATTAATAAAGTGTAAATTTTTCGCATTATCATAATCGATTTTTAGGTTAGTGGTTTTAATGTTCGTGGTTAAAGTGTTTTAATTTGTATATTGGATTTATGCGTTTCGGAAATGGTAAAATCAGGACATTCCCTTAGCTGTGGACTAAATATATAGCCCTGAAAATTAGTTTGTTGCGAATTTTTGGTTATTGTACGTTATGGGGAGTTAATGACTGTTTTTAGTCAGTACGCTCCAGGATGCTTGTTAGTAAATAAGAATAACACGTTTTGTAAAGAGTTCAATTTTTGCATCCGTTTCATCGAGTGATTCAATAGCAACTTCAAAACTTTGTGTATTCGCAGTAAGTGTGTTAAGTGCCACATCAAGTACTTTATTAAATGTGAAAGCTGCATTTGAAACGGAAAGTTCTTCTTTTTTAACTGATTTTTTCAACTGCTTTTCAATCCGTTTTACACTTTCATAAATAACAGGTTTTTGTATAACCGTTTTAGTTTGAGGATTTCCAGGTACTATTGCAACTTCCGAAGTGTATTTGCTTTCGAGTAAATATATTTTTTTTGCTATCTGATCGCCAAAAGGATGTTCGCCTGCCATTTCGCTGCTGATATTTTCAAGTTCATAATCACGGGAGTAGGCCGTAAATTCAAAAACATAAACCGTGGGTGTCTTGATCTCCGATTCCGTTTTATGAATCCCGGAATTATACGTCAGGGCATCTTGAGCTTCTGTATTAAAAGTTATGATTCCTGATATGGCTAGTATAAAGAGTATTTTCGTTTTCATTTAATCTGAGTTAAATTTTCAAATGCAAAGTACTACATGTATTATTATTAAACTGTTTGTCCAATGTTAACAAATGATTATATATCGAAATAGCAGATTTATTGTTTTTGAATTTTGAAATAAGCGATGACACTATGTTCTAACAGTCAGATAAACAATAATATAGATTTGTATTTCAGTATTTTGACCCAGGAGGTGGCTTTGCATTGTGGCTTTATTAAAATTTCCTGATTTAAAATGCATTAATTACAGTTAAGCAACAGTTTAAACGTGAAATGTGACTCTATTCCTATTTTTTTACTCCTAATATTTCTCATGAATTTCATGTTATGTATATGTTAACACAAAATTCGATAATTGTAAATTGACCTGAAAACACGATTTCCCCCATTCTGCAATGCGCAATCCCCCAATCATAAGTTTGGTAAAGTAGAATAAAGATCATCGTAAACAGATTGTCGTGAGCTTTTAAACATCTGAATGATGCGGTTAGTTGGAATTAAATAATCAGTGAATTCAAGGAAATCGCCCAATACCTGAGTTGATCCACCCGAAGCCATTTGGTATTCTGGTTCACGATATTCGAACATTACCTGTGTTGCCGGAAGTATTTCTGGCAATAATTCAGGCTGAATTGTAGCCTTTTTTATTTTATCTGGTTTCATATACTTTGATTTTATATTTGCAAAAATCGGAATAAGTATGGCTGTTATTTATCTAAAAATAAAACATAATAATTTGATAAAATTTTGTTTTAAATAATGTAACATGCTTTTAATATGATATGGTATAGTGTAAACAAATGGTATAAAGTATTATAAATTATTGCTAATGAATATGACTAAAAAAACTATCATGAGAAATACTACCTTATGAAAAACCATGGCTCCAAAAAAAAAGGCCATACAAACTATGTACAGCCTTTCACATGTATTGAGAAAAGGATTATCGGATCACATCCAGCTTAATATCAACTACTTCCTTTTTACCAGGATTAAGTTTCAGGTTTTCGACCAGGCTGTTTTTGTAGGAAATAAGCGAAAGTACCAGGTTGTAATGACCCGGATCAATATTATTTATGGTGAAGTTACCATCCAGATCAGTATATACTTTCTGATCGGTTCCTTCAACGGCAACAGCTACTCCAACAAGGGATTCGCCAGTTTTTATGTCAACTACTTTTCCGCTTACACTTGATTTGGCGGCTGCATTGGCAGGCATATCACCAGTGGCGAAAACGTTGGTTCCAAATACGAGGGCAACTCCTATGAGTGCTATTGCTATTATCTTTTTCATATTCTTTCTTTTTAGATGATGCAAAAATATATCCATATTATTACCTCAATATTACTCCTATATTAAATCAATGTTAAGTGTCGCCAGTTAAGTTAAGCATTTATACCCGGAATTTGAGAAATAAAGCAGAATGTATCTGACATCGTTTTCCATACTTATATAACTTGTAATTATATTGTATAAATAAGGTTTATTATAGCCCCATACTTGCTGTAAATCAGGGAGTAAACGATCTTTTTAGCCAAAAGTTAATGTCCGGCTATGTGTGGTAATTATAAATTACTACCTTTGCACCCCATTTTGCAGGGCGAATGTTTGCACTTTCCGGAAGGAATTACATCGTATCTGCTTCTCAATCAATATAATGTTAAACCGGCTTAACCGGAAAGCCACATTTAGATTACAAATTATGAGTGACGACGTTAAAGTAAACGACGAACTGAACAATGTTGAAAATGCTGCTGAAGAAACAGTGGCTGAAACAGTAGAAACACCAACTGCAGAAGTAGAAGAAGCAGTAGAAGAAGAAGTAGTTGCACAAACACCAACTACAGAAGTAGAAGAAGCAGTAGTAGAAGAAGAAGAAGTTGCAGAAACACCTGTTGCCGAAGTAGAAGTTGCTGAAGTTGCCGAAGTAGAAGTTGCAGAGGTTCCTGAAGTAGAAGTTGCAGAAGTTCCTGAGGTAAAGGAAGTTGTTGCAGAAGCTCCTAAAGCTCCCAAAGCACCTGAAATGCCTGCTGAACCTGTTGAATTCGACTGGAATGCTATCGGAAAAAAACATGAATCATATGCTCCTTCCGACCGTAAGCGTTTGGAAGACATTTATGACAAAACCCTCAGCTCAATCGGTGATCATGAAGTACTCGAAGGTACTGTTGTTGGTTTAACCAACCGCGAAGTTGTGGTAAACATTGGTTTTAAATCCGACGGTGTAATTGCTGTTTCGGAAGTACGCTACAACCCTGATCTGCGCATCGGCGATAAGATTGAGGTGTATGTTGAAAACCAGGAAGACATGGGCGGACAGCTTCAGCTTTCGCACAAAAAAGCACGTATCCTCCGTTCGTGGGAGCGTGTAAACACTGCTTTCGAAACACAGGAAATTATCAATGGTTTTGTGAAATGCCGCACCAAAGGTGGTCTTATTGTTGATATTTTTGGCATCGAGGCCTTCCTTCCAGGATCGCAGATTGATGTTAAACCTATCCGCGACTACGATCAGTTTGTTGAGAAGGTTATGGAATTCAAAATCGTTAAGATCAATCACGAATACAAAAATGTGGTTGTTTCGCACAAAGCCCTTATCGAAGACGAACTGGAAGCTCAGAAAATCGAAATTATTTCGAAACTCGAAAAAGGCCAGGTTCTCGAAGGTATCGTTAAAAATATTACCTCTTACGGTGTATTTATTGACCTTGGCGGCGTTGACGGACTTATCCACATCACTGACCTGTCATGGGGACGTATCAATCACCCGGAAGAAATTGTGCAGCTTGATCAGAAAATCAATGTTGTTATCCTCGATTTCGACGAAAACAAAAAACGTATTGCCCTTGGTCTCAAACAACTCAGCGCACACCCATGGGATTCGCTCCGCGATGACCTTAAGGTTGGCGATAAAATTAAAGGCCGCGTAGTTGTTATTGCTGATTATGGCGCATTTATCGAAATAGCACCTGGTGTTGAAGGTCTGATACACGTTTCCGAAATGTCGTGGAGCCAGCATCTGCGCACCGCTCAGGACTTCCTGAAAGTAGGCGACGAAATCGAAGCAGTTGTACTTACCCTCGACCGCGAAGACCGCAAAATGTCACTTGGTATCAAACAGCTTATTCCTGATCCATGGAGTGATATCGTTGCTAAATATCCTGTAAACTCACGCCACACTGCTACCGTTCGCAACTTTACCAATTTCGGTATTTTTGTTGAACTCGAAGAAGGCGTTGACGGACTTATACACATCAGCGACCTTTCGTGGAGCAAAAAGATCAAACATCCGGCTGAATTCACCAAAATTGGCGAAACCATCGAAGTTGTTGTTCTTGATGTTGATGTGGATAACCGCCGCTTGAGCTTAGGCCACAAACAACTCGAAGAAAATCCATGGGATGTTTTCGAAAGCATTTTTACCACCGGATCAGTTCATAAAGGTACGGTTGTCAGCTCTTCGGACAAAGGTGTTGTTGTAGCTCTGCCATATGGTGTTGAAGGTTTTGCACCTACACGTCATGCTCAGAAAGAAGACGGTACCAATCTGCAGGTTGATGAATCGCAGGATTTCAAGGTAATCGAATTCTCGAAAGAGAACAAGAAGATCATTCTTTCGCACGCCAAGATGTATCAGGATTCGAAACAAGCAGAAAGAGTAAAAGAGGACAAGAAAGAGGAAAGCGCTGAAATGACTACCAAACGCGCCGTGAAAAAAATCAAGGACAACCTTGAAAAAACCACCCTCGGTGACCTTGACGCTCTTGCTAACCTGAAAGCATCAATGGAGAAAAAAGAAAAAAAAGCGGAAGAAGATAAAAAATAATCTGCCGAATTCTTATCATACCTATCAAGCCGGGAAAGTTTAATCTTTTCCGGCTTGATTTTTTTATACTTTTACTGAATATAAGGCAGTTAATATTTTGAAACTTTGTTGGCAAACATCTTATGCACTTTGGGAATAGGGGTATCAATTATTATTGTAATAACATTGTTGTGCTTATTTGAGAGTTAACGGCTCATCCTATACCGACAGAGCAATTATTAAACTGATGAGTTGATAACAAATCAAAAAGCACCCAATTTTGACTGTTTGGTAAAAATATATCGATAACTGACTATGGAAGATTTTGGGCAGTCAGTCTGGCACTCAAGCCAGCTCAATAAAAACACGCAGCACCATCACACAAAAAAATGAATTTCTATTGTTGCCAAACATTTTGCTCATTTGCATTTGCCCCGAAACAAAAAGACGGCCAGCCCCCCCTTCAGCAAAAGCGAAAGAACTAAATCACCCACCAAACTATAATAATTTTAAGCAGCGACATACTTTGGCGTTCCTGTATTCTACTTTTGACCCCATGATTAGAAACAGTACAATTA
>Ga0136636_10000535_pt1 | contig 19717 bp, 19 predicted proteins | sample AntDrymUQ8522106_2_FD_104653 | JGI IMG/M metagenome (GOLD analysis project Ga0136636, IMG submission 104653) | Polar desert sand microbial communities from Dry Valleys, Antarctica - metaG UQ852 (21.06) | ecosystem: Environmental > Terrestrial > Soil > Desert | place: Antarctica: Dry Valley... | reverse complement strand
TGCATTTTCCGGCAGGTGTCAGTATCCGGCCATTAGGTATCACTGTTTCACCACTTTTATCGATATGTGTAAACTTATTTCCGGCAGGTGGTGAAATTACAAATTCCTGTTTTTGGGCTGAGCCTGACAGCGTGATGATGAATGCAGCTATTGAAATGATGATTTTATTCATAATCAAACTCTTACAAAGAAATATTTAGGAATATCAAATCCTGATCTGGTAAATCGATGCTAAAATTACGAAACCCACAGAAACTGTATTATTTATATATTTCAAATTATTGAAAGAGGGATGTAGGGATTTGTATTCTTTTCTTGTTTGTTAAAGTAAATTGAACCTTTGATTAACTTTGTGTCAGGATACTGATAATCGGATTTTATGAAACCTTTTCCAAAAACGCTCTGGATAATAGCCTTTGCCCTGGCAATGGGATACCTGGAATCAGCAGTTGTTGTTTACCTCAGGGAATTGTATTACCCTGAAGGTTTTAACTTCCCGATGAAAGAAATGAGTCGGATCCTTGCTGTTACCGAGCTTTTCCGTGAGGCAGCCACGCTGATTATGATACTTGCTGTGAGCGTTCTGGCTGCGGAGAATTTGCTTCATCGTTTTGCCTGGTTCCTGGTTGTTTTTGCGGTTTGGGATCTGGCTTATTATTTGTTCCTGAAAATTATTCTTGATTGGCCGTCATCCTTAATCACCAACGATATCTTGTTTCTTCTGCCAAGCATCTGGATGGGCCCGGTTCTGGCACCTGTCATTAATTCGCTGACCATGATTCTGCTTGCATCAGTAATATTGTATACCGGAAAAGCATACTTGCCTGTTGTTCGCCTTTCAAAATTCACATGGGTATTGCTTATCACCGCCACTTTTATTGTGCTGATTGCTTATGTGAAAGATTTTGCAGCCTATGCATCTGAATATAGCCTATCGCATCCGACAACCGGAATCAGCAGGGAAAAGGATATGCTTTTGCTTACTACTTAATTTATACCACGAGCCTTCGATTGGTGGCTATTCAGTACTGGTGTTCTTATGCATATTTCAGCGGTAATACTCATTTTATATAACAAGAAAAAGAGTCTGGCAGGTCAATAAAATGAGGTTTTCAGATTAACAAAAAAGCCGTGTTATTCACAACTTTTTTACAATTCCAATCTTGAGATTTCTATCTGACAATCAAAACTTTTTGGGTAGATACCTGCAATCCCATGTATATCTGTAATATATACATGCCTGGTTCAAATCCCTGAGTTAGAATATGCAAATTTGTTCCCTGTATTTTATTGTCGTAAACCACCTTGCCCTGGCTGCTGATCAAACGTACTTCGCTGAATTTAATGGGTGTTAATATGTTAATGATTTCATTGGCAGGATTGGGATATACATGATAACCAACCTCCTCGTTGTTCGAAATACCCAGGGCGATTGTGGTATTGGCGCAGTTCCGTGTCGATTCGCCCTGGGCATAAACGGCGGTTACACAATATTCCTGCCGTCCTTTCGATACCGGGGAGTCGAGGTATTGCAATTCAGTAATATTTTTAAATTTTAGCGTATCATTTCGGTAAATATTATAGCTGAGTGGAGCAATTACCGGAGCTGACCATTTAACCAGAGCTGTAAGTTCTATAGCTTCTGCTGTAAGTTTTGTAACCGGATTCCTTACTGTAGCCGGTACAAGGGTGCCGATATATTTATAAATGCCTTTGTCTAAGGAACTGGTATTAACTCCGCCAGCCCATCCGCAGGTATTATTAACAAAAGCTACTGATGTGAATGCTGAAATTTCGGTTCCGCCCGCCAGCGACCATGAATGACCTCCATCGAAGCTGTATGATGCTCCTGAACTTGTGGAAACATATGTATTATCTGTTCCTGGTACAAATGCGAGATCGCCTCTCTGAAATGGTCCAACAGGAGTAATGGTTTGCCAGGTTGTTCCACCGTCATGTGTTTCTCTTAGAACTGTAGTTGTTGCTGTTTGAACTACCAGCCCGTTCAATTTATCTTTAAAACAGATTTCCTGCACCCCACTTGTAACAGGTGAAATTCCTGTTTTCGAAACCACCCAGTGTAATCCTCTATCATGTGAAATATATAAGTTTGCCATGTTAGTTCCAAACATAATTGTACTGTCACCTACTGCTTGTATTACTGATGTCCATCCACCTTCGTTTGCAAGAGCGGCAACCCCGCCACCTATATTTGTTTTAGGAACACGGTTCCATGTGGTGCCTCCGTTTGAAGTAGTGTAAATCTCAAAACTCTTGGTTGTGGCGTCGACATCACCATGGCACATTCCTTCGTTCTCATTCCAGAACCATACATTATCTGCGAATGAATTGGTTCCCTGTAAAGCACCGGGAAGCTGGACCCATGTTGTTCCGCCATTACTTGTTTTATAAACTCCGCATGTATTGTCCTGGGCAGCGCCGCTATAAACCGAAACGAATGCTACATCCTTGCTGATACCGCAAATATTGCCAAGTCCATATATAGTCCCTCCCAGAACTTTGCCCGGTGTCCAGGTCTTACCGCCATCACTGGTTTTTGTAAACTCATTAATTGTGGTAGATAAAATAGGATCATTATCTAAGGCAGTAGCCCAAACAACCAAAGAATCTACGGCATGGATATTCGAAATATACCTGAAAGGTGATGTAAATGCACTTGACTGTGATTTCCATTCATTTAGCCCTATTAATACTTCCTGGTAAACAGTATCCTTACTGTCGATTGCTTCAACATGAATGGTATAAGTGCCAAGTGGAGCATCTGAAGTATTCCATGTATAAGTATTGCTGGTTTGTGTTGAATTAGCAACAAGTTTATTGTTAATGTAAAGATTTAAAGCGGTTGGAGTGCCTTTAAGAACTGAGTATTTGATGTCAAATGATGGTCCGGCAGTTACTGAATTAAACGGATCAAAATCAGAAAAGCGCACTATTAAATCTGGATTTCCGGGTTTAATACCATAAACAATAGCGTTATTAGTATTGAACTGATAGGAGGTAAGGTTGGGATTGAGTGTTCCTATTGCATAATACCCATTTGCAGAGCCCGACCAACCCCAGTTCATATGAAATTTATTATCTGAATTGCGGTATCCGTCACAAACCCAGGCATGACCTCCTGCATCACCTGATCCGGAATAGTACATCGGACGACTGGCGTCAAGTTCTGCTTTAAGCAATGCAATCCATGCGGATGGAGTATAATTTGCGCTGTACGCTTGTTTGATAGTGAAATTATCATAATTAAAATATGTGCTCATTGCTCCTGGTACATCTGAGGAAAAAGCACCTGATCCATCAGTTGTTCCATAAGCCATATCAACGGAAACACCTGCATGATATGATAATTTGGCGATCTGCTGGAAACTGTTACTGTTTGCAGAGTTGCCCATAGATACAAAGTTGTAGGTAGTAGCGCCAAAATCAGCTGTCTGCAATCCGTATTTACCATCAACATAGGAATGAGTTCCTACGCCTGTAGCAGGGAAATTATGATATTTCATGATCTGTCCCATAGCAGTTGCCACGCAACCAACATAAGCTTTACCTGCAGGTCCGCCGGCAGCCACAGGGCAGAAATAATTATAATAATCGGACTGATCCCAAAGGGTCGCAAGCAGCGGCGCAACGTCGGCAGTTGGAGCCTTGATCTGATTATTCAGGATATTATTCCACTCAGCTACTGATTTTGTATTATCAGCACCATTGGTAATAATTTCTGCAATTTGCCTGCTGTAGTTTTCGAACCAAAAGCGGACTTCAGGACTGGTGATCTCCGATTCTATATAGCCTTCGTCGGACTCAGCCAGAACAGGAATAGCAGCATCATCGGCCGAAACTACCACAAACCCGCCACCTGTAAAATTAAAAACATAATAGGTTGTAATTCCATTGTATGTTTTACTGAAACTGTTAGCTATACTACGACTGGCTTTCAAAGGATAAGCGGAAAGATATTTGTTGGCTACCTGGCTGGCTATGTCCATGGTAACTGATTTGCCATATGTAAAAGTTATGACCAGAAGACTGAGTAGGAGGGTAGCTAATTTTCTCATGGATGATGATTAATTTGTGTTGAAGGAATTTTAAAATAATAATGTTAATATGGAAATACAGGCTGATTAAGAGTTTTCTGAATATCAGTTTAAAGCTAAGTGAATGGGATTGTATTTATTACATTGTTATTTTCAGAAATACAGGGACATAAAATACAGCCATTTTTAGCTAAAATGGTTTTTACAGTGCAAATATAATAGTTTTAGCATTATGAACGGATGCAATGTTAAAAATCTAAATCATGAGTAAATGCCTGTTTCGGAACTGTTATTCTTCGATTTATTAATTTATCTGGCCGCATTTGTGATTCAACAACTTACATTTATGGCCTCAAATCCTGAAAGTACCCTGTAGCCTGATTCCCTAAAAATTACTACCTTTGGCCCCCTGCTTTGAGCAGGTATCAATATCCATCTTCGAAAATACACGAATACAATGTTTGAAAGTCTAAGCGACAGGCTCGACAGAGCGTTTAAACTGCTGAAAGGCCACGGTTATATTACCGAAATTAATGTGGCCGAAACACTGAAAGATGTGCGTAAGGCATTGCTCGATGCCGACGTTAGTTATAAGGTGGCCAAAGAATTTACCGATACGGTAAAAGTAAAGGCATTGGGTCAAAATGTATTGACTTCGGTTTCACCTGGTCAACTCATGGTTAAGATTGTTCACGACGAGCTTGCCCAGCTTATGGGTGGTGAGAAAGTGGAAATCAACCTCAAAGGAAGCCCTGCTGTAATTTTAATGTCGGGTCTGCAGGGTAGCGGGAAAACAACTTTTGCTGCCAAACTGGCTAATTACCTGCACACAAAAAAAGGGAAAAGCCCGTTGCTGGTTGCCTGTGATATTTACCGCCCGGCTGCTATCGACCAGTTAAAAGTATTGGGAGAGCAGATTGATATCCCTGTTTATGCTGAACCTGAAAATAAAGATGCGGTCAAAATTGCCCGCAATGCTCTTGCTTATGCTAAAGATCGCGGTTTCAATGTAATCATCATTGATACAGCCGGCCGTCTTGCAATCGATGAAACGATGATGAACGAAATTTCATCACTCAAATCGGCTTTAAACCCTCACGAAACACTTTTCGTGGTTGATGCAATGACCGGTCAGGATGCAGTGAATACGGCCAAGACCTTCAACGACCGGCTCGATTTCGATGGTGTGATCCTTACCAAGCTCGATGGTGATACACGAGGCGGAGCATCCCTTACCATTCGTTCGGTTGTAAATAAACCTATAAAGTTTGTTGGGATTGGCGAAAAGATGGATGCCATCGATATGTTCTATCCCGAACGTATGGCCGACCGTATTCTAGGTATGGGCGATATCGTATCACTGGTTGAACGTGCACAGGAACAATACGACGAGGAATCTGCACGAAAGCTTCAGAAAAAACTTGCCAAGGACCAGTTTAACTTCAACGACTTTATCGATCAGATCCGTCAGATCAAGAAAATGGGTAATGTGAAGGACCTGATGAGCATGATCCCGGGAATGGGTAAAGCCATCAAGGATGTGGATATTGATGAAAATGCTTTCAAAGGAATCGAAGCCATTATCCAATCAATGACGCCGCTTGAAAGGGAAAATCCATCGGTACTCAACGGAAGCCGCCGCAAGCGCATAGCCCAAGGCAGCGGAAATGATATACAGGAAGTTAACCGCCTGATCAAGCAATTCGACGATACCCGCAAAATGATGAAAATGCTGACTACTGGTGGCGCTCAGAAAATGGCGCAGCAAATGAAGAACGCGAAGAGAAGGTAGAGTCTAAAGAGTTTTTCAGGACGATTAAGTGACCAGGTGAGGGGGAGAACCGGAGAGTGGGAGAAAGTGACTATTTATTTTCGTTGAATCAATTTCAATAATCATTTGTGTCAATTTGTGCATTCATTTGTGCTATTCGTGGATAAAAAATTAAAGAGAATACAACCATGCAAATCATCGACGGCAAACAGATTGCTTCCGAAATAAAAAAGGAGCTTGCGGCTAAAAGTGCGGCTATTATTGATAAAGGCGATCGGGCTCCACACCTGGTGGCTGTTTTGGTGGGCGAAGATCCTGCCAGCCAGACCTACGTGAACAGCAAGGAAAAAGCATGCGCCCAGGTTGGATTTACCTCAACCATTTACAGGCTCGAAGCCGATACAACAGAGAAAAAACTTCTCCAAATCATCGATTTTCTTAATAACGATGATGAAGTTGACGGTTTTATTATTCAACTGCCTTTGCCTGCACATATCAAAGTTCAAAAGGTAATGCAAAGTATAAATCCAGTAAAGGATGTGGATGGCTTCCACCCGGTAAGTCTTGGCCGTATGATGCTCGGTGAGCCTACTTATTTGCCCGCCACTCCTTTTGGAATCATCCAGTTGCTTGAAAGAAGTAATATAGAAACCAGCGGTAAGCATTGCGTGGTACTTGGCCGTAGCAATATAGTCGGTACTCCCATAAGTGTAATGCTTTCGCGAAAAGCCAACCCAGGTAACTGCACTGTAACCATTTGCCATACCGGCACGAAGAATCTTAAAGAAATAGCAAAAACAGCCGATATTTTGATAGCAGCAATGGGTCAACCACATTTTGTTACAGCTGATATGGTGAAAGAAGGTGCCGTAGTTATCGATGTAGGTATTCACCGCATGGAGGATGATAGCGAAAAAGGATATCACATTATCGGTGATGTGAAATTTGATGAGGTGGCTCCGAAATGCTCTTTTATAACTACTGTGCCAGGAGGAGTTGGTCCTATGACTATAGTTTCGCTGCTAATGAATACGTTTAAGGCGTACAATAAGGAAGTGTGATTTTTTAGTTAATAGAAAACAGAAAATAGAAAAAAGTGACAGCCTGACTACACGACGGTCCGATTTTGAACCATGAACCCGTCACTGCGAGTAGGTACGACAAAACAGGAACCTTGAACGCGAAGCATTGAAGCTTGAACGCCCGTAGTGCATTGAACTTTGAATAAATACATTTTGATATTTTTAATAAATCCCCCGCTCACTTGAAACCTGATCTTACCCAAAACGGCAAATTACTTCCTTTGATGGAAGACTTCTATACCATACAGGGAGAAGGCTTTCATACCGGAAAGGCTGCCTATTTTCTGCGTGTTGGAGGTTGTGATGTGGGTTGTTACTGGTGCGATGTAAAGGAATCGTGGAATCCCAAACTTCATACGCTCACAAATACAGATGAAATCGTAAAACGTGTAATCGGCAATCCCGCTGCTACAGTTGTAGTAACAGGCGGCGAACCCCTGATGTACAATCTTGATTATTTGTGTGATAAGCTTAAAATGCAAGGGTTACAGATTCATATCGAAACCTCCGGATCACATCCTTTCAGTGGCAAATTCGATTGGGTATGCCTGTCACCGAAAAGGAAGAGCCCTCCGAAACCTGAAATTTTTAGTAAGGCCAGTGAGTTGAAAGTTATTGTATTTGATGATACTGATTTTGAATGGGCCGAAGAAAATGCAAAACTGGTTGGACCCGATTGTTACCTCTGCCTACAGCCGGAATGGAGCCGAATGCAGGAAGTATTGCCTGGTATTATTGATTATGTGATGAAAAATCCGCGCTGGCATATTTCGCTTCAGGCACATAAATTTATGCATATCCCATAGTTGTAGACAATTATATCCTAACACTACTTTTAAAAATTATAATATGGGTAAGTTTAGCGATTCAATAAAACCGGAACACAAGGAATTTATTAAAAACCAACATCTTTTTTTTGTAGCTACTGCCCCGCTTAGTGCCGATGGAAGAATAAATCTTTCGCCGAAAGGCCTGGATTGCTTCCGGGTGTTGAGCGATATCAAAGTGGCATACATGGATTTGATAAGCAGTGGCAATGAAACTTCTGCCCATACATTGGAAAATGGCCGGATCACTTTTATGTTTTGCTCCTTTGATGAAAAACCCTGGATTTTACGTTTATATGGAAAGGGATTTACCGTATTGCCCGGGTCGGTCGAATGGGAGTCTTATTCAAAGGATTTTACGATTTATCCAAGTACAAGGCAAATTATTGTAGCTGATATTGATCTGGTTCAGACTTCCTGTGGTTTTGGAGTTCCTTTATATGATTATGTTGGAGAACGCGATGTACACTTCGAATGGGCTGAAAAAAAAGGTGCGGAAGGATTAAATCAATATATGCATAACAACAACCTGAGAAGTCTTGATGATTTACCAACTGACATAGGGTTGAAAATTTCGTGATAATAATTGCATTGTGATTTTAATTCTGTTGTATCAGAGTATCCATATCAACTGTCTTCATTTTAATCTGTTTGGCACAATAATAGTATTGTATTAGTCGTAATCCCAATATCAAAGGATTTACCTATTTTCGCAAATCAATAAAGCAGGATTATGAAATCATTCAGGTTTTCATTTACATTCGTAACTTTTCTCCTGCTGAATATTTCGGTATTTGCCCAACAGCCTGCTAACACCAAGTCTGATAAGCAATTCGATAAAGCTGTCCAGCTTTATAGTAGGCATGATTATGCCGGTGCACTCAGGCAACTTGATGCGCTGATCGGTGAAGAACCCAATTCCACTAAAGCATGGCTGCTAAAAGCTGATATGTTTTACGATCTGAAGCAGTTTCCTGATGCAATATCATCCTATAAGAAGGCTGTTTCAATTGATTCTGCATTTTTTCCTCCGTCATATTATATTATGGCGAACTTATTTTTCGATACTGAAAAGTATGAAGAAGCCAAAGTTAACTACCTGAAGTATCTATCGTTTAAGCCTAAAATCCAGGCCGAACTCAAACGCACTTCAGATAACCTGGTTTTGTGCGATTTCAGATCGCAGATGATTAAAAACCCGGTGCCATTTAACCCGTTGAATATAGGGCCAAACGTAAATTCGCCTGGATATGAATACATTAATGCGGTAAGCCTCGACGAAGCGCAGCTGTATTTTACCCGAAAAGGGGCTGGCCCAAACAGCGATGAAAGTTTTTACCGTTCAGTTTCGGCACGCTCAACTTCTGGACAGCTAAACTGGAGCCCGGCGATCGAGATCGGTGCGCCTATCAATACTCCCGGCAACGAGGGGGCGCTTTGTGTTTCACCCGATGGGATGACCATAATAATCACCTGTTGCAGTCGTAATGATTCGTATGGCAGTTGCGATCTGTACTCCTCACACCGGGTCGGGGATAACTGGTCGGAACCGCAAAACCTAGGTGAACTTGTGAATTCCGCAGCATGGGAATCACAGCCATGTTTGGCAGTGGATGGCCGTACATTGTTTTTTGTCTCTACCCGTCGTGGAGGCCGCGGCGGCTCGGATATATGGAAAAGTATTTTACAGGATGATGGTAACTGGAGCGCACCAATCAATCTTGGTGACTCTATCAATACGACAGGAAACGAAATGGCTCCTTTTATCCACCCCGACGGTCGGACACTGTATTTTTCTTCCACCGGACACCCTGGAATGGGCGGTGCCGATCTTTTTATTTCGCGTTTGGATCAAAATCGTATCTGGCGGAAGCCCGAAAATATCGGTTACCCGGTCAACACCAAACTCGACGAGATAAATCTTATTATTAATGCCAAAGGGAATGAAGCCTATATTTCAGCCGAGCGGGCAAATGGATTTGGCAATATGGATATTTTTCGTTTTGAATTACCCGCTGAATCCAGACCCTCTTCTGTATCGTATGTTCATGGAAAAGTGTATGATAAAAATACGCTTTACCCTTTATCAGCTTCATTTGAATTGATTGATATGCAAAGCAATGCAGTGGCTGTGAGTTCAACCTCTGATATGGTAACCGGCGAATTTGTAATGAGTTTGCCTGTGGATAAAGATTATGCGTTGAATGTGTCGTGTAAAGGATACCTGTTTTATTCCATGAATTTCAGCCTCAATAAAGAGAATGATATCGCTAATCCGGTAAAACTTGATATTCCTATGCAGCCTGTGGCAGTAGGGGAGAAGGTGGTATTGCGAAATATTTTCTTTGATACTGATAAATATGAATTGCTTCCAGATTCGAAAGCTGAACTGGGAAAACTAATGGCATTCCTTTCGAAAAACACATCCATGCATATAGAATTCGGAGGACATACTGATGACGAAGGCAGCGATTTGCATAATATGACATTATCACAAAACAGGGCAAAAGCTGTTTATGACTACTTAGTTGCCAACGGAATCAGTTCAGCGAAACTGACTTTTAAAGGCTATGGCGAATCCATGCCGATAGACAGTAACGATAATGCTGCCGGGCGTGCTAATAACCGCAGAACAGAGTTTAAGGTGCTGAGCAAATAGGTAAATTTCTTTTGAAGGAACCAATATCCAAGGTACAAGGTCCAAATTCCAGGATTCAAATTCCAGGATCCAAAAATCAAATTCCAAATTTCAAGATGCAAATCCCAAAATTGTCAGTCCGACATCGCAATTCCGAAATCCGAAATTAAATATCATCTTTTACCTCTGCTTGCAGCAGTCAAGCGTTGTTTCCGCGTTATCCGCGTTTCATTTTTATGTCCGAAATCCGACATCGCCAATCCGACACTTCGGCTTGGTTCGGCTGCGCTCACCAACCATCGCTCAGTGTCCGGAAAATCCCAAATTACTTCGCTGTCCAGTAACAATTCTTTGGAGAAATAATTCTTTCCTCTTTTTTGAGATTCGACATGGCTTTGTCAACCACTTTCCTTTCGATCCCTGTTGTATCGGCTATCTGCCCGGCACTCATTGGCTTTTGATTCTGTTTCAAGGTTTCGATAATCTGATCTTCTGTGTTCATGGTTTTGTGTTTTTTATGAGATTGTAAATTGTAGAGTATGTTTTGTTATAGTGCTTTTACTTTTAGCGATTGCATAAATTTGTTCATGATCAGGAAACCGAAGGCATCACAGGTTTATAGAAATGGAATTTGCATTCATGCTGCGACCCCGACGGGGTCGAACATCGTCCATAAATCGCCGTTCTATAAACCATAGATCCCGTCGGGATACGAAAAAACAAAATTTAAATAGTTTTAGTTTGTAAAAAGAAACACCTATTTTTTTTTGATTTTCCGCAATCAAAGTTATCTTTTTTTTTTGAATTGAATTGATCAAATTCATCAAAAAAGCCAATGCTGGCATATAAAATTTAATCCTTCAAAAAAGTTTTCCTAATTAATAAATCATCAGTTCTTAGTGGTAATTTCTATCCTTAATTTCACTACTTTTGCAAACTTATTCCGAATATTACCGAACTACATGATAAACATAACATTACCAGATAATTCCGTAAAGCAATTTCCTGCCGGAACCACTGCCATGCAGGTTGCATTGAGCATCAGCGAAGGTCTTGCCCGCAATGTGCTGGCTGCCAAAGTCGACGGCCAGGTATGGGATGCTACACGCCCTATTGACCAGGATGTACGTTTACAATTACTCACCTGGAATGATCCTGAAGGCAAGTCAGCCATGTGGCATTCATCGGCTCACCTGATGGCTGAAGCTATTGATTTGCTTTACCCCGGAGTAAAATTCGGGATTGGACCCGATATCGAAAACGGCTTTTATTACGATATGGACTTCGGTTCGTACCAGATCACTCCCGAGGATTTAAAAGGCATTGAAGCCAAAATGCTTGAGCTTGCGCGTGAAAAACAGCAATACCTGCGTCGCCCGGTTTCAAAATCGGAAGCGCTGGCTTATTTCACTGAGAAAAATGACGAGTATAAACTTGAACTGATCAGCGCACTTGCCGACGGGGAAATTACATTTTACGAAACCGGGAAATTTACAGATCTCTGCCGCGGCCCGCATCTGCCGGATACCTCACCCATCAAAGCCATCAAGCTTCTGAATATTGCCGGTGCTTACTGGCGTGGTGATGAAAAGCGCAAAATGCTTACCCGTATTTATGGCATTACTTTCCCGAAACAGAAGGAACTCGAAGAATATTTGGTATTACTCGAAGAAGCCAAGAAACGCGATCACCGCAAGCTGGGCAAGGAACTCGAACTATTCACTTTCTCTGCAAAAGTAGGCCAGGGTTTACCCTTGTGGCTTCCAAAAGGAGCACAGCTTCGCGAGAGACTTGAGAATTTCCTGAAAGGCCTGCAGCGCAAAGCCGGTTATCTTCCTGTCATTACGCCGCATATCGGAAACGTTGAATTATATAAAACCAGCGGCCATTTCCAGAAATACGGCAAAGATTCATTCCAGCCGATAAATACACCCATTGATGGCGAGCAGTTTATGCTTAAACCAATGAATTGTCCTCACCACTGCGAGATTTACAATGCAAAGCCGCGTTCGTACAAAGACCTGCCAATCCGTTTTGCTGAATTTGGAACAGTTTATCGTTACGAACAAAGTGGCGAACTTCACGGTTTGACAAGGGTTCGTGGGTTTACTCAGGACGATGCACATTTGTTCTGTCGTCCGGACCAGCTGAAAGCTGAGTTTATGGCAGTAATTGACATTGTGCTGCATATTTTCCGCATACTTGATTTTAAGGATTATACAGCCCAGATTTCACTTCGTGATCCCGAAAACAAAGAAAAGTATATCGGCAGCGACGAAAACTGGGAAAAAGCTGAAAGCGCTATTATTGAAGCTTCAGCTGAGAAAGGATTAAGAACAACTGTTGAGCTTGGTGAAGCTGCTTTTTACGGTCCCAAACTCGACTTTATGGTGAAAGATGCTCTTGGCCGCAAATGGCAGCTGGGTACTATTCAGGTGGATTACAACCTGCCAGAGCGCTTTGAACTTGAATACACCGGAAGTGACAATCAGAAATACCGCCCGGTTATGATTCACCGTGCGCCATTTGGTTCGATGGAGCGTTTTGTGGCTGTTCTCCTGGAGCATACCGCCGGAAATTTCCCGCTTTGGCTTACACCCGATCAGGTTTCTATTTTGCCGATCAGCGAGAAATATCTCGATTATGCAAAAAAAGTTGCACAGGTGCTTGAAAATTCCGAAATTCGCGCCCTCGTTGACGAACGCAATGAGAAAACAGGCAAGAAAATCAGGGATGCGGAATTGATGAAGATCCCGTATATGTTGATTTTAGGGGAGAAGGAAGAAGCAGACGGAACAGTTTCAGTTCGCAAACATGGCCAAGGTGATCTTGGAACATTCAGTCTGAGCGATTTTACTTCGCTTATTACCGAGGAAACCAAGAAGCAACTGGAATAATTATTTGATACTTACAAAGAGTAAACATATTTATTAACCAACAGGAAGGAGTTATAACCATAGCAACAACTAACTACAGCAGCGGCGGCGGTGCTCACCAGGATCGCAGATTTCCACGTCGCGATAAAGAAGAGCTGCATAAGATTAACGAAAAGATTAAATCACCCGTAGTTAGGGTGGTCGGCGAAAACATTGAACCAGGCATCTATAATTTCAAAGAAGCCCTCACAATGGCCGAAAATCTTGAACTTGACCTTGTTGAAATTTCCCCTACTGCCAATCCACCGGTATGCCGGATTGTGGATTACAAGAAGTTCCTTTATGAACTGAAGAAAAAGCAGAAGGAAATTAAAGCCAAAACGGCCAAAGTTGTAGTGAAGGAGATCCGCATGGGTCCCCAGACGGATGAGCATGATTTCAATTTCAAACTGAAACATGCGCTCAGTTTCCTTAAAGAAGGCGCTAAGGTTAAAGTAGAAGTTTTTTTTCGCGGAAGGTCGATTGTTTATAAAGACCAGGGCGAAATTATACTGCTTAAATTTGCACAGGAGCTCATGGAATTCGGGAAAGTTGAAAAACTACCCTTACTCGAAGGCAAGCGTATGATTATGATCATTGCTCCTAAAAGAGCAGCAGTCTAATTGAAAGAGAATTTTAAATTGCATTGAATAATCACAATAATCACCATTAATAAATCAGTATCATGCCTAAAATGAAGAGTAAATCCGCTGCCAAAAAGAGGTTCACCCTCACCGGCACGGGCAAGCTAAAAAGGAAGCATGCATACCACAGTCACATTCTGACAAAAAAATCAACAAAACGTAAACGTAACCTTGGTTATACTACGCTTGTTGACAAGGCAGACGTGAAAGCGGTAAAGGATATGCTCCAGTGCTAAATTAATCAGTATTAACCTTACTTTCAGCCCCCTAAGAATTCCGGCGAAACCGGAGTCGCTGAAGTAAAAAAACAAAACAAAATGCCAAGATCAGTCAATGCAGTCGCCTCAAGGGCCCGCAGGAAAAAAATCCTGAAAGCAGTTAAGGGCCAATTCGGCAGGCGCAAAAATGTCTGGACGGTAGCCAAAAATGCATACGAAAAAGGTGGCGTGTATGCATACCGCGACAGAAAAACCAAAAAACGCACTTTCCGCGCACTATGGATTACCCGTATCAATGCAGGTACCCGTGAGTATGGAATGTCGTATTCAGTATTTATGGGCAAACTTCACGCCCGTAGCATCGAACTCGACCGCAAAGTACTTGCCGACCTGGCTATGAACAACCCAACAGCTTTCAAAGCTATCGTTGATTTGGTGAAATAGTCCTTACGCAATACCACATGAAAAAGCCACCGGAAGGTGGCTTTTTTGCGTTCAGGAGTTTCAGCACTAATGGTTTCTCTGCGTAACTTTGTGATGTCTCTGTGAACTCAGTGAAATACTTTTTAATGTTTTGTGGAGAGCAACGGAGATGGGACATTGTGCCACAATGTTCAAGTTATACAGCGATTGAAAATCGCTGCACCCGGAATATTGAATCATTCGGATTTATATTAAACCAGCATAATTTTTATTTACAAAAAAGTTGAAAATGAAAATGCTTCTGATAGTGGCTTTGATTACCATACTGGCAAGTTGTACCAGAAATCATAACCCATGTGTAATAATCTCTACTGGTCTTGGCGATATCGAAGCAGAAATCTACCTTGACAAAGCTCCCGTTACCGCCGGTAATTTCCTCAAATATGTTGATGCGGGGAAATACAATAATCTGGCATGTTTTTACCGGGTGGTAAGGCAGGATAATCAACCGAATAAAAAAGTTAAAATAGAAGTAATTCAGGGTGGCTTTTATCACGATTCTTTAATTGAGAAATACCAGTTTAAACCCATACGGCATGAAACTACTAAAGAAACCGGGATTCTTCATAAAGACGGAGTCCTTTCCATGGCCCGGAATGAGCCGGGAACTGCTTCATCGGAGTTTTTTATTTGCATAGGTGATCAGCCGGAACTGGATTTCGGTGGCACACGAAACCCGGATAAGCAGGGATTTGCAGCTTTCGGTAAGGTTACAAAAGGAATGGATGTGGTATTGAAAATTCAGAAACTAAAGGATAAGGAACAATACCTGGAGAAGCCGGTGAAGATTATTGGTATTAGCAGGATTAAATAAGAAATAATTAGTGTATGAGTTACAAACGCGCGTGGGGTATATCATTTATTGTTCCGGATTCATTATACTTCCCATAAATAGAATACTGTTGGTCGTCTTGTCGCGAATCAAAATCATAAATGGTCTGTCAGCTTTAAATGTAGTTTCATGAAAAGCTGACTTTTCTCATATAATTACAGCGGTTGCTGCTGCTGCTGCGCTTCCCTTTTCATTCACCTCTATAAATGCTTTATGAATAACTTTACTTATGCTTAATCCAGCTGACATTCCGGTAAAATCTGCTTCTTGTATACTAAAAGCATCAGGAATTCCCATTTCGGGTAATACTTTTTCCAAATGAAATTCGGAAGTGATTGAAAATTTCGGAAGGTAAATATTTACTTTCTGTTTTATTAATTCAGCATTGTAATTGGAAAACAATTTATAGTCTATTGTCGATGCAAGATCGAATATTGAACTATTCTCTTTCGGCAAAATAATAGTCATTACAATTGATTCACCTTTATAAGGTAACTCCAGGATTTGATTTTTTGCATCTTCAAAATATTTTGCTTCATTAACCTGAAACATCATATCAACATCAATCTCCTTATTATTTATTGTTCTGAATTTAACTTTCTTCGTTTTCTTTTCATCAAAAGCTGTGATCCAGTCGCCCTTAAAATAAATGGCATTTGTCAGAACCAATCTGGCATTGTCAAGGTCTGTATCTTTTACAATCTCTTTTATCTTACCATTTGTTTTTTTGTCAGCCCAATCATTTATTGGTTTGGCTCCTTTGAGTGGAAAAATAGAAGCGTAGTAATATTTTTGCGTCAGTTCAAGGTAATCTTTTTTAAACCAATAAGTCTCGGATTTCCAGAGGGTGTTTGCAATTGATAATTTAATGGTGGAGTCATTCGCAATTTTCCCAAGAGTGGAATTAATTTCAAAAAATCCCTGATGAGTATTTACCTGGTTTAAGTCGTAATGCAAAACTCTGCTCATTTGCTGTTCGGTTTCATTTCGCGCCCCTGCGTAAGTCATTGCCAGCGCAGATGAAATACTGTAAGGCGATAAAAAAACATTACTGTCCTTTTTAAAAATACTCTTGAATAATTCAAATGCAAATGTGCTGTTACCTGTGGTAGTTTGTTTGCCTGGTTGTGCGGTGGCTGAAGAAACAAACAGGCACAACATAATAATCCGGCTGATTTGCTTTAAGTTCATAGGTAGTGTTTTGATAAAAGTTAAATTATGGTGAAAGAGTTGTTGGCTCGTAAATAACAGTGACATTTTCATTTTTGGTACTCCGTTTTTGTTTGGTTCAGTTTTAATCTTTTAATAATTGGAATTTACATGACTCGGTTCATAAGGAAAATGAGCGCGAACCGGAGGCCTTACCAGATTTTCAATCTATCTGGGTTACAAATGCAGGTGGGCGGAGCCTGCTTTTACACTTTATTACTGATATAACTGTTTATATCATTCGTAATTAATTCAATCACATTTTTGAAATTATAGGATACTGCTTCGACCATACTGGCTGCATAATCCTGTTGCAGAATATTGAGATTAGTATATTTCCTGTTTATTTGCCGGGTAATCTTCTGCGAATGAAAGGAATTGCTGCAAACAACCTGGTCGCCTCTTTTTAATCTGTAGGAAACATCCAGTTTCGAAATAGCAGGTCCGGCCACGTCGGAGTATGAGTATCCATATGCATACAGCGCAAAATAAAAGAATCCGCTGCTTATGTAGGGGCCTTCCGTTTTTAGCTCATCAATGGATAATTCAACTGTATAATCAGGATAATTTAAGGTGTCAATACTGAAATTTCCGGAGCGTTTGACTTCATCCATCATGGAGTATCTGAGAAATTCGGGTATGTTTTCGGTGAACATCGATTTACCCTGACTACAATCGAGTTGGGCATGCCACACATAAACCACGACAAGCGGAATAAACCAGCTTTTTTTCTTTTTTACTATAGAGGTATCACTTATAATATTTGAATTAAAATAGATGGTATCCAAAGCCACATTGATGTTATTTTTAACATCCGAAATTTTCGAATCCATTAAGTAAGCCATTGAATGGCTTTTGGAATTCAGGTTTCGCTGTATTTTTTTTGTTGAAGTACAGCCGGCAATAAGCGCTAATCCTGATAGAAGCAAGAGGGATTTTACTGATTTATTCATAGCATTATCTGTATTTTATGAATTTTATACGGTTATTGACCAATGCTTTGTATTGCTCTGTTTCCGCAGTATCCAGGGCATCCTGGTATAGCTTTATAACAGAATTAAAGTTATTTTTATCGGAAAGTAATTCGTAATTACAATCTGCAAGTAACAATTGTTTTAAGAAGCTGTATTTCTTATTCTCAAACGTCAATAAGTACGCAATCGACTTCGAATATTCCTTTTTGGAAAAATAATACATTGCTGAAATTAGGGTATTAATTTTCAGAGAAGGATCATAATTCGCAATATATTTTTCAATCAGGCTGGTTTTGTTTTTATACAGCATGTACGAAAACATTGATAAAAGAGCATCTTCGTCTTTGGTGTTGAAAATATTTTTATAATTTTTGTCGAAATCCGCAACGATGATATACCTATAAAGAATTACATCTTTGCCTTTCGAAACACGGTTGTTGTATACTTTTTGCGATATAATCCAAAAATCAGGGTTTATGCCAATATTTGCAAATGTCTGTAATGATATCAAGGTGAGCAGTAAAAAGAATAATTTTTTAATCATACTGATAAGTTTATAGTTAAACATTGGTTAGTAACCGTAATCTTTAATTTCTGCTTTTTATTTCTGTTAAATAATATCTAAGCGTTTCTATTCCTTCTGGTTCTTTTTCTTGCTTATATTTTTCTACTAAATCAGGATATAAGTTTATTGTGTTTAACATTTCAGCTTTGGATAAATACTGCATTTCATCAGTCTTTAGATTAACAACATAGTAGAATCTATTTAAAGCTAAGTCTCCACCAGCTAAACCTGCCCCGATTGGACCTGCAAATGTACCAATCATGGCCATTTTCTGTCGTTGTTCTTTATCCATGGTTATTGCTGCTGTGAAGTAAAGTTTATCATTTATTTTTTCTGCATAAGCATACCAAAGTCCGAGTTTAAATTGGAAACAGTTTAGATAAAGTGAATCATTTGATTTTATAGCCCATATCTCTTTTTTTATGGATTTGCTATAAGCTTTATTCGCAGAATAGATTTTAAAGTCATTTCCGCCGACCATATAAATCTGTCCGCGAGTTCTTTTTTCAATGATGATTCCAGTAGTGGCGTCAGCCCGATTCTGAATATAATCGGACATTGTTGGGTAGATTTCGTCTGTTTTTTGAGCAAACACTGAAATCGTTTTGATAAACAGCCATATCAAAATACTTGTTTTAAAAATTTTCATATTCATTCTGGTTCTTGTTATAGTTGCTAATGCGAATCAAAGGTTGTATTTATGTTTTGTGTATAGCGCTTTATTCTCAGGAAGAGTTTGTCTGGCAACTAATAAGTTACAATTTAAACCCTTGATTTGCATTATTCACTTTTCACTTTTCACTCTTCACTCTATTCCACCACTTCCAACTCTACCTTCTCTACTTTACGGAGATCCTTTTCATAGTAAAATGATCCTGCAAAGAACAACGCTGAAGCAATTAGTAAAGCTATAGGAAGAAATGTAAAAGCAGTTTGAATATTGGAAGCATCGGAGATGGCACCCATTACAATAGGTCCGAGGGAAGCGCCCAGCAAATTCTGAATCACAACGGCTACTGCGTACGAAATAGCCCTCATACCGGGATGAACCACATCCTGGGTAACGGCGGCTGTTGCTGCAATAAAAGCTGTGATAGAAATACCCATTGATAAAAGTATCAGGTACTGCCATTGTCCTCCAAAAACGCTGAATGCCAAAAACATCAGTATTGCCGATACCAGTGATGTTATGGTTGGAACCAAAAGCCGGGCATTGATCTGTTTCTTCCGCCAGCGGTCGGTAATATATCCGCCAAGCGGAGCTCCAATAATTGCGAAAAGCATTACGGCGCTAGCTTTTAACCCGGCATCTTTTTCGAGTACCCCCTGTGCCCTATGAAAATAAGTGGGCAGCCAGGTGAGCAACGAAGTTGTGGTGAAAACAACAGCTGCCATTCCGAAATAAGTATAAATAAGAGAGGGCTTTGCCAGAAATTCCTTAAGCATATCCACAATCGACATCCTGACTTTCTTCCGCTCAGCTTTCTTATCCTGTTTTGTAATG
>Ga0136636_10000534_pt1 | contig 19725 bp, 11 predicted proteins | sample AntDrymUQ8522106_2_FD_104653 | JGI IMG/M metagenome (GOLD analysis project Ga0136636, IMG submission 104653) | Polar desert sand microbial communities from Dry Valleys, Antarctica - metaG UQ852 (21.06) | ecosystem: Environmental > Terrestrial > Soil > Desert | place: Antarctica: Dry Valley... | reverse complement strand
GCCGTGGCTGCCTGCGAGCAGCAGCGTGAGCCAGAGGGCGGCGCCGAGCAGCAGGCGCAGCCAGACGTCGGCGGGGCGCACCCAGATCGCGGGGCGGGCGCGCATGTCGTCGCTGTGCTCCAGCGCGAAGAACTTCTGAAGCTCGCCCCAGGCCTTGCCCGCGAAGCGCGCTGGGTCGGCCAGGATCGTCGCGACGCCGTTGCGCGAGCCGAGCTGCTGGCGCAGCAGCCGGTCGTCGCCCAGGGCGTAGAGCTGCGCCTTCACCGCCTCGCGCCCGGCGGGGTCGTTGTCGAGCCACAGATTCTCGGCGCCCGTGGTGTCGATCAGGATCAGGCCGCCGTAGGTGGCGTAGTTGCGCGCCGTCCAGGGAATTAGGACAATGCAAAATGCAAAAGTCAAAATGCAAAATTGCCGCAGGCCCGGCCCGAGCCATGCACTGGTGCTAGCGCTAGTACCGGTAGTGGTGCTGGCTTTTGCATTTTGCATTTTGCATTTTGCATTCACGAGCAGCCACACGCCCCCCAGCGGCAGCAGTGGCAGCGCCACCGAGCGCACGAGGCAGAGGGCGCCCAGGGCGAGGCCGGCCAGGGCGGCGAGCGGGAGCGAGGCCGTGCGCCCGGCGCGCAGGATCAGCCAGAGGGTGGCCGTGAGCCCAAAGAGGAAAAGCGTCTCGCTGAGCAGCTCGGCCGCGTTGGCGGCCAGGGTGTAGCTGAGGGCGCAGAGCAGCGCCGCGAGCAGGGCGGGGCGCGCACTGCTGCGCCCCTCGCCGCGCGCCACCTCCAGCGTGAGCAGGCCGACAAGCGGGATGGTGGCGGCGCTCACCACGGCCTGCACAAGCCGCAGGTTCTGCACCAGCGAGTCCACGGCGTAGACGCTCGCCGCGAGGAAAAGCGGGTAGAGCGGCGGGCGCATAAATTGCAGCTCCGCGTAGCGCCGGTCGCGCAGCAGCGTCAGCGCCGCGCTGAGGTACTCCTGCTCGTCGCCGCCAAGCGGCTGAAACTCGCGCCAGCGCCAGACCAGCAGCCGCAGCCCGAGGCCTAGCAGCACAAATGCAAAATGCAAAATGCAAAATGCAAAAACCTGTTGTCTACGTGCTAGCAAGCTTCCGGCTCCTTCAGCGGCAGCAATGCAAGGCTGGGCCTCCGGCAATTTTGCATTTTGCATTGGAACTTTTGCATTACCTTACCTCCGCGGCATCCAGCTGGAAGGCGAGCAGGCGCAGCTGGCCCACCTGCGGCCCCTGCTGGCCGAGCAGGTCAAGCGCGTCGGGCACGAAGGTTGGCGCCGTCAATCGGATGATCAGGCTCTCGCCGGCGGGCCGGGGCGGCAGTGGCACGCAGTGCTCGGCGAGGGCGGGGCCGGGCGCAAAGCTGCCGAGCGGCTCTGTGCCGAGCCAGGCTGTTACGGTGGGCTGTGGGAGATCGGCGGGCCAGCCAAGGCTGCTCGCCAGCAGGCAGAGCTGCTGCGGCCCACCGCTGGCGGCGCCGGGGAAGCGCAGCCAGGCCTCGCCGGAGGCCCAGCGCGTGGTGGCGCCCAGGCTGCCGTCGGGGCGCTGCATCTGCGCGTCGTAGCCGCCAAGGTAGAAGCCGCGCAGGTAGCCGAGGTCGTTGTCGTCGGCCACGGCGAGCAGGCCGCCCGAAAGCACAGGCGGGAAAAGCCACTCCCAGGCCCAGGCCACAGGGTTCTGGCTGTCCACCAGCTCGGGGCCAAGCTCGCGGCGGGCGGCGTCGAGCTCGCCCATTTGGCGGAACAGCTCGCCCGCCACAATGGCCGTCTGCCACTGCTCCAGGGGGCGCGTAGGACTCTGCGCCAGGCGGTCGAGCCCTGCGGCGGGGCGGCCCTCAAGGCCGTCGAGCAGCGGCAGACCCACGGCGGCGCTGTAGGCGGGCAGCTCGGGGCGGGCCAGGGCCGCCTGCGCCGCTGCACTGTCGCCGGCGCCGAGTGCGGTCGCAAGCGCGCGCTCGGCAAGGTAGCCGGGCCGGGCCGCGAGGGCGATCCGGGTGAGGGCCAGGCTAGAGGGGGGCGGGCCGAGGTAGGAGGCGAGGCGCGCGGGCGCGCCAGGGGCGCGCGGCTCCAGGTAGGCGTAGGGCGTGGCGGCCACAAGCAGCAGCAGCGCGGCCAGGGCGCCACAGGCCTGGACGTAGCGCGTGCGCAGTGCCGGGCCGAGCTGCGGCAGCTGCGCCAGAGCGTAGCCTGCGAGCACGAACATGAAGGGCATCAGCGGCACGCGGAAGCGGTTGATCGCGAACAGCAGCGGCGCCGCCGCCAGATTGAAGAGCAGCCAGAGACCTATCAGAGTGCAGAGTGCTGAGTGCTGAGTGCTGAGTGCAGAGTGCTGAGTGCTGAGTGCTGAGTGCAGAGTGCTGAGTCCTGAGTCCTGAGCGCGGGTGGCGCTGTGGGTGCGAAAGATTGCCCAGCCAAGCACGGCTAGCGGCAGGGTAAGTACGTAGAGCGTGTCGTCGAGCAGGAAGAGCGCGAGCACGTACCAGGGCGGCAGGCGGCCGAGGGCGAACTCGCGGGCCAGACGTTCGTCCCCGGTGTAGTTGATCTGGAAGAGGTCGATCAGCTCCAGCAGGCTCTTCTGCACAAAGGCGCCAGGCGCGGCGCGCAGCAGGCACAAGGCCTCGGCGCTGATCAGCTGCTGGCGCTCGGCCTGGCTGATCTGCTCTGGCGGGCGCTCCAAGGCGGCGAGGATGCGCGGGTCGGCGGCGGCGTAGAGGCAGGCGCCATTCTTCTCCACGCTGCCATCCTCGGCGCGGCGCGGTGCGAGCAGCGCCACCCGCTCCTCACTACTGCGGCCAGGCTGGGGCAGCAGCGCGAGCACAAAGTTGCGGGTGGGCGCGTCGTCGCGCTTGCCGTCGAAGGCGGTGCGGGCGCCGAGCAGCAGGTTGAACGCGCCCGTCGTGTCCACCACCACCAGCCCGCCGTAGGCCCGCGAGGCGTAGACGCTCCAAGGGAGAACAATAATGCAAAATGCAAAATGCAAAATGCAAAAACAGCCCATCACACTGCGCCAGCTCTGCCCTTTCTGCCTGTGTTTGAGCAGCATCCAGAGCAGCCATCCCGCCAGGATCGGCATGAAGCCTAGCGTCAATCCTCGGGTGAGTGTGGCAAGCCCAAATAGCCCACCAGCCGTAGCCAGCAGTACGTGACATACCCACCAGCGTGCCGCCGAGTCAGGCTTTTGCATTTTGCATTTTGCATTTTGCATTTCCCCCGGCTTTTGCATTTTGCATTTTGCATTTTGCATTCCCGCCGGCTTTTGCATTTTGCATTTTGCATTTTGCCTCCCCCACGCCCCCAGGCACACAAACGCCCCAAGCAGCAGGGTGATAAACAGCGTCTCGCTGAGCAGCAGCTGCGCGTAGATGGCGAGGGGCAGGTAGAGCGCCGCGAGCAGCGCCGCGATTCCCGCCGCCCGCCGCCCGCCGCCCAGCTGAAGTGCGAGCAGATAGACCAGGGCCACATTCAGCAGGCTCAGGGCGGTCTGGGTGGCGAAGATCGGCTCCAGCGCGCGCCCAAACAGCGCGATGTGGGCCGCGAGGAAGAGCGGGTAGAGCGGCGCGCGCGTCCAGAGATACTGGGTGTGCCAGGCGAAGCCCCGCCCCAGGGCCAGCCAGTCGGCCGAGGCCAGATACTCGGCCTCGTCGCCCACAAACCCCAGGCGCGGCAGCCTGCCCCACAGCGCCACGCGCAGCGCAAGCCCCACCCCCAGGGCGAGCAACAGCGGCCAGTGGCGGCGCGCTAGCTGGAACACTCAGCGCTCTGCACGTTGCAGGTTGCATTTTGCATTTTGCATTTTGCATTTTGCATGTTGCTCATGGCGCGCCCGCCACGATCTCGACGGTGCCGAGCACCAGCCGGTCGTCGCCGATCGTCTCGCCGCCCGTCACCTTCAGGCGCCCAGATTCTGTGGGGTCGCTCGGGCGATACAGGCCGAGCAGCAGCGTGTAGCGGCCGGGCGGCATGTCGGCGGGCAGTACGATCGCGCGGTCGTCGCGGGCGGGGCGGCCGGGGAGCCAGGCGCCGGTGGGCAGGTAGCCCTCAAGCGGCGGGCCATCCTCGCTGGCGGCAGGGGGCAGATCGCAGCGCTGGCAGAGATGCAGAAAGAGGCTGTAGTCCTCACTCGGCTGCGCCACCACGTCCCAGAACAGGCTGAGCGGGAGCGTGCCGCCCGCGCGGTAGATCCCAGGGCCGTCCGGGGTGGTGGCCTTGAGCGTGGTGCCGAGCAGCTTGAGCCTGCCGTCGAACACGGCCTGGGCGGGCGTCTGGGGCTGAGGGGTAACGCCGGTCTCGTAGGCCTCGGGCGCCTCCTGGCAGAGCAGGTGGGCGCCGTTGAAGCGCCAGATCCCGCATGGCCAGGCGCGCTGCTCGCGGCTGTAGGCCCAGAAGTTTCCCAGCAGCCCGTACTCATCGCCAGGCGTCGGCACATCGACGGTGCGCGCGTGGTCGGGCGCGATCAGCAGGAAGCTGCGGGTGAAGCCGGCCAGCTGCGCACGGCGCTCGATGTCCCACTCGCGCTGGCCGAAGCTGGTTGGGCCGCGCCAGAAGTTGAAGAAGCTGATCGGCTGCGGCGCCGGGTCCGCGCTCAGGCGGCCCATGTAATAGTCGTAGAGCGGCCTGATGTAACCGGGGTGAAGCACTACGGCGTCGTCGGGGTGGACGCGCGCCGCCAGCTCGCCGATCGCCTCGCGGTACTGCTCCTTCACCGGGTCGCCCGAGAAGAGCCCAAAGCGCGGCTGAAAGAGCGCCAGCCCGCCTGTGGCGATGGCGGCGGCTAGGAGCGTACCATAGCCGATAGCCGACAGCCGATAGCCGATAGCAGGCCGGTGGTTCGCCAGCGGATAGGCCAGCGTTAGCGCCCAGAGCGGGAAGACGATGATCAGGTAGCGCGCCTCGTAGACGCGTGTGAAGAGCAGCTGCGCCAGGAAGAGCGCCAGCGGCACGCCGAGCAACGTGAGTAGCACAGCGGTCTGGGCGCGCCGTGCTGGATCGCGCAGGGCGAACAGGGCGCGGGCGAGGCCCCAGGCGAGCAGGGCGAGCCAGGGCGCCAGCCACCACCAGGGCGCGTCGCCAGGCCAGCGATCCACGCTGAAGCGCACCAGGGTGAGCCAGAGCGCCTGCGGCGGCCCCGCCGGAATATACGCCCCAGTCACCGCACTCTCCCCGCCCAGCCCAAACGCCATCGCCGCCACTAGCCCTGCGCTCGCCGCAAGCAGGGCAATAGCCGATAGCCGATAGCCGATAGCCGATAGCTGGTCCCCTGTTCCCTGTCCCCTGTTCCCTGTCCCCTGTCTGATCAGTGCGGCCCAGCCCGTCGCCACCACCAGCAGCGCGGCGAGGCGATGCACGAAGAGCGCCACAACGCAGATCAGGGCGAGGGCGAGCCAGTCGCGGCGCGACCCTGTGCGTAGCGCGCGCGGCAGCGCCCAGGCCACGAGCGCGGCGCAGAGCAGCAGCAGCGCGTAGACCTTCGCCTCCTGCCCGTACCAGATCGCGTAGGGCGCCGCGAGCATAATCAGCGCCGCCGCAAGACCGTAAGGCGAGAAGGGCCAAAGAGGGCGCGCCAATGTCGTCCTGCTGCGGCCCTCAATCTGCGCAATCTGCGCAATCTGCGGATAATGTGCCAGCGCGAGCCGCTCAAGCTCCACCGCCGCCATATACACCGCCGCCACCGCAAGCGCCCCCGCCAGCGCCGACGGCAGGCGCAGCACCCACTCCGCATCGCCAAAAAGGCCCATCCACGCCTTGAGCAACAGGTGGTACAGCGGATAGGCCGCCGCCGGGTTCAGCAGCTCGCGCAGCAGCACGCCCCAGCCCGCACGGCTCAGCTCCCAGCTGCTGCCCTCATCCAGCCACAGGCTCTGCGCGCCCAGACGGTACAGCCGCACCAGCAGCGCCACGCCAAACAGCGCCACCCCCACCACGAGCGGCGCCCCAAGGCGAGTTGGTGCAATTTGTGCCCTACGACTGCTCACTGTATGACGACCTACTGACGACTGACGACTGACGCCGCCACCCAGCTATCGGCTATCGGCTATCGGCTATCCCCCGAAACACCATCTCGAAGCGCTCGGCGGCGCGCTCCCAGGTAAGCTCGCGCTCCACACGGGCGCGGGCGGCGGCCCCCAGGCGCGCCGCAAGCGCCGGGTCGGCGAGCAGAAGCTGGATAGCGGCGGCGAGCGCGGCGGGGTCGCGCTCGGGTACGAGCAGGCCATGCACGCCGTCATCGACCACATCGGGGACGCCGGCCACGCGTGAGGCGACCACGGCGCGACCGGCGCCCATGGCCTCAAGCAGCACGTTGGGCAGGCCGTCCACGCCGTCGCGCACGATCGGCAGCGTGAAGAGATCGGCGGCGGCCAGGTACGCGGCGGCCCGCTCGCGCTCCAGCTGCCCGGCGAAGCGCACCCGCTCGCCAAGGCCCAGCTGCGCCGCCTGCCGCTCTAGCGGCTCGCGCAGATCGCCGTAGCCCACGATCACGAGCGTGGCGGCGGGGCAGGCGCGCAGCACTATCGGCCAGGCCTCCAGCAGCACCCCAAAGCCCTTCTTCGCCACCAGGCGACCCAGCCCCAGCACAAGCGGCGCGCCGTCGGCCAGGCCAAGCTCGGCGCGCACCACCGCGCGGGCGGCCGGGTTGGGGCGAAACTGGCGCGGGTTCACGCCGTAGGGAATCACGCTGCTTGTGGCGGGGCGGGCGCCGAGGCGCACCCCGCGCGCGCGCAGGTCGCCGCTGCATGCGGTGACAGCCGCAGCAACGCGGAAGGCGCCGGCGGCGGCGCACGCCATGGCCCAGTGGCGCTCGGCCAGGTAGATGTCGCTGCCGTGGAGGCTTACCACCAACGGGGTGCCGTAGGCGGCGGCGGCGAGGGCAGCGGGCGGGCCGTTTGGCAGCACCCAGTGGGCCTGCACCAGATCGTAGGGGCGCCCGGCGCGGCGGGCGGCGGCCAGCTCGCGGGCCACGGCGCCACCCGACGCCGCCAGCGCGAAGGGCGCGGCCAGCAGCGTGCGCCGCTTGATCTGGGTGTCACTCAGCAGCGACTGGGCGTAGCCCCAGATGTTCAGGGCCGGGTGGGGCGCGTAGCGAAAGGGCCGCAGACGTACCCCGCGCACCTCGTCGTCGCGCCGCAGCTCGGGGTGGAAGGGCAGCAGCAGCGTCACCGCGTGGCCGCGCGCCACCACCCCGGCCGCGATCTCCTCGATAAAGGGGGCCGTCGTCTCGCCAGGCCACTTGGGAAACGACGAGGCCAGCATCAGAATACGCATAGGGAATGCAAAATGCAAAATGCAAAAGAGCCACTTCTCCACCCGAGCGCACGACACACTATCACGCTCGCCTCGGCGCAGCTGCCTGCATTCTGCATTTTGCATTTTGCATTTTGCATTACGGCTTCGGAAGGCGGTAGATAAACGCCCGAAAATCTGGGGTGGGGCTGGCGTAGATCAGCTCGAAGCCGTCGATTACGGCGCCCACCTGGTTGTTATGGTCCAGCAGGGGCGCCAGCAGCTGCCCGGCGTCGCCCTTCACGCGCTGCTGGTTCTCCAGCGCCAGATACTCCACGCCATAGTGGCGGGCGATCTCCAGCAGCAGCGCCCGGTCGGACGTGTTGGGGATCATCAGGGCGGGCCGCTCGGTGTGCCAGTTCAGCTGCCAGGGGATGCGCGTCATCACGGCGGCGTCCGGCGGCAGGTTGGCGTCCAGCCATGCGTAGGCCGTCAGGTCGGGCTGCCACAGCTCTGGCCCCGGCTCCACTCGCACCTTCTTGGCGATGTCGGGGCGCGAGAAGCTAACCACGCCCGCCACAGCCGCGACCACCAGGACGAGCCCAAGCGGCGCCCAGCGCCGGTCGCTGATCGCGGCGAGCTTATCGTAGCCGGCCCAGATCGTCCAGGCGGCCAGCAGCGCCAGCCAGGGCAGCAGCAGCACCCAGTAGCGCTCCTCGTCGGTGCGCCAGTAGGTGAGCATAAAGAGCACGTAGGGCGCGTAGGCGGCGGCGAGCAGCCCCAGCAGCCGACGGCGATAGCGCAGGGCGCCGATCACGCCGATCAACGCGAGCCAGGCGCCAAGGTCGGAGGCGATGTTTTTGCGCTCGTTGTCGCCGAACAGCTGGGCTGGCCCCTCGGGCAGCCCGCGCCACACCGGCATCACGTAATTGCGCAGCGCATCCACCTGGCGACCAAACTTGTCGAGCGTCTTATCAAAGCCCCAGCGCAAGATCCAGCTGCGGTCGGGCAGCCCAGGGCCACCAAGCTCGGGCGCGAACACGTCGTAGATGTCTGCCCACGGCTCGCTGCCCGGCCCCCGGTAGCCCAGCACCCACGCGTCGTAGCTCTCCGTCGAGTAGACGGGTCTGCCGAAGAGTGCCATGTTGCGCGCCAGGTATGGCGACAGCACCAGCAGCGCCAGCAGCGTCCAGGCTGCTATTGGGGCAAGCGTGCGCCACAGATTGCGGGGTGCCAGCAGCAGCCGCAGCCCCGCCCACGACGATGGCGTTCGCTGCGCTATCAGCCAGAGCCCCATGCCCAGCGCGATCATCGCGCCCGAGGGCTTTTGCAGCATCATCAGGCCTGTGAGCAGCCCGGAGAGCGTGAGATAGCCGATAGCCGATAGCCGATAGCCGATAGCCGGAGGGCGCTCACCGTCCACCGTCATCCGTCCGCCGTCATCCGTCGTCCGTCCACCGTCCACCGTCCACCGTGTACCGTCCGCTCCGTCATCCGTCGTCGGTCGCTCGTCGGTCGCACGATAGAGCGCATACAGCGCCCCAAGGCTAAAGACCACAAAGGCCAGGTCGTTGGTGACATAGATCGTCAGGCGGAAGAAGAGATAGTTCGTAAGCAGAAAGAGCGCCGCCGTCAGGCCCACGCGCCGATCCCAGACCTGCGCGCCGATGCGGTAGACCAGCACCAGCAGGATGACGTTAAAGATCAGATTCGGCAGCTTGGCGGCCCAGCTGCTCGCCCCGAACAGCATAAAGAATGGCGCGATCCAGACCGGCTGGAGCAGCGGCCATGTCTCCTGGGGCCGCGTGAGCCCGTCGTTTAGGCGATAGAACTGCGTGACATAATCCACCACCCAGCCGCGCCCGGCCACCAGATTGCGCGCCACCACAGCGTTGTCGGAGTAGTCGGCGTGGCCGGCGTAGGGCAGCTGCGCCACCACCCAGGCCTCGTAGCCGATCCAGAGGCAGCCAAAGCCTACAAGCAGGGTGAGAGCGCCACGGCGCGAGCCGATCAGGCCGACGATGCCGTCGGCGAGGCGCGGCAGTCCGTCGCGGCCCAGCGCCAGCACCAGGGCGAGCAGGCCCGCGCCGAGCAGGCCGTAGAGCAGCGAGTCGGGGAAAATTTGCCAGAACAGCGGCTCCCCGAAGCTGCCGAACCATGCGAACAGCTGCGCCAGCGCGTAGCCGAGCAGCACCAGGGCTGCGGCCACCAGCCCGTAGCTAAGCGCGCGGCCCTGCGTAAAGCGCCGCACCAGCGCGCGGGCGAGCCCCAGGATCTGCCGCTGCCACGCCAGCAGCAGCAGCACGCCCAGGCCCACCAGGGCGACCCAGAGGGCGGCGCCCATCCAGATGCGGCTGTAGGCCAGGCCCACTCCGGCGAGGCCCACGCCCACAATCGTAAGGCCGTAAACAACAAGCGGGCCGCGCACAAGGCGCGTCAGCAGCAGGTAGAGCAGCAGCGCGCACGCCCCGAGCAGGGCCACTGCGCGCGAGGCGGGCGGGTAGACAGCGCTCAGGTCGGCGGTGTCGGCCTGCACCGATAGCTCTGCCAGGCGCAGCGCCTTGGGGCGCGGGTCGGCCCCGAAGCTGGCGGTATCGGTGAAGCTGTGGGTCGCGTCGAGCTCGATGCGCAGGTCGGCGCCAGAGGGCCTGGCGGGCAGCGCAAAGCTGTAGGTCGCCCACTCCGGCGCAGGCGTGAAGCTGCCAAGCTCAACGCCGTTGGCGCGCACCGTCACCGTGGGCTGGGCCACGGGGGCGTCGAGCACATCGCTGGGCCAGCCCTGGGCCACCAGGCGCAGCTGGAGCGGGGCGCCGGCCCCGAGGTTCGGCAGGGTGATCAGGGCGTGCTGGCGTGCCCAGCGGCTGCGCAGCGTGGGCGAGTCGGGGGTCAGATCGTCGGCATAGAGATCGCCACGGGCCAGCGCATCGGCGCCGAGGCCAGAGGTCGCAGCGAGGAATAGCCTGTCGCCCAGCCAACCCACGCGCACGCGGCCCGAGGGCGGCGCCTGATAGGCCATCACGCCCACAATCACGCTTACGAGCAGCACCAGCAGCAGCTGGAGCAATACCGTTGCGGCGGGGCGCACGGCGAGCTCCGGCGCGGCGGCCGGGCGGCTCAAAGCGTCAGGATGCAGGTCGGCAACACCCATGTTGGCACGAGAAAACGCGCCCGACAGCAGGGCGCACGCCGCGCCATTATACAGCTAATAAGCTGGCGGGCCGATGAAAGCCCCGTGAGAGGCGGCCTGATGCAGCCGCGCCATTGACAGGAATGCTACAATCTTGATTGACTGGTCAATCAAGACTACGAGGTGCTGTAGCTGCAACAACGTTTTCTTATCAACGTCTCATACTCTGGAACGAGGGCGCTATGGCGAAATGCATGTGCAACAGCGTCCAACGGCAGCACAACGCTCAACCATACGGCGCACCAGGTTCCATCATTAGGCCAATGTCCAACGGCGGGGTTGCATGGTAAGCTCGCCGCAGAAGCCAGATCACACGCCAGGAGTAATTGATGTTCGGACGCTGGTTCAAAGGTAAGGGAAGTGGCGCAGCCGGCCCAGGCGCGGGGGGCGCCGAGCATCTGATCGACATGCGCAACATCGTGAAGACCTATGAGAGCGTCGCCGGCAGCTTCACCGCCCTCAAAGGGGTGAGCCTGCTCGTAGACGGCGGCGAGTTCGTTGCCGTCATCGGCAAGTCGGGCTCGGGCAAGTCCACCCTGATCAACATGCTCACCGGCATCGACCGCCCCACCACGGGCGAGGTGATTGTTGGCGGCACGCCCGTCCACACGCTCACAGAGGGCCAGATGTCGGTCTGGCGCGGCAAGAACCTCGGGATTATCTTCCAGTTCTTCCAGCTGCTGCCCTCGCTCACAGTGGTGGAGAACGTGATGCTGCCGATGGACTTCTGCAACATGTATCGGCCAAGCGAGCGCCGCGACCGCGCAATGATGCTGCTCGAGCAGGTGGAGATGACTGAGACCGCCAACAAGCTGCCCTCCGCGATCTCTGGCGGCCAGCAGCAGCGTGCGGCCATCGCCCGCGCCATGGCCAACGACCCGCCCATCCTAATCGCCGACGAGCCCACGGGCAACCTCGACAGCCGCACCGCCGAGGCGGTCTTCACGCTCTTCGAGGAGCTTGTGCGCGCCGGCAAGACGATTGTGATGGTGACCCACGACACCGACCTGGCCCGCCGCGCCACGCGCTCGGTGGTGGTCGCCGACGGCGAGATCGTGAGCAGCGAGTACCACCAGCCCCAGGTAGAGCTTGCCGAGACGCCGATCCTATCCGCCGCAGCGGCGTAATCATCCGCAGATTGTGCAGATTACGCAGCTGGCCGCGCCATTATGGGCCGGAAATCTGCGCAATCTGCGTCATCTGCGGACAAATAAACGAGAACCTCTATGCTCGCCCCACGCTGGCGCAAAGTGCTCGGCGACCTGTGGAGCAACAAGCTCCGCACCGCCCTTGTGGTCCTCTCGATCGCCATCGGCGTCTTCGCGATCGGCATGGTCGCAGGCGGCCGCGAGATCCTGCTGCGCGACCTGAACGGCGACTGGAACGCGGTGAACCCCGCGAGCGCCAGCGTCGCCGCCGACAATATCGACGACGAGCTTGTCCAGACCATCCGCCGCATGCCTGGCATCGCGGACGCCCAGGCCACCAGCAGCGTGTCGCTGCGTGCCCAGACGCCCGCCGGCGACTGGAAAGATCTCCAGCTTACGGTGATCCGCGACCTGGAAGATCTGCGCATGTACGTGCCAACCCCGCTCACCGGCCCCTGGCCCCCTGAGCGGCGCACGGTCACGCTGGAGCGCTCGGCGGTGCCTTTTCTCGGCGCCAGCGAGGGCAGCCAGCTGCTAGTGGAGCTGCGCGACGGCGAGCAGTACACGCTTATTGTGGGCGGCACCGTCTACAACAACGGCGCCGGCTTCCCCACCGCCCTCTCCCAGATCAGCTACGGCTACATTAGCGACGAGACGGCCGAGCTGCTTGGCGTGCCGCCGGGCTTCAACTCGATTGACTTCCTGGTGTCGGAGAACCGGCTCGACGAGGATCACATCCGCGTGATCGCCAACCAGGTCGAGGGCAAGATCGAAAAGAGCGGGCGCATCTCGGGCGGGATCAACATCCTCAAGCCGGGCGTCTACCCCGCCGACGACTTCGTGCAGGCCTTCACGCTGCTGCTGGGTATTATCAGCTTCTTCGCCCTGCTGCTCAGCGCCTTCCTGGTGGTGAACACGATCGGCGCGCTGCTCAACCAGCAGATTCGCCAGATCGGCGTGATGAAGTCGATCGGCGCGCGCAACCGCGACATCGTACAGCTCTACCTCGTCACCGTGCTGGCCTTCGGCGCGCTCTCGCTGCTCGTCGCCATCCCGCTGGGCGTGCTGGGCGCCTGGGGCCTGGCCTCGTTCTTCGTGGCGCTGTTCAACTTTAACATCGCCACGGTGGTGCCGAGCCCCAGCGTGCTCGCGCAGCAGATCGCGGCCGGGCTGCTCATCCCGCTGCTCGCCGCCCTGGTGCCGATCTTCAGCGGCACACGGGTGACGGTGCGCGAGGCATTGGGCGGCCACGGACTTGGCAAGGGCCGCTTCGGCAGAAGCCGGATCGACCGAATGCTGGAGCGGGTGCATTTTCTGTCGCGCCCCATGCTACTCTCGCTGCGCAACACCTTCCGCCGCAAGGGTCGCCTGGCGCTCACGCTCACCACGCTCACGCTGGCCGGCCTGATCTTTATGGCCGTGATCAGCCAGCGCGCCTCGCTCAAGACCACGATCAGCGAGATCTTCAACCAGATCAACACCGACGTCTTCATCAATCTGAGCAAGCCCTACCGCACCAACGTGCTCGACCAGGTGGCCGCCGTGCCCGGCGTCACCGACGTGGAGTACTGGAGCAGCTACAGCGGGCGCGCCCTTGCCGCCGACGACAGCGAGAGCAGCGCGGGCTACGGCATCAGCTCGGTGCCCGCCGACGGCGACTCGCTGCACGTGCTGATGGACGAGGGCCGCTGGCTGCTGCCCGAGGACGAAGGCGCCGCCGTGATTACCAGCGCCTACACCACCGACTACCCCGACACCAAGGTGGGCGACAGCGTGCGGCTCAAGGTGAACGGCAAAGAGCTGGAGCTAATGGTCGTCGGCATCTCGCGTGCGCCCTTCCCGCTCGCGGCGCTGTACGTGAACCTGCCCACCTTTAGCCGTCAGATGGGCGACGCGGGCCGGGCCACGGAGATCAAGCTGATCACCGACGTGCGCGACAGCGCCACCCAGGATCGTGTGGCAGCCCAGGCCGAGCAGCTGCTGAAAGCCCAGGGCGTAGAGGTGGCCGTCACGCGCACGCTCACCGTCACCGAGGCCCAGAGCAACATCGGCATCGATATGGTGATCCTCTTCCTGCTGCTGATGGCGGTGCTGCTGGCGGCGGTGGGCGGCCTTGGCCTGATGGGCACCATGAGCATCAACGTGCTGGAGCGCACCCGCGAGATCGGCGTGATGCGGGCGATCGGCGCGGGGAACGGGGCCATCCAGCGGATTGTGATCGCGGAGGGCCTGCTGATCGGCCTGATCAGCTGGGCGCTGGGCGCCGTGCTCGCCTTCCCCGTAAGCTACCTGATGAACAAGGGCCTGGAGGGCGTCTTTCAGGCCGAAGACTCGTTTACCTTCGTCTTCTCGCTGCTGGGCGTGGCCATGTGGCTCGCCATCGTGCTGGTGCTCGCCACCGTCGCCAGCTTCCTGCCCGCCTGGAACGCCTCGCGGGTGACGGTGCGCGATGTGCTGGCGTATGAGTAAGAGACAAGGAGACAAGGTGACCGGGTGACAAGGTGACAAGGTGACAAGGTGACAAGGAGACAAGGAGACAAGGTGACACCCCTCGTACTCCGCTAGGCGCTCCTTGTCGCCCGGTCTCCCCAGCGAGCGCAGTGAGCGATGCTCCTTGTCTCCTTGTCTCCCGGTCTCCTTGTCGCCCGGTCGCCCGGTCGCCCGGTCTCCTTGTCTCCTTGTCTCCTTGTCTCCCGGTCACCTTGTCTTTCCGTCGAAATAAAGGAGTTGCATCCCATGCGTAAGCTCGCATACATCATGATCGCAAGCATCGTTCTGGTGGCGCTCACCGCCTGCGCCCAGGCCGCCCCGGCATCTCAGGTGGCGCCCACAACCCTGCCCGCCGTGCAGGCAGCCAGCGGCGTGATCGCCGAGGCCAAGGTAGTTCCTGCCAACAGCGTGAACCTGGCCTTCGAGAGCCCCGGCGTGGTGGCCGAGATCCTGGTGGCCGAGGGCGACACGGTGGCGGCCAACGCCCCGCTGGCCCGGCTGGACACGCGCAACCTGAGCCTGAGCGTGGAGCAGGCCCAGGTGACTCTGGAGCAGGCCAAGGCGGACTACGACAAGCTGCTGGAGGGCGCCACGCCCGAGCAGATCGCCTCGGCCCAGGCGGAGATTCAGCGCGCCCAGGGCAGTCTCCAGGCAACTCAGGGCGGCGTGACGGGGGCCGACGTGCGGGCAGCACGCGCCGAGCTGGAGAGCGCGCGGGCGGCGCTGGCCCAGCTGGCGGTGGGCGCGAAGAGCACCGAGATCCAGTCCTCGCAGGCCAACCTGGATCAGGCGCGCATCAACCTGCAGCAGCAGCGCGACGCGCTGGCTCAGGCCAAACTGAACGCCGAGAGCGCCGTGGAGACGGCGGCTAACGCGCTGCGCAACGCCCAGGACGAGTTTAGCCGCATCCACTGGGACAACGTGGAGCGAGAGCAGCTGCCCGGCGACCTGCCGCAGGAGCTGATCGACCGCGAGGCCGCCGCCAAGCGCGCCGTGGAGGATCGCGAGCAGGGCATGGGCCAGGCGCAGCTGGCGCTAGAGCAGGCCCGCCAGGCCGAGGCCACCGGCATCCAGGCTGCCGAGGCGCGTGTGCGCGACGCCGAGGCCCAGCACGAGAAGCTGCTGAGCCCGCGCGACGCCGACCAGATCGCTCAGGCCCGCGCCCAGGTGGCGAGCGCCGAGGCCAAGCTGGCGCGGCTGACGGGCGGCGAGCGCGCAGGCAACGTGGCGGCCGCATCGGCGGGCGTGGCGAGCGCCGATGCCAAGCTGAATGAGCTGAACACCAAGCCCAGCGACGCCACCCTGGCCGGCGCAGCCGCCCGCGTGAGGGGCGCCGAGGTGGCCCTGAAGCAGGCCCAGTTGGCCGTGGAGAAGGCCACGCTCAATGCGCCGATTGCGGGCACTGTGGCCGAGCTCAACCTGAAGGTGGGCGAGGTGCCTGGCAGTGCGGCGGCGGTGATCGTGCTGGCCGACCTGAGCAGCTGGCAGATCGAGACCGAGGATCTGACCGAGCTGAATATCGTCAAGGTGCGCGAAGGCGACCAGGTGACGGTGACGTTCGACGCGCTGCCCGGCTTCGAGCTGCCCGGCACCGTGTCCGAGATCAAGCCGCTTGGCAAGAATCGCCAGGGCGACATCGTCTACACCGTGGTGGTGGAGCCAAACAGCTGGGACGAGCGGCTGCGCTGGAATATGACGGCGTCGGTGATTATTGGCGCGTAAGGGGGAGCAGAGCGTTGGGATCGGACCGTTTGGACCACGAAGACCCGAACGGGCGCGAACCACCACGAAACCGGACCATCCGATACGCACCCTGAGCTGGTTCGCGCCCGTTCGCGGTTTCGTGTTCGCGCCGTTCGTGCCTGTTCGCGCCGTTCGTGGTCCAAACGGTGCTACTGCTGCTTGCCGAACATGCCGCCGAGGGCGCCCAGCATCGAGCCGAGCTGATCGCTGCCGCCACTGCCGCCGCCGGTGCGGCCTCAGGTAGCCCGCGCAGGCGGGCTTGGCACGCGGAGCCTGCGGCTTCAGCCGCCAGGCCAGGGGCGGGCCAGGCCATCGCCCGAAACCATACGTCGCCCCCCACACACCTTGACCAGTATGTTTCTGTGGGCTAGAATGTGGATAGATATCCACATTGTAAGCGACAAGCCCATGAAAACGATTCAGATGACCATCGATGAGGCGCTGCTCGACGAGGTTGACAGCCTGACGGCAACGCTTCAGACCACACGCTCGGCCTTCATCCGCTCCGCCCTCCAGCTGGCGCTCAGGCAGCACGCCGTGCGGCAGCAGGAGGCGCGGCACGCCGAGGGCTACGCCCGCTTCCCTGTGCAGCCCGGCGAGTTCGACGGCTGGGAGGCCGAGCAGAGCTGGGGCGAGCGATGAATCAGGGCGACGTCTTCTGGTATACCTTCAAGGCGCCCGACAAGCGCCGACCAGTTGTTCTGCTCACGCGCGATGCAGCCATAAGCTTTCTTAGCTCCGTCACTGTGGCGCCGATCACCACGACGATTCGTAATATTCCGACCGAGGTTGTGCTTACCGAGAATGATGGTATGCCCGAGGAGTGCGCCGCCAACCTGGACAACTTGCAAACCGTAGCAAAGGGACAGCTACAAGGCTACATCACACATCTGCCGCCCGTCCGGCTACGCGAGATCCGCGCTGCCATCGGGTTTGCGCTTGGCTTCGACACACTCGACCCGTAGCTGCGACGAGCCGGTGATTTCCACTGGCCCGGCGACCGCCGCCGGCTCGACCGGCGCCAACGTCGCACCGGCCAGCAGGCTTGTCGCCGATGTCACGCGTGCGGGCGTCTGCCCTCAGGCGGCCAGTGTCCCAAGCAGCACCATAGGCGTCGTCAGCACGCAGATGCGCTGTAGCATCGTGGTTCCTCCTCGTTATTCGCCGAGATCCGTAAGCGCAATCGGGCGCGTGCGCGGGCCACTGTTGGCAGGCAGCAGCAGCGAGATGCTGCCTGCCGTGAGCAGGAAGGCCACCGCGACCCACAGGCACGCCACCAGCCCGCCGTTCACGCTTTGTTGCGCGCCGAGCTGGTAGAGCAGGCCCGAGAGCACGGTGCCCGCCAGGCGCCCCATGGCGTTGGCCATATAGTAGAAGCCCACGTTCATCGCCACTTTGTCGCTGTCGGTGTAGGCCAGGATCAGGTAGCTGTGCACCGCCGAGTTCAGCGCGAAGACGGCGCCGAAGGCCAGCAAGCCGCCGACCACGGCCAGGGCGGGGGCCACCCCGTTCATAAGCGCCAGGGCGATACCGGCTGGGAACGCCGCGAGCGCGAAGGCCAGGATCGTCGCAGTGCGGCCGTCCGGCTCATTCGCGCCCGCCACCCGGCGGCGAATCAGGCCCGGCGTAGACGCCTGAACGATGCCGTAGCCAATCGTCCAGGCCGCCATAAAGCCGCCTGCCTGCCAGAAGTTCCAGCCCAGCACGCTCACAAAAAAGACCGGCAGGCCCACCACGAACCAGACATCACGCGAGCCGAACAGGAAAATGCGCGCCGCCGCCAGGATATTCACCGCGCGGTTGTGCGCGAACATCTGGGTGAACTTCGCCTGCTTGTTGGCAACGCCCAAGTCGCCCCGAATGAGCACAGCGGCAAGCACAAGTGCCGTGAGCACTAGGCCGCCCAGCATCATCAGGGCGGGCTGGAAGCCGACCAGGCTCAGCAGCAGGGCGCCCACGAAGAAGCCCACGCCTTTGATCGCGTTCTTCGAGCCGGTGAGGATGCTCACCCAGCGGTAGAGCTGCCCCTCACCACCGCCCGCTACCAGCTTCACGGCGCTCTTCGACGACATCTTGGTAAGGTCTTTGGCGATGCCAGAGAGCGCCTGGGCCAGCATCACGTAGGGGACGACCAGCAAGGACGGCGGCGCAAAGGCGAGCAGGCTCAGCGCGACGAGCTGCGTGCCGAGGCCCATAAACAGCGTCGTTTTCAGGCCGAAGCGGGCGCCCAGGTAACCGCCAAAGAGGTTGGTGATAATCCCAAAAAGCTCGTAGAAGAGAAACAGCGAGGCCACCTGGAGCGGGCTGTAGCCGAGCTGGAAAAAGTAGAACAGCACCAGCATGCGCACGGCGCCGTCGGTGAGCGTGTCGGCCCAGTAGGCGCCCGTCACCAGCATGTAGTTGCGCAGATCGGCCCGCTGCCGCGCCAGGGCGGCAGCGTCGGGTGGCACGGTGGCCTTGGGACGCACCCGTTCGGTGGTCATAGCGTGCTCGCCACCTTCCGCGCCAGCTCGGCGTAGCGATTAGCGTAGCCCCACTCGTTGTCGTACCAGGCGTAGATCTTCACCTGGGTGCCGTTGGTCACCATCGTGCAGGCAGCATCGACGATGGCCGAGTGGGGGTCGCTGACAAAATCAATCGAGACGAGCGGGCGCGTCTCGTAGGCCAGGATGCCCTTCAGCGGCCCCTCGGCAGCAGCGTGCAGCAGCGCGTTCACCTCGTCCACACTGGTGGGGCGCTGCACCTCGAACACGCAATCGGTGAGCGAGGCGTTCAGCAGGGGCACGCGCACGGCCTGGCCGTCGAGCTTGCCTTGAAGCTCAGGGAAGATCATGCCGATCGCCGTGGCCGAGCCGGTGGTGGTGGGCACGAGCGAGAGGCTCGAGGCGCGGGCGCGGCGCAGATCCTTGTGCGGCTGGTCGTGGACGCTCTGGGTGTTGGTGGAGCTGTGGATGGTGGTGATCATGCCGTGGCGAATGCCGATGCTTTCGTGGATCACCTTGACGAGCGGGCCGAGGCAGTTGGTGGTGCAGGAGGCGGCTGTCACGATGTGGTGTACGGCAGGGTCGTACAGGTGATCGTTGACGCCCATCACGATGTTGAGCGCGTCGCCCTTGACGGGCGCGGCGACGATCACCTTCTTGACCCCGGCCTGGAAGTAGGCGTCGAGCTGCGCGGGCGTGCGAAACTTCCCGGTGGCCTCCAGCACGATCTCGACGCCCGCGTCGGCCCAGGGCACGCTACCCGGCTCCTTGCTGCTGCTGTAGCCGATGGCGGCGTCGTCGATCACCAAGCTACTGCCCTCGCCCCGTATGTCGCGCTCCCAGCGGCCATGCACCGAGTCGAAGGCGAGCAAGTGGGCACCCACCGCCGCGTCGCCGCCAATCTCATTGATCTGGGCGAACGTGAGCTCCGGCCAGCCCCAGGCCGCACGCAGCGCCAGCCGCCCAATTCGGCCAAATCCGTTGATGCCGACACGCACGCTCATTGTCCGCCTTTCTCGCGCCGCTCGCGCTCTCGTAACAGTTGCTGCTGATGCGAAGTATACGAAACCGAAGTGCGCTTGTCTACCCGCTCTCTCCGCCAATCTCCCCGCACGCCTATTTTCCATCAGCGCATCTTGAAATAACACGGCTATTTGCTCTAGACAAAGTGCTATTCGTCCTGTATAAATCAATCATTCCTGGGGCGTCTCGCGGTGTCTACCCTGCCCCCGTACGTGCCAAGTGCTCAACGGGTTAGACGCAGGTCGTTCGGCAGGAGACTTCTAATCAATTGGTGTAGATGCAAGTCTAACGATGGGTAGCGCGGAGTGGCGCATGTGTCTGATGGGTGGAGTGTTGCGGCGGTCGTGTGTAGCCGAGGAGGAAGCCATGTTCAGCTTGCGGACCTGGTTGCGGTGCTTCAGCAGCGCCTCTTGTAGGCTACGGCTCG
>Ga0136636_10000533_pt1 | contig 19730 bp, 20 predicted proteins | sample AntDrymUQ8522106_2_FD_104653 | JGI IMG/M metagenome (GOLD analysis project Ga0136636, IMG submission 104653) | Polar desert sand microbial communities from Dry Valleys, Antarctica - metaG UQ852 (21.06) | ecosystem: Environmental > Terrestrial > Soil > Desert | place: Antarctica: Dry Valley... | reverse complement strand
CATTTACAAACTTTTGCAATTTGCATCATGTCAGAATGGGCGAAATCATTTAAGATATTTTGATTCGGACGGGAAAGTGAATATTTCACGGCACTCAAAATTAAGTTTTCTAATTGCGGATCTTCGGAAAGATAAACCATCAATAATTGCGAAACTGCGCTTTTTCCTAAATTGTCTTCTAACTTTTTCAAAACCCTTTCGGACTTTTCCGATTGGGTTTGAACTTCGTGAACCGTGGCAAAAATATTTTCTAAATTATAATTTTCCTGGCTATAGATTTCGGCATCTGTAAACTGATATTCAAAAATTTCAAATATCGCGGTCATCAATCCTTCAAAACTGCCGTCATAAATAAGAGTGGTCATTAAAATAAAGTCAGTTGTTCGGAGAAAGGAGAGGTGAATTTGGATTTGGTGGTATCTAAAATAATCTTCCTAAAGTTCTGATGATCGATAAGATTGGTGAAAACATTGTGCGCTTCAAACTCCACGAAAAATTTAGCACGATTGATGGCGACTCCGATTTTCTTTAAATGATCCAGGTTCAATTTTTGAAATTTCCGAGCCATTAAAATCTTGCGGACAGACTTGGTTCCAACACCTGGAATCCGAAGCAACATTTCTTTTGTCGCCGTATTCACATTCACCGGAAATTGCTCTAAATGTCTTAAGGACCACGCTAATTTGGGGTCCATTTCTAAATCGAGAAAAGGATTGCTTCGATCTAAAATCTCGTCGGCTTTAAACCCATAAAAACGCATCAACCAATCAGCTTGGTACAAACGATTTTCCCTTACCATGGGAACTTGCGAGTGAATAGACGGCAAACGCGCATCTTCCAACATGGGTACATAACCGGAATAATAAACGCGTTTCATATTATAATTCTGGTAGAAATGATCTGCAACTTTAATAATTTTGAAATCACTTTCGTCCGTAGCACCCACAATCATTTGCGTGGATTGTCCAGCGGGCGCAAATTTTGGAACTTTTTTGAAAATCTTTTTCTCTTCCTTGTATAAAATCAATTCATTTTTGACGAAAGTCATGGGTTTTATCATTTCTGAATGAGATTTATCGGGTGCTAATAATTTCAGCCCTTTTTCAGTGGGAATTTCTAAATTGACGGAAAGTCGGTCTGCGTACAAACCTGCTTCGCGCATAATTTCGTCACTTGCACCTGGAATTGATTTCAAATGAATATAGCCATTGAATTTATGTTCTGTGCGCAACTTTTTCGCCACTCGAACCAAACGTTCCATGGTCGTATCTGAATCCGTAAAAATTCCGGAACTTAAAAATAAACCTTCTATAAAATTCCGACGGTAAAAATTAATGGTCAAATCAACCACTTCTTCTACGGTGAAAGCTGCGCGTTTGATGTCATTTGATTTTCTGGAAACGCAATAAGCGCAATCGTAAATACAGTGATTGGTCAGTAGAATTTTAAGCAAAGAAACGCAGCGACCATCTTCTGTGTAAGAATGGCAAATTCCGGAAGCATGACTGTTTCCTAAACCACCGTTTTTATTTTTGCGTGTTCCACCACTTGAAGAGCAGGAAACATCATATTTAGCCGCGTCTGCAAGGATTTCTAGCTTTTCCTGGATTCGATCAATATTCATATTATGTTAAATTGCAACGACCAAAAATAGGTATAAATTATATCAATACAAATTGATCGTTGCTCTTTTTTGTAGCAAATTTTATAAGTCAAAAAGACCCGAAATTGTTAGACATTTAAACCACCTTCAATGCCGCCATCTTCAACTTTTGCTCCAGTTACGGCGGCGAAAACCATTTTTGCCAGAGCGAAAACTTTGTTGTCTTTTGTTTCGTAATAATAACCGTGGTCTGGTTTAACGCCAATTACGGTTACGCGCGGATCATCTTTTCCATCAAACCAAGCATCCGCAAAGTGGCTGTAATATTTATCGATGAGCACTTTGTCTTTTGAAACTTCGGCTTTACCTTGAATAAATACATATTCATAAGAACCGTTGTTTAGAAAATACAACTGAACCTCATTATCCTTTGCAATGTTTTGATTATGTGTACTTTCTGAGGAAGTAATAAACCAAAGCGTTCCACTCTCATCTACTTCCTGCAAAGACATTGGAATGTTGTGTGAATTTTTTCCAATGTTAGTCACAAAAAAGCAAACTCCGGCTTTTTCCGTTAACTTTTTGATCGTGTTTATGGCTTCTTGCCCATTTAAGTCTTGATGTGGTGATTCTGCTCGTCCCATAATTTTAAATTATTTTAATTAATTGATGTATTTTTTCAAACAATTTCTATGCTGATACGGTTTTTTTTACGTAAAAAATTATTTACCTCTATTTTTTATAATTTCATTATTTCATCGCGAAGCCCCATTTTATAAGGAACTATTGGCAACAATAAAAATAAGGTGATCTGTAATTTAATACAAAAGTGTACCAATTTATTGATATTAGAAAGTTTTTTTGTTAATTTGCAGAACATAATTATTGTCATGAATTTAGAATTATTGATCGATATCCTGAAAGAGTTTAAAAACTTCGAAGAAAGCTCATCTTATAAGAGTACAGCGAAGGTAGAAGATTTTCAAAATTTTCTAAATGAACGCGCATATTCCAATGAAAATCCCACGAATCTTACGGAGAAATATGATTTGAAGGTTTATGATCTGGAAAATGAAATCGCCAAACAAGTCATCATGTTAGGAAGATATTCTAAGCATTTAATTAAAAAAGCATTAGAAAAAAATACAGATTTGGTAAATGATGATTTTACCTATCTTTTTAGGTTGATGGATTACGATTCCCTCACGAAAACGCAGCTAATTGAAAAAAATGCCCACGAAAAGCAATCTGGGATAGAAATTATTAAAAGATTGGTGAAGAATGGTTTAATTTCGGAAAAACCAGACGCAGAAGATAAAAGAAGTGTCCGTGTTTCGGTGACTGAAAAAGGAAAAAACGTGTTTTTTGAAACGATGAAAGATATCACGGTGGTTTCTAAAATAATGTCGGGTAAATTGGCTGAGAAAGAAAAAACTAATTTGCTGGCGTATCTAAAAAAGGTCAACACTTTCCATCATACCGTTTATTTAAACTTTAGAAATGATGAGTTGGAAGACATTAGAAAATTAGTCAACTAATTAGACTGTATTTTTGCTAAACCTCTTTATTTAATATTTTGAGGGTTGCTAAATCTAAATTACCACCATAATACATATCCAACGCTATTTTAAAAAGAGAGTATTTCTCTTCTTTAAACGGCGTTTTATTTTGTTCTACAATGGAATAAAATAAAGTCATGCAAGACTGAAATTTCAGCACATCTGGAAATCCGAAAATATCTTCTGCAGTCTTCCCTGATCCTTCTTTTACCAAAATTTGTGTTAACTCAAGAAGTCGAGTAGATAAAATCTTGTGCTCAAGGTAAAGTTTCGCCTCTTCCCGATCTGTTAATTCAAACTTTTTAGCCATGTCAGATTTTCCCAAACCTTTAATTTGAGGAAACATAAACCACATCCAATGCGTGATTTTTTTTCCAGATTGAAGTTCCTGAAATGCGTTGTGATAGGTATTTTCCTGCGCAGAAATAAATCGATCCAAGTTCATCTGTCTCCTTTTTTTAATTATTTTTTTCTTGTTTTGTTTCATCCACACTTCAACAAATGTAACAAATTACATTAAAACATAATGATACTGTATTATTGGAATGGTTTTAGTGTAAATTGCACTTTACATAAAATGATTCTATGAAAAATATTAAAATAGCTGTAATATGTTTAATCCCTATATTTTTGACGTCCTGCGTGGTTTCTACCGCCGCTAAAATCGTCACTACTACAGCAAAAATTGGGTATTCTGCGGTGAAAGGAACCGTGAAAGGCGTAAGTTGGGCAGTGAAAAAAGCCGAAGGAAAAATTAACGAAGACCGAATCGACGGAACGTGGAAAATAGTTGGCGTTTATAATGGAAGTTATGAGCAATTTACGCAAGATCAAAACCCTGAAAATACCTTTAAAAGTGAATGTGCGGAAAACTTGGACGTAATTGAATTTAATACCAACAGAAATAAATTCCGTCCCGTACATTGTGAAACTGCAAAAGAGGATTGGATCAAATATAAAATAGAATTTGGAAAAAACCCACTCACCAAAAATAAAGAAAATTACTTTAAATACAATTCCAGCAACTACATTTCAATTATTGATGTAACCAGTAAAACCATGGTTTTGGAAGGAAAATTAATGCAGCAATATGCATTTTCTGGTGGTCAATTATTCCTCTTCGAAAAAATTAAATAGATCCTTCGCAAAACTTTTTCCTCTTTTTCCTCGTAAGTATTAGATTAGAGCAACTATATTGTTAGGTCAGTCTAATTTTGTAACTTAGCATCATTAAACCGCACCAAAGGGTAAAAAGAAGAATGGAAATAATTCAAAATTTAGGAATTTTAAAAAAAGGGCAATTAGCAGTCATTTTGGGACTTGCTCCAAACTGTGGACGAGAAGTGAGACAGCGCCTCTTAGATCTAGGATTTGTGCGGGGTTCCGAAATAAATGTACAAAATATAAGTCCGCTCGGAAATCCAATTGCGTACAATATTCACGATACGCTAATTTCTTTGCGAAATGAGGATGCAGTAAACATTTTAATAGAAGTAATAGAAAATTGATGAAAGTGAAAACGGCATGCGACACCTGTGAATTAAATCCCTCTACGGAGCTCAAAAAAATGGGGCTTTCTTTAGGAGATTCAAACTACACCATCGCTTTGGCCGGAAATCCAAATACAGGAAAAAGCACCGTTTTTAATGCATTAACGGGCTTAAAACAACACACCGGAAATTGGCCCGGAAAAACAGTTGTTCGTGCAGAAGGAAGTTTTTCTTACCAGGATGAAAAATATAAAATTGTGGATCTGCCGGGAACGTATTCCCTTTTATCCACATCGGAAGACGAAGAAGTAGCGCGTGATTTTGTTTTATTTGGACAACCAGATGTTACCGTAGTGGTGGTAGATGCGAGCAGACTCCAGAGAAACTTAAGTTTGGTGCTGCAGATTTTAGAAATCACCAATAAAGTGGTTTTGTGTCTGAATTTAATGGATGAAGCACGAAGACACCAAATTACCATTGATGTTCGAACCTTATCGAAAGATTTAGGAATTCCCGTGGTTCAAACCAGTGCCCGTTCCAAAGAAGGAATTCCAGAATTATTAGCCGCAATTAAGCAAGTTGCGAGCGGAACATTTGAACCTCATTCCAAAACATTATTAGCTTTATCTGACGAAAGCGGAAAAGCAATTTCAGAAATTTCTAAGGCTTTGCTTCTACTGGATCCTGCACTCCAAAATGAAACTTGGTTGGCGATTCGGCTTTTGGAAGAAGATGAAAGCATTATCGCTGGATTAAAGGAAGGAAGACTTTCTACGCAGATTAACGCACAAAACTTAGAAGAAATTCTGATCTACGCAAAAAAATACCGGGCAGAATTAGGAGATGATTACAGAAATGATCTGGTAGAAACCATCTATGCAAAATCGGCAAAACTGGTAAAAGATTCCGTTTCTTCGGACAAGACAAAACGCTCTTTTCGTGTAGATCGCGCCATTGATAATATTGTAACACACCGTTTCTGGGGATTCCCTGTCATGTTCGTTTTATTGGGTACCATCCTTTGGATCACCATTGTAGGATCCAATTATCCCTCTCAATTATTAGCAAATTTATTATTGGACACGTTGCATCCACTTCTAAAAAACGGCGCAAATGCCCTTCATTTTCCTTGGTGGCTGAGTGGGTTTTTGGTAGACGGCGTTTATTTGGCAACCGCTTGGGTTGTAGCAGTAATGCTTCCACCGATGGCCATCTTTTTCCCCTTATTTACACTTTTAGAAGATTTCGGATATTTACCTAGAGTCGCTTTTAATCTGGACCGTTTATTCAAAAAATCGGGTGCTCACGGAAAGCAGGCTTTAACTATGAGTATGGGTTTCGGGTGTAATGCGGCGGGAGTTGTTGCCACCAGAATTATTAACAGTCCCAGAGAAAAACTCATCGCTATTATTACAAATAATTTTTCCCTTTGTAATGGAAGATGGCCGACTCAAATCATCATCGCCACCATATTTCTGGGCGTTTTAGTTCCCAGTCAGTGGGCAGGAACGGTCTCTATGTTGGCTGTGATCGGAATCGCCATCTTGGGAATTGCTTTTACATTTTTCACCTCTTGGCTTTTGTCTAAAACTTTATTGAAAGGGGAATCTTCATTTTTTACCCTGGAACTTCCACCCTACAGACCGCCAAATGTTCTGCAAACGATTTACACCTCTTTAATTGACCGTACCTTAATCGTATTATGGAGAGCCATAGTTTTTGCAGCACCTGCAGGAGCGGTGATCTGGTTAATTTCTAATCTCATGATCGGGGATCAAAGTGTAGCATTATGGTTGATCCATGGTTTAGATCCTTTCGGAATGTTTATCGGATTAAATGGAGTGATTTTACTCGCATACATTGTCGCAATTCCTGCCAATGAAATTGTGATTCCCACCATCTTAATGTTAACGACTCTGACGATAGGAAATGCAGCTTTGGGAGCCGGAGCCGGAGTCATGTTTGAAGGGAGCACCGCAGAAATTGCCAATTTATTAAAAGCTGGAGGTTGGACTACGCTGACTGCCGTAAATCTGATGCTTTTCAGTTTACTCCATAATCCCTGCAGTACAACAATTTATACCATTTACAAAGAAACTGGGAGTAGGAAATGGACTTTTGTAGCTACAATGCTTCCCGTAGTTTATGGGATCGTAGTCTGTTTTTTGGTAGCTCAAATCTGGCATTTTTTAGCTTAAAAAAGAAAGTTTATAGCCTAGGAAATTCAATCTGATTTAAAGTAGAATTGATCTTGCCAAAATACCTTTTCATTACAATAATTGACCTGCTCAAAATAGATACTTTGAGCAGGTCAACAATTTAAAACCGTTTGCTAATCTCTTTATTTAAAGCGAAGATTGAGGGAAATAATATCAGATTTCATCCCAATGGATTTGGTATAATGTCCATACCGAACTTCCAACATATTCAGCCGCTCTACCCCAAATAATCCATTTTTCGGAGTAGAACGGATTCCTGCTCCATAGAAATTACTCCTAAAAGTGGAAAGAGCATAATTGCTGGTGTAGTGATCATCAAAAGCAAGATCCGTGATACCCCTTAAAGAAAATCAAAATTTCTCTATTCAAAAATTGAAACAGTAGTACACAAAAAAGCCTTACCGATTTCGGTAAGGCTACATTAGAAATTATAAATCTACTAAGGTTTTGAAATTAATTTACCACTTTGTTTTGCTCCGTTTTTACTAAGCAATTGATAGTAGTATATTCCCGCAGGAACTTTAAATTGTAAAGTGGTAACGGTACCAGTCAATACTTTTTCTATTACTTTGGATCCAGCTGCGTTGTAAATAGTCAGCGTAGAACCACCATCTAAGTTGTCAATTGCTACATTTAAAACAGTTGAAAACGGATTTGGATAGAACTTCGCGGCGTTATTTTTAACGGTGGCGGCATTGGTGCTCAGTGCACTACAGCCTGGAGTCATTTGCGCACTGATTCCGAAGGTGGCAACTGCGCCGCTTGTACTTAGAACCCGACCTTCAATTGTTACGCCAGTGTTAATAATTACAGCTCCATTATTACCTATCACGGTTCCTTTAAAATTTGCATAATCATTAAGATTAATGGCTCCATCTACTTTCCAGAAGACGTTTTTTGCTTGGGCACCATTCTGCAAAACTACTTCTGCATAGGTGGTAGTAGACAATGCTCCATTGATTTTGATAACAAACACTGCATCTGGATTATTTTGTGCATTTAAAAATACTTTTCCGTTTACTACGGTTGCAGCATTCATTTGATAAGTATGGGGAGTAAGCACAAGATTGTTTCCGAAAGCAGCGGGATACAGCAATTCAATATCTGTAGGAAGCGTGTTGAGATAGTTATACACCGTATTTAAATCTGCTGCACAAATTGCGGTAGAAACATCTGGACTAGCATGAATGGTTCCTATTACATTCTCTGCCTGAAAACCTGTTGTCAGTCCTAAATTAGTTCCAACATCTCCCGTAATGAAAGAAATTCCTGAGTTGGTAACCGCACCATTTCCAGAAAACACAGTGTAACATACTACCGATCTTAAGTTAGGTGCTAAAGGTCCGGTTAGGATCACAGAACCACATCCGATGGGTTTAGCAATTGTTACACCTGCAACAGTAATAGCGCCTGTTGTAGAAAGTGCACGACCTTCCAGAGTAACACCGGTATTCAAAATAATGGCGGCATTGTTTGCGACCACTGTTCCTTTCATGGCGGTGTTGGTAGCCAAATCGACAAGACCTTCAACTTTCCAGAAAACATTACAAGCCAGTGCTCCATTTGTAAGTAGAACCTGCGCATTTGCTCCAGAAGAGAAAGCGCCTCCAATTTGGAAGATGAACACCGAATTTGGATTACCTCCACCGTCCAGAGTCAGCGTATTATTAAGTGTAGCAGATTGTCCAATGGAATACGTTCCTGCAGTAAGCGTTTGTCCGTTTCCTAAAAGTGGTGCGGGAAAAAAATTGGGAATTGCTGCATTGAGTTGATTGTAAGCAATGGTAAGTGCAGCAGCTGCAATAGCAGTAGTTCCATCTGCATCATGCATTACACCATTTACATTACCGAAATTAGTGGCTGCGCCATTATTTGTACCTACATCTCCGGTGATAATGGACATGCCGGTGTTGGTTACCGCACCATTGGTTGAAAATAATGCGAAATTAGACGTCGTTCCAAGAACGGGTGCTTGAGCCTTAAATTGGCTCTGGAAGCACAGTAAGGAAGCCGAGGCGACCAAGAGTAGAAGTTTTTTCATAACTTTAAATTTATAGCTGATATGTTTTTAGGTCAGCTGTATAAAGGTACTAATATTATCACATAAAAAATAATTAAATACTACTTATTTTATAAAAATATTCTACTATTATTAAATAATTAATAACTATTATAAGTAATTACTATTTATTTATAAATTTCACACATTGCATGAGGGAAACCTGAAAATCAATAATTTTTTTAATTTTTTGACCGAGTATTTCTTTAACAAGCTAAGCTTGAAAAACAATTTTTTGGAATATGAAAAAATTAGCCTTATTCAGTCGATTAAACACTTAGTTGCGGAAAGACTCCTTGAATAAAAGAGGGTTTAACTCAAAAAGGGAGCGGCTGCGTTATTTTCCAAAAATAAATGGGACGCGAATTAAAAATCCGCGCCCTCTCGGAACTTGATCGTTCCTCTTTAATTTTTTTGAAATATGCGTTTTTATATATCCTCCAGATTTCCTTTTCTTTTTTGTCCCAGCTTTTTATAAAAAGAAGGAGTAAGACCGGTAATTTTTTTAAACTGTGCAGATAAATGAGCTACACTGCTATAATTGAGTTGGTAGGAAATTTGAGAGAGGTTCAATTCATCATAGAGCAATAACTCTTTCACCTTTTCAATTTTGTGGAGGATGATAAAATGCTGAATAGTAATACCTTTCACCTCAGAAAAAACATTTGCCAGATAAGTATAATCGTAGCCGAGTTGTTCACTTAAATAATCGGAGAAATTTTGAGTGGGTGGCTCATCTGTATAATGAATCATTTCGATGATGACGCTTTTTATTTTTTCTATCAGGATGCTTCTTTTATCGTCTAAAACGATCAACCCAGATTTCTTCAAAATAGTTGCAAATTTAGTCTGTTGCAGCGCAGTGATGTTTCGTACAGTTTCCACCATTCCTAGTTCTATGGAAAAATACTTTATTTTTAAAGCATCTAAAGTATCCCGCACCAGCAATTTGCAGCGCAGACTTACCATATATTTAATGTATAATTTCATTTTTTTTAAGAGGTCGTTGAATTCTAGTTTTCACTACTAGACGGGAATTATTTTAATTTATGACCCTTTCTTTTTAACTGTTATTATGGCAGTGCTTTATGAATCTTCTGTAAAAATAGTTAAAAATAGCAAGTTTAACTAATTATTTTAACTGATATTGCTTTCTTTCATAATAGTCTCCACTTAAAAATTTTATTTTTTTAAGGAGTTTGCAAAGGAAAAAACTTGGCTGTAACAATTCACAAGTTAAAAAAATGCCAAAGAAATATTACTGAAAATTTTGATTATTCACCATTTCGTATTTCTGAGTTTCTTTTGGGGTGCGGTAATTTGGAGTGCTTCCGATGCGGGTTTGCAGGATCGTATTGGCTTCTTTTGGCGTGAATTTTTTAATGAAATCAAATTGTTGTTTGCAAATGTTGATCCGTAATTCTATTGCTGCGATTGTTTCGGTTTGAACTTCACAAACATTCGTCCGCCAATACATTCTTTCGCTTTCCGGGAGAATTTCTAAACCCAGTTCCGCCAAACGATAACATTCATCTTTGATGCCTTTTAAAACATATTGATTATAATTCCAGAATATAGAATCATTAAGTTGAGAATTTTTGCTGATGTTGTCTTTGAGATAAGAAATTTGTAGACTCAGGTGCAACACATGATCTTTCATACAGTCTAAAACAGCTTCCCACAGGTCTACTTTGCTCCCAGAGACGGTTGAAGTAAAAACACTTCGCACTTTTTTATTCAGATCTTCCAAATCCTTTAGCAGCAAGACTATATCTGCTAAATCTTTTGCCAGCTCCACATTGATATTTCGGATAAAAAATAAAGCAGCGAATTGCGAATCATCAGCTTGGCCATTGAATTCCTCATCGTCCGTCAGTCCCAAAAAACTTTTTGAGCGATTGAAAAGATTTTTAATAATAGTGTTCATTTGTGGCAGATAGTTGTAAAATGATAGCTTCTTCAAAGCCTATTGCTGCATCCCAGTAGGATTGGGCTCTCTTATTTTTATTGGTTATTTTTCTTACTTTACAGATAAAAAAAGGGATTTAAAAGAACTTGTTTAAGTAGAGAAATTACCGCTTAAAGCAGCAACTCCCTTCAACATTTCATTGATTCTTTTTTTTAAGGTTGAGATTTTATTCATACCCACTTTTAATAATGGTCTGTATCATTTTAAAGCGTTCATTGGCTTTCACTACATTGGATTTATGGGCGGGAATAATAATTGACTGCCCAGTATTCAATAAGAAAGATTGCCCTTCGATCACTATTTCCGCATTGCCTTCTATAATTTGCGCAAAGGTATCAAAAGGCGAGGTTTTTTCCGTGAGTCCTTCTCCGCTGTCAAAAGACATGACACTGATATTTCCCGTAGATTTTTTCAGAATCGTTTTGCTTACCACAGAATTAGAAACATATTCTATGATTTCTACACTGATATAGGTTTTTGATTTTTCCAGTTCTTTAGGGTTCATTTTGATGATTTTTTAATTGTTTTAATCTGCATCCTGTCATCAGATGAAGTGTGCTTTTTTTCAAATGCTACATAAGAATTAAGACCTGGCTTGCTATTGATCTTAGCTTAGTTCTACACAAATTTATCTTATTAATATGCTTACCTCAAAGATGGGCACTTTCGTGGTTTATCTGTTGTATTTGATTATTTAACTATTACATCTATCACATGTCTTTTTTGAACACGATTTTCAGATTCGTGTCCTTAAAATGAAGCGGTAAAAAGGGCGTTATTTTTAACTTTTCCTTAATAAACTTCGTGTAACTGAACTTTTTTCCGGAAAAGACAGAATATTATTTTTCAGGAAGAAGAGGATCCCAAAGACGTATCATTTTCATCTATCCTTTAAAATTAAGCAAATTACCTGTTCCGTCTTTTAAACCATTTTTCGATTTCAACCGCCCAAAATACAATACTGGATAAACCCAGGCAAAGGGCTAATTCCTTTAAACTCAAAGCTTGCGTACGGAAAATATCTTGCAGAAAAGGAACATAGATCACCGCCATTTGCAACGCAAAGGTGAGTAAAACCGCCGCAATTAATTGTTTATTTCCAAAGATCCCTTGCTGGAACAGGGATTTCCATTCGCTCCGCACCGCCATGGCGTAACCCATTTGAGACAGACTTAAAACCGTGAAAACCATCGTCATCCATTTTGTACTGCCGGTTTGAATGGTCCAGGCCTGAATCCCAATGCACACCAAACCCATCAAAAGTCCTACCCACAAAATATGAATTCCCAAACCACCGGATAAGATGCTTTCGTTTGCTTTTCTGGGCGGTCTTTGCAAAATATTGTCTTCTGCTTTCTCGCTGGCAAAGGCAAGTCCCGGCAATCCATCTGTCACCAAATTGATCCACAAAATATGGATGGGCAAAAGCGGAATGGGCAAACCCAAGAGCGGCGCGAGAAAAATCGTCCAGACTTCCGCACTGTTGCCCGTCATGGCATATTTAATAAACTTGCGGATATTATCAAAAATCCTGCGGCCTTCATGCACGGCTTTAATGATGGTGGCAAAATTATCATCCAATAAGATCATGTGTGCTGCTTCCTTAGAAACATCGGTACCTGTAATTCCCATGGCAATTCCAATATCTGCACGTTTCAAAGCGGGTGCATCATTTACTCCATCGCCGGTCATGGCTACAAAATGACCTTTTTTCTGCAAAGCTTCTACAATATTGACTTTTTGCTCCGGAGAAACGCGCGCATACACTTTCAGATGTTCAATTTTCTGTGCTAAGTCGCTTTCGGATACCTGTTCTAACTCCGCTCCTGTAATAACTTGGTCGGTGTCATTTCTTAAAATTCCTGTTACTTTTGCAATGGCTTTTGCCGTAATGGGATGATCGCCTGTAATCATCACGGGAGTAATTCCTGCACTGTGGCAATCTGCGATGGCTTTGATGACTTCTTCTCTGGGTGGATCGATCATGGCTGCTAAACCCACAAACTGCAAGTCTATGCCAATGGTTTTCACGGAAATTTTTTCTGGTAAAACATCCAGAACTTTCACTGCATAGCCCAAAACGCGCTTTCCTTCTGCTGCAAATTGTTCAGTTACGGAATTGACCTCTGCTGAATTGGAATCCGTGCAGATCTCCAAAATATTTTCTACTGCTCCTTTCGTCACGATGAGCCACTGATCCTGAAGCGGATAAATGGAAGTCATTCTTTTTCGCACGGAATCAAAGGGCAGTTCATGTTTTCTTTTAAATTCCAGAGGCCACTGCTTTTGATACTGGGCATTGTTCCGCGTGTATTCCACGAGAGCAATTTCTGTGGGGTCGCCTTTTAACTGACCTTTTTCATCGGCAAGAACATCATGGTTCAGTTCCATGGAAAGGAGCAGCAATTCTTCCGGACTATAACCTTTAATTTTGGGTGCTTTTGGGGAAACCCAGGTATTGACCACCGTCATTTTATTTTGGGTGATGGTTCCGGTTTTATCGGAACAGATGTAACTCACCGAACCTAGAGTTTCTACGGCGGGCAATTTACGGATGAGCACATTTTTTAGGAATAATCTTTTCGCACCAATGGCAAGAGCAATGGTGATCACTGCCGGTAAAGCTTCCGGAATTGCAGCCACGGCAACCGAAATAGCAGTGAGCAACATGAGAATCGGATCTTCGCCCCGCAATAAACCTGCCCCGTAAATAATCGCACAGATCACCACCACGATCACGGATAATTTTTTTCCAAAATCACCCAGGCGTTTTTGAAGGGGTGTTTTTGTTTCCGCAACCTGAAGCAATTCTGCGATGCGACCAATTTCTGTATTCATTCCCGTCCCGATCACGACTCCTTCTCCGCGTCCATAGGTGATGATGGTACTTTTATAGGCCATATTCAGGCGGTCTCCAAGGGGTGCATTTTCAATACTCAGTGCTTTATCGGATTTATCCACCGCGTGAGATTCACCCGTAAGAGAAGCTTCTTCAATTTTTAAAGCATGGCTTTCTGTGAGGCGAAGATCTGCGGGAACCAACATTCCGGCTTCCAGCAGAACAACATCACCCGGAACCAGCTCCGCTGCTGGAATCTCCAGAATGGAACTGTCTCGGCGAACTTTAGCGTTAAGAGAAGACATTTTTTTTAAGGCTTCCATGGCTTTTTCTGCCCGAAATTCCTGAACCACACCGATGGTGGCATTCAAGACCACGATCACCAAAATAACTACCGCATCTTTTAAATCGCCGACCACAAAAGAAATCACGGCTGCAATCAGCAGGATAAAAACCATGACCTCTTTAAACTGATGCAGCAGCAAAACGAGAAAGGAAATTTTCTTTTTTTCTGTCAGTTCATTTTTACCAAACTTTTTTTGCAAGGCAAGGACCGCCTCCTTTTTTAATCCATGATGGGTGGTTTCAAGCAGGTTGTAGGTTTCTAAGACGCTTTTGGTGTGGTAATTCATAAGGTATTCTTAATGAGGTAAGAGCAGAAGAATAATTCCTCCTTTAGTCGAAGTTTTAAGTATAGGTTCATTTGACCCTGTTTTAGGAAAAAAAAACCTTCAATCCGTAAAGATAGGCATATCTTAAAGCCGATCTGGATTACACCAATAAAGGTAAGAATAAACGCATTAAAATAAACGCAAAATAAAACAAAGAATAAAGACAAATAGCCCACTGGTAGCGATAAACTCAGACGTTCAATCTTGTTTTTAAAAGCTAATGAAATTTACTTGTTCTTCTTTTATAAATGAAATGCCTTTGTTTATCTCAAAAAATATTTTTGTAATGAATTAAAAAACCTTTGTTTAACCTTGCGTTTATTAAGAATAATTCACAAATTATCTTGGTTTAAGGAGTATTTGACAAAAATTTAATGCGGTGTACAAATAAGCCTAAAGTGATTCATGTCACTTCTCTGGGATTTTCAGTCATCAAAGGGAAGGAATTGAAGGTCTCAAGAACGCAGTCTTCTGCGCATCCCGAAACTAGTTTTATTTTAAATCTTTATATCTGGAACGATCAACTGAAGCGCGGCCGGAATTAAATGGGCTTCAATTTCATTGACTTTTCCCAGATATTCTCCGTCCACCTGAAAATGAATATTCCGGGAAAGCTTCATGTGAAGGGATTTGGCTTCGAAAACTTCTGTTTTATGGGGATTAAAATCTTCATGCGTAATGAGCATTTTAAAAACTTCTGCAATGGATATTTTTTTAATAACGATCACTTCAAAAAGATCATCTTCTAAAGTTCCGATGGGATTAATACGTGCTCCGATCCCATATTTTGTCGCATTGGCGATGACAATAGTAATGGCTTTTCTTCTAATGGTTTGCCCATCTATAGTCAGGCGCACTCTAAACCGCGAATTTACAAAAAGTCCACTCCAGGCAACTTTCACATTGGCTAAAAAATACCCCCAAAACCCCCGCAGATTCTCTGCCTGAAACTGTTTGATCATCTTTGCATTAAAACCCACGTCGCTTAAATGAATACACAGATTGTTATTGATCATAGTGCCATGAACCGTGGTATTTTTGCCGGAAATAAGTGTTTGCAAGGCTTCTGCCGGAACTTCACTGATGCCGAGTTCTTTGGCAAGTCCATTTGCGGATCCAGCGGGCAAAATACCAAAGAGAATATTTGTTTGCAGGATACATTCTGCTACAAGTCCTACCGTTCCATCACCACCTACTGCGGCTACTTTGTCTGGATCAAACTGGGCGATCTTGTCTTTAATTTCCTGCAGGGAACAACCTTTTTTCAGCAGATAGAGTTCTATGGTGTAATCTAAAGTGGCAAAGAACTGTGTAATTTCATCTGTCCAGTTCACGGAATGATTTCCGGAGTTTGGATTGATGATCAACAGTATTTTTTCTTTGGTTTTAGGTTCCATATGAATTGTATCTTTGTAGCTTCGGTTTTCAAGGACTAAGATAAGAATCTTTAGAGGGTAAACCTTAAAATATCTTGAAAATTCAAATCAATCAGACGATTAAAAGTAAGGCAGGTGAATAAATCAGGCAGCGGAAAGGCAGTGGTAAAAGTGTATCATGGATACGGACATACAGGTAATCTTGTGGTTTATGGGCATGTTCTCAAAAGAAGCTTTTCGCCGCAACGCCATTACACGCGCAATGTTTTCACCAATATTTTGAATCTCCTGAAATTATTTTTTATCAGACCGCTTTCTTTTGCCAAAGTAGAACTTCACTGGCAGAATCAGTCTTTCCGCACAACTACGGCCAAAGATGGCTTTTTTAAATTTGAATGGAAATCTGACCTGGAAGTTAGCGCTGGATGGCATGACGTAACCGTTTATTTATTAGGTGTGAAGGGTGAAATCAGAGCAAAAGGGGAAGGAAAAATATTTGTGCCGCACAGTACGCAGTATGGTTTTATTTCCGACATTGATGATACCGTTTTAATTTCTCATTCTGGCACGACGGGCAAGAAACTCTGGTCCATGTTCACCAAAAATCCCCGCCGCCGAAAAACTTTTGCCGATGTGGTGAATTATTATCAGTTATTGAGTGCCGCACATACGGAACGGGAAGTGCCCAATCCTTTTTTTTACGTCTCCAGCAGCGAGTGGAATCTGTATGATTACCTGAATGAATTCTTTAAATTCAACCAACTTCCAAAAGGTGCTTTCCTCTTGAACTCGCTTAAAAGATGGTACCAGTTATTTAAGGTGGGCAACACGAAACACCTGGGGAAATTAAACAGGATCGAGCGCGTACTGCGCACTTTCCCGAAACACCAGTTTATTTTGCTGGGCGATAATTCCCAAAGTGATCCTGCGATTTATAAGCTCATCGCAGAAAAGTATCCGGATCAGATCTTTGCGGTCTATATCAGAAATATCCGCAAAAAGAAAGCAGACTCTACCCAGGATATTTTAGATTCTTTCACCCAAAAATCCATAGCTACCCTGCAGTACCGACACACGAGTGAAGCTTTGGCTCATTCCAGGTCGATCGGCTTGATTGACCGGTCAAACGCCTTAAAATAGACGCTAAGTAAAACAGAGGAAAAAGACAAATAACCCGCTAACAGGAATAAAGAAAGGCGCTTACTTTTATGTCCCTAAAGCAATGAGATTTGCTTATTTTTCTTTTTTAAATGAAAAACCTTTGTTTATCTTAAAATATTTTTCATCGTGAATTAAAAAACCTTTGTTTACCCTTGCGTTTATTAAAAATAATATAAAAATGATCTTGATCCAGTGAGCATGAGATGAAAATGTAATTCGTTTGACCGGAATAAAGGTTTAATAATGACTGGATAAATTAATAAAATTCATGAATTAAATTGGATGGTGTGAAATAATTTTGTACCTTTTCAAACAATCAAAAAACAAACAATATATATGGCGGATTCTTTCTCCAAAAAAGAAAACTTTAAGAAAAAACTTCAGAAGCAAAAAGAAAAAGCAGCTCGACGTGAAGAACGGAAAGACAGCAATGACAAAGGAAAAACTCTGGATGATATGATCATGTACGTAGATGCAAATGGTCAGTTTACAAGTACGCCTCCGGATCGGAGCGCCAAAAGTGCAATTGATGTGAATGACATTCAGTTAGGCGCAGCACCAATTGAAGCGGAAGAAGTTGTAAAACAGGGCACCATTACTTTTTTCAGTGAAAAGGGGTATGGTTTTATTACGGAAGAAAAGAGCAAAGAAAACATTTTCTTTCACAGCAATAACTGCACAGAAATGGTAAAGAAAGGCAACCGGGTCTCGTTTGAGGTAGAGAAATCGCCCAAAGGACTTTCGGCAATCGATATTAAGATCGTCAAGTAGATTATTTGAAAAAAGCTTCTTTGGAAGCTTTTTTTATGCACCCTTGTGAAAGATTGCTCATTCCAGATCACGAAATTTTTTTCGGTCTCTAATGAGCACTTCTGCTCAGGTTGAGAAGGAAGATATTTCGATTTAAAGGACTGCTCAGCAAGAATTGTTTCTTTTCAATTTCCCACAATGAATTCTTCTTTATAATGTAAAGAGGACGTTGCACCCTTTTCACTCTTTCAATCTAGAAGCACCTCTGCGTTTTCTCCTATTTGATTAAGCGTTGGCTTTCCAAATGGTCTTTTAAAAGGAATATTAACATAATTTGCAGGGCGACCACCGCGCAGATCTTTAGGAAGAAACTTCTTTTGGCGGTTTTATGTTTAAAAAAAACCATGCCCATCACGGCCCCAAAAGTTCCGCCCACAAAGGTCAGCAAGAGCAAAATATTTTCCGAGATCCTACCCCGCTCCTTTTTCGCCAACCATTTATCCAGCCCAAAGGTGAGGAAGGTAATGAGGGTCATGGAGATGAGGAGGTATTTGGTGAGCATCAAGATTGGGGAAATGGGTGAAGTGGATAAAAAGATCGGTCGCAAAGTAAAGCTTAATTCCCCAATTTTTTACTTTCAGATTTAATAAAGTTATAGAAATTGAGAAAGGAAATGTGGTTTATAAGAACTATTGTTAATTACTTTGTTTTCAACATTGACGCTTATTAGTAATTTGAGCTAAAATGTTTGCAGTAAAATATTAAGTTTCGCCGTAAAATGACCAATTCAATTTAAAATTTTCGTGTTTATTGTATTCACCTATTTTGCGCGTGATTGATTTTTTATGAGCAGCACCCATAAATAATAATGCTTTTTTATACTTATTGTGTTTGCTGTATTCGTAAACATTACTAATTATTTCATTTTCATATTTGTCTACAGCCGCATCACTCAATTGAACTATAGAATTTAATTTCTTGTAATTAAGCTCATTCATGATCAATTTTTCTAGTGCATTCATTCTATCATATAATCCGCAACACTTTTTACTATTTAGAAATGTAAACCCATATCTTTCTTCTAATGACAAGAGTTTGTCGATAAGATAGCGGTAATATAAATTCTTAGTCATAATCTCCAATTTATTAAGGAAATCATCTGATAATTCAGCACCAACGACCGGAATATGTTTAATTTTTTTTTTGACGAGATACATCTTTACAGCACTTGTTTCTAAAGTATTGCGATCCATTATACCATAACATTGATCATATACCGCTATTGATATTTCTTCAAATATTATTTCAGGATTATACCTTTCAATTATTTTCAACAATTCTGCTGAATTGCAGTTGCCAGTTTCATGATGTTTAGTACAAATAAGGGTAATGTTATACATTATAATTTGTAATTTATTTGACTATTAATTACTATTTTATTTTAGGTTCGTATATAAAATCTATAAACTACACCCTAAATTTTTTAAAATTCTCGGCCTGCTCAAAAATTTCCCGCTGGCAAAGTCTCCGACTTTGAGCCACAACATTTTCAGTCGTTATAATTATTGTATTTCAAAAAGTCATTTGTTTTAGTGTGTTTATAATCGAAGGATCCGCTAATTCGATATCCAGCAAGCCTTCTCTCAAAACGTAGTTTTAGTTATTAGTAAATTGAAGATGATATAATTAATTTGCTCAAAGTCGGAGACTTCTCCGCAGCGAGTGTTGGAGTCTACGTAGTAACACATAAAGGAAGGGTTTTTTGATTAATCGAAGATAGGGAAATTGCGTTAAGAGAAACAATCAAAAAGAATAAGTTATAGATATTTTTTGTAATAAGTGATGGTGTTTTATGACATAGATTAAATAATTTTTAGTTGCAGAAATAATCTTAATTTTTTTTTAGTTTTTAAAATAGAAACAGCATCGGTTTTAAACTTTCAAAAATTATTATCTACGGGACGGAGAACAACCAAATTAACGACACCATACCCTCTTTAACTTCTGTGAATTGCTTTTAAAAATTATTATCTT
>Ga0136636_10000530_pt1 | contig 19760 bp, 18 predicted proteins | sample AntDrymUQ8522106_2_FD_104653 | JGI IMG/M metagenome (GOLD analysis project Ga0136636, IMG submission 104653) | Polar desert sand microbial communities from Dry Valleys, Antarctica - metaG UQ852 (21.06) | ecosystem: Environmental > Terrestrial > Soil > Desert | place: Antarctica: Dry Valley... | reverse complement strand
TTATTGTTTCAGGTAAAGCTTTTTGTCAAAGGTGCGCCTGTCATTTACGCCTCAGCGCCAAGGTTCGAAACTATCGCTCAATTGAGAGCCAGTATTGGCGAGGTGCTAAATTGGGCCGATGGCAAACAGATCATTTCGATGGTCGACCATCCCTTCTGGTATGACATAGCAACGGTGCTGCCAAACAGCCGTCTGATCTACGACTGCATGGATCACCATGAAGGCTTCGGCAACAACGCTGAATCGCTGATGCAGTTGGAAAAAACGCTGCTTAGCACCGCAGATATAACCATCACCACATCTTCATGGCTGGATAACGCGGTCGCGCCGCACGCCAGGCGGCGGGCGTTGATTCGCAACGCAGGCGATTACGATCACTTTTGCAGAGCCCCGGATAGCGTCTATCGCGATCCTCAAGGTCGCCGCATCATCGGTTACTACGGCGCGATTGCTGAATGGTTCGATATGAATCTGGTCGAGGCCGTTGCCAAGCAGCATCCAGAATGCTGTGTATTGTTGATTGGTGCGGATACCGTGAACGCGAGGGCAAGGCTGGCAAAGCTGCCGAATGTCACCTTCACCGGTGAGGTGCTCTACAGTCAGCTTTCTTACTATCTTTACAGCTTTGATGTCTGTTTGCTGCCCTTCAAGGTGATTCCGCTCACCTTGGCCACAAACCCGGTCAAGGCCTACGAATACCTCAGCGCGGGCAAGCCGGTCGTGGCCGTTGATTTGCCGGAAATGGTGCAGTTTGAGGGCTTGGTGTATGTGGCAGCGGATAGAGAAGCTTTCCTTGCTGCCGTCGGCAACGTGTTGAGCCAGCCAGAACCTGATGCATTGGTTCAGCAGCGCAAAGCTTTTGCGCAAGGGCAAACCTGGCGGCACCGTGCCGAAGAGCTAATGCAGCAAGCCGAATCGGCCGCTTTTGACCCAAACGTCAGCGTTATAGTCGTTACTTACAACAACCTGGATTTCACTCGGGCCTGTCTGGCAAGTCTTGATGAGTACAGCCAATACGAAAATATTGAAATCATTGTGGTTGATAACGCCTCCAGCGATGGTTCACCAGCGTTTCTGTCTGATTGGGTTGTTGGCGAAAGCAACCGCAAGCTCATTCTCAACGAACACAACCGTGGCTTTGCTGCAGGCAACAACCAAGGGCTTGAGATCACCACCGGCGACTATCTGGTGATGCTTAACAACGATACCTATGTGACGCCTGGCTGGGTACGCACATTAGTCCGTCATCTCGAAAGAGATAAAACCATCGGCCTAATTGGGCCGGTGACGAATAACATCGGCAACGAAGCCAAGATCGATATCGCCTACAGCAACATGGCCGAGATGCTCCTGAAGTCGGCCGCCTTCACACGCCGCCACGTCGGGCAGACATTCCCACTAAGAACAGCCGCTTTTTTCTGCGTGATGATGCCCCGGACGACCTACTCACGCGTCGGCACCTTAGACGAGATCTTTGGCCGAGGCTTCTTCGAAGACGACGACTATTGCCGCAGAATTGAGCAACTTGGTTTACGTGTTGTTTGTGCTGAAGATGTGTTTATTCACCACGAACTCTCGGCATCATTCGACCAGCTTAGGCAGCAAGACCGGCAAAAACTGTTTGAAGACAACAAGAAGATTTATGAGGCCAAGTGGGGGGGGTGGGTACCACATGGATATCGAAGCCATGAACCACCGGCGCTGTGGCAGCCTGAAGCCATACCGGATGTGTTTAGCGGGCAGAAATAACTTTGGGCTTTGAAGTCGAATATTTCCGGGAAAACATGGCGGACTTGGGTAGGGTATTTTGAATACTGAACTGTATTATTGTAGAAAGATCGCGTGTTGATGGCGCAAATTCGATCTCTAACGATCCTCTTCGCTCTTATTTTGGTGGCCAGCGCAACGTTGTGGGGGTTCTCACAGATGCCATGGCCGTCAACCTCGCCGTTCGCGTGGGATTCCTTGCGTTGTTCCGCGACTTTACTTGTAATAGGCGCGGTCGTTTTAGGCGTGCTTTCTTCTTGGCTAAAAGTTAACCGACTAGCTACTGGTAGCGTTGCTGCCTGCGTAATTGCCATCTTCACTGGCACGGTCTGGCCCCTGCTGGTCACCATATGGTTTGCTTTTGCCTCTTACGTGCTGGGAAGGGCCATACTCGATTTGTTGAAAATCGATAAAGAGAACCTGCCAAACATCACCGCCGCCCTGGTCGGTGCCGGCACGTATGGCACTGCCGTCGGCTTATTGGCTCATTTCCCAATCAATTATCCCAGCCTGTATGGGCTTGCGTTGGCTGCCCCTGTTGTGTTGGGATGGCGTTCCGTTTATGAAGCGGTTCGCTCGTTGGGTCAAAACTGCACCGCACCTTCTGAAGCGAAATGGCACGACTTGGCAATCGCCCTTGTAGCACTTGTCCATTTTTCAGTCGCTCTCATGCCCGAAGTTGGACATGACGCCCTCGCAATGCACCTTTTCATTCCAGGGCATCTGGCTACTCGTCATGAGTGGGGCTATGACGTAACCACTTACGTTTGGGCGGTCATGCCGATGATGGGTGACTGGCTGTTCTCAATAGGTTACATGCTGGCAGGCGAGACGGCTGCTCGGCTTATCAATGTTGGTTTCATTTTTGTCATGAGCTGGCTCGTCCGCGACTTGGTGATGTGGGCAGGCGGTAGTGCAATTGGCGCGAGATGGGCGGTCCTGCTGTTTTTGACAACACCGTTAACTTTTACGGAAAGCAGCAGCTTATTTATAGAGTCTGTCTGGGCAACGTTTATCGTTGCAGGATCTTTATCAGTTTTCAAACTGCTCCAACGGAACAATGATCAATCGGCTCATCTACCCGTGGCCGGTTTTCTATTGGGTGGTGCGCTTGCGACCAAAGCAGTTACTTTCACTATTCTGCCAGTGCTGCTGCTCTTGCTTGTGTTGCGTTACCGTACTTGGGGACAGCGCAAGTTAATTGGTGCCATCGCATTGGGCCTGGTTCTGTTTATTGCCGTTGGCGGTATCCCCTACGCAACTGCATGGCATCTAACTGGCAACCCTGTTTTTCCATTTTTCAACCAGATATTCAAATCGCCATTTTGGCCCGCGGTAGCTTTTGAGGCGCCTGCTGTCTTTGGCAAAGGGCTGACTTGGGATGTGATCTACCAAGCGACTTTTCACACAGAGAGATTCCTGGAAAGCAAGCCAGGTGCACCAGGTTTTCAGTGGGTGCTCCTGTTCTTACCGGCGTTACTGATGCTGCTAATTTACCGGCATCACCGAGGCGTTATCTTGTTTGCCGTGGCTGGGCTTTGTATTGCTTTAACCTTCCAGTCCCTTGCCTACTTACGGTATATATTTCCTTCGTTTGCGTGGATAGCTGCAGGCATTGGTGTAGCACTGTCAGCAGTGTATACAGAAGCCGCCTTCATTAGGAGAGTGCTGTCCATTGTTGGATTGACGGTGGTCTTTTTGAATTTGGTGTTCTTCAAATCGGGGACTTATTATGGTGATTTATCTCTGCAGCCATTATTGAGCCAATCAGGTCGAGAGAGTTATCTCAACAATCGACTGCCTATCAGAAATGCAATCGAACTGGTGAACCAGCTCAACGCAGGGCATGCTCCTGTTGCTGTGTTTTCTTCACCTTTGACAGCTGGGCTCAACTCAGACGCGCTTTACTCTAATTGGTATAACCATCAATTCCAAGCGAAAGTGACGGAGGCAACAACATCAGATCATTTCGCCCGGCTGCTAATGAGCAAAGGTGTTTATTACGTCATTCTCGATAGTAGTTGGGGGGCTGCTGACAAACGAAAAGTTATCGAAGGTGCAACGGAGAAAATAAGCGAGCAGGGATCAATAACTGTTCGAAAACTAAAAAGCAGCTATCAGTTTCAAACGGAATTATTAAAAAACCATGACTTTTCTTCATACGATGGGTGGTCGCTGCCGTCCGACATGCATGAACAACAGCCAGGCAGGATTACTGTTTCAGTCTCATCACCGGCATTGCAGCTGGTCTCGGTAGTAGCGGGGCGACGCTATCAAAATAGCGTAATGGCCATTTGCAGGGATCAGCCAACCCAGGGACGGGTTCAGGTGAATTGGTTAGACTCAAAATCAAATTTCATCAGCACAGTCATCCAAGTATTCGACTGTACTCCGTCTGAGACCACTCACTTTATGGAGGTCTCAGCTCCGCGTAGTGCATCAATTGCGGTTGTCTACGCTTCTGGCCACACAAGCATTCCCATCATTTTCAGCGAGGTCTCTTTCAAACAATGAGTACTGATTTGATAGAAAACCCACTATTGAGTGCACGGGTCGCCGTGGTGATACCGGCATACAAGGTGGTCCGTCATATTGGCGAGGTCATTGCAACTATTCCGCCGCTGGTTTGGCGCATTTATGTCGTTGACGATGCCTGCCCTGACGGTTCAGGAAAGTTCGTCGAAGCAAACGTTGTAGATGAGCGCGTGAGAGTGATGTACCACCATCAGAACCAGGGCGTTGGTGGTGCGGTCATTACGGGTTACCAAGCCGCAATCGCTGATGGCGCAGATGTGATTGTCAAGGTGGATGGCGATGGCCAAATGGATGCCAGCTTGATCCCCAACTTTGTAGAACCAATTCTCACGGGCGATGCCGATTACACTAAGGGTAACCGCTTTTTCGATCTCGAAGAGATTCGTTCCATGCCCAGGATGCGCCTGTTCGGCAATGCAGTGTTGTCATTCATGACGAAGCTTTCATCCGGCTACTGGGATCTATTTGATCCTACTAACGGATATACGGCAATCCACGCCGATGTGGCCCGTCATCTGCCGTTTCGAAGAATTAGTTGCCGCTATTTTTTCGAAACCGACATTTTGTTCAGGCTAAATATATTACGTGCGGTGGTGGTTGATGTCGCAATGGATGCCAAATATGGGGATGAAGTGAGCAATCTGAGTATTTCAAAAATCATGGGTGAATTCCTCGTCAAACATGTACGGAATTTTTTGAAACGAATTTTCTACAATTACTATCTACGCGATTTGTCATTGGCTTCAATAGAGTTGCCTTTGGGATTGTTGCTGCTTCTGGCAGGCACTGGCTTTGGCGGGTTCCACTGGCTTGAGTCAGCGCGGGAAGGTGTCGCCACGCCGGCAGGTACGGTCATGCTGGCTGCCTTGCCTATCCTCATGGGGCTACAGCTTGTATTGGCGTTTCTTGGTTATGACATCGCCTCGGTGCCACGTAGACCCAGACATAGGGGGCTTCGTGCGCGGAGTGTTTCGGTTCGAGGCGCGACAAAATGAAACACCTGATTAGTCTCTTGCGCGATCCGCTTCTCGATGGCATGGATGTTGATGGGGAGAATCGCCTGGAATTACATCGCAAAATGCTTGAAAAAAAACGCATGTTGCGAGAGGTCTTCACCGAGTTTCATCACATATTCAAGAAGCTTGATCGCCAGTTCTTCTCTGGTAAAGGGATCGAGGTTGAATTGGGGTCGGGTGTTTCGCCCATGCGCGATTCTTATCCCGAAGTACTGGCTACAGATATTGTTGAAGCGCCCCACCTAGACAAGTTACTCAATGCGGAAGCGATGGATTTTCCCAGCAATTCGGTCAGGGCAATTTATGGACAGAACTGCTTTCACCACTTCCCTCACCCAGATGAATTCTTTCGTGAACTTGATCGAGTGCTGATACCCGGTGGAGGAGCCATCTTGCTCGAGCCTTACTATGGGCCGTTTGCAGCATTCCTATATAAACGTCTGTTTCGAACCGAGGGCTTCGATAAAGCCGCCCTCTCCTGGGATACTCCCGTGGCAGGTCCGATGAATGGAGCCAACCAAGCCTTAAGTTACATCGTTTTTGTTCGGGATCGTGCAGAGTTTGAACGCAAGCACCCGTCACTCAAAATCGTACATGTGCAGAAAGTAGGCAACTATCTCAAGTATCTAATTTCCGGCGGGCTCAATTTCCGGCAACTGCTACCTGACTGGATGACCGGCGTGGTAAGCATCGCCGAAATCTTACTGTGGCCCTTGAATCGATGGCTAGCACTTCATTATGTGGTCGTAATCAGGAAAGTTGGCGGGTGACTTTCCTGCGTTATCTGGCGATACAAGTGCTTGCCTATGGAATTGATATGGGCTCATTCCTTCTTGCTTTACATTTCGGTTTGGCAGGGCCCATTGTCGCGAATGTAATTGCCAAACTTGCGGCGGGCGGTTTTGCCTTCGCCGCGCATCGGCATTTCACCTTCGGTGTCGGTGGATCTGGCTTTATCAAGCGACAGGCTGTGCGGTATTTTCTGCTTCTTGCGGCGAATGTGCCTATCGCATCTGGGCTTCTGGTACTGACACTTTTATGGATTCCCGTGCCGGTTGTTGCCAAGTTTCTGTCAGACGTTGTCGGTGTGGTATTTACATACATCTTGAGCAAGTACTTCATCTTCAATGCGCATACCCGTCAGCCTGATGGTTCTGTGTCTGACGCTAAAACATGAAAATTGCCGTTACTGGGGTAACCGGATACATCGGGATATGCTTTGCCAAATGGGCCGTTTCAGAGGGACACGAGATTGTCGCACTTTCAAGGCGCCGCCCCGAGTTGGTTGCTTGCGATTGGATCCCCTATGAGCTTTCGTCGAAGCAGGCCCTAGCCCTCCCGATAGACACAGATGCTGTCTTGCATCTCGCTATGATCAAGTCGCCTAACGATCAGCTGGACGGTGCACAGGAAGTATTGGCAGCAGGACTGCTTGTCCAAGCAGCCCAAAAAGTGAGTGCGAAGTTCATCTTCGTCTCCAGTCAGACAGCGCGGTCTGATGCCCCAACTGCGTACGGACGAATCAAATGGCGCATTGAGCAAATTGTATTGGCTGCAAGTGGTTGGGTGGTTCGGCCTGGCCAGGTTTATGGTGGCATGCCCCGTGGCTTGTTCGGTGAATTAGTCAAGCTGGTGCAGCGACTGTCCGTCCTTCCTGCATTCATGCCCGCCCCAAAGGTGCAACCCATACATGTCGACGATCTGGCAGCAGGCTTGCTGCGAATAGCAGAGCGTGCCGACATTCGTCCGGGTGTTCTTTGCCTGGCGAGCCCGGAACCGGTGTCCTTCACCGATTTTCTTCACGCGATTGCACGTAATCGGCTTCGGTTGTGCCGATGTTTTTTTCCGGTTCCTGCGCTGATTATCTCAACGGCTATCCGGCTAGTCCGCGAACCGTTGCGCACCCGCACTGGCTTGGAGCGGCTTCGCTCCCTTTTCGATCTGACGGTGATGAATACCGCTTCCGATCTGCAGCGCTTGGGGCTGCAACTGCGCCCATTGTCTTCAGGTATGCATCCGGCAGGCTCTGCCCGCAGACGGCATCTTTTGGTTGAAGGGCATGCATTGTTGTCGTATGTGCTGAGAGCGCAACCCGGCAACGCAATGCTAGGCAGATATGTGAGAGCAATAGAGAAATTGCGGGGAGGGGTTGTACTTGCTCTACCGGGACCCTTTGTGTGGTGGCCTGCTTTACTGGCTCTCATCGATAGAGGCAACCGCACTGAAACAGCTTGGGACAAGGAATTCCTGTGGCGGCTAGACGCTGCCACTGTTCTGGCCGAAGCAAGCCCCTTGGGTGCACGGGTGTTTCTTGGGATGGGAGAGCGTGATGGTTTTATGGGCAGCCTCTTCTGGATAGCTCGCGCAATTGCATTCGAAGCAAGTTGGCGGATTTTAAGTGTGTCGTTTGCACCAATCACCCGCGTTGTCCTTCCACGCGCATTGGCTGAGCGTCAATGAAGCCCGATTTCGACATCATCATCGTTGGCAGCGGTCCCGCAGGGGTGTCAGTAGCCTTTCCGCTGGTGGATGCCGGACTTCGCGTTCTAATGGTGGATGGAGGCAAAAAGCCTGGCGTACTGCCGCCAGAAGCTGATTTCCTTTCGGCACGCACAAACGACGCCGAACAATGGAAATGGATGGTCGGCGAGGATTTTCATGCGCTGAAGAAGCGTGATGCTGTTTCGCCGAAGCTGCGGGTGCCTTCGCATGCCTATGCTTTTGAAGAGTTCGAGACACGCAACCAAGTCGTAGGCAAAAATTTCATCACGGCTGGTTCGTTGGCGACAGGCGGTCTGTCAAACGCCTGGGGCTGCGGTGTGGCGCGGTTTTCTGCTGAAGAAATGGCTGATTTTCCATTTCCTGCAACTGAGCTGGATGTTTCTTACGCAAGGGTCAGTCAACGGATGGGCATCAGCGGCAAAGTTGATGATGATATGTCGGACTACTTCGGGCTGGATGAATACTCGCAATCGCCGATACCGCTGGATGCGCTGCATACACACTTATCTCAGCGTTATTTGAACCGCAGAAAGAAACTTAATTCGCTTGGATTCAGACTGGGGCGGTCGAGAGTTGCCGTACTAAGTGAAGACGTCGCTGTTCGTCAAGCCTGTAATCTCTCAGGGAACTGTTTATGGGGATGCCGGCGGCACTCGATGTATTCCTCAACAGATGATCTACTAGGACTTCGCAAGCATGAAAACTTTAGCGAACTTTCTGGCTTTGTGGTGGATGGATTAACCCGCTACGATGGCTATTGGGCTGCGGAGGGTCAAACAACTTCGGGTGGCGAGCTAAGATCAATTACCGCAGGCAAGATCGTTCTGGCCGCCGGCACACTGGCGACTACCCGAATAGTGTTGAAAACATTGAATCATCGCCGTCCTGTTCCCTTGTTATCATGTCCGACTGCTGCGTTCCTGCTTTGGCTGCCGAGACTACTGGGCGCTCCAAGGACGCCTGGATTTGGGTTGGGGCAATTGTCTTTTTCATTGGATATCCAAGACAACATTACCGCTTTTGGCTCCACCTTTGCAACGACAGGTATCACGTTATCTGAGTTCGTGCGGCACGTGCCACTTCGGCGGCGCTATGGCATCGATCTGCTACGGGGGCTATTGAGTTCCTGTGTAGTTGGGAATCTTTTCCTACCAGGCCATTTGACTGCCGCAGAGGCCGAATTGCAGTCGGATGCCTCCTTAAGCGTGACGGGTAAATATTGCGATGCTGTCGTGCCACTTATGGATGAGGCCGCCAAGAAGCTACGCAAGGCATTTTGGAGCCTGGGTGCCGTGCTTCTGCCAGGCAGCTTTACGGTTGGTCGTCCTGGGGGTGACATTCACTATGTTGGCACGCTTCCGATGCGAGAGTCGCCGTCTCCCGGGGAGACGTCGCCGCGTGGTGAGGTTGAGGGGCTTGACGGGATATTTGTTGTTGATGGAGCTTGTCTGCCAACGCTTTCAGAGAAATCGCACACCTTAACAATAATGGCAAATGCTGACAGGATAGGGCGAAAACTGGCTGCATGTAACGAGAGTAGGCAAGGAGAAGTATCGTGAGTCGCAACATCCCGGTTACGCAACCATTTATGCCGCCACTTGAGGAATTTATCCCCTACCTTTCAAAGATATGGGAGTCGAAGTGGTTGACCAACGCAGGTGAATTCCATCAGCAGCTTGAACGCGAACTCGCCGAGTATTTAGGTGTTGAGCATTTGTCGCTATTTACAAACGGCACGATTGCCCTTGTTACTGCATTGCAGTCACTACGAATTACAGGCGAGGTGATTACCACACCTTATTCATTTGTAGCGACCGCACATTCTCTTTTGTGGAACAACATCAAGCCTGTTTTTGTGGATATTGATCCGATTTCATTCAATCTTGATCCAAAAAAGATCGAGTCGGCGATTACCCCATCGACCACTGCGATCATGCCTGTCCACTGTTATGGGAACCCGTGTGAGGTGGAGAGGATTCAGAAAATTGCGGATACTTACGGGCTACGGGTCATCTATGACGCAGCACACGCTTTTGGCATCCGCTACAAAGGAGAGTCACTTCTCAAGTATGGCGATTTGTCTGTTCTTAGTTTTCACGCAACAAAAGTATTCAACACCTTTGAGGGCGGAGCTATTGTCTGCCCTGATGCGAAGACAAAACAGCGGATTGATTATCTAAAGAATTTTGGTTTTGTTGATGAGGTGACTGTAGTTGCCCCTGGAATCAACGGCAAGATGAATGAGGTGCAGGCCGCATTTGGCCTGCTTCAGCTTCGTTATGTGGATGCGGCAATAAGAGCAAGGCAGCACATTGATGAGCGATACCGCAAGGGGCTGGCCGGAATTGCAGGAATAATGATTTTCGAACCACTGGCTGACTGTACACAGAATTATTCGTATTTCCCGATTCTGGTGGATGATGCTTATCCGTTGTCCCGAGATGCCCTTTACCAGTCGTTGAAAGATCAGGGTATTCTGTCTCGCCGCTATTTCTACCCATTAATCAGTGGAATGCCTATGTATCGCGGTCTACCGTCGGCTTCGCCAGACAGACTGCCCGTTGCAACGCGAATTTCAGAACAGGTTTTGTGCCTGCCAATCTATCCTGATCTTTCCGTATCCGATCAGGAAATGATTCTGGCCATCATAAGGGACGGAAAGTAATGTCTTATTATTTAGAGGCTGAATTACAGTCTTTAGGCTTTCGCTCTGTCGGGGAGGGTGTGCTGGTTTCACGCAAGGCTTCAGTGTACGGAGCTAAAAATATTTCAATCGGTAATCATGTGCGGATTGATGACTTTTGTGTTTTATCGGCGGGTGAAGGCGGGATTTTTCTGGGAGATTACATCCATATTGGTGTGTATAGCTCGATCATTGGAGGCGGCGCTATGACACTGGATGATTTTGTTAACATCTCCTCCCGTGTCAGTATTTACTCGAGCAACGATGATTATTCAGGTATGGCAATGACAAATCCAATGGTACCTGCCCGTTATACTAACGTTGAGGTTGCGGATGTGAGGATTTGCAAGCATGCAATTGTCGGTAGCGGTTCGGTGATTTTACCGGGCATTACGATTGGGGAAGGGGTTGCTATCGGGGCACTAAGTTTGGTCAATAAAGACTGCAAACCTTTTGGTATATATGCAGGCGCCCCAGCGCGCCGCACCAATGAACGCAAGACGGATTTATTGGAGTTGGAGCTAAAATTTAAGCAGGATCTGGAAAAATCCAGCAGGTAATATTGTGAAATTCGTAAATACAAGTTCTCATTCATTTCGGTATGTACTCATCGGACTCTACAACACCATCGTAGGTTATCTACTATTTGGCCTGGTTAATTATGTTCTAGGGAGTTTTACCCACTACCTAGTGATTTTTGGAGTAAGTTTTATACTTTCTCTCACACACGCTTACGTCGGCCAGCGCTACATTGTTTTTCGCTCAACCGCCCCATGGCGGCGGGAATATTTACGATTCCTCATCGTGAATCTAACCGGAATGGCAGGCAATGCGCTGTTGCTGGTTGTCTTTGTTGAATCGGGGATGGGGTTGATGGTTGCGCAGGCCATTTCTGTGCTAATCGTGACGGTATTTTCCTATTTTGGACACCGACATTTTTCTTTCAGGTCCTCATGAGTAAAAATAATTCTAAAATTTCCACTCTTGGTCCGAAAAAACGAGTTTCAGTTGTCGTGCCGGTGTACCAGAACTGCGAGACTGTTGGCGAAACATGCCTGCGGGTTCTTAAAGTCCGAGAGCAAAGTTTCCCCCATCTGGATGTTGAAATCGTATTCGTCGATGACGGATCTCAGGATGGTTCGTGGGAGGAGTTGGAGCGTGTTCGGGCGGAAAACCCGGATCATGTAGGTTTGGTCAAACTTTCCAGAAACTTCGGGCAGGTTAGTGCAATTCTTGCGGGTTATGAGGCTGCCCAAGGGGATGCTGTCATTACCCTCTCGGCTGATCTTCAGGACCCCGTTGGGATTATGGCGCAGATGGTTTCCCAGTGGGAAACGGGGCAGGAAATCGTGATCGCGCACAGGGAAAGTCGGGACGATGATGCAGCTGCTACCGTATTTTCTCGGATCGCCTACGGAGTTGCTCGGCGGGCAAACCCCCGCATCCCTGTTGGCGGTTTCGATTATTTACTGCTGAGTCGAAGGGCGGCTGAGCTATTGTGTTCTTTCAATGGGCGGCATCGTTTTTTTCAGGGCGATGTGCTTTGGCTTGGGTTGCCAACTACTTTCATTCCCTATGCACGCGAGCGTAGAAATCATGGCAAATCGGGATGGACGTTTTCGAAAAAGTTTAAATATTTCACCGATCTGATTCTTGATTCTTCGTATTTGCCTATCCGCTTGATGTCCAGTTTTGGCTTCTTGACAGCATCGGCGGGCTTGATATATGCAGTGGTGATTGTAGGCGCTTGGTTCCAGGGTCAGACGCCATTCGCTGGCTGGGCGCCCATCATGGTTACACTTTTGATTTTGGGCGGTTTGATTATGATTATGCTCGGAATAATTGGGGAATACCTCTGGCGTATCTACGACGATGTGAAAGAGAGGCCGTTGTATATTGTTGAGAGGCAATTGCTGATGAGAGGTTCACGTTCGTCACAACCCCCGACAACCACAGAAACTGATTGTTATGAAAAGCATTGAGAACTGGATAGTTGCGGCAACGTGCATAGTTCTCGTTATAGTTTTATCAAATTTTTTCAATCACACCACGGCACTTAAACACCTGGATTCTGTTTTTCTCTTTGAAAGCTCGCTGAGCGTTATTGAGAGCGGTCAGCCCACTTCCAGAACTGTTGCCTCCTGGCCCGACGTGCTCAAGACATTAACAGTACCCGCCGAAACGCTCTGTCAGTCCGATTTTGAAAGGAAGGGGACGCAGACATACAATGTTTTCGATAATCATGCCTATACTGCCCTTTATCCGATCTCGCTTCTTACTGCACTCGGTGGCCCTGAGCTAACGTTTGCATTCTTGAACGCGCTGGCACATGTCCTGTTACTGATTATCCCTTTTGTTTTTTTGAGAAGGCAGGGCGGCGTGCTTTTGCCCAGCCTAGCATTCGTGCTTTGTGTGGCGCTCTATCCAGCATGGTCTTATTCTGCTATTGGCGATTATTACCTTGACAGGCTGTACATGCCATTTGCCTTGCTGTCGCTCTATTTCATGCACGCTATTGTTTGCAGGGATGGGGAAGAATCGGTCAGGCGCCTACTGATAGGTTTTGTTGTGTCGACTATTATGGCTGCGTTGTTTACGGAACGCGCCGCCATCATGATGATGGGCACAATCGTATTTTTCCTGCTTTTTTTCCCGCAGGTAAGGAAGTCAACCGAAATCAGGAATGCCATGCTGGCACTTCTCGCGCTTCTTGGGGCATACCTTTTCTTTTATTTTAGATTTGTTTTTGAAGGTATTGAAGGAGGGGGAGGGCTACTCGACAATGCCCTTATTGTATTGCATGATCCCCTGCAGAGGCTACAGGTTCCAGGGCTAGTCCCCTTCTTTCTGGTTAATCTGCTCTTCATCGGGATTTTTGTCCCGTTAGCTGGCTTCCGTTATCTTGCCCTTGTAATTGGGGCAATGATGCCGAATTTGTTGATATCGATTGGCGGCGCGGAACTGAATGGATGGTCGACACATTATCACGCGATGTACCTGCCATTTTTTATTTTTGCGGCCTCAATTGGTTACCTGCGACTGATACATCGTTTCAATGCGCGTATCGGACGCGCTACTTTGCCGCTTATAGTTTGTGCCTACGCCATTCTGGTGATTGGCTACCTGAATCCATATACGGGGAAATTTGAGAATAATTTTCTCGCTTCCTTTAAAGACAATGCTATTGGAAAAATCTCGAGCTATTACATAGATCCGCAGAACTCATACGAAAGATATGCATCAGGTTTGCTCAGATCTCTGGATCAGATTATTCCACAAGGTGCAAAGGTCAGTGCCATTGAGGGGGTGATGCCTGCGCTTTACAGGTCAAGATATCTTTCCCTGTACCCTATAGATATGAACAGTGCAGATTTCTTGGTGATTTCGGGCACGGCCTCTGACAGGCAGGTAACCTCGGTATCCGGTGCGACAAGCTACCTTGGGAAATTGCAGATGGAGACATTAAATCGATGTTTGTCGAAGAGAATGATCGCAAACGGTTTTGTGTTGTTTAAGGACATACCGTCGCTTGGCGTGCTTGTATTTAAGCGCACTCAGGATAATTGATCTGATAGTTAGTACATAAAAGGGTAGTAATGAGTCATAAAATTATTTGTGTTGTTGGTACTCGCCCAGAAGCCATAAAAATGGCACCGGTCATTTTGGGATTGATGGATGAACCTTGGGCGGTGGTGCGGGTTCTCGCAACCGCCCAACATCGACACATGCTTGATCAGGTGTTGAATTTCTTTGGCATTGAGCCTGATATCGACTTGAACATCATGCGGCCCAATCAGGCGCTGACTACTTTAACTGCTAGATTGCTGCTTGAACTCGACGATGTGTTGCAGGCAGAGAAGCCGGATATGGTGCTCGCCCAAGGCGACACTACCACGGTGATGACTGTGGCGCTGGCCTGTTTCTATCACCATATACCATTCGGCCATGTGGAAGCTGGGCTCCGAACTTGGGACATGCAGAATCCTTTCCCAGAAGAGGCCAACCGTGTGATTGCGGGGCGCTTGGCTCGCTGGCATTTCGCGCCGACGGAAAGTTCTCGTCAAAATCTGTTGCGCGAGGGCGTGAGCGATGCCGACATCACCGTGACAGGCAATACGGTGATTGATGCACTGCTGATGACGGCATCCAAAGAGCTTGAGATTGGTATTGCACTGGATGCCACCAAGCGGCTTGTGCTGGTTACATCACATCGCCGTGAAAACTTCGGCGAGCCGTTCCGCAATATCTGCCGAGCGCTCCGCACTTTGGCCGAGCGAAATCCCGATATCCAAATTCTTTACCCGGTGCATCCCAATCCGAACGTGAAGGATGTGGCGCATGAGATGTTGGGTAATTGCGGCAATGTCATTTTGTGTGAGCCGTTGGATTACGCCCCATTCGTTGCGGCAATGAAGAAGGCTTATCTGATCATCAGCGACTCAGGTGGTGTGCAGGAAGAGGCGCCTGCCCTGGGCAAGCCCGTGCTGGTTTTGCGCGAAGAGACCGAGCGCCCCGAGGCTGTCGAGATGGGGGTGGTAAAGCTGGTGGGGCCGAACTATGAACGTATCGTCGAGGAGTCTCAGCTGTTATTGGACGATGCAACTGCTTACAGCGCAATGGCGCGTGGTGTTTCACCGTATGGTGATGGCAAAGGGGCGGAGCGCATTGTGGCGGTATTGCGTGAGCATTTCGCTTGATGCGACTGGTTTATCTATCCCCCGTGCCATGGTCTAGCTTTGCGCAAAGGCCACACAAGTTTGTGGAATGGTTTCACTCCACTACGGGCGGTGATGTATTGTGGGTTGATCCTTACCCGACACGGTTTCCTTTGCTGTCAGATTTTCGTAGGCTGGGTCAGCAAGGTAGTCAGGAAAATTGCACTATCCCAGCTTGGTTGAAGGTTATTCGGCCTTCTGCTTTGCCGATAGAGCCACTGCCTTGGTCTGGCTGGGTCAATGCTTTGATGTGGAGGAAGGTGCTTGAGGAAGTTGATGCTTTTGCTCGTCAACAGCCAACCCTGTTAGCCATTGGCAAGCCATCGGTATTGGCTTTGGCCGTTATGCATCGGCTTGATGCCGCCGTTTCTGTTTACGATGCCATGGACGACTTTCCCTCGTTTTATACTGGGCTTTCTCGTATGGCGATGCGTCGGCGCGAGAGGGATTTGATTGGTCGTGTGACCCATGTATTAGCTTCTTCGACTGCCTTGAAGCTGCGCTGGGGCAATGTGCGGCCAGATGTTCAGCTTGTGCCTAACGGTTTGGATGCCAGTGTTTTGCCAGCTCCCAAAATTGGTATGCTGGCACGAGAAAGAAAAATTCTGGGCTATGTGGGCACGATTGGCCCCTGGTTTGATTGGGAATGGGTCATTAACCTGGCCAAGATGCGGCCGCTGGATGGGGTGCGCTTGATTGGTCCGATGTTCACCCCTTCACCCTATACGCTTCCTGCGAATGTTGAGATTCTCCCGCCTTGTACTCACCAGGATGCGCTGCGTGCGATGCAGGAGTTCGACGTCGGGTTGATTCCATTCGAGAAAAATGAGTTGACCGCTTCGGTGGATCCCATCAAATATTACGAATACAGAGCGCTTGGCCTGCCTGTCATTTCGACAGACTTTGGCGATATGGCATTCCGCGGGGGCGAAGACGGTACATTTCTTAGTCGTGGAGTCCACGATGTCAGTGAATTAGTTCAGAGCGCACTACTCTATAGCGCAGATATTGAGTCTACACGGCGATTTACAGCCAGCAATACATGGGAGGCGCGTTTTGCCGCTGCAAAAATCATTTAACGACTGCGATGTAGTCATCGTCAATTACAACGCCGGGATGCTGCTGGCGGATTGTGTTTCGTCAGTCTTCGCGGCAGGTGCTGCAAGGGCCATTGTGGTGGACAACCATTCAACGGATGGCTGCCTTGAGCACCTGGAACACGCCGTTAAAAACGAGAAGCTTGTTGTCATACGCAACGACAAAAATCTGGGATTTGCTGCTGCGTGCAACATTGGCGCTAAAGCTTCATCGGCGCACCATGTGCTATTTCTGAATCCTGATGCCGTTTTGGCTGCAGATGCCTTGACTAAGATGGCTGCCGTCCTCGATACAGCAGACGATGTGGGCATGGTCGGTGGCTTTTTATGCAATCCGGATGGCACTGAGCAACCCGGTGGGCGGCGAGTTTTTCCCACGCCTAAGCGGGCTTTTATGCGGGCGTTTGGCCTTTCGCGTCTGGCCAGATTTTTCCCGGAAGTTTTCTCGGATTTTCTACTGCATAAAGAGCCACTGTCGACCAAACCCGTCCTCGTTGAGGCAATCTCGGGGGCTTGCATGCTCGTCAAGCGGGAGTCCATGGACGATGTTGGGTTATGGGATGCAGGGTATTTTCTGCATTGCGAAGACCTGGACTGGTGCATGCGCTTCAAGCTGAAGGGGTGGAAGGTTATGTTTGTTCCTGATGCCAGAGTGACCCACGTGTGGGGGGCATGCAGCAGAAGCCGACCGTACTTTGTTGAATGGCATAAGCACCGTGGAATGCTTCGGTTTTATAAAAAGTTTTTCCATCACCAGTACCCTGGCCTGCTGTGGGGAATGGTCGTAATCGGCGTATCGCTTCGCTTTGTGATGGTTGCCGGCTATTACACAGGGCGTCTCGTGTTGGCAAAAATAGGAAAGGCACGTGGATAAGTCATCGGTTGGCGTGCTAGGGGCGACCAGTTTGGTAGGCGCGTGCCTGCTGCCTTTGTTGACGCGTGCGGAATATCGGGTAACGGCGTTTTCTCGGCGCGTGTCGCCGCGTGACGCGACTGGCGCAGAGTGGCGGCAACTTTCCCCCTCTCCACCGGCGCGGCCCTCACAAGGTGATGTGGAAATTGAGCAGTGGGTCTGCGTCGCGCCGATATGGGTGTTGCCGGAGCATTTCACAATGCTCGAAGCCTACGGTGCCCGTCGAGTGGTCGCGCTTTCTTCCACCAGTCGCTTTACCAAAGACGATTCATCCGACCCTGAAGAGCAGGCCATCGCCCTTCGATTGGCAGATGCCGAGGCGCGCGTGCAGGCATGGGCAGAAAATCACGGCGTGGAATGGATCATCCTGCGGCCAACGCTGATTTATGGTTTGGGCCGCGATAAAAACATTGCCGAGATTGCGCGATTCGTTTGGCGTTTTGGGTTTTTCCCCTTGTTCGGCAAGGCGATTGGCTTGCGCCAGCCCCTGCACGCGCAAGATGTCGCCGGTGCTGGCATAGCCGCGTTGGGTTCGCCTGCTGTGGTAAACCGTGCCTACAACCTGTCCGGCGCCGAAACTCTTCCCTACCGCGATATGGTTGCTCGCATTTTCAGCGCCCTTGGACAACCGGTGCGCCTAGTGCCTGTACCGCTATTTGCTTTTCGGTTTGCCGTAGCAATCCTTCGCCTCGTGCCGCGCTATCGCAACTGGTCATCCGCCATGGCCGAGCGCATGAACCGTGATTTGGTGTTTGATCACGGAGAGGCGACTCGTGATTTTGGGTTTGAGCCCCGACCTTTCGTCTTGAGTGCCGAGGATGTGGGAGGGTGAATGGTGGCAATTCCGAATCAGGCAAACGTGGGACTGGTTTGATGCTCCGAGAAAAAGGCAAGCGCCTGCCAAGCACAATGGAATACGCACACTCGCTGATGCCGATAAATTTTCCGGAAGACGAGTCATGGATCAATCGCTCCGGCCTGGTGTCTGAGTTTGGGATAGATCTGTTGATTCCTGTTGAGACGGCGGCGGGCCGCTACCGTTTCATGCCTGGGCCGGAGTTTTCCCGGAGGCTGTATCGTGGGCAGAATCAATTTTTCACAAAGTGCATACCTTCGATCTACCAAGTGCGTGGCGACATTGACGCCCTGTACTGGGTGACCAAGGCCATTGAGCTTTCGGCTGTGATGGATCGCCATCCGGCCACATGGGATTTGATGGCACAGCAGATTGAAGGGCTGACTTTTGCTTTGAGCATTGATGCCCTTGCTCAGCATTACCAATATCCGACGCAGCCACTGGACTTTTCCCGCTCCAAAGATGTGGCGATGTTTTTTGCCACCTGCGCTTACGATGGTGAGAGCGAAACTTATCGGCCACAGGAATCGGGGTCGGCCACTCATTTACACGATGGATTTTCGCGAGCTGATTTTGCAACGCGGTGGGCAGGGAGACTTCATGCCGCTCGGGCTGGAGCCACTGCCCAGACCTGAGGCGCAGCGCGCCCTTGCAGTTCGATTGGGGCCTGACGAAAATTTTAACGATATGCCGTGGGTAGGCCGCTCGGTCATTGAAATCACCATCGGGTTGTCGCATCGGTACTTTGAAATGTTTGACGGCGGGAAGACGCTTTTCCCCATGAACCCTTTCGATGATTACATTGCTCAGCTACGCACGAACCGCACGATACCGCTGCAAGCCCTTGAATTCGGGCTCGGCCAGGGGCTGCTGCCGGCCCACCCTGCAGGCGTATCGGGTGCACAGAAAGCGTTGATGTCCGCAGGGTACACCGTTAAAGACTGCGCCGTCGAAATCGGCGCAAGCGTGATTCATGCGGCAACAGAGGAGTGGGCGCTGCGCAAAGCCGACTATTTCGGGCGGATCAGAATGCGCGGGGTTGCAGACCATGTGGTGCTTGAGGATGTGCCGAAATGAAAGAGCTTGAGTGGTTGCTACTCGCAAGCATTTTGCTTTCGTGGCTAGTGGCGAGCATGGTTTTGCGGCGGGCGGAACACTGGCAACTGGTGCAAGCGCCTAATCACCGCTCCAGCCATGTGCTGCCAACGCCCAATGGCGGTGGGCTGGGGATCGTGGTTGCGGCCTTGGTGTTACGCCCCCCGCTAATTTAGACGCAACCACCCACCCTATTTGAGGAAGCGAAATGGGCCGTGTCCCACTATTATTTCGGTGAGGCACGACCCGTATAGAACGTGAGACGAAAGTGCTACTGTTTTGCTGCCGGAGATCGCCAAGGCGACTCTGGATCATAGCCCCTCTTTAACATCCACCAAAAAAACATCATTAAATTCATACAATTAGCGCGTACTGGTATTTTATCGTTCGTACTCGACGGAAGTGGATTTATCCGGCGCTCGCAGACCTTTCGCATCAAGAAGTTCTACGGCAATTCAGAGAATGCGGTGAAGTCGCAAATCTGGATCGCCGTGTCGCTCTATGTCCTCGTGGCTATCGTCAAGAAGCGCCTGAATCTGGACGCCTCGCTCTACACTTTGCTACAGATATTGTCGGTCACC
>Ga0136636_10000528_pt1 | contig 19777 bp, 17 predicted proteins | sample AntDrymUQ8522106_2_FD_104653 | JGI IMG/M metagenome (GOLD analysis project Ga0136636, IMG submission 104653) | Polar desert sand microbial communities from Dry Valleys, Antarctica - metaG UQ852 (21.06) | ecosystem: Environmental > Terrestrial > Soil > Desert | place: Antarctica: Dry Valley... | reverse complement strand
GAGCACGCCGCTTTGGTCAATATGGCGATAGGGCATGACCAGCACGTCTGCTGCGACCAGTAGCGCGCTGACGCGCGCCTCGGACACATACTCGTTCTCCCAAGTAATTGCGCCAGCAATTGGGTGCGCCGCTATCAATGACTCAATGAGCTTTTTGTACTCGGTATCTTGGCAGCGCCCAGCAATGTGGATGCGGGTATTTGGATCCATATCCCGGGCAGCCTGAATCAGTAAATCCACACCCTTGTAGTGCATCACCGCGCCAAAAAAAAGTGCCAACCGCCCTTGTGGTGGAACTTTCAGCGCGTTGCGCACTTCATCGACAGCTTTCTGCGGGACATGTACAAGTGCGTCAATGCCATGTTCCATCACGATGATGCGGGCGGCATCCACTGCGAACTCGTCTATCAGCCGTTGCTTTGCCTTAGCAGTGTGTACCACCAATATATGCGGTACGCGGTAAACCTTGCGAAGCACGGCGCGCATCTGTGGCGTGTCCTGCCCGTGGGGCACCACGTTATGAACCGTCAGAATGAGCCGTGGTGAAACCAAGCGGTAAAGGCGGCACTCCATCTCCCAATATTTACTGGAGCCTGTAATCAACATTCCGGTCAGGTGGACAACTGGCCGCCGAATCATCAATAGCCCCAGCAGTTTTACAACATACAAACCAAGGTTTGCAGCCTTTTTCCATGACGGGCGGCTGCGATCTTGTGAACCCCGGTAGTTCAGCGCTTTGACGCCATAGTCCAATCGTTCAAACAAGGTGCGGTCAGAGGCAATGAGAGTGACAGGCACCCCGTTGCGCGCCAGTCCATTAGCAAAGCCTGCTTCATAGTCGGGCTGAAAGCCATGTGACACTAGAACAACGTTCATTTTTTAAGCCTCCAGTGCGCGTTTTAATCGGTGCCTGCGCACGCCGTACCGCAACGCGTGTTCTAGCCGCGCCACGGGGCTATTGCCTAGGTAGCTTTGCCTGACACGGTAATCCTCGTCAAACGAAGCCAAGCGATTCGCCTCGGTGGTGCTGCCGTCATGTCGACGGAAGACTGAGAGGGCTTCGCGCAACTGCACTGGCTTCGCCAGCCGGCCAAGCCGCAACCACATGTCGTAGTCCATGGCGTACTTAAGGTTTTCACTGAATCCACCCGCCTTCAGGTACAAGTCGCGCCGGACGAAAGTGGCCGCATGCGGCACAAAGTTCGACTTCAGGAGCGCCTCATAGCTGTAGTCCGGGGCTTGGTAGGTTTCTGGAAAGAGCCCGCCATCTCGGTCGTTAAGGATGCGACCAAATAGCCATTCACAGCTAGCGGACTCAAAGGCGTTTTCGACTCTACTCAAGACATTCGGGTGCAACAAATAGTCGTCTGAGTGCAGGTGCATGATTACATCGCCAGTCGCGGCCTCAATTCCAACGTTCATTGCCTTGGCAATACCGCCGCGCACGTTGTTGATGACTACCTTCTTACCCGTGTAGGCGTCGATCTGACCCAGGGTAGCGTCTTGGGACCCGCCATCTACAAAAATAACTTCAATGTTTGCGCAATTTTGGTTCAAGACAGAAGCAATTGTCGCGGGTAAGAAGCTCGCGCTATTCCAAGTGCAGACAACAATTGATATTTTCATTGGACTATTTTGTTACGCATTAGTATTGAATTATGGAAACCAGCACCCGTCGAATTCAAGCCGAATGAATGGATCGCCTTATTTTTTCCATCTCTACTGGCAAGAGCAATATAGGTCAATACAAATAGTGGTAGATGGACCATGATATCGCCGCCCAATGCGTTTATAAGCCTTAATGTTGGCTCAGAAAAACTACGGATTATCACAAATATTAAATACACAAGAAGAAAATACCTCTTCGACTTAAAGTCACGGTATGCAGCATACATTACAACTGACACATAAATCACCAATGATGACAACCCAATCAGTCCAGACTCTCCGATTATTTGATAAAACTGATTGTGCGCATGGAATGCAAAATTCATACCTACTATCTGTCGAAATTCGGATGACCAAATTGAAGGGCCGTAACCAAATATAGGGTTTTTTAACCATTCGCTTACAGCTACCGTCCAAATAGCAGGCCGACCAGAAAAGTTACCATTGCCGAGCGATTTATCTTCTAGTCCGCTAAGAACTAAGTTCAAATTCAGCGCCAATAAAGCAACAACGCAAAAAACTACTAACGCTAATGCATAAAATCTCAAGGCTCTGTGCAGGGTTGACACCTTACTATCAAAAGTTAGATTTAAGAAGAATAACAAACTAATTGAAAATAAACCAGCAATCCACGCCGTTTTTGATTGAGCGAGTGTAAAACAAGACAAAGCCACTGTTAGCGTCAGCGCTCTTGCAATGACACTTTTAGATTTAACACACAGCTCGGTAAGCAGTAGCAAAAATCCTAGAGGCCCTAGGGTATTTGAATGTAGTGTAAGACCCCACAATCGGTATTTAAACAAAGGAATTTTTCCTATTGAATAGGGTTCAAGAACAACGGCTGGCGCCAAAATCATAAAAAGGCAACTGCCAGCCAACAGAAAGAAAATAGGGCCCTTTAAAGCGCGCAGGAAGTCTTCCATTTCCATATCTAGTCCAATGATAATAGAAATAAATACCAATGGAGCCATGAGGTATAACGGACTAAACTGACTATTAGTGCCAAATGTCGCTGCAAGTATCGGCGATGCTATTCCAAAGCAAAAAAATATTAAAACAAATATAGTCTTATTTGTTATCTCAAAAGTACGAAAAGCTGATATTGCTTGCACTGCAGAGTAAGCGATAAACGCAGTAAATACTAATATAACCCCTCTCTCGACCAGCGTTGACAGAAAGGATGCCGCAGTGCCCAAGGTATCAAGCAGTGCAATCGCGTTCAGCGATCGACCGCTGATTGCAATTGACACTCCCATTCCGCCGTAAACCAACCACAATATAATCTTCGCCCGAAGATTTGAATTATTGTAAATATGATTATTCGACCAAATCAAACTGTATGAAAAGCAGATTGCCGCCATTGCAGCGCCGGCAGACAAGACTATAAATATTAAAATCTCCATTTATGGAAACCTCTATTTCGCCGAATCATAAATTTTTTCCGGTAATTCATATGAATGGAATAGGCAAAGTGTCGCCTAGTTGATATTTGATTGAAATGTCACGCGATCCAATTTTCCTAGCCGGAACACCGCCATAAATTCCAGCAGCTTCAAGACTTTTCGTAACTATAGCGCCAGCAGCAACGACAGCTCGCTCTCCAATTTCAATGCCGAGCAGCACGATGACCCTAGCCGAAAGCCATGCATTGGAACCGACCTTCACAGGCGCCCCTTTTGAGGCAAAGGTCTCGGACTGATGGTCGTGCTGCACGGTCCAAATCCAAACCCCGGTGCTGAGGTTGACGTTGTTGCCAATGTGCAGGCCACTGCGGCCATCAAGCACCGCATGGTGGCCGATGATCACGTCATCGCCTATGACAGCACCTTTTGGGTTACGCACCTCGGCGCCCGAGTAGATGTAGCTGCGCCGGCCAATAGTCATGCCAGCCCGACGGTAGAAGAACGTTCGCAGGACATGACTGGGCAAGTGCCCAATGAAGCTCAGCCACATAAAGCGCAAGCCCGCTCTTAGGCGGCGAAGTTGATTAATCATGGAATTCCTCGTCGCGTAAGCCCGAGCACAGTAAGGTAGCGTACCAATCTTGGCACACGGCCGGCGAGCAGCATCAGGACCGGAAAGCGGCCAAGGCGGCACAGCACCAGAGTTGAAGCAATAAAAACGACAAGCCCGATCGCTACTGCCACTAGGAGCATCAGTGGTGCAGTTGCAACCGACTGCAACTCACGGCAGACAAAGTAAACGCCTGCTGCGGTGGTTATGCCGACAATTAGGCTGCCCATGATCGCACCCACTACATACGGCAGATTTGTAGATGTGAGCCGTGCCAGCCAGATGGTGGTAAAAACGGATCGGGCCGCAACGCAAGCCGTTACAGCCCATGCCACATGCACTACTTGGCCAGTCTGTGCCGCCCACCAACCCGCGGCAACAATGCAAATTGCGCCGGCCAACTGAATACGACTTTCCACATCCACACGTCCTATGGACCAAAGCAATGGTGTCACCAACCCGGAAATGCCATACATGGCCATGCTGAGTGCGATGGGCGTGAGCAATTCGGCGCCGGCAACCCACTTGCTGCCGTAAACGGCGGCCATGACGACATCAGGCACAACGGCGATGCTGAGAAAGATGGGTAGCAATATCAGCGTACCGATTTCAAGCAGAGCAAGAAAGCTACGTCGTATCTGATCCCGGTCTGTCGCCATGCGGGAGGACGCTGAAAACAGCACCGATTGCAGTGTTGAGAGTAGCTGCGTGACCGCAGTCGAAAGCAGGTTGTTGGCAACGTTGTAGAGACCCAGATCGGCCGCCGGAAAAAAACGGCCAATGATGACCTTGTCCACGCTGGTACCAGCCCAGGTGAAAACATTGCTGAGCAGGGCATTGCCACCAAAGCGCAGTGCATCGCGTGCATGCGGTGTGCTTAGGCGAAAGCGCCATGACGGCCGTGCAGCACGGTAGAGTAAAAAGAGGTTGACGAGTGCTTGCACCAGCCAGGCAAATACAAGGCTCCAAACCCCCATGCCAAACCAGGCACTAGGGATACCCACCAGCACGTAGCCGACAAAGAAGCCGCTGACCTGGGCGACTTGTAGCGGCTTGAAGTCCAAACGGCGGCGCAGAAGATTAGCAGGTACAGAAGAGATTGCCGACAAAAAGCAAATCCCAGACATGGCGCGAATGATATTGATTGCACGTGGTTCGTGGAAGAAGTCGGCAATGATCGGCGCGCTAATCAAAAGCAGTCCAGCCACGGCTAGACCCGCAAGCCACTGGAAGGTCTGCACAAACTGGATCATTGGCTCGTCAATCTCTTCCCGCTGAACTAACACCGCGCCAATACCTGCATCCGCCAAAAAGTTGGACAAGCCAATGACTATGGCACCGATGGCAAAAAGACCATAGGTCTCTGGCCCCAGTAACCGAGCCAGAAAAATCTGCGACCCCAATTGAATGACGAGCTTGGCAACCATGCCCGCGTAACCCCAGGACGCAGCGCGCATGGCGCGCTTGCCAAGAGTCGAGTTGTCTGTAGAGCTCACAGTCACGAGCCAGACTTGACTTGGAAGTCTGTATAAGCCTGTGCTAAGCCGCTGCGTAAGTTTACTTGGGGATGCCAGTTCAGATTGCTTAGGCGGCTCACATCCATCAACTTTCTAGGCGTCCCATCCGGCTTACTGGCGTCAAACACGATCTTGCCGGTGTAGCCCGCCACGGACTGAACCGTCTCTGCCAATTCCCTGATAGTGACGTCTTCACCTACACCGATATTGATCAGCGGCGGCTGAAACTTACCCGACATGCTCTCGTCGCTTCCTAGCAGGCCGACGTATTGGGCATCCGGCAGGTTCATCACATGCACGCAGGCATCAGCCATGTCTTCGCTGTACATGAATTCGCGCCGGGGAGTGCCCGTGCCCCATACCGTGACCTCGGGGGTGTTGGCAACCTTGGCCTCGTGAAACTTGCGGATCAACGCGGGTATGACATGGCTGTTGTCTGGGTGATAGTTGTCACCGGGGCCATACAGATTGGTCGGCATAGCTGCCAGATACTTGGTGCCGTACTGGCGGTTGTAGCTCCAGCACATTTCCACGCCAGCAATCTTGGCCAGTGCGTAAGGACGGTTGGTGGGCTCCAATGGCCCGGTCAACAGATGCTCTTCGCGCATGGGCTGTGGAGCCAGTTTGGGGTAGATGCAGCTGGAACCTAAAAACAGCAGGCGCTTGACCTGGTTCACATACGCGCCATGGATGATGTTGCTTTGAATCAGGAGGTTGTCGCGAATGAACTCAGCGGGGTAGCTGTTGTTGGCCACGATGCCACCGACTTTGGCAGCAGCCAAAAACACGTAATCTGGCTTTTCTGTTTCAAAAAACGCGGCGGTAGCTGCCTGGTTGGTCAGGTCAAGCTCTGCATGGGTGCGCAGCAGTAGGTTGGTGTACCCGGCTGCCTTTAAGTTGCGCACGATGGCCGAGCCCACCAGTCCACGGTGACCAGCAATGTAGATTTTGGCGTTATTTTTCATGTGGTTAGAGGGTATGGATTGCCGCGCTACGCTCGCAATGACGGCGTCCCGTGTTAAGGCTTGCCCCGCGCGCGGTCACGGCGGGGAGCACCGCGACGCGGCAGTCGCAATGACGATCATTCATGGTGGTCGTAGGTTTGGAAGCCCGCCAGCTTGACCAGAGCGTCACGCTTGGCGCTGGTGAAGTCGGCTTGCACCATTTCTGCCACCAGTTCTTTGAGCGTGGTCGTGGGTACCCAACCCAGTTTCTCTTTTGCCTTGGTGGGGTCGCCAAGCAGGGTTTCCACTTCTGTGGGGCGGTAGTAGCGTGGGTCTACCTTCACAATCACATCGCCCACTTTGCATTTGGCGTCAGTTCCAGTAACAGAAACTACGGTGCCAATTTCTTGTTCATCTTCGCCGGTCCAGGCTAATTGAACGCCCAGCTCTGCTGCGGCAAATTCAACAAACTGGCGCACGCTGTATTGCACGCCTGTGGCAATGACAAAGTCTTCGGCTTTGTCTTGCTGCAGCATGAGCCATTGCATTTCTACATAGTCACGCGCGTGGCCCCAGTCGCGCAGGGCGCTCATGTTGCCAAGGTACAGGCAGTCTTGCAGGCCCAGCGCAATGCGGCTAATGGCGCGGGTGATTTTGCGGGTTACAAAAGTTTCGCCACGCAGGGGGCTTTCGTGGTTGAACAAGATGCCGTTGCAGGCGTACATGCCATAGGCTTCGCGGTAGTTCACCGTGATCCAGTAGGCGTACATTTTGGCCACGGCGTAGGGGCTGCGGGGGTAAAAGGGTGTGGTTTCCTTTTGCGGAATTTCTTGCACCAGGCCGTACAGCTCAGACGTGGACGCTTGGTAAAAACGGGTCTTTTTCTCCAAGCCTAGGATGCGAATGGCTTCCAGAATACGCAGCGTTCCCATGCCGTCGGCGTCAGCGGTGTACTCTGGGCTTTCAAAGCTTACGGCCACGTGGCTCATGGCACCCAAGTTGTAGATTTCATCAGGCTGCACTTGCTGGATGATGCGAATCAAGTTGCTGCTGTCGGTCAGGTCGCCGTAGTGCAGCGTGAAGTTGCGCTGTGTTCCATGGGGATCTTGGTACAGGTGGTCAATGCGGTCAGTATTGAAGCTGGACGCGCGGCGCTTGATGCCGTGTACTTCATAGCCCTTTTTGAGCAAAAGCTCTGCAAGGTAAGAACCGTCTTGGCCGGTCACGCCGGTGATGAGTGCTACTTTTTTCATGGTGTTTCCTTATAAAAGACTAGAGAGAAATTGACGTTGGTTGGGTGACAAGGCACCCAAAAGGTCGCTGACAAATTGCTGTTGCACTTCGTAGGCCAATTTGGTGTTGCCAGTGACGGTGGAGACTCGGAAAATCAGTCCATCAGGAATTTGGCCTTGAAAGCCAAAGCGCAGTTGCGCAAGCTTGCGTTCGGTGCCGCCCTGCACCACGGTGTTGCCAATGGTGGACCAGTAAGTGAGTGGTTCTTTTCGACTGCCGAGCTCGGTTTCAAGGCGCCTGACGCGAATATCGCCATGCGATGTAGACAGCAAGCCATTGGACGCATTGTTGACCCTAAAACCTTGGGCGGGGTAACACACATCTGGGTAATGCAATGCAAGTCCGTCGCTTTGGTTTTCGCCATAGGCAATAGAAAGCATAACTACAGCGCCTTCTGCATTGATATAGCTTCTGGTCAGCACTTGGGAGTACAGGCTGGCCAGCAATTCGGTTTGCTGTGGATTGACCACTTGACCTGCAGATTGCTCCAGCTGCTTCCAGGCACCAAACGCTTTGGGCACAATGGCTTCAAGCTTTAAATCGCCGCGCGTCTTGGCCACAATGTGAGTGGGCTTCATGCCCGTTGCCACTGCGGCGGCTGCAACCATCAAAATCAACAGGACTAGGTTTTTAAGGCTGTATTTCATCGTGTGCCTTCTGTGGTGGCATTTCGCTTGCTTCGAAACTGTTCAAGAATGATCAACAAGTTATCAAACCCAATGATGAGCAGCAATGCACTTAAGAACAGCACCATGCCCGCAAAGCCGTGCATGAAGCCTTGGCCCGCCTCATCTCCAAAGTGGTAGGTAATCAAAGTCAGTGTCATGACACGGATAACGTTGGCGGCAAATGAAATCGGTACGATTAGGATGGCCAAGCCAATGTTTCTGACCGCAGAGTCGCGCCGGACGATGTTCAGATACAGCAGGCCAAGGGCTTCCAATGTCAGCAAGGTGTGCAGCCCTGCACAGGCGTCTGCGACCAAGAGCATGTATTGGCCGATTTGCAAAATAACCCCGGTCCGGGCAATAGGGTAGCCCACCCAAAACAGAACATGTTCGGCTACATAAGATACGGCCATCTTCATGGGCATGGTGACGGTGTCAACCACAGCACCGGGCAGGGGGACCATAAACAGCATGAAGAACAAGGCAAACCATTGCGCCTTCAGCGCTGCGGTGCCGCGCTGCAACAAGATTAAGCCGATCAGCAGCCAGATAACCGAGCCCACTTCCATGAGCTGGATGTCTTGCGAGCGGCCCAACGCGTACAACAATGTGCCAAACACGAAAATAGGCCATCCCCAACCACTTGTTGGCTGGCCTTTGGCGGCTTTTTCCATGGCACCCCAGTTTCGGTAGAGCAGCCAGATGGAGATACCCAACACAATGGGGCCGTGCATTTGTTCATCCTTCGCCCAAATGCCAGTAAACAGGTCATACAGGCTGGGCGCATACAGCACCACCAACCCGATAATGATGGGCAACCAGCCAAGCAGCTGGGTTTGCAGGGTGGGTTTGTTGAGAGACATTGGTTGTATTGGCGTATTCATAAGCATTGGTATCCACCGGTTTTTGGCGATCCGACAAACGCTACTCGTTCGTCTTTGCGAAGCTGTCTAACCCAGCGTTCGATATTTTTGGGCGAGGTCGCCATGAGGCGGGCGAGGGCGGGGGCGCGGAGTCCAGGGTTCTCTTGAATCAGTGCTAGCAGGGCATTTACTCCCTCATTTACTCCCTCATTTACTCCCTCATTTAGTGAGGCCGGCGGTGATTTTTGTTCGCCAGTGTCTACTGAAGCGGTTTTGAACACCGTCACCGCCATGCCGCCTTGGGTGGCTTCAAATTCAGGCTCCGGCAACCCATAGGTAATACAGGTGTCGATGACACGGCGCACGCCACTGCCATACTTTTCAATCAGCTCAAGCTCTCGGAAAACGGTGGCAATCTGTTTGTTACGCAGGTGTGATTTGTAGTTGCCGGTTTTGATTTTCTCAATGGTTAGGCCGTCCATCAGCGCGCCGGGGTTGAAAACCTCGATGCGGTCATCAAACACCTTGATGGTGGAGTCGTTGGCGCTGCGGTAGTCCCGGTGCACGATCATGTTGATCACGATTTCGCGCAGGGCTTCCATGGGGTAGTCCCAGCGTTCTTCGCGTTTGGGGTTGCCGGTGATGATGTAGGCCTTGTTGATGTGTTTGACCATGAAGTCCATGATGCGTTGGACTTGGTCTATCAGCGAGTCGCGGCTGGTGATGCTGTCTTTGATGATGGTGGGGCTGGCAAAACGTCCGGCCTCAATGGTGCTTAAAAAAACATCATTTTTTGAGAACAACAAATGACAAGCAAAGGTAGGGCGACCTTGTTTGACAAGTTCAAATTTCTCTAATACTGCGTCAAAAGGGGCTTTGATCTGAAGGGCATCCGCAAACGCCTCGACTTTGCGCTCTGAGATGGATGTGAGGGCGTGTTCTGGGTCGGGGTGGTAGTCCCAACTGGAATTAATGAGCTTGATGTGCGCATCAGCTATTTCGGTGGCCGTCATTTGGTGGTTGGCATTGCCAACGCGTTTGAAATACCGTCCTTTGCAAGCAACGGGCTTGATGGGGTATTCGTCTACACGCAGGATGGCGACTGTTTTCCCGTCAACCGCCACGCAATCAACATCCGGGATGTTTCTGGGGTTGGTGATTTGTTTGCATTGGTTGACCCAATCTTGCGCAGTTTCGGTGTGCATGCTCACGCCAAAGATGTTTCCCGCATCGCTCACACCCAGCAAGACCTGGCCAGCAGAGACATTGGCAAAGGCACACAGCGTTTCCACCGCATCCTTTTGAAAGCTGCTTTTGAACTCGACGCGTGCGCCCTCCCCTTGGGCGATGAGTTCATGTAATTGAGACGCTTGCATGGTGTTACTTTTCAGCTTGTGACCACACAGCCACACGGCTTCACCAACCCGATAATGATGGGCAACCAGCCAAGCAGCTGGGTTTGCAGGGTGGGTTTTCCACCGTTCACAAGGGAGTTTGGTTTGTTCACAACAGTCTCTGGCCGTAAAAAGGTGCCGTGGTCACGCCTGGTGGCGTTGACCCTTGCGGTGGGTTTGCCACTGGGTTTGTGGGTGGGTGGCGCACAGCCCATGGCGGTGGGTTTGGTGCCTGTGCCTTGGGACAAGGTGGTCCATGCCGCCGTGTTTGCCGTGCTGGCAGCTGCTTTCGGCTACGCCAGCGGTTTGCGCGGCTGGCGCATGGTGGCTGTGGCAATCGGCGGGGCGTTGGGGGTGGGAATGTTGGACGAGTGGCACCAGATGTTTTTGCCGGGCCGCAGCGCGGGTCTGGACGACCTGGCGGCAGACGCCGTTGGCGCGGCCGTGGGTGCGGCAGCGTTGCGCGGGTGGATGAAAGTACGGCAGGTGTGACATCTGGGGTGGCCTTAGGCGTCGTTGAGCACGGCGCCCACCAAGGCGATGCCGCTGTCTTGCATGCGGCGCGCCATGGCGCTGGTTTTAGGGGTGAGGCTGTAGTCTTTGCGGGCCACCATGAGTGCAGCGCCTGCGCGTGCGGCGATCAATTCGGCGTCGGCACTGTCTTCACCGGCAGGGGTGTCGATCAGGATGACGTCAAACTGCTGGCAAGCTTCTCGCAGCAAGTCGGCAAAGCTGTTGCGGCCAATGAGTTCTTGTGGGTTAGGCGGTACAGAGCCAGCGGGCAGCACAGCCAAGCCGGGCAAGCCGGGCACCAGTTGCGCGGCCTCTAGCCCACCACGGCCCGACAGCACGCCGGACAAGCCCACGCCGCGGCCCAGTTTGAACAAGGCGTGTTGCCCGGTGTCGGTGGTGGCGCGCATGTTGCCGTCAATGAGCAGGGTGCGTTCACCGTTTTGGGCAAACACAATGGCCAAATTGGCGGCGATGAAGCTGCGGCCTTCACCTTGTTGGGGGCTGACGATGGCCAGCACTTGGTGCAGCGCTTGCCCGTTAAACCAGCGCAGCATGAGCTGGCTGCGCACAGCGCGCAGATTTTCACCGACGCGGCTAAAGGGTTTGAAGGCGGCTACCAGTTCGGGGCTGACGCTGGCGTCTTGCGGTGTCAGGTAGGCGTAGTCAAACTGCTTACTCAGCGCAAAGTCGATGTCGTCTTTGGTGAGCAGATTGAGCGCTACGGCAGCGGTGCCAAACGGGGTGCTGTCTAGCTTTTGTCGCTCTAGCACGCGCTGCAGGTTGGGGGCGCTGAGTCGGCCGGTGGCCACCAGTATTTCGCCAATGGAGCGACCCGACCCTGTGGTGGTGAGCGTGGTGTTGGTTTGGGGGGCGTTCATGCGCGGGCTCCGTTGCCAAGGGCTTTAAACATGCTGGTGGCCGAACTAACAGCGCCAAGCAGTGGAATTTCAAGGGCTTCGACCAGGTCTTCAGCACTGCGCACGCGGCGGGCTTTGAGTTCCAGACCCAGGGCCAGACCGATGGCCAGCAGGGTGCCCAAAAAGATCGAAATCAAAATATTGAGGAAAATTTTGGGTTTGGAGGGGTCAGCCGGAGGGCTGGCGGGGTTCAGGATGGCGATGTTGGTTTGGTCGGCCTGGCTTTCGATGTTGGTCATGGAAGCGCGTTGGCTGACCAGCTCAAAGGCGCGCTGTGCGGATTCGATGTCACGGCGCAACACGTTGAGTTCGTCACGTTGTTTGTTGAGCATGAGCACGCGGGTTTTTTGGGCACCCAGAGCGCCTTGCAACTGGGCTTCGCGCTGCTTGCTGATTTGGTAGGTGGTCTCAATAGAGCTGGTGATTTTCTGGGTTTCTTGGGCCAGCTGGGACTTGAGAGCGGCTAGCTCGGCTTCATTGCGCTGGGTTTGCGGGTGGTTTTTGCCGAGGTTGATGTTGCTTTCAGTCAGCTTGGCTTCTAAGCGGGCAATGTCGGCTTTCAGGCCGTTGATGAGCGGGCTTTGCATGACTTCGGCCACGGTGTCGGATTTGCCGCTTTGGCGTTTGCTGGCGCTGTCGGTGGTCAGGCCCTGTATGCCGGTGAGTTGGCTGCTGGTTTCGTTGAGTTTGGCGGTCTCAAAATCCAGGCGCTCGTCGGTGGCGGTGATGCCGTTTTGTTGCTGGTAGTCAGACAGGGCTTTTTGGGCAGTCTCTAACTTGCTGCGGGCGGTTTTGGTTTGCTCTTCAAAAAAAGTGGCGTACTGGCGGGCTGGGGCCAAGCGCAGGTCAAGGTTGACGTCCATGTAGGCTTGCGCAAAGGCGTTGGCCAGGGTAGCGGCAAAGGCGGGGTCTGCGCCGGAGTAGTCGATGTTGATGACGTTGCTTTCCCGGCTTGGCTTGACGACCAGTTGGCGTTGCAGCAGCGGGGCCAGCCAGTCGATGAGCTGACCCTTGCCTTCGGTGGCTTCTTGCCACTGGGCTTGAATGACAGGGCTGGCGTCCATTCTGAGCAACTTGACCACGGCTTTGGCGGTGCGGTCGCTGTTGATGATGTCGATCTGGGTGGCCATGTAGCTGGGGACCATCATGCCGCTGAGGACCATGCCAGACATCGGATCGGGGGACTTGACGTCAACCACCACGGCGGCACTGGCGGTGTATTGCTTGGACATCAGCAAGCTGACGAGCGTGGTGGTGCCGACGGTGATGACCAAGGCCAGCAGCGCCACGCGCCAACGGGCGCGCAGGATCAGGAAAAATTGTTGGAGTGTCATGACTGATGCGGGCGCTGGTTAGAAAATGCTTTCTTTGACGTAGATGACGTCATTGGGCAGAACGGGGTCGGTGAGTTGGGGCTCCAGGGCTTGGATGCTGCCGTTGGCGGCTTGGCGGTGCAGGCGCAGGCGATTTTCTGTACCACGGGCGGTGGGGCCGCCGCCTTGGGCGAGGGCTTGCATCACGGTCATGCCACGCTCGATGCGAAAGGAGCCGGGGCGCTGGGCTTCGCCGTAGATGTAGAACATGGGGGCGCGGTGCACGTAAATGCTGTCGCCGCCTTGCAAAATGATGTCGTCTTGCAGCTTGTCAGCCAAAAAGATGGAAGGAATGTCAATTTCTTGGCGAAACGGTTTGCCGCTGCGCGTACCAACCACGAGCACGATGTCGCTGCCGTTGGGGGTGGCGCCACCGGCGTTGGCCAGCATGTCGCTCAGGCGGGTGTTGGCGGTTTCCAGCGGAAAGCGGCCGGGGCGGTTGACTTGGCCGAGCACAGACACTTGGTTGCCACGGATCTGAATCAACGTGATGTTGACTTGGGGTTGTTTGACGAAGCCACCTTGTTCCAAGGCGTGGGCGATTCTTTTCTCAGCCACGCCCACTGACAGCCCACCCAGTTTGACCGAGCCAATCAGCGGGTAGGTGATGGTGCCGTTTTCTGAAACGCGGGTTTCCAGGGTGAGGTCAGGGTTTTGGAATACCTGGATGCGGATGGCGTCACCTGCGCCCAGTGGGTAGTCGGGCTGGGCAGCGGTCTGGGCGTTGGCACCCAGGCAAAAACTGGTTAGCAAGCTGGCAAGCAGCAGTTGCAGTGAGCGGTAAAGGCGTGCGGTCATGGGTGTGGGTGTCCAGGTAGTGTGGTTCAAGGTGGCTTACTTGATGCCAGCGACGCCTTTGTCGATGACGGAGGGGGTGAGGTCTGCATTGGCGGGGGCTACGGTGCTGGAGGCGGGTGCGTCGGGCGCAGCGCTAGCGGGCGCAGTGCCGGGAGCGGTGAATTCGCCTAAGTATTCGATTTTGCTGGATTCGCGGAGGTGTTTGATTCTGGCGGCCACCGCTTCAGTAGCGCGTTGGTTGCTGATAAATTGCTCAATGCGCGGCAATGCTGCGGCTTCAGGAATGGGCATGGACTGCGACGATGCCAGGCGCAACAGGGTGACGGCGCGGGGTGCTTCCAGCACGAGGCTCTGGCCGTCTTTGAGTGCGTGGATTTTGGGCAGCAGGTCTAGCGGAATTTGTTCGGCTGCGCGCGTGGCGCTACCACCCTGGAACTTGATGCCTTGGCTTTTGAGCATCTCGGCGGCTTCTTCAATGGTTTTGCCCGCGGCGGCATGGGCGCGCAGTTGATCGGCAACGCCGGGTGCTTTGGGGACGATGATTTCTTGCACGTTGAAAACGCGGCGCTCGGCGAACAGCGCGGGGTGCTCGACTAAGTACTTTTTCAGTTCTTCGGGCGTGGGTTTGGGCTGCGCTGCCGCTATTTTTTGCAGGTAGGCGCGCGCCAGAATTTCGCGCCGGGCGGCTTCGAGCTGGGTGACCACTTCTGGTGTGCGGTTGAGCTTTTCTTCAGTGGCTTGGTCAACGGCGAGTTGTTGGTCGATGAGTTTTTCAAGCACCTCACGGCTCATGGCTTTGGCGGTCTCTGGGGTGGCATTGGCGGTGTTGGTGCGGCTGAGGACTTGGTTGATTTGGTGCACCGAGATTTCTTCGGAGCCGACTTTGGCCGCGACCTGGGTGGCGGTTTTCTTCTCAGCCTTGTCGCCGCAGGCCGTGAGGCTGGCCGCGATCAGGAGTGCTGTGAGGGTGATGGACAGATGCTTAGGTAAGGTGTTCATGGTCATGGTGTTTGGTGGTCAGTAGCTGAATTGGGCAGAGATTTGGGCTGTGTTGCTATTGAAATCAAGGTTGTTTTGATTTGATGAGCGGCTCGAATTTTGCACCGAAGCGCTGATGCTCGTGGATGGGTAGGGTTGCCACTGAAGCTTCAACACGGTGGTGCTGGTGTCGTCGCTGCGTTGGCTGGCGGTCAAGTTGCTGGGTGTTCCAAGGTAGTCTCTGCGAGCAACAGCGTAACTCAGGCTCATGACAGTTTTAGGACTGAGCTGCCAAACTGGGCCAATAGTCACCCGGTCGGTCTGGGTGTAATTGGTGTTGGCGGTTTGGTAGCTGCCTAGTTCACGGGCCAATTCGGTCACCAGCATGGTTTTGGGCGTCAGCGCCCAGTTGACCTTGACACCACCTGAGCTGGCGCTGTAATCGCGCTGGCCGAAATGGGGGTGGGAACGCTTGACTTGGGCGGCGTTGAGCTCAACCAGGTTACTGCCGGAAAAGCGCCAACGCACTTGGACTTCGTCGGTAGTTTGGTCAAAGCTGTCGTCGATCAGATTGGTGTTGGACAGCGTGCGGTTGAGGTATTCGCCCCGGGCGGTTTTACGCAGATAGGCCACGGAGTTGCCGGAGGCGAAGTCGTAACGCATGCCCACGTTGGCAGAGTTGGCGCTGTAGTCAGCATCGGCCACCACGGTTTGCTGGTTGGTTTCTTTGGAGCGCACCACGCCGCCCAAAGCGCGCCATGCGCCACCGAGGTCAAACACGCCGTCAAACCGGGTGGTGGCGATGATGCGTTCGTTGCGTCGGGTGATGTTTTGAGCATCGTCAAAGCTGTTGAGGCGCTGAACGCGCTCTGCGCTCAGGTTGCCGCGCAGCCGGGGCGTGAGCGACCACAGCCACGCGGCGTTGTAGTTGCGCGCGGTGAAGTTGAGGTAGTCGAAGTTTTGGTACTTGTAGTCGATCAGGCTCACGTCGGCCTTGAAGCGCTGCAGGCTGTAGGACTTGTCTAGGCGCATGCCCAGGACGGTGGTGGTGGTGCGTTCGGAGGGGTCGGGTTTGCCGATCAGTGCCTGGGTGTTGACGCCGTCGGGCAGGCGAAACAGGTTGTTGTCGGTGGCGATGCCGACGCTGGCGTCGAACACGACGGTGTCACGCTGCTGGGCAGTGGCAACGCCGGTCATGCACAACAGGGCAAGCACGGGGGCGACGCATTGGAAGCGTGGTGAGGGGCAGATGTGGCGCATGGTCAGTAGGCCTGGCTGTCGTTGGCGACCAGGCGGACGGTTCGAAGAATGATGTGGATGTCGAGCTGCAAGGACCACTTACGTAGGTAGTCCAGGTCGTAGTCGATGCGGCCTTGCATTTTTTCCAACGTGTCGGTTTCGCCGCGGTAGCCGTTGACTTGGGCCCAGCCGGTGATGCCGGGCTTGACCTTGTGGCGCACCATGTAGCCTTTGATGAGTTTGCGGTAGAGCTCATTGTGGGCGACGGCGTGGGGGCGTGGGCCCACGATGCTCATGCGGCCTTGCAGCACGTTGATGAACTGGGGCAGCTCGTCCAGTGAGGTGCGGCGAAGGAAAGCACCCAGCGGAGTGATGCGCGAGTCGTTCTTTTGGGCTTGCTTGATGGCACCGCCGTCTTCGGTGACAGACATGGAGCGAAATTTGTAGACGAGGATTTCTTCGCCATCAAGGCCGTAGCGGCGTTGCTTGAAGATGATGGGACCGGCGGAGGTGGTTTTGACGGCAATGGCAATGACCACCAGCAGCGGAGAGATCAGGGCGAGGATCAGGATGGAGAAGATCATGTCGCTGGCGCGTTTGACGAATCCGTTGGCGCCTTTAAACGGTGTTTCACACACCGAAATGACCGGGGTGCCACAGACTGAGTTGGCCTGGCCCTGGATTAGGTCGGTGACAAACATGTCAGGCACGAAGTAGATGGATGCGGTGGTGTCTTTGAGTTGGTCAAGCAAGTTCAGGATGCGTGGTTGTGATGCCATGGGCAGGGACAGGTAAATCAACTTGATATTTTGGGTTCGGACGATTTCGGCTAAGTTGTCGAGCTTGTCCAGCAGCGTGTATCCCGAATTGATGTCGATGCGGTCAGGGCCGCGGCTGTCGATGAAACCGACCAGTTCGATGCGGGAGTAGTGGGATTGGCGAATCTTTTCGGCCAAAGCAATCCCTTGTTCGTTCATGCCCACAATCACGGCGCGTTGAGGCGCGCCTTTGAGGCTCAGTAGAAAGGGGGCTGTTTTGCGAAGTACCAAGTAAGCGACGATTTCGGTGGTGGGTGCAACCCAGGACCAAGCAAGCAGAACATCGGTTGAAAAGTAACGGATGTAACCAGTTGCAAAACCCACCAGCACCAGTAGTCCGCCAATCAAGAACCAGTTAAAAACAACGTCGATGACCATGGATGTCTTACTGCATTGCAAACGCTCGCGCACGGGAAACGACAGGGCAAAAACCAAGGTCGACAGCAGCAGGTACTCAGGCAGGATGTGGCCTTCGTAATAAACCGTGACGGCCCACAACGAGAAGATGAAAGCCAACGGCCCGGTGAGGGACTCGAGAATGCCCAACAGAGCGTCCAAACTGCCGCCGGGCTGGGTGGACCACTTTTTCAGGGTTGAGGCGCGAGCGAACTTGGCTTTAGGCATGGTTGACCGCGGCTTTGTACATGTTGGACGCCTGAACCCGGTTGGTGACGTTGAGTTTCTTGAAGAGGCGTTGCATATGGTTTTTCACGGTGAATTCGCTGATCTCAAGGATGCTGCCGATCTCTGGGTTGGTTTTCCCCATGGCAACCCAGCAAAGAATTTCAGTTTCTCGTTCGCTGATGTCAAGTGCAACAGACACCGGCGTGTCGTTGGCAGTGGGCGGGGTTTGGTGAGGCAGGTGGCTGACTTGGCGCAGCGCCGCGTCAATGAAAGGCAGAACGAGTGACAGGGTTTGGCGCTCGTGGTCAGTGTAGGCGTCGTGGCTGCTGAAGGCAACGTACAGGCAGTCGTGGCCGCCGCGTTCGTCCCGAATACCGTGAATGATGGCGCTGTGCATTTTGAGCAGGGCTGCGCCCAGCATGCATTTAAGCCCGGTGTTTTCCAGAACAAAACCACTGTCGCCTGAGTTAAGGGCACAGGGCATGCCGCCCAGGTCGGACCAGCGTTTGTGCAGTTGGTGGAGCAGCGGCGTGATGGTTTCGGGGTTGGATGTTGTGGAGCGCACGCCCGCAAGGGGCGAGATGATGTCGTGGTGAACCGGGCCGTGTTCAAAATCGCCCCAGGCCGCTATCAGTATCTCGTGCGGCAGGTAGCGCTGCATGTCGCCTTGTAGCCAGAACAACACGTCAAAGTGCGTGCGTGCTGTCACCGAGTGGGTGACTGCACGGTGAAAGTGACGCAGGTCTTGGGTTGATAACGAAGGCAAAAATGCCATGGCAAGTAATGACTGGTAAGAGTGGAATGATTCGCAAAACTGGCACGCGGGCTGGCGGTCCAGTTGCAAGTGGTCAAAGTCTAAGGGTTTTCCCGATGGGGTCTTACCCCCCAAATGGGGGGTATGTTGTCCATGGACAACGAAACCATGTCGAGAAGTACCGAATTGACCACTATTTGTAACACAGCGGGTAGGGCTGGCACAGTGCTTGCCTTTGATTGTCTGCTCCATTGTCGCGCAGTGGTTGGTGGCTTGCGGATTGTCCGAATGGCTGCGATGGGTTGGCAGGTAGACCGATAGGCAGGGTCCTGCCTGGAACCACACCAGTTCGACAAGGCTGGCCTTGGCATGTGTCGGGTGTGTGGGTTGTTTTCATGGCGTTTCCTTCGGGTTGATCAGTTCTGTCTCTGACCGAGCGGCGTGGGCCGATCTGTGCGCCCCCCCCGAATGTTGGTGCACAGACCTTGGCCTGTTTGAACCCGCCCCGTGGTTACTATTGCGGCGTCACAGATTTGATGGAGAGACCACCATATGGCCCTTTGCCTTGCGTGTTTTGCCCTGACACGCCCAATCCTTCGCGCGTTGCCATGGTTTTTGGCGGCTGTAGGCGCGCTGCCTGCCCAGGCAGAGTTTGCAACCCAGACTTGCCATGTGCAGGGCATGGCCGATGCGGTGCAGTGCGCCAGCTTGCCGCGCCCGCTGAATCCGCAGGCCGCCCAGGGCACGCAGATTGCCATCCACTTTGCGGTGCTGCCCGCGAAGGCGCGCGAAAAGCATGCGGACCCGATCTACTTCTTTGCCGGTGGCCCCGGCCAGAGCGCCATCGATGTGCTGGCGCCGATGGCGTGGGTGCTGTCGCGCTTGAACAACCGGCGTGATGTGGTGTTTATTGACCAACGCGGCACCGGGCGCAGCGCACCCTTGGTCTGCGCGCCCGATGCCAAGCTGAGCTTGGAAGATGCGCTGAACCCCGCGCTGTTGCCTCAGCGCATGGCGCAGTGCCGCGCTGCGCTGGAGAAGCTGCCCCACGGCGATTTGCGCTACTACACCACCACCCTTGCCATGCAGGATGTGGAGGCCGTTCGTGCCGCCTTGGGGCATGAGCGCATCAACCTGATTGGCGTGTCGTATGGCACCCGCGCGGCTTTGGAGTACCAGCGCCTGTACCCGCAGCGGGTGCGGCGCATGGTGCTTGATGGCGTGGTTTCGCCGGACATGTCGTTGCCGCAAACCATGGCCGAGGACGCACAGGCGGCCTTGCAAGCGTTGCTCGCCGACTGCGCGGCGGACAAAGCCTGCGCCCAGCAACACCCCGATCTGGCCCAGCAGTGGGAGAAGGTGTTTCAACGCCTACCAGAGACGACCACGCTGGCGCACCCGCT
>Ga0136636_10000527_pt1 | contig 19784 bp, 10 predicted proteins | sample AntDrymUQ8522106_2_FD_104653 | JGI IMG/M metagenome (GOLD analysis project Ga0136636, IMG submission 104653) | Polar desert sand microbial communities from Dry Valleys, Antarctica - metaG UQ852 (21.06) | ecosystem: Environmental > Terrestrial > Soil > Desert | place: Antarctica: Dry Valley... | reverse complement strand
TTCGTTATTCACTATTCGTTATTCACTACTCGTTATTCGTTATTCACTATTCGTTATTCGCTATTCGCTATTCGTTATTCACTATTCGTTATTCACCCTGTTGAATAGCTTCGCTTAATTCCACAGGGTAAACTATTCGTTATTCGTTATTCACTTTTCACTATTCGTTATTCGCTATTCACTATTTACCTTTCGCTAATTCACCCAAACCTTCTTTATTACCGTACTTCCCGTGGAAATAACTCTTACGATATAAATCCCGGAATGTGGGATACTGATCGCAGTTATTCCCATGGCTGATATCCGGCTGGCAACCAACTGACCGGCAACTGTATAAACGGCAATATCTGCTTTAGCCTTGTCCTTCAGGCTGATGTACACGGTTTGATTGTAACTGTGAACATCGCTGACTGCATTTACTGCTTCATTTACTGAAAGAATGTTGCTGAAATGCAGCTTGAAACGATTTTCGTTATCACCACTCACCACTTGGAAGGTATACGATTTCTGCGACAGATCGGTGAATATTCCGGTTTCGGTATCTTCGAGGGTTGCCAGATCAACAAGATTAATCCGGGTTGCGGCAATGGTGTAATTGCCGGCGGTATTGGCCCGTATGCCTAAAGGAACCGGGCTGCTACCCGGCTGTATTGAATTTATGGTGAGAGGCTCGGTTCCCAGGGTGTAAATCTGGGCTGATTCATCGTTGTAGCCAAAAAGCTTGAATGCATCCAAATTACCATCGAACCTGGCTGTGGCCTCGGGCATAAACCGCACTATGGCTTCGTCAGTATAACCGTTGCCCGATACCTGTAACCTTACAAGGCTGCCTGCCTCAGCACTTTTGTAAAATATGGTTTCATTATGAACCCTTACCTCATCTGTCATTCCCAGTGCAAACGTACCGATAGCCGTTGCATTTACATTTACAAGGAACCCCTGGCCGGGAGCTATGATATTTGTACCGGTATTTGCACCTGCACCTTTTAAATAGGTAGCCCAGCCTCCATTGTTTTCAATGTAAATCGCTCCGTTTACATTATCTCTTGCCCATCCGGTGGGTGCATCCCAGTCGATAGAGGATGGATACGGATTACCCGCCAGGTTCCATCCCGAATTAATACCAACCGCGGTTCTGCTGAGGCTGAAAGCCTGGGTGCCTGTGTTCAGCATACCTGAATACTGTGCCGTAAAACCGTTGTTATCGCCCCACAACGCATACCCTTTGCCGGGGATAAGTGTTTCGGAAACGGAAGTGATATCGGAGTACTCGTTAGATGACTCATTGTGTACCTGTAAGTATTTGCCCGTAAAAATCCCCGCAGCCGCATCGGATACCGGTGAAGAAATAAAATGCCATTTATTCCCGCTTATGGTTCGCTTAATGGTTGCTGTGCCGTTCACTACTCCTTTGGTTATCAGCGAGGCGCCTGATTCTATTATCAACCCTGAGTTACCTAAATTGGTATTGGTGAGTGCGCCGTTTACTGTAAGGGCTTTGCCGGCTGCTATGGTAAGCGAGGCTCCGGGTTCTATGGTCAGGCGGTTACAAACGGCAGGTACGCCAGGGCCCTGGTTTACAATTGGCTTGTTGGTAACATTTGGGATAAGGACATTTTTTGAAACTGTGGGAACGGAACCCGAACTCCAGTTTCCGGAGGTGTTCCAGTCGGTAGTTAAGGTGCCGGTCCAGGTAATCAGAGGTTCGGCGTATGCTTTTACACAGGGATCGTATTTAAATTCGGTAGTGTTACCGAGTGGCCGCCAGTAAATGGATTCACGGCTGTACTCATAACCCATCCAGGCAATATCCGACTCAATTACAGGATCAGAATAGCCAGATATTGCCATTTCAATTGGAACCGGGTAAACATATTGCGGGCATTCGTAACGGACTTTTATATAAAAATCATTGTCTGTTTTAATTAAAGCCGGCGAAGTGAGGTCGAAGGTATAATAACCAGGCATTTCACATGTCCTGCTATCAAGGTGCGATATCAGTCCTGAAAGCTCCCCTGTAACTGGATTAAAATTGTCGAAAACATCAATCTCAATTTTAGTGCCGGCTTCCATGGCATAGGTCCCGACCTTGCTTATCAGCTGGTTACCCGATGCAATATATTTTACCAGCATATAGCCAGTTCTTACGCTGTCGCCAAAAGAGTCGTAATTCCCAAGATCATCGCAGCCATAAATCTGTACATCCGGCACGTAATCAATGCGGGCCGGCCAGTAAGCATTATAATCAAGCACACTTTTATCGTAGTAGGAAATATAGAAATAGCCTTTTTGTCCCCAATCCGGTCCATAGCTGTTTCTGCATATCCATGCCCCTTTTTGGGGAGCCGCGGTTGTTAAAGTGTCGTTCCAACCTATAATATCAACGGCATGATTTACCTTTGGTGGGCCGCTGTAATAATACGTGTATTTAGCGGCGTTGTAATAAGCAAAGTCGATATACATCATAGTATAAATGGCTCCATGGCCCAGAATGGCCTGCTTGATGGTATTCTGGTCATTTGGAAGGTATCGGGCATCGGTAATGTAGGCAAGGGGAATTTTACCGGCAGGGCAAGTACTGGAGGATGCATTAGGATCATCCAACTCGGTAAGAGGTCCGGAGCCTCGTGCAAAATAGGCTGTTGACATCCAGTGGTTTCCCCAAGTACTCCGGCTCGGGACGAACCTGTGGCAGTATTTTAGGTTATTTTCGGACAGGTCATATAAACCCAGTCCGAGTTTAAGCCACTGTGATTCGACTGATGCCATAGTGGCAAACGCCCAGCAGGCATTACCGGTTTGTCCTTTTACCGGAGTAAGATATCGTTTAAGAAGGCTGTCACGCATATCATACCTGACATCGAAGGAAGTAGCTTTAAGTTTACTTTTTTTCAGATAATCACCAAAACTTATCTGTCCGGGCGGTGGCATAGCCCCGGTGCCGAACTCTTCAGTACCAGGCTGGGGTTGGTCTCCGTTATTCAGCTTTTCCATAAACCGGACAAAATCGGGATTCAGGGGAGCCAATACCGGGGCGTTCTGCGAAAGCAACAAGCCGCTTGTAGTTAAAATAAACAGAAGAAGAGAAATTGCTTTTTTCATATAAGTGCCGGCACAGACAGTTGATACAAAGGTAATCTATTAGTTGTTAGCTTGATGCAGCCTTTTTTTTAAAAATCATAACTTTATCAAATAATCAGCCCCGGTTAATCAAACGCATAACTTGAACTCTGTGTTAATAATGAAAAAATATTTCACCACTTGATCTGAATTACAGAAGTTTCATTGAATTTAACGTGAATACAATCAGTGGAAAACAGGAGATTGGCTGCGAAACAATCAAACAGAAAGAAACTACAGATCACTTATCTGATAAGGTAATAAAATAATGAAAAGAATTTTAATTCTGAAAAAAGCCTGAAATTATGTGTTTAATTCAGTGCGAAGATTTCCGAAAAGGAAGATTTTAATTACGCCTCTTTGTTCTTCAGTGCTTTCCTGAAGTCGTATACTTTCCGTCCGCCGTAAATTCCTGCCAGGCCTATAAGTAAAAACATTCCCTCGCCTATAGGAGCACCTCCACCTGCCGGAGCATCACCACTGTAACCATGTCCCAAAGTTGGCGGTGGCGGTGGCGGAGGTTGCGAAAAACTAACTGTACTGACACTAAATACAATTGAAAGAACTATTAATGTTATGTATAGCTTAAAAGAATTTTTCATCGCACATGCAGATTTTTAATTCGGAAAATATTAGGCAGGGACGCAAAGATATGAATTATTTTACATTATCGACATTCTGTTTTGTTTTTTTTTATGATTCGGCATAAAGGACTGTATCTATTGCAACGCATTGGTCTTATACCCTTTGCACGGCTTACTCCTTATTTTTTTATTTACCATCATTACACTTTTGCATTCTGAATACAGTATTTTACTATCTGAAATTCACGGTTAAATTACAAATCTTTTAGATTCCTAATTATTCACGATTATTTTTTTACTTGTTTTTTTATTTGCCTTTATGAGGCTTAATACATATACCCCATTTTGTAAGTCCGCAATATTTAGTGTTGATAAGGTGTTCCCGTTCATATTTCCGCACAAAACCATTTGCCCCAGCATATTGAAAACAAATATTTCAGCTTTTGTAGCCTCCCCGGTTGTAATGCGGAGAGAGCCATTGATCTGTGATATGCCGAAAGTTTCATCGGCAACTGATTCAGGAACCGATGTAACATTCATAAAATTCAACACAAACCTGTCGGAAGCATCATCAGGGGAAGCTGAAAAAGAGTATACCATATTGTCGTTCAGCACCTGCGAGGTTCCGGTTTTTTTATCATCAAGGCGGATATAGGTTCCAGATGTGAAACTTTCTATTCCATTCGCTGTGATTGTGTATGTTCCGGGCGAGACTACAGAAACTGCAACAGGAACCGCACTTTGTATGTGGGTCAGAGGAAGTGTGTTTACAACATAATTAAGGTTGCTGGTAACCGAATATATACTTGGCGCTTTCGAATCGCTCATAATTTTGTATGCATCCCATTCGTCATTAAATTCAGGTGTGGCTCCATCCACGAAACGAACAAAAGTTTCATCCTGAAAAGTATTCCCTTCAACTTTCAGGCTAATAACATTTTCTGCATCCGTTTGCAGGCTCTTGTAATAAACATTGCCACCATGAACACGGTCCTGGTTTTCGAGAGTGAGAGAAGGAGAGGCTCCGCTGGCTTTTAAAAGAAAACCCTGCATGGATGGTATTATGCCGTTTGTAAGCGTTCCTATTCCTCCTACATAAACTTTGTATTGCTGCGTCGCATTATCATACACATAAACGGCATTAGCCAGATTAACAGATTGACCTGCAGTAACATTATCCCAGTCGATGGCTGATGGATACGGATTGCCTATAAGGTTCCATCCGGCTGAACTGCCCAGGGCCGAAGTATAAGTAAGTGCAGGCAATCCTGAGCCTGTGGTTAAAGTGCCGGTATTGAGTGTCCCCGTAAAAGTTCTGGTTGCATTGGCATTGTATGCTACAAGATAGCCACGCCCCCTGGTGAATGTGGGTTCGAATGCAAGATTTAGTATGTTTCCGGCACCCCTTAAACTTATCCAGGTGTAGGTTGACTCATCAAGTTTATAAAAATCGTTCGTAAAATTAGCAGTTGGATTGCCGAATGAGGTTATAATCACTTGACCGGTTACGGGGGTCGAAAGGAAGTGAAACATTCCATCCCCAACCGCATTGTATTTGGTTATATACCGCTCAACGGTGGCGGTACCTGAGCCGCTTATTCCATTATCCAACAACGAACCGGTTCCGGTTATATCACTCTTCACAATAACACCCGAAGTAGCGTTGTTTGTGAGAGTGCCGTTAACGGTCAATGCTTTTCCTGAATTAATGATTACCGATGCACCCGTATTAATGGTAAGGTTTTTACAAACAGCCGGCGTGGTATAGGCTGAGGTTATATAAACCGTTGTACCTAAAGGAACTACCACATCTGTAGCAGAATTGGGCACTCCGCCGCACCAGTTGGCCCCATTTTCCCAATTCCCGCTGGCACCGCCTGTCCATTGTGTTGCATTTACAACCTGGCTCAGAGCAGAACTGGTGCTGCTGGTAAAATTTCCTGTCGCATTAAATACCGCTGTTATTGAATTTGCTCCAAATGCTAATACGGAAGTGGTAAACGCTCCGTTTCCGCCGGCATCCAATGTGCCCGAGGTGCCAAGTGTTGTTGAGCCATGCATGAAAGTAACCGTTCCTTCCGAAGCTACCGGCGAGCCGCTGCTTGTTACTGTGGCGGTAAATGTTACAGGCGAACCAAAACAGGAAGGATTTGATGAAGATACCACAGCCGTTGATGTAGTTGTTAGTTTCGACGAGCCGATTGCAAAATCGCCAAATGCGCTTGCAGCCGCTACTGTAGCTTGGGTTGTGGTTGCTGTCCGAACTCCTGGTGCAGGTGTGGTCCAGATACTTGCTGCATACCTGTTAACGATGAAACTTCCTGTATTGGCACCACCGTCAACATCGCCTCCTACAAAAGCAAATGTTGCGCTGTAACTCGCAGCACTGGTTACGATTCCGCTGTTTGTGAGTGTAAAGTAACGGTTAACGCTTCTTGTTGTATTTATGGCAGATGTGCCCAGCGAAGGATGATCGCCGGCTGTTGTTCTTACGGTTAAGTTGCCCGCTGTTGATACACTTGCAAATAATAAAGTAACAGGTGTATAGTTGGATGCATCGCCTACTTCAAAAGTCCGGCTCACATTTGCCGCCCTGGCAATATTTTTCATCAGATTTCCGGCTACGTGTCCCGAAGTCCTTGAAACACTTCCGGTTGATGACAGTATCAACGTATTGGCATTTGTAGTAATATTACCTGTTGTAAGTGTAAGAACACCGATCACCATTGTATTTACAGTGTTGCTCAGCAAAAGTCCCGCGCTGTTATTCAACGTCAGTTTCGCAAATGCAGTGGCTTTTGCCCCGCCAATTGCCTGTGCGGCTGATCCACTAAATACAACCGTTCCGTTGTTGTGCGTAAATGTACCGCTGTTGCTGAAATTACCGGTCAAACTCAGGGTTCCGGTAGTTGAAACTAGCGTTCCGGCAGTAATAGAAAGTCCATTCAGTATAACTGAGCTATTGCTCAAATTAAGCATTCCTCCACCGGCTTTGGTTAAACTTAACGATCCGGCTGAAATTGTACCGCCGAAAGTAAGCGTGCTTGCTCCTGCAGTTATCACGCGGTCGGCATTAAGTGTAATAGTCCCGGCTCCCAGGTTTAGCGCCCGCGATCCTGAAAAGGTTAAGTTGGCATTCAACACAATCGGGTAATTAAGCATAGTAACTGTCCCTGCTGAAGTATTGTTAATTGTTCCGCCATTAATTGTAAAAGTTCCGGCAACTGTTCCCAGAGCCTGGGCATTGTTGATGTTTAAAGTTCCGGTATTAAGAGTTACACCACCGGTAAAAGTATTTGCCCCCGAAAGTGATAATGTTCCGGCACCTGCTTTGGTCAGGCCATAACTTCCTGTAATTAATCCCGGTACGGTTAAAGTACCTGCAATGCTTATGCTGCTTGCACTGCCAAGTAATATTGCCCCTGTATAAGTTATTGAATTTGCATTGCTGCTGGTCAGTGCACCTCCTCCGGCACCATTACCATTCAGAGTTATATTTTCGGCAGTAGCCAGATTGTAGCCTGCCAGGTCGAGAACTGCACCTGCAGCAACTACAGTTCCTGCAGCTGTTATGCCTAATGGAGTATTAGGTGCTGTGCCGCCTGATCCCAGTATAAGAATGCCGGCACTTATGGTGGTTAATCCGGTATATGAACTGGCTCCTGATATAAGAAGTGTGCCTGGTCCTGCTTTGGTTATCCCGAAACCTCCGCTGATAATCCCGCTGAGAGTAAGGTCATTTGCAGCTGTGCCGTCGTTGGCTACGGTAAATGTGTGAGTTGCATCGAGTGTAACACGTGCCGAAATGCTTGCCCCGTTGACGCCGGTACCAACTGATGTAACAGTAATATTCCCGCCCGGGGTTAAAGCGCCACTTGTGCCCGTAATCCTGGAACCTGTAGTGGCGATGGTGCCGCACTCCAGCACCAAACCTGTATTCAGGCTGAGTGGAAAGGCCGCAAGTGCCAGGGTAGCACCTGCCTTAACAATGAGCGGCGAATTGGTAAAAACTTTTGCACTGTTGAGTGTATAAGTATACGGGCTTTTTATAATTACACCTCCTGTTGCCGTATAAGGACTGATCCACTCGGCCGAAATTGTTCTGTTTCCGGTATTTTTTGTGTATTGAAGTGTAGCGTTTGTACCGTAAAGGAATGTGCCCGAAGTCACTGCTGCGGTGGCTGATCCTTCGACCGAAAGTAAGTTTATAACGGTTGGCGAGGGGGTAAATGTTTTTATCCCTGAACCGGAGAGTGTAAGATTATAATAGCTTGTTGTTTTTGCTGTCTGACTTCCTGCGCGGGTATAATTTACCTGGTTTCCGGCAGCGGTTGCTGTGAGCGTTGTGATGGTTGCAGTACCGCTGATATTCAGAACGCCGGTTGCGTTGTTGGTGAATGTGCCGGCACCACCCAGAGTTGCGGAAACCGTTAAAGTTGTATTGTTTGTTGCAGTTCCAGTTCCGTTTATAGTGAATGTGCCTGCTGTCAGTGTGCCATTGTTTGTAAATGATCCGGAATTAATAAGTGTGGTAACCGACAATATACCATTGTTTGTTGCCGTTCCGGAGATAGTCAGATTCCGGATGGTAACTGCAATAATCCCGCCGATGGTCCCGGCTGTACCGCCAATGGTATAGATGCCTGTTCCTGCAGTAAATGTGCCATTATTGGTAAGTCCGCCCTGTAAATTAATTGCTGAATTACCTGAATTATTCCAGGTACCTCCTGCATTAATGGTTACTAATCCTACAAAGGTTTTAATACCGGTAACACTGGTAATATTAAGGTTTCCGGTTATACTTGTAGTACCGTTAACAGTAATTGCAAATGCACCGACGTTGAGTATGGAGCCACTTTTAATGGTAAGCCCGGCGCAGGTTGCTGCTGCCCCAAGTGAAACGCTGTTAGAACCTGTAGTTGCTATCACTACCGAATCCGTAGCTAATGGGGCAACGCCACCAATCCATGTTGCTCCTGTTGCCCATGTGCCACCTGTGGCTATGCTGGTTTTGATAGCCGCCTGCAAAAACGTGGATGAAAATATTATGATTGCTAAAAAAACAAGAGCTTTTAAAGTTAACGAAAATTTCCCTGGGGCTTTTTTTCTATTCCTTCTGAAAGAACGGGATATTATGATTGATACTCCGGTATTATGATCACGATTGCGAAAGCAAGTAATTTTCAATGTAAGTTGGTTTTGTGGTTGTAGCCTGTTTATTACTCTCAGTTAGAAAAGTAATATTGAAAATGTGACATATAACAGGGAAATTGCCGGTTAAAATGGGATTAAACCGGCAAGCACATAGCGTAAATTAGTATCAACCAGCAGTTTATAAGGCAGGAAGATAAATGTAAGCCATGGGATTATAGAGAGTCAGCAAAAATAAAATAATTATTTGACGAATGCGGTATCGAAAATCCGTATTTCAATTAGTTATGAACTGCCGGATTGTTAATAATCGCTGAAAGGCTAAGTGGATAAAACACAATTAATTAATATAATAATGTATTAAATCTGAAAATTTGCGATTAGGAATTCAGATGGAAAACAACTCACTAATTCCTTCTGAAATTTGATATTTTTGAAACACAAATGTCCGGTTAAATTTACTTTCCTCCTAACGGGACTTCGGCTGATTGTGTATCTTGTTATCTACTTAAAATTTGACTTTTTTTTGCAAGCAGGATATTTACATTATTTGCACACTAATGTAAATTATATTTACATCTTGCTTGCTAAATGATAAATATGTGTAAAATATTTATCACAATATGAATTATTGATATTCAGTAATTTACAGTTCGCTTTAGCCCGGATTGCATTAAATTATCAAAATCTTTTTTCGTTTAACTGACATTTACGAAGAAATATACTCAAATTTGTGGCTCAAAGAGAAAATTTGAAGAGATCTTTAGTCTATCCCTTAACAATAATTAGCCTCCCGGTTTCAATCTGATTTATTCTTAAATCTCTGTTACTTGTATCACTCAATTTCTCGCTTTTTTACGGATAAACCAGGTTGAATCTTTCGGGCATCTGAATTCTGACCCATTTTGGCATTGTTCGCTTTTGGAACATAAAACAACTTTGGATTAGCAGGATTTACATGCCTGTTCCGGAACGAAAATTAAAGTTGGCAACATAATGTTATACAGAACATTAGCAAGATTATTCCCATCCATTAATTAACATCAGGTGCTTAACGATAAATCTTTATTGAATAAAAATCCAGCGACCGGTTGGCATTAAAATCTAAGCAAGTAGCAAACTGCCATTTGACCTCCGATGAAGTTGCTGTAATACACAATCAAATTAATAAGTGATTACCCTCCGGTAAAAGTTAATACTACTGGTTATCAGGGGCCAAGGGATTCTTTTGAAAATCCCATGCCCAAAAAACGCCCTGATTTATCCTGCAAATGAACCTGTAATAAAAATTCATTCCTGGAGCAACCAGTCGTTCAGTTGCAGCTTTTCCTTCTTCAAATTTTATGAAGAGAACCTTGTTCCGCTCATGTCAACATGTTAAAAAACTTCATTACATCTTCAAAACTAAAAATCTATGATAACTGATCCATCAAATAATAAATCGTGCAGTTCGGAAACTGTTACTCAGATTATTCACCTAATTAATACTACTTCAATGAAAAAGACTCAATCAAACTTAGTTTTAAAATCATCATTGGCGCCACCCCGATTCACTTCGATAGCCATTGATATCAGTCCGTTTATTTCTAATAACAACAAACGGCCTCATTACTCAGCACTTTTTTTGAAAATCTTTTCGGCATTCATCATTGGGCTGTTTCTTTTCACATCATGCAAGAAGGATGATTTATTGTCTGCGCCACCCGAAGCCAGTCAGAACAATGGTATACTAAAAGCCTCAGGATTGACTTATTATGTAGACCTTTCAGGTAATGATGCAACGGGTAACGGAAGTGCGGGCGCACCCTGGAAATCACTTTACAAAGCGTGCCAATCTGTAACGGTTTCAGGAAGTGTTATTCACATTAATGCCGGGACTTATGTAGAAACCAACCAATGTAACCTGGCTCCAGGTGTCAGTATCGAAGGAGCAGGCATAACATCTGTAATAAAGTCCAGGTATAAAACCACTAGAGGAGGAAATATAATTCATGGTTCTATTGCTCTGGTTAGTTCAGCCGAGGGTACAAATGGGAATCAATCGATCAGTAATCTTAAACTGGATGGCGATAATCTTGCAGGTTCAATAGGCATAGTTGTAAAATGCAGAAATAATGTGAAAATACACGATCTGACAATTGTGAATTTTTATATTAACGGGATTACATTTACAGGTGCTTCAGGCGGCACATATTCAAAGCCAACCCTCTATTCTACAGGCAATCAGGTTTATAATTGTTCAATTAGTAATTGTGGCGATTTGGATACTACCTGGGATGGAGGTGCAATATTGCAATGGAGTGGACAGGATGGATTATTGGTGCATAATAATATTTTTAAAAATACAACAAGAACACAAGGACATAATGGCAACATAGTAAATGCAAGTTATTATGCAAAAGGCGTTAAATACTACAATAATAAATCATATAAGCCTGATTTTGATGGAGCCTGGAATTTTCATATAGAAAGTTGGAATAATGAAGGTGGAATGGAAATTTATAATAATGAATTTTTCGGTGGAGATATACCTGTTGATATTGCAGGACCTTTTAATACAAAAGGTAATTACGCTTATTCAACATCGGTCCATGATAATATTTTCAGATCAAATCCTTCAAGTGTGGTACGATTTAAATCAGGAGTTCATATAGAAGCAGGAAATTGTTCTGATGTAATAGTTTATAATAATCATTTTATAAATTTACCTTCACCAATAACTATAGCAGACGGAGGGGCTTCCGCAAGCAAGAAAAGCAAAATCAGTATATACAATAATTTGCTTGAAAATTGCACAAGAAGTACATCTGGCATTATTACAATAAAAATTTCAAACAATAATTCTGCATCCGTTTGGTCAGATATTAACATTTATAATAGTACAATTTTATCTGACCCGTCTAAAAGTGCAACCGCTATTCAGATAAGCATTGCCGGATCATTATCCAATGTTATCATTAAAAATAATATCATATTGCGCCACACTTATGTGGCACCTATAGATGTAATTAATAATGGTAAAATTAATGGTTTACACATTGATAATAACTTGATATGGAATAGCGCGAATGGCAATAATCCTAAATTTTCAGGAAATGCTGTTCTTAACTACACTTTTCTAAATACTATTAAATCCGATCCAAAATTCATTAGTACTACTGATTTTCACCTTCAATCTGGTTCTCCTGCCATAGATGCAGGCATAAATGTTGGTTTACTATTTAATGGTATTAGGCCAGATCTTGGAGCCTTTGAATCTATAAGTGGGACTGTAGCCAATCTTTCGCCGGTAATTCAAAATCAATCTTTCCAACTCAATGAAAATAGCCCGATTAATACGGTTGCCTGTAAAATTATTGCAAGCGATCCTGATGCCGGTCAAACCCTCACTTATTCGATCCTTTCAGGAAATAACGGTGGTGCTTTTGCCATAAATGCATCAACAGGTGCTTTGGCAGTTGCCAATTCTGCTGCACTAAATTTTTCTACAACTCCTTCTTTTTCCCTTATTGTGAAAGCGCAGGACAATGGATCCGGTCCACTTAGCAAGCAGGCAACAGTAACTGTAAGTTTAATTAATGTCAGTACCGGTTCAGCAACAGGTAAAATCACTTATCAGAAGTGGAATAATTTAGGATCTTCTGCTTTAGTAAGTGCCCTTACCGGAAATATCAACTATCCGAACAAGCCTTCATCCACAATCCAGATCACATCAATGGAGGCCACAACTATGCAGGGCGAGAATTTCGGATCAAGAATTTCCGGATATATTTATGCACAGGTTTCAGGAAGCTATACCTTCTGGATAGCATCTGATAACAATGGAGAATTATGGCTTAGTACGAATGATCAACCTGCCAGCAGGAAGAAGATTGCTTATCATACAAGTGCTACCGGTTCCAGAGAATGGAATAAATATACAACACAAAAATCGGTGAAAATAAATATGGTTAAGGGTCAAAAGTATTACATAGAGGCTCTTATGAAAGAAGCTTACGGCGGCGATAATCTGGCAGTCGGTTGGTTAAAACCGGGACAATCAGGTTCAGTGCCCTCACAAATAATTCCAGGATCTGTTCTGTCTCCCAGATAGATGTTTTTAAAGCATAGTCTTTAAGTTTATTCAGCAGATCTGGCATTTCAGTATGAAAAAGCGGAAGTGAAGCAGAAAGCCTTATTCAAATAGGAAAAACCGGCAAGAAAAGATGGATGCCAGCAAAGTTTCAGAAATGATTTAGGTTCTGAAGACAGTCCAAGGTCATTCATTAAAGACTCAGACTACTCGTATTACTTCTCTACTACAAAGCAAGAAGACTGCCGGATTTCTCCGGCAGTCTTCATTTAATTTTAACAGCAAAAAAAAACCTCCTCAGTTCTCATGTTTTTTATCAAATGGGTATAAATTATAACGGAATATTCCCGTGCTTCTTCGGCGGATTGGTCTTGCGCTTATTCTGTGTCATTTCCAATGCCTGTATCAGTTTGAAGCGGGTTTGATGTGGATAAATAATCTCGTCAATATAACCCTGCTCGGCTGCTTTGTAGGGATTTGCAAAGGTTTCGCGGTAATCTTCAACTGCCTTAGTGCGTGCTTCATCGCTTAGTTTATCGCGATGGATAATACTTACTGCTCCATCGGCGCCCATTACGGCGATTTCGGCCGAAGGATAAGCGAAATTTATATCAGCGCCAATATGTTTGCTGCTCATAACGTCGTAGGCTCCGCCATAGGCTTTGCGGGTTATAAGCGTTATTTTTGGAACGGTAGCTTCTGCGAAAGCATATAACAATTTTGCGCCGTGTTTGATAATTCCCCCGAACTCCTGATTGGTACCTGGCAGAAAGCCAGGCACATCAACCAATGTTATGAGTGGAATATTGAATGCATCGCAGAAACGCACAAAACGTGCTGCTTTTACTGATGAATTGATATCAAGAACACCTGCCAGCGCCTGTGGCTGGTTGGCTACAATACCCACACTGCGGCCTCCTAAACGGGCGAAACCTATAATGATATTCTGAGCATACAGCGGCTGAACTTCAAAAAAGTTATGATTATCCACCACATCTTTTATAAGTTCCTTCATGTCGTAAGGCTTGTTGGGATCTTCAGGGATCAGCGTATCCAGTTTTTTATCGCTGCGGTTGATATCGTCGGTAGTGGCTTTGAAAGGAGCATCTTCCATATTATTGGAAGGCAGGTAGCTCATCAACTCACGGATCATCATCATGGCGTGTTCGTCGTTGTTGGCTGTAAAGTGAGCCACACCGCTTTTGCTGTTATGCGTAAGTGATCCACCCAGTTCTTCCTTGGTAACTTCTTCGTGGGTAACGGTTTTAATTACATCTGGCCCGGTTACAAACATATAACTTGTACCTTCGACCATAATGATAAAATCAGTAATAGCAGGCGAATAAACCGCGCCGCCGGCACAAGGGCCGAGTATGGCGGAAATCTGCGGTATAACGCCTGAACTCATCACATTGCGGTAGAATATATCAGCGTAACCGGCAAGGCTTTCGACACCTTCCTGTATGCGTGCACCACCTGAATCATTGAGGCCGATAAGCGGAGCTCCCATTTTTACAGCCAGGTCCATGATTTTTACAATCTTGTCAGCATTGGCGCGGCTCATGGTGCCACCGAAAACCGTGAAATCCTGTGCAAATACATACATCAGGCGACCGTCAATTTTGCCATACCCGGTAACTACTCCATCGCCTGGGATCAGGTTCTTTTCCATCCCGAAATCGCGTGAGCGGTGAACTACAAACTTGTCGAGTTCAACAAAAGTACCGGGATCAAGCAAATCGGTAAGGCGTTCACGTGCCGTTTTACGGTTCGCCTGGTGCTGACGGTCAATCCTGTCCTGCCCGCCGCCAAGTTCAGCAATGCGGGATTTTTCTTCCAGTTTTTTGAATTTTTCTATCTGACTCGACATTGTTCTGTTATTACTTATTTTCTGTTACTAAACTAATGTTTGAAGAGTTTCGGGTTTGAAGAGTTTCGGGCTAAAGAATTTCTCCCTATTACCCCATCACCCTTTCACCCCATCTCCATTTCGCCCCTCTCCCCTCTCCCGTGGCCCTCTTACTCATATAAACTCAAAAATCTCAATTAGCTCACCTCCACGTCCTCAATCACCACAAGCACCTGGTTACTATCCACAGTATCGCCTTCGGCAACTTGTATTTCACTTACTATTCCAGCTTTGGAGGCTTTGAATTCACTTTCCATTTTCATGGCCGAAACAATTATAACTGTTTGACCCGCTTCGACAGCATCGCCAACAGCAACAAGAATTTTTACGATTTTCCCGGGCATAGGTGATCGGATAATATTGCTCACATGGCCACCGGCGGCATTTTCGCGGCTGCGGATATATCTTGTTTCGGCATCAACCACTTCTATTTCGTGGGTGAAATAGAACGTATTAACTGTATAATGCTTTGGTTCGCGACCGGGAACTACTTCAATATTATATGACCGGCCCTTGTAAAGTAACGAGTATTCGGCAGGTCCGACTTTAACAATATCAACGACATATATTTCGTCGTCAACAGCAACAGTCAACTGACTACCATCACGGCTTAATTCCTTCACGATAGCTTTACGGCTTTCCAGATTAAGTTCCAGTTCCATTCTGTGTCTTAAAGGCATATTTTATTTGGGTCAGGTTAAAATTTAGTGGAAATTGAAGATAAGGATACTAAAGCTACAGTCTCCAGGCAGCTAATCGCCGTCCGAATTCTTTCCAGTCGCTGCCATGGCGCGAGGATGCTGGTGACATGGTTTGCTCGATTTCGTAGAGTCTTGTAGTGTATTCAACAAAAGCCGCAATGAGTGCCAGGTTTTCGCAATCATAGGCACATTCAGTTTCCGACAGCAGATATTTCAGGTTGTCCTCAATAAAATGGGTATTATACCCGCCTTTCCTGAAATCAGGGGCATCCATTATCTTTTCCAGGAATTTAATGGATGTTTTCACCCCGCTAATCTTATATTCAAACAGGGCGCGGCGCATACGTTCTATGGCTTCCTCGCGCGTTTTTCCCCATACAATCAGTTTGCTGATCATTGGGTCGTAATAAATGGGAATAGTATAGCCTTCGTAGACATAACCATCGCAACGTACCCCCAGACCCAGAGGCTCGGTGATATGCGTAATAGTGCCGGGATTAGGCATAAAGTTGTTATCGGTATCCTCAGCATAGATGCGGCATTCGATCGCATGACCGTTCTGGCGAAGGTCTTCCTGTGTGAAAGGCAAAGGATTTCCTTCGGCGATCCTGATTTGCTCCTTTACCAGGTCAACACCTACAACACGTTCGGTAATAGGATGCTCCACCTGTAGCCGGGTGTTCATCTCGAGGAAATAATAATTGAGGTTATCATCCACGATAAACTCAATAGTTCCTGCTCCTTCGTAATTTGCTGCTTTGGTTGCGGCCACGGCATCGGCACCCATTCTGGCACGCACCTCCGGGGTCATGATAGGCGATGGAGTTTCTTCAACAACCTTCTGATGACGGCGCTGCACGGAACATTCGCGTTCAAAAAGATGTACCGTATTCCCCAGGCTATCGGCCAGTATCTGGAACTCAATATGGTGAGGCGAATCAATATATTTTTCGATATATACAGCATCGTTACCGAAAGCTGTTTTTGCCTCCGAACGGGCGCCACGCAACGAACTTAGAATTTTTGATTCTTCTTTAACCAGGCGCATCCCTTTCCCGCCACCTCCGGCTGACGCTTTAATCATAACAGGTAAACCGATTTCGCGAATGGCTGCAAGTGCTTCATCCTCGCTTGCTACGGCTTCGGTAGTGCCCGGAACTACCGGCACCCCTGCTTTTATCATGGTGCGGCGGGCAGTAATCTTATCACCCATACCCAGTATTGCCTCAGGCGAAGGTCCTATGAAAATAATGCCTTCTTCCCTGCAACGGCGCGAAAATTCAGCATTCTCCGAAAGGAAACCATATCCCGGATGAATGGCGTCCGCACCTGATTGTTTGGCAACTTCAAGAATTTTGTCGATCCTGAGGTAACTCTCGTTCGAAGGAGAAGGCCCTATGTGATATGCTTCGCCGGCATACCGCACATGCATTGAGGTGCGGTCGGCATCTGAAAAAACGGATACGGTGTGTATGCCCATCTCGCGGCATGAACGGATAATACGTACTGCAATTTCGCCTCGATTGGCTATCAGTACCTTTTTAATTAGTTTTCGTTCCATTTAAAATCTTCGGTGATACACTTATAATAATCTGATACAGAAAATTATTAATTAAACATCTTGTCAGAAAAGTTGTTCATTAGTAACCTGTCCAGATGCAAATATAGATAAAGTTCTGATATATGAATGTCTATATATGTAATAGTTTTTAAAAATCGGATAAAAAACAACCCCGAATGGAAATTGTATTATCGGGGACGTCTTTTTAATTGATCTAAACCATCGTTTGGTTTTTAAACTTTCAGTACATATAAAATGTCTGATTTTCAAATCATATACAAAATCTCTTTTTGCTTATCGTCTGAATGCAAGGCTCAACCCGCAGAAAAAGCAGTGCAGAAAACGCTGAAATCATACAGCTATGAAATCAAAAGATAAGGCGATACACCTGAAACTTCAGTCCCGGAAACAGATTAAAACAAGGTAGCAATAAACATTGAGGCATGGACTGAAAGAAATAAGAAGGGGAAGCAAAAAATATTTCATAACTTTTTGCTGATAATGTTTAATGTAATCTGTAAAAAAAAGAACCTGATACTGAACGATTAACCTACAGGTGAGATAACAATTCAGTGGATTTAACCATTAATCGAAACATAAGATACCAAATTTCAGGTATCAATTGACATTAAATTCATCTTATGTTTAATTAATATGAATTATCAGGTCACTTTTATTAAATTTGCTAGCTTCTAATCGGGAAAGGCTATCCCGATACTTGCAGTTATCTCCTCACTATAAAAATATGGGAGTGAGCGGGCGAAGCTTTAAATTGTGAAAGCTTACAATCATACTACGCTTTTTGTATTAAGAGATATTTTCAATATACCCAGATAAGATTCCGCAGAACACATGGTTTCACTAAAATGGCTTAAAATGAAGAACTTCCATCTCGTTATCTTTCTGACACTGGTAGTTTTATTGGTTTCATCCGGCGGCGAAATTATGGCACAGCGGTATTCATTCAACAAATGGGACCGGTTGGTTTTCAGGAATAATCCACCATTTGGCAAACGGATTTATAATCTCACAGAATTTAACCTGGGTTATGGTGCACGTTACCTCGACCAGCCTTACGAAATAAGGCGTTCAGGCATCACTACCATGCTGGGATACCGTTATAACCGGAACATAGCACTTGGTGTAGGCGCTGGATTGGAGTCCTATAACAGCGGCACTTTAGCTCCGGTATATCTCGAAGGTCAGATTTTTTTTGACAATTTAATACGGGGAAGCGTGAAACCATTTTTACGAGGTTCTTCAGGATATCTTTTCCAGATAAGTGGTCTCGAAACCAATATAACTGTTTTCGGGAATCCTTGTGCCGGCATACTCATACCCATGACCTACCGTTCATCCCTTTCAGTCAGCATAGGCGTGTTTACTCAATGGAATGCGGGTGTTCAACGCTACAGTTTTTTAGATACCAAGATCGGCATTCTGTTTTATTAAATGTAAAGCAGCGTAAAATTATTCTTCAATCTCTGGAAATTAAGCCCAAATGCATTCAAATTACTGTTTTTCACTAATGTTTTTTTCATGAAAATCATTTTTATCTTCATAATTCTTACGCTCACATCATTGGTTTTTGCACCTGTGGGGAAGCTTTCGGCGCAAACCTCACGCACTTCATCCAACGGGATGTATGGCCTCACTGAGTTGAACCTGGGGTTTGGTTTACAAGGCGATGTACAGGCAAATCAGATAGGATTTACCGGGCTAAGCGCTTTGGCCGGTTACTGGCTAACACCGAAAGTAACAGCGGGTCTGGGCGTTGGTTTTTTAGGTTACAATGGAAGTGGTTCAGTTCCGCTTTTTCTTGAAGGGGGGTACTATTTCGATGAATTCGGCCTGGGCAAAATGAGGTTTTTTTTAAAGGCCGATGCCGGGATACTCATTGGAGTAACGGGGGACATTCCAGCTATGCGTGCTTTCGGAAATCCCTGCTTAGGCTTGCAGTTACCTATATCACGTAGCAAAGAGATATCTGTTTCTCTGGGCTTTTATTCTCAAATGGATCAGATCACAACGGACAATACGCAATCGAATCAACTCACTAACTTTATAAATGGGAAGATTGGGTTGAGGTTTTATTAGCAAGGAAGACCCTGGGAACTTTGTTCAAGGTTCGGGGTTCAAGGTTCAAGGTTTGGGGTTCAAGGTTCGGGGTTCAAGGTTCAAGGTTCGGGGCTCAAGGTTAAGTAACATAAATTTTGACAAATGAAGATAGAAAGATTTGAAAATCTGGAAATTTGGATTGAGGCCAGAGAACTTTGCAAAACTATTTTTGGGATTACTGAAAAAGAGCCTTTTAACAAGGATTTCAAATTCCGGGATCAGATCAGGGCTTCTTCTGGTTCTGTGATGGATAACATTGCCGAAGGTTTTGAACGTGGCGGTAATAAAGAATTCGTACAGTTTTTAAGTATAGCAAAAGGTTCCTGTGGCGAAACACGCTCACAGTCTTATAGGGCATTTGATTATGGGTATATTAATCTGGAAACTCAGGATAAAATTAATTCCCAAACAATCCTTGTAAGTAAGAAAATTTCATCTTTAATAATGAGTCTGCTCCGAAAAGTCTTTTACCCCTAAATCCCCTAAAGGGGACTTAGTCCAATTTATTGGTTTTCAACGCATTCCCATTTAGGGGTCAGGGGTAAAAAAGTTGAAAATTAATAAATTG
>Ga0136636_10000526_pt1 | contig 19790 bp, 17 predicted proteins | sample AntDrymUQ8522106_2_FD_104653 | JGI IMG/M metagenome (GOLD analysis project Ga0136636, IMG submission 104653) | Polar desert sand microbial communities from Dry Valleys, Antarctica - metaG UQ852 (21.06) | ecosystem: Environmental > Terrestrial > Soil > Desert | place: Antarctica: Dry Valley... | reverse complement strand
GGGGTCGTGGTCGTGGTACCTACACTCGTATCCGCCGCATTAAGCCGGACTGAATTTGAAATGGCAGCAGGAGCCGCAGCCGCCGATTGGTCATAGTAAGGGCATATGGCTACATCGATCCACTCCGGTCCTTCGGTAATATGGTCCGCTACTAACGTGGCCGTAAAGGTAGTAATGTTTCCAGTTGTAAGGAAATTATTCGAACCAACTGGCAGTCCTTCAGAGGCAGAGGGGGTCCAGTCGTTTACGGTCCAACCGGGACTAACACCGACTTCAATGTAGGACAGGCGGGTACCAGTCGGTACATTTGTGGTTGTAAGGGTAAGTGTAACCACACCTCCCTCATCGACCGTGGCGGAAGTAGCACCAGCTATTTTCAAGTTGTAGGTAGCTGGCGCCATGGTCGTGGTCGTGGTCGTCGTTGTGGGCGCCATGGTCGTGGTCGAGGGGCAGGCATTTCCAATATTGATAACAATGCTAGTGCCGTCAGAGCACGTCGCCGTTAAGTTCGGAAATTGAAAACTCACATCCGTGATACATCTATCCTCTAGTAGAGATAGGGCTAATTTATCTAAAAGCATGGAACGTTTCCTTTCGCGTGAGCTTTTTGTTTGCTGTTGGAGTTAATGCGCTTCCCAGAAAACTGTCTTGCGCACGGGACTGATATTCGGGACCGTCATTTGGTATAAATAAAATGGCACGACCACCGTGCCAAAATCTAGGTCCACAACGGCTGGGCCGGGTGTAAGGCCTGAGTCCCGCCGCGCGCCGTTCCAGCCAACAATCTCACCAGAGTTTAAATTCTTAAACTCGGCAGGACCATATGCAACTGGGTATGCGTAATACAGGCTTAGGTTAGGACCGTCAATTGCATAAAACGAGCGATTGTGCCGTGATACACTAGGACCCCTATTTGCCAAATTAAGTATGAGTGAGGGCAGAATTTCTGCATCGGCTCGCGCGACCCCGTAATAGGGGAATAGGGGTATGGGACATTTATTCATGTAGCCTCGGTGAAATGAATCACATTATAGAAATTAACATTCCCGATAACTCGAAAACATTAAGCTTGGTCATAGAAGGACCAACTGGTCACTCTGCTTTTAAGGAATTACCGAGGCGTCAGTGCCGCAAGTTCTTCCTGTGAGGAAGATTCAGTTTCCTTAGTTGTGGTTAAAACTAGGTGCCTACACTCGTATCCGCCGCATTCACCCGGACTGAATTTGAAATGGCAGAAGGAGCCACAGCCGCCGATTGGTCATAGTAAGGGCATATGGCTACATCGATCCACTCCGGTCCTTCGGTAATATGGTCCGCTACTAACGTGGCTCGGAAGGTAGTAATGTTTCCAGTTGTAAGGAAATTATTCGAACCAACTGGTAGTCCTTCAGTGGTGACCCAGTCGTTTACGGTCCAACCCGGACTAACACCGACTTCGATGTAGGACAGGCGGGTACCCGTCGGTACATTTGTGGTTGTAAGGGTAAGTGTAACCACACCTCCCTCATTGATCGTGGCGGAAGTAGCACCAGCTATTTTCAAGTTGTAGGTAGCTTGGCCTTGCGGCGCCGTCTGCTGCACCGTTATAGCCGCTGTTGTTGTCCGTGTGTGCCCAGTTCCAGAGAAATAACCTGTGACGGTAAAGGTCCCTGTGCTGTTATACACGAATGGGCCTGATGTCGCAGTACCGTTCGCTAAAACACTTATGTTGGGCGACGTATAGCCGTTGCCAGATGTAAAGTAAAAGGTCGAGTACGGAGTTGCACCAGCTAGGTGCACAGTCCAATTGGCTCCAACCATATTTTGGCCAGTTGCAGATATAACCTCGTTCCCAGGTGTGATAGATGTTGGCGGGGTAGGCGAGCCCGCAGTGCAGATGCGGGCGACAGTGCCTACGCTAGCCCCGTTCTTCTGCGCAACCATTTGGTATCCAACGACGGACCCGAGTGTTGAAAGAGCCGGATTGACCAACAAATATACGCCACGGCTATCACCTGGGTGTCCTTCAGACCACACGTTCTCATAGGCAAGTTGGGCTGCCGCGGAGGCTGCGTGCGCAGTAGCATAGATATATCCGGTGCTGATGATGCCCCAATCATGGCTTGTAACCGCCCATTGGCCGCACGTATCACCAGACACTATCGGCGGTACCGAAGTGGTGATTAGTGGTGCGGGCGTTGATGAACTTGTTGCGGCCGTCGTCGGCTGTGACGATATTAACACACCGGTTCTGGCCTCGGCACAGCACGCCTCTAGGTAACGAACGCGTGCCAGAACTTCGTTGTACTCAGACCTGGTTATAAGCCGTGTCCGAGGCAACGCGCCTGCGAATGTAATTGTTGTGAGCTTGCGGCCAGAGTACAGAGATCCTGGGTCGTATCCGAGGTTTAGGTCAACAGCGTCGGTCGAATACGTAGAAGTATCTTGATAAATACCGTTTAGGAAAACAAGTACATTTTTTTCCGTTGTCGGGGCCGCTGAGAGTCGGTAGGACTTTCGTCCGACACTTGTGATATTCTTATCCAAGTACATTTCGGTGCGCCATCCCGCACGGTCCGACTGGTCAAAAACCCAAATACGCACCTTCTCCCCAATCCTCGGCTGCACGTCAAAAATTATGCCGCGCTGGCTTGCCGTAAGGGCATACACCGCCTTGTGCTGATACACACCGCCGACAGTGACGATTATGTGATCCTTGGACTTAATGGGGATAAATATCTCATACGACTGCTGATCCGTGGTAAGGAAGTTTGCAATGCTGCAATTCGGCTCACCACCAACGGACTCTACATCAACAAACGAAATAACATCGACGCGCAGGCCCATTGGAATTGTCGCCATATGCTTTACCTCAGTGCCGACAACTGAGTAGTAGTCTGGATCCTGGAACGTACCGCCGATGAACATGACAAGGCGGCTACGATCACGGACTGGGTAGATTTCAAATGTTGAGGTTGACCCATCCGCCAGGTACGACTTTGTTTTCGGCACGAGATACGAAGGCTTACCCTCAGAGCCTGCTGGGTCGACCCACACAGGGCCAGTGTCAAGACCGGCGGCAGTGTAAACATCCGAGCCAAGAACTTCTGTGTAGACAATAAGACTAATGCGCGTGCCTGTGTCAGGAACGTAGGACAACGAGACTAGGCCGTCAGTGCCAGAAACCTGGTAAGAACTTCGTGCCAGGTACTTCCCGCCTACCAGAACAATGACTTTCTTATGCTCGGAAATCAGGTGACCCGCGTCAAAAGCTGCCGAGGTTCCGGAGGCCGTAAAATCTTTCCTATAGAACAGCGTACGGTTGCCGGAGTAGGCGTAGGAGGAGAACGAAAGGATTGAAACTGTCACGCCAGTTGGAACAGGAACCAAGAAGTCCATGCTGTTTGTCGCTGGAACAAACACGTATTCATACGTTTCTGCCAGACGACCATCCTTCATAATCAATACAGTTTCAGGCGTATCTGGGATAGTCGGTAGACCAAACGAGGACGTGACTCCCGTGGTGACCGTTGTAGTCTCCAGCAACATAGACTCGCTGCCTATGCCCTCAGTTAGGTAAAAATAGACGACGCTTATCTTTGCGCCGACCACAGGTTGCTGCAAGAACGTCAGGCGTCCCGGGACCCCCGTGGTAATTTGATATTTAGACTGATCTTCGGCCCTTCCGTTTACAAACACTAGGAACTGTTCTGGGTGAACAAGTGTTGCTGTCGTCAGACTTGCATCGAAACTGTAGATGTTAGAGGAGTTGGCAACAAAAGACTTGCGTCCTATTTCAAGAGTGCCCTCATTTGTAGACTGCACCGACTTCCGCCAAGTGTTCACACCGTGCCCAAGAACAAAATCTTCCGGTATTACCGGTGTTCTGCCGGGAAGGGCGTTCGCGGCATTGCGCCAAATAGCTAGACGAGATTCAATGCTTATTGCAGAGAACGGTTTCTCACGAACAACAAAACGATTCCCGATCTTGCTGTAGACTACTTTTCTGCTTTCCCCTGCCCCAGGGCCTGTAATGATTTGGACAATCACTTCTTCTTCACCATTCAACCAGAATCCGCAGTCGTTCTCAATGTCCAGGGCGAATCCATAGACGGTAGGGTCCGCGACGACCCCGACGTAACTGCGCAGGTAACCCAGGTATGACCAATTGATGCCGTACTTCACGGCAAGCCCGGCACTGTACTGTCCATCGTCACCGACCTGTTGGTCCATTACAGCAACGACGTTACCTGGCGACTCCACCGGCTTCATTAACTGCCGTACGTATTTCGTTGAGGCGAGTGCCGTGCCGTCAACGATGTTTACGTTGATAACCTCGCCAATGCGTCCAGCAGTAACGTAGACGATCATCTTCAGGCTGTACTCGGCAGACTTCGTGTATGGCACGGCAAACACGCCGTGCGCGAATAGTTCACCACTTTGTAGCAGAACACCCAGTTCTGCTATTGTAAATTGCCCGACTGCGGGTTTTCCGACAGGAATTTCCAGCGTCAACTTGACCGTGCTGTCGCCAACAGGCTCTATTGACTTAATGTTGCCGGTGTACTCAGTAGGGCCTACAATAGCCGTGTCGGCGACAGAAAGCACCACGCTTTGCGCGGAAGACACTGAAAACTTGGCGAGATTTACCAGGAACCCGCCGGCATCCGCATCACGGATAGAAGCGAGTCCTACGTTTGTTACTATGATTGGCATTGCGAAATCCTGTTCACATGAGTGTTACTGTCATCTCCACCAGACCGACCACGGCCCCTAGGCCGAAGTCAATCGGCTCTAGTTCGACGACAAAAGCATATTTTTCAATTACCAGATGGATTGGAGCAAAAATGAAAAACAATTCGCGCGTTTTCTCCAACAAGGACTGGCCAGACGCGAGAGTAAGCTGCTCTACGTTCCGTATATCCAGATCGAGGCGGACATGCGTTGTCTTGAACCATGGGCCGCCGTCGACTATTAGAGCACCCGCAGGGCTATCATAAAAATTAACATAATCGCGTGTGTACTGATTGTACAACCGGGTCTGTGCATTCAGTGCCAGGTCCATGAACTTGATAAATACCTCGGTACCATTTTGATCTGGGTACAGTGGTAGCTGAGACACCAATCTTATGAAGTTTTCTGAGTTCAGGTTCAACACGTCCTGGCTCAAATCGAAGCCGAGGATCCGAGCGGTCTCAAACAATACGCGTGGATCCGCGTTCTCATGGATAGAGCGTATGCGCTCAAGTTGGGAGATGGGACTTTCGACGTTAGAATCCATCATTGAGGCGAAAGCCTCGAGCATATCTACCCAGGTCTGATTTGCCTTTATGACAGTAGGCGCCAGATCAATAGCGTCTGCGAACGGATTTTCAATCTGTAGGGAGCTCATTTTACGGTCTGGGTGTTGTTGTAGTAGAGGCGCTCCGAATACTGGGCACCTATGGAGAGATTCCCGAGCGCAAAGTAATGTAGCTGTTTCAACACATTCTCAGGCGGCGTCATGTCCGCTGTCGGACCATGGACGTCAACGTAGTCAACTCCTTGCACGGTCGCAGCACCAATAATGTCGGAGATAGCGATTCGCTTGCCGAGCGTGGCGAGTCCGCGTGCGAATAGTGAGCGGATATTTGCGTCTACCTCCGGAATTATCTCTCCAGCAATAGCCGTGGATTTCAGTGCCACCGTAATTGAAATATCGCGAGTCAACTTAATTGGGTTGTACGTCTGTATCTGTATCGCGGCGTGTGAGGTCTTTTTGATCCACTCAAGAAATTCCGCCCACTGGGCGGTGGTAAAGGCATCAGCAGAGGTATCGGCAGGCAAGATGCATATGCGCACCACATTCATCCAACGTAAATCCCCTGGAGCTATGTCCTTCTGTGCTTGCACTGCACAGCTGGCGACATTGGGGTAGGACGTAACAATCGCTCGGTAATCCTGCGGCGTCACAGCCCGTGTCCGAGCCTTGTAAAGGTGCGGGGCCAAGGACTTGTAGTAATTCGCAGGCTTTTCGTCGGCGCCTCCAATGATACCGGTGAATGTCTTACCGATGATGGTGGGCACCGTGTTGACGCGCACCTCTAAATTTGAGCCGCCGTTGTTCCCGACCACGCCGTTAGTGACCGCGTATGTAGCTCGAATGGTGGTGCCGATTGATGGTAAGGCTCCGTGGTACCCGTCACCGAATGCCAGTACCACCTCACCAAGGCCAGAGGTGCTATCGTAGTAAACACGATCGGTCGGACCGGCGTTCCAGATACCTTCATTGATGGGCTCCCAAAGAACCGCATCTCCAGTTGCAGGGTTTACCATCTCAACCATAAGGTCGAAGTTGGAGATAACGAACCCAGGTTCACTCAGATAAAGTTCTTTAAACGATACCGAATCGGCTGCGAATGTTTCTACACGGACTTCACCCTGAAACAGTGCCACGTCTGTGGAAGATACCGAGCCTGCATCAAAAAATACAGTGTCTCTGTTGAAAAATGGGGCCCCGTTTACCGTAAACTGTGTAAACTTTTTCAGTACCAGAGGCACGGATGGGTCGGTACTACGGACCAAATCACAGTTCGTAGAGGCCGGGGCTTTACGGGAAATTCGGACACCCAGCATCCGGGCGATTGCGTAGATAGAGCTTTCCCTAACAGCCGTGCTGAGGAAGCCTTCGCGCGCAGCGCTCTCAATAGCGAACTGGTTAAAGGCGCCTACCGCCGCCATCATTTCAATCAGTGTTTCACCAGTGCTTGACGTGAGCAAGTCACTCCAGGTGGCTTTCGAGTTCAGGTAAACCTGAAGCTGCATTACCAGGGCTTCAAAGTCTGGTTTTATAGTTGATAGTTGAAGCGGAATGCCTGCCATAATGTTATCCAGTAGCTAAGTTAAATGTGAATGTCGCGCTTTTATTCCCAAGTGCCGGTATTTGATACTCTAGGGAGACATAATACTGCTGGTTTGGATAGTCAGGCAACACTTCCGTGTTTTTTAAAACAATACGCGGCTCCCATTCCTCGATTGCGGTGATGATCTCACGTTTTATTCGCTCGGTGGTAATCGGGTCCATTGGATCGAACAGTATGTCCAACAAATACGACCCGAAGTTGCGCCTAAACACCCGCGTTTTCTTGCGGGTGCCTAGTATCGTCACGACCGATTTGTTAATCGAATCCTCATTAAACACCAGCTCAAGGTGTGACTCTGAGTTAACATCAAGGTTAACATCGGAGAACACCACAGAGCCTGCATTTTTTGTGGCTATTAAATTTGCCATATACGGCTCCCCAGTCAAAGATTATTTGCAAACACGTTAGGACTTCCGGTCATCATTGAAGATCCGCAGGCAACTTGGTCCCCTATGCGACACCTGGGAATGCCGTTGACATGGACGTTAGGACTGCCAGTCGCTGCTACACTGCTGTGACAGGTCCCGCAGCAATGTGTCGCCCATTGATCACCCAGCCTATGGACGGGTATTCGGTTGCTATGCACATTAGGGCTTGCTGTGACGTTGGCCCTTGAAGGCCAGCATCCGTGGCCCGTGCATACATCACCTAGGCGTACTGTTGCAGGCATAAAATCTCCATAGCAGGTTAAATTAGATCAAGACGGTAGATTGCCGCGAATGCCTGGCCAACGGGCCAACACTGGAATCTCCGGCCCGACTGGCAGAGGAATGCCCGGAGGCGAGGACGGGGTACCTCGTTGAGGTAGATCGTCATTGATATATGGCGCGGCGCGTAACATACTCGTGCTACTGTGGTGTTCATCCGTCTTTTCTGTGAACACCACCGAATTACCAGCAATCGCCTGTATGTTATCTCCACCGGTGTACTGCTCGGTATTACCGCGTGTCGTAGTTACCGTACTGCCCCTTGTCTCCTGACGGATCGAACCCAATGAGATTACTGTTTGATCTCCGGATGTTTGAACGGTTTTTGTCCCAAGCACAATTTCCTTATCACTACCCTTAACGATAGACACCTTATTGCCGTCCACTATCTCGGTCAAGTCACCTTTTACATAGGACGTGCGGTTACCCATGACCTTCTCCACGACATTACCCATTACCTGCAAATTAGCGTTACCCTCAATGAAGATATTGAAGTCGCCGGGGCTGCGGATAAAAATCTCTTTCGTCTTTGTGTCGATACAGATTAGGGTAGAGTTCTGGTATAGGAATACCTTTCGATCCGGATAGTTGAGGCGCATCTCAAAGAGCTCCGTCCTTTCGTCAACTATGTATCCAGAGTACATCGGGTGCTCGGGGCTCCCATTTTGGAATTGCAGTAGAACTTTTGTTCCTATCCTAGGGATATCAGTTGACCCGGATGTTGCAGAGGCGCCATCCACATGGTGGTAATCAGGTATCGCCCATGGCAGGTCCTCATCTTTGATGCCGTCAAATATGCCCTTGATACGTGCTTTGACCCGGCAGAGTTTCTTACCGTCATCCGATTTTGAATCATCGTTGGCTGTCACGGTAGCTTCATACATGATGTTCTCACGTATGCCCTGCCCCTGCCCCATGTCTTTAGAAATGTTTAACATGTTAGTTCCAAGTCCTTCCCAAATCTCGTGCCCTATACGACGCAACCGCGGCATCCGCTTCCATCTCCGCAAGTTTTGCTTCAATGTCTGTTGTATTTAATTCGGGCCTATAAAGATACCCGTACGGAGTGGTAGGCTGCCAGCCGTAGGTATCTAGGCCGATACGTCTGGATATCCCACGCTGCGCCGCGTCCTCTATGTTCTGTGCCCCGCTCCGATCAGTCAGCGAGTAATTTGGAACAACAAAAGCATTGTCGACCACACGATCAAAATATCCTCCAGGGTACTTGACGCCATCGCCTAGGTCACTAGGCGTAGGCAGATTGTTTGCCGTGGCAACGCAAGTGTTCCAAATCCCCGCAAACTCCGAGGCGACCCTGGTGGAGTTAGTTTGTATTCCGGCTGTGACGGCAGAAAATTGGTTGTATATCGCAGCACCGTTAGGCAACGACGAGATAGAGTGCTGGACCGAGGACATGGCGAATTTAATGGAACCCAGGACGCGCCCTGTGTCATTCAACTGTTTAGCCGCTCCCAGGCCGTAAGCAAAGCTGCTCACGATACCGTTCGGAGTATTCAACACCGATGTTCGTAAATTTTTTGTCATCCCCACAGCAGAGCCTAAAGCAGCTTGCAGAGACAGCGCAGACTGCCGGGCTTGAGTGGCCACAGCTAGAGTCGCAGCAGAGGCGCCGAGCACTGCGTTAAGTCCTGGAATCGAGGCGCCCAGGGCGTTAAGCAGGTACTGCGGGTTGGTAAAATTCCGAATCTGTGCGATTGCTGACTGTAGATTGGCCACAGATCCATGCACGGAGGAATTAAGAGCGTTGGACGTGTTGCGTAAGCCACTCATGACCGAGGAGCACGAGGAAGCTAACTCTGCGGCCAGTCTAACGGAAGGCAGGGAGTCCGCGGCAGCAGGCACCGTAGGATTTATATTCACAGAGGGCAGTACATTATCCCTGTCCTCGGAGGGGCTTGAATTTTTCAAGTTTGATTCACCTTTTGTTGTAAGGCTCATACGCGCCAGCTCAATGCGTTCGGCATAGGACATGCCGCCTTTAACAAAAATTGTCTTCCCGATCACAACATAGACGTCTGTGTTCTTAATCGGTTCGGTTAAATCGGCATTTGACTGTCGATAGACAACTGGATCCAGAATCTGTACGTCAGTAACATCGGTTGTCAGTATGGAAATGCGCTCGCTGAATAGCGCTAATTGTTTGATATTTTGGTAGACCGCCCGTTGGTAGTTTTTGTGGGTATTCCCGCACTCTAAGGGCCCGTATTCTTTCCTCGCCCTGCCAACTGCCGACGCCACATCGGAATTTATGGACAGGAAGGAGCCCTTGGTTTTAACATCGATGCGTTTGTGTTCCTCTTGTTCACCGGTTAGAGAATGGGAAAACCGTGTTGACCCGTAATTCTGCCAACTGTTCATCAAACCTGAAACAGAGCGGTCCCGGGCCTGCCTGACCTGGTAAGTGATCTTTGAGTTATCGTTCGACGCCGTTGGCGCAGAATGGATGAAAACGCGATTTATTTTATCAATCGCCGTAGCAACTACGTCAATTATATTCCTGTACTTTAGAATGCCTGAAGAGGTTGCCATTAGCACCATAGACGACTGTTCATCTATGTATCCTTTACGGCATATATCCTGGGCGTGCAGTGCGCGACTACTACACACTGCCCTCCATGTTTGAGTATCATCTGTCTGCCTACCGTTGAAGTCCTCTGGACCGGAATACTCCATGCTGCTGCGCTCGGCCAACCGCTTTAACGCCTGACCCGAGTTGCCCTTGGTTGATTCCACAGCCGACGCAGTTAGATAGTTAGGAGCATCTAAAATTCCGACCGCCGTAATCTGCGGACCGAAGGCAGTTATGGTCTGGCGATGTCCGAATAATCTGTATCTGCGTGGTATGGTCTCTAAGGCTCCAGGAGATTTTCCAATTGTGATAACAAACTGATTGCCGTCGGTCAGGGCTAGATCGCGCCCTAAATGTCCGGAGGTATCATTAAACACAATTTCAAAAGCAGGAGACAGCGCGCCATTGCCCTCGGCCAAGACGATACGCTCAACCAAGTTCATGGACGACGGTATTTCACTCCCGTCGATAGTCATGTGGACATATATTCTACCGTCTACGATTATCATTGTGGATCACAAACTAAATTGTTATAGTGCGTAGGACTTCACGATTAGGGCGACTTGAATGCTGCGTAACTATCGATACTAAGGATCCAAGGTCTGGAATTTTCAATGAACGACCTTCAGTAATATCTGAGTACGATCCAAGACCGTTATAGGCCATAATCATCCACCAGAATTCGTCCGAGCCGTACTCATTCATAGAGATTAAGTCCGGCGCTCCACGTTCATCTTGGCTAATTTCATGGATCTTATACGTCTTAATCCTTTGAATTTTTGACACCAGCATGTCTTTGAGCGGATCTATGCCCATGCTGTCTACCTTCACACTAAATACACGTTGGTATCTAGAAAACATGTCACTCATGATCAGGCTCCAAACATTTTATCAATATCTTCACTGGTAAAGCAAGAGAAGAAACTTTCAACCGTAAGACCGATCGTCATGTTGATCGGGATACCAGACGCATCGCATAGCGTTGATATGTCGGAGCTCACGTTGGTGACAATCACATTCTGCAACCTCAGGTAGCTACCAATGTATAGGTCAATCTGGCGCGAGTCTCCTGAAATTCCTATCGCACTCCCAGTGGCCGAGGCAATGGTAGGTCCCGGCTGTGTTAGGATACCAGCAGTACCCTCACTCGGTGCACAGAGTTTTAACAGCGCACGGTGCTTGTCCCTAACATCGGTCGCTGCATTTTCCTCAGCATTGAACACCATTTGAATTGAAAAAGCCATAGGCGAGGTGGAGTCCCAAACTTGCACAGACTGCGCCTTCAACTTTGTGGAGATACCGGCGATGTTAAACGCCCCCTGTGTGATTGCTTGAGCAATGCCGCCGAATTTGCCGGCTGCCGCGCCGACGGCAGAGGCAATGTCTGTCCGACTGAACGGAGAGCTCCACTGGGAGCTAAAGTCGATGTTGTAGCGTTCTGGCAGGAAGGCAATGATGGGGAATATCTTACCCCCTGTCCTTGTCAATGCTTGATCGCCGCCGCGTACCTCAAGACGCACCTGGTAGTGAGGATTAGCCGAGGGCGTTGAATACTTGGTCGAGGCAGCACCAGGCACAACAGCCGTGTTTTGGGAGGAAAATGGAGCAGGCATGGTAGGTTTGGCTATACGTGGCCGATGTTCAGGAGAATCAGGCCGAAGTCAGAAATTTGGAGCGGAACTTCATCCAGAGTAGGCTGTGAGGAACCGCCGCGAGATTTTGTATCCGCAGCTCGTACCACAGGCTGAGGTGCTGCCTGAGACTGCGGGGCCTCTGCGACTCTAACAGTTTGCACTTCGACTGGAGTTTGCGGTCCAACCATCGGCTGCGGTACCGCTGCAACGGTTGCTGCCGTCATTGGCACGTGGGCTTGAGATACAGAGGAGTGGGAAGCCATGGCGGACGCTAGTGCTGCGACAGGCAGGGCCGGCATCCGCATCACGGGTCCAGGCTCTGTTTTCAACGCCGTAACAGCAGTTGCCGGTACGGCGCCTGCGGTAGTCGCCGTCGTCCGCTTGTAGTCCTGCAGCGAAGCTGTGCCACGCCCAGCCCCAGCCCCGGCCCCGGCCCCAGTTGCGGCGGCAGCGGCGCCCGTATTCTGCGCACGTTTCCCCGCCGAGGCGATTGCGTTTTTATTCGCGTCGATGAACCCTTGAACGGAGCCTGCTGTGCCGCCGACATTCAGGCCCATATTTTTCTTAACCTCATCGCTCAGCGGAGCTCCAGTCCGGGCCGCGTTTATGATCTGCGTGGCGCCTCCGGCTCCTTGTTGGTGTGCTAAATATATGTTGTCAAGTGTAGGATCAATGCCCCGGCCCTCAAGTGATTTTTTATTGTCCTTGTATAAGCGCGCTGCCGCATCTATGTTCTGATCTGGATCGAACCTGTTTTTCAGCCCGTATTGTTTCGCAGTGCCGCTGGTGAATTGGAATAGACCTGTTGCACCTGTAGGAGATACCGCATTCGTGTTACCCCCACTTTCCATCTGTGCCATTGTCATTAGGTGCTGGGGGTCGATGCCGTATTTTTCGCTGGCCTTGGCAATCCGGTCCTTGGTATCCTGTGCCAACCCACTGCCTGCGCGAAACTTCTCACCCGAAGCCTCGCCTGCCTTAATGGCAGCTGCCTCGCTTTCATTCCAACGCCCAGCGGCAATGCCTTTTGTGTTGCTTGTTTGCCGCGTGCGTACATCTGCCATGGTCTGTTTTGCAGCGCCTAGACCTGTACGGAGCTCGGCACCTGCCGCCGAGGCGGCAGTGCCCATTGTTTTCGAGGCAGCGGCTAGTGCCGCATGTACTCCGTCTTTCTTGCCGGTCTCAATTATTTGCCCACCAGCGGCGCGTAGACCAGAGACCATGGCAGAAGCAGCACCGTAAACAGAGCCGCCTAATTGAAGGCCTGCGTCCTTGAATCCTGCGAGATAGTCCTTTAGGCTATCTTTTAAGGAGTTCGTGGAGTCAGCAATCGGCTGTATGGCCGAACGCATATCCTCTATGTTAGATTCCCAATCTTTGCGCAGCGCCAGCCTGGCATCTTCACTGAATGGAGCCATTGCAACCGCAGCACCACGTCCAAGTATGTCACCGATTTTACTATTCTCAAGCCCCGAAGTCACTGTGGTACCTATGGAGTCTATCAGCTTTTGGCCGCCAAAGTAGCCGGCTATCCCGCCTATAGCTGCGCCTACAGGCACGCTTAGTCCCATTGTGGCGGGTGCGGCAAATGCGCCCAACGCGGCCCCAGCTTGGGCGCCCAATACTGAGCCGGCAACGCCCCCAGCAGCATTGGCAACACCTTGGGCTTTTTCTCCCTCGGTCTTTGTGTCGTCCTTTAGCACGCCGTACGCCTCATACGCGCCGACGGCTGGTGCTATAGCGGCGCCGAGTGTGCGAGACACGGCGCCCAGAACGCCTGAACTGGTCAAGCCACGTAGGCCGTCCACGGCTGGAGCCGCGACCTTGGCAGCCGAAGCACCGAGACCCTTGATCTGACCGAGCGCGGAGGCGCCGTGCTCTCCTGTCCGGACAAGTGCGGTGCCTAGGCCTGACTTAGCGCTTTGAAGTAGCCCAGATCCGGATTTAAGCGCCGATCGTCCAGCAGTAAGAGCACGGCGTCCAAGCTCTGGAATTTTAGCCAGGGTGCCGCCGCCACTCTCTAAGGCAGCTATCGAACGGGCTCCGACATTCTTTATCGTGGTTCCTGCGGTGCTCATTCCGGCTCTGGCAGAATCGAACAGGCCACGACCAACGCCAACAACGCGCGACCGCGCATCACCCAATTTTGTCAGAATTTTTGAGCCTATTCCAGGTCCTCCGGGTCCGGGAGCAGGTCCTGTGGGAACCGGCACTTTGGCCTTGCCGCCTTTTCCGGCCTTGCCGCCTTTTCCGGCCTTGCCGCCTTTTCCGGCCTTGCCTCCGGCGCCGAATAAATCAAATATTCCACCGCCAGAACCTTGACCTTGACCGAGCGTAGCCTTCAACATTTCTTTATGTTGAGACTTGAGGATTTTTACGATTTTGTTGGTTTGGTCCTTGAAGATGTTTTGCAGGAGAAGCAAGTTCTCCTGTGTATCTTCACTGGTGCTTTGGTCGAGCGTGAACTCTCGATCCGCGTCGCGCTTGCGTAGGGCCTCGCGCTTTTTTGCCTCATCCTCAGCGTTAGTTAACGCAGATGCGACCCGTTTAAGGTCCTTGCCTGAGTCCTCGATTGGACGGGCGCGCAACTCCGCTCCAGATTTCGGCTTCTGGAGCGAGGCTGCGGACATTACGGGCTGCCTAGGCACCGATGCCGGTATCACAATGTTGTTTGCGTATGCCTCTGGATCCGCAACACGCTGTTCACGTTTTTCTGCGGCACGATCCGCAACACGTTGCTCAAGAAAAGAAAGTTCCCGTGCCATTTTTAATTCCTGACGTTAGTACATTCGGTATCGCGTTCTGGGTAATGTACTATTTTACCGTACTTGCCGTTTCACGCTCTTTTTTATATTTGGCATAGTAGTACAACAGAGCTTTGCTCGGCATGTTGTCGTCTGGCTGTATATTCCTAAATCGCGCCAGTTCATACTGCATGTCGAGCACCGCTTGCTCAGAATTTACCGGAAAAAAGATAAAGCATCCAGGGCCAGCGTGTGCGGACGCTTAATCCCACATCCTCGGCACGTTAGCGTTGTCGTCTCCCGGATGCCATGCACGACCTGTTCGTTGACTGAGGAGGCAAAGTCAAACAGCGCTAGATCCGGCTGCTGCTCAAGTATGGAGATTTTCTCTGCCAATGAGGTGCCTGCAACCCACTGAGCAGGACCGATGATAAGACGGAGCTCCGGATCTTGAAACGCCTCCTGAATAGCTGCAAGATCCCGTACACGAGGCCAGTCCAACGCAGTACCAGGTATCTGCGGATCAGGCAGACCCTCAAGATCATCTGGTACCGACACGATCTCTACGTCGGTCAGATGGATGATCTCACTGTTATGTGTTAGGCATGGAGAGTAGGTAACTGGACCAGCGGATAGCAGGGATTCAAATTCTGGATCATCGTACCTGATTCGCTTGCCGTCGGCGTCCATCGGCGACTTCTCTTCGCAATGCCACTCAATAACGTAGGGTGTTTTTGGCATCGAATGGATGCGTAACCACATCAGCAGATAGTAAAAGTCTCCTATCGTGATTTGGTCTATGTCCTCAGAAATCACCAAATCAATGGCGCGCAGAAGGTGCTGAGGCTCTTTTAACACCGCGGCTTTGGAGATAAGTCGGAGCTCCAAAACAGTCAGTGGTCGGACGTACAGGGATTTGAAACTGTAGGAAACAAAGTTCGACGGCAAGTTGCCGATGTCCTGATAGCGAGAGTCGGAAATTTGCGCTGACCGGCCTTGCTCTGTTGTGTGTTTCATGCTATTGTTGTCTTTCTATATTTCCGTTAATAGTGCGCTGTTAATAAGAAATCACAATGTTATCGATACTGAAGGACTGAGTCAGTACCAACCTGCCGTTGTCGGTGTAATTCATGCTAAACGGCGACGTGTCTGCTGGCCAAACACCGGCAAGATTCCATACTGCAATTTGGGCATTCTTGGTGTCCAACAGTTGAACCTTCCAAGAACTCTTATAGTCCTTCGGCATCGAATAGGCACCGGTATCGAAGTTTTTTATCCTAGACTTCCAAGCCAGTATCCATTTGAGCGACCGTGCCTCACTGTCCATATAAAATGAAGCATTGAATGCCGCTACATTGTGAGTTCCCGGGAAGTACGTGAAGCCTGAGCCGTTGTAGTGCGCGTCATTAACCGCCACATTGTTAAACGGCAGGTCAATGGACTCAAGATAGTCAGAAGGCAGATCGAATGGAAGAACAGGGCTTACCCACTTGAATGACAGTATCGGGTCTGGCCTGTTCATCAATTTTGAAATCTGGGTGAGTTCTGAAGCGGACATGCCAGACTCTTTACCGGTTACACAGCGAAGGCGCGGTCGTATTTAAACGAAGCACTGAGCGTGATGATTGAGGCTGACGAACCGTTGAACGAAAGGTCAGGCACCGTAGTGACAAACATGTTCTCGATTTTGTACTCTATGACCTTGGCGCCTTTTTGGTCATAAATGGTAAGGGTACCGTCACGCGCGTACTCCTTCTTAAACGCGCCGTGCTGCGACTCACGGCTGCGGATGTACTCCGCCCAGGCTTCCAGCGTCTGCGTGATTTGAGCGCTGCGGTTTTCCACGTACTCAACGGACATATCGTGACCGTAGGTAAGGTTGCCTGCGTATTCAAGCGTGTGGCCAAATACCTGCACTTCCACCGCATTGATGGTCATACCCGGCTTGACCGCGGACTGGCATTGCATCCGCAGCGCGTTATCAAAGGTCCCAACCCCAGGGATGTCATTGATGTTGAGAAAAAAGTTGTCACTTAGCATCGGATCCAATACGGATGCGGCTACGTCCCCAAAACTCGGCTTTGGCATAATTAACTCCTAGTAAAATTGATTGATTGATTGATCGTGACCGACGGTTAGGCGGGGGAGAAACGGGCACCTGTTTTCTGGATGATGGCAGTCAAGTGGATCCGTTTTGCAGGCAGAACCGGGTCAATATACACGTCCATGATCAGGTCGCCTGCAGCGATGGTCTCTGGCAAGTTGTTGGATTCATCACACACAACATCGAAGCCGTAGATGCCGCGGGCTTCTTTGATTGGTCTGAGAAACCGTTCGGTAAGATCCTGCAGTTGGCTACGAAGTAGTGCGTCGTTGGGATCAAACACCGAGTACAGTGCAGCAAGGCTCAGGCTCTTTTCCAAGAACATCATCAAACGACGCACATTCACATTTGACAGCGCGGATGACATTGTTTGCAGTGTATCGGCCCCCCAAATTTTGATACCGGCACCGGTGATGACTCGCGTAGCATTGACCTGCGAGTCATACAGGGTATCCCGATCGCCTTGGTTATAGGTGTGACGGACGCCTAGGATATTCAGGCGACCTCGATTCATACCCGCCGGAGCAAACCACAACTCGGCCTCAACATCGGTTCTGGCATACGCGGCAGCCACATGCCCCGAAGGCGGGACGTAGAGGCGCCGATCGTTGTATTCGTCCAAGATGAGGTAGTCAGGCGTGTAGAGCGCCGCGTAACTGGAGTCCAACATCAAGCTGTTGCGCCGGTAATTCAGCGCGTCAGCCACCCGCTGTTCCATGGCAGGAACATCAAGTATGGCCATGCAATCCATGCGGTCCCTGCAAATGTCGTCCATCCGCAATTGCACGGCTGGCACTGCGTATCCACCGTTAATCATCATGTTGAGATCAATTTTTTCAGGGTCGCGGTAGAGTTCCCATGCATTCGCAATATCCGAGGTTGTTGCCCGCGTACCATCGCCGCCGCCCTCAAGCCTCACCACGTTAAGCGTGTTGATGAACACGCGGGAGGGATTCGTCATGTATGCCGCGTTGTCGTAATTCTGCTTGACGCGGATGTAACGTGAGCGTTTGTTCACGGATTCCTCGAGGTTCAACTGGACACCGTAGCCGTCAGTGCGGAAGTCCAGGTGAACGAGGAAGGATTCGACTGGCCGATTGATGCCCTGCGTGTAAATATCCAGGAAGAACGTACCGTCGGAGACCCGGGTGTTCGGATAAATATGGACCGTGAGGTCCATGTTCCAAGTGCCGGGGTTCTCTGCGTACACCGTGAACAGGTCGGAGCTCGTGAAGTTGTGCACCGCAGGGTCCGCGGCACCCAGCGTGTACGGAGTCGATTCGTTCATGTTGTTGTTGATACGACACACTGCGCCGCCATAGAGTGCGCCCGGTGCAACCCGGGTAACGTACAAACGACTTCCCTGCTCAAGAAACGCCAATGCACAGTAGTGCATGTAAGTTAGTGACGCATCCGGTTTCCCGAATGAAAACAGGAACTGTTTGGTGTCGGTCACCAAAAAAGTCTGGCCGACGGGGCCGCGCGCAGATTCACCGACGATGGCGGCAATGGAACTGGAAGCTGCTTCTACCCGCTGGGATAGGTCAATTTCGTTCACATATACGCCTGCGGAACTGTGATTAAAACCCATATTCTCTCCTAATTGACTTGCTGGTACTGTACGGCTAAAATTACGATATTACGACAGGGTCACGCGTATAGATAGGTAAGACGTGTTGACGGATGCTCTGGAACGGTCCGGATGCTGACACTGGCGAACGAGCCATAAACGAGAAACAGGCCGGCGCAGGGCACGGATACCACGGCGCCTGAGAGGTCCCGGAGCAGGATGATGATTGGTACGAACGAGTGTATGGCAATGACGGAGGAGATGCCAATCAGATCAAGGTCAGAGCTTTGATCGACTGTGGCGTCGGCGGAGACAAACTTTCCGCTATTTGGTACCCGCACGGCAATTGACTCCACCAGGTACTTTGACCGACGGTGTATGTCTACGACCTGAATTTTGAATTCGGTCAGGACAGTCTTGTCCAACGGCAGTATTTTATTCGTAGACATTTTAAATCCTTACTTCGGTTAATTGGTCACCATCCATAAGGATGTTGACGGACAGCGTGGGCTTGCCGGAGTTTACGGCAGCTACGTCTTTTAAGAAGCCTGCATACGTGTGTATCACCAGAGATAGTGACAGTTCGGATGCATCTGGAGACTCCGTTGAGCTGTAGGACGTGATTGGTATTGCAGCGGTTTCCGGTATCTCGACCCTAACGAGGAACCGAACATTGTCGCCTATAAGAAGCTCGAATTGTAGACCGCCGAGCATAGACAGTATGACCAGGCTTTCTGCCATTAGGAAGCAGCGTGTCGGATCGCTATCGATGTACTTCAATTCCATTCCTATGTTTATTGGAAATAGAAAGGCTTTTCGTGAGGTCGCCCGTGTAGCACCATCAGCGCCCATGCGGATGCCGTGGCGCTGTACAAACTTATTCGACCCCTGGTCGCGTATGCCGATAAGCTCGGACATTGATAGGTAAGAGTATGGGTAAGCAGTGCTGCCCTTGCGCTGGAGATCACGTTTAACCGAATCCGACGTGGATATCACCATGTTTTTCAGTTCCAACTCGCGTTCAAATGCCGTTCTTACGCCATGAAGGCTCATGAGCATTAAACTGCTTCTTGAAATTGTCTTTAATAGACTGTCACTTATGGACATAATCTCAGCACCTCACTGTAAGGGAAATAAAAAAGCCTCGTCCGATCGCGTGGACCTGAACGAGGCTTTAACAACAACAACAACACTAACAACGGCTTAGACTTAGACTTAGACTTAGACTTAGACTTAGACTTAGACTTAGGTCTGGCGCAATGTGACAGGCGACCGCGCTGCGGCCGGTACACTGGTGAACTGTGGCTTCGCTTCGGCTGCTTCGGCCGCCGGGCGATCATCCGGTTCCGCCGTGGTTTCTGTATCTGGTCTTGAGCGTTTGGCCAACACTCTCACGATACCCCCAGCCTCAGCGGCATACGCGGTTGAAATAGAACTCGGCATCAGTGTGTCGCCCGGAGAGTCAGGGTCCATATCGTCAGTAGAGTCATCACTTGGCTGTTCATCCTCCTCGTCCTCGTCCTCGTCCTCGTCCTCGTCCTCGTCCTCGTCCTCGTCCTC
>Ga0136636_10000525_pt1 | contig 19798 bp, 16 predicted proteins | sample AntDrymUQ8522106_2_FD_104653 | JGI IMG/M metagenome (GOLD analysis project Ga0136636, IMG submission 104653) | Polar desert sand microbial communities from Dry Valleys, Antarctica - metaG UQ852 (21.06) | ecosystem: Environmental > Terrestrial > Soil > Desert | place: Antarctica: Dry Valley... | reverse complement strand
TTTCTTTGACGAAACCACTATCGTCATTACCTGTGACGTCGTTGATCCGGCCGATGGTCGTGGTTACGACCGTGACCCGCGCTCCATCGCCAAGCGCGCTGAAGCCTACCTGAAGTCCTCCGGTATTGGCGACACCGCCTACTTCGGCCCGGAGCCAGAATTTTTCATCTTCGACGGCGTCGAGTGGAATGTTGATATGTCTGGCTGCTCCCTGAAGATCCATTCGGCTGAGGCCGCCTGGGGTTCTGGTGAGAAGAGCGATGGCAATGGTTCGACCGGCCACCGCCCGACCGTCAAGGGCGGCTATTTCCCAGTGCCGCCGGTTGACAGTCTGCACGACATCCGTTCGGCCATGTGTCTGACCCTGGAAGCCCTCGGTTGCCCGGTTGAAGTTCACCACCACGAAGTCGCCACGGCCGGCCAGTGCGAAATCGGCACTAGGTTCGACACCTTGGTCAAGCGTGCCGACCAGACCCAGATCCTGAAGTACGTTGTGCACAACGTCGCGCACCAGTATGGCAAGACGGCTACCTTCATGCCGAAGCCTATCGTTGGCGACAACGGTTCAGGCATGCACGTTCACCAGTCAATCTGGAAAGACGGCAAGAACCTGTTTGCCGGCGACGGCTATGCGGGTCTGTCTGAAATGGCCCTGTTCTACATCGGCGGCATCATCAAGCACGCCAAGGCGCTAAACGCCATCACCAATCCGGGAACCAACTCTTACAAGCGCTTGGTCCCGCATTACGAAGCACCGGTCAAACTGGCTTACTCGGCCAAAAATCGTTCCGCTTCGATCCGTATCCCGCACGTCGCATCAACCAAAGCACGCCGCATCGAAACCCGTTTCCCGGATCCGATCGCCAATCCGTACCTGTGCTTCGCCGCACTGATGATGGCTGGTCTGGACGGTATCAAGAACAAGACTCACCCGGGCGATCCGGCTGACAAAAACCTCTACGATCTACCGCCGGAAGAAGATGCAAAGATCCCGACCGTTTGCGCCAGCCTCGAAGAAGCTTTGGAAAACCTCGACAAGGACCGTGAATTCCTGACCGCTGGTGGCGTCTTCTCCAACGACTGGATCGATGCTTTCATCGCCCTGAAGATGGACGAAGTGAACAAGGTTCGTATGACGACGCACCCAGTTGAATTTGATCTCTACTATTCCTGCTAAGCATTTCTGTTTAGTAGCCAGAAAGGGCGGGTTTTCCCCGCCCTTTTTTTGTCCACCGTTGGCCGGGAATTACGTTATGTCCGTTACACTGAAATGCTTATGAGGAATGATGACAATGATGCGTAGTGCTCTTGCCTTGTTGATTACAGCTGTTGCCCTGCCGGTTTCGGCGCAGACAATTTATAAATGTATCGATAGCAATGGCGGTACGCTGATTTCCAATACGCGTGTTGATAAGAACTGCAAGGCCATTGTCAGCGGCCCTGAGTCTTCGATGCCGGCGCCACCCCGGGCCAAGTCTTCGGGTGCGACAGCCAATCCTTCGCCCGCAGGCTTCCCACGTGTGCAGGAAGATACGCAAAAGGCGCGTGATGGCGATCGGCGGCATATTCTTGAGCAGGAACTCAGCGGCGAGCAGCGCAGCCTGGAGCAGGCGCGCAAGGACTTGAGCGAGCAGGAGGCTTTGCGTGGTTCGGCTGAGCGTCTGGCGCCGTACAAGGATCGTGTTGCGCAGCATGAGCGCAACATCCAGGCGATCCAGAAAGAGCTGGGCAACCTGAAGTAGTCACGAGTCGTTAGCTATTAGTCGTTAACTATTAGTTGCTAGCAGATATTTGCGGGCGCCGAGGCGTCCGTTGTTTTGGCTAAAAACTACCGACTAAGCACTATTAACTAGCCTTTTACCTTGTACCAGGCGGCGTAGAGCGCCGGCAGGAAAAGCAGGGTGAGGGCGGTGGCGACGATCAGGCCACCCATGATGGCAACAGCCATTGGCCCGAAGAAGTCGTTTCTTGAGAGCGGAATCATCGCCAGCACGGCGGCAGCAGCGGTCAGGACAATCGGCCGGAAGCGGCGCACGGTGGATTCAACAATCGCCTCGCCACGGGCTTTGCCAGCAGCCAGATCCTGTTCAATCTGGTCGACCAGAATCACCGAGTTGCGCATGATCATGCCAAACAGGGCGATGGTGCCAAGTAGCGCCATGAAGCCAAAGGGCTGATTGAAGACGAGCAGGAAAAGCGCGATGCCAATAATGCCGAGCGGTGCTGTCAGCAAGACCATGATGACGCGCGAGATGCTCTGCAACTGAATCATTAAAATGGTGACAACGGCGAGCACGAAAAGCGGGATGCCGGCCATGACCGAGGCCGAGCCCTTGCCGGATTCTTCCACCGAGCCACCGGTGACGATGCGATAACCTTCCGGCAATGCGGCCTGAATGGTGGCGATTTCCGGCGCGATGCGGTCGACGATGGTGGCGGGCTGAATCTTGCCGTAGAGATTGCCGCGCACTGTGATCGTCGGCTGGCGGTCACGGCGCCAGATCAGGCCCGGTTCGAAGCTGTGCTTGAGGCGACCAATCTGGCTCAGGGGCACGCTCTTGCCGCTGCGTGTTGGCACGGCAAGGTCAGGCAGGGCTGAGAGATGAGCCCGCTCTTCGCCGTCGCCACGGAGCACGACATCGATGCTTTTTTCGCCTTCGCGGAAACTGGTTACGGTAAAACCGTTCAGCGACATATTGAGCAGCGCCGCGAGTTCCTGGCTGGAAACGCCGAGCAGGCGGGCCTTGTCCTGGTCGACCTCAATTTCAACCACTTTCGACAGCTCGCGCCAGTCGAAATTGACGTTGGAGATTTCCGGGTTCTGGCGCATTACATCCGCCACTTGGCTGGCCACCTTGCGCAGCGTGTCGACATTCTCGCCGGAAATGCGCAGTTGTACGGGATAGCCAACCGGCGGGCCATTTTCGATCCGGCTGATATTGCCCCGGGCGTTGAAATCTTCGTTTTCGAACAATTTAATCAGTCGACCGCGCACGGCTTCGCGGGTGGCAACGTCGCGCGTCAGGATGACGAATTGGCTGACGTTGCTGGCCGGCAGTTGCTGGTCAAGGCCAAGGTAATAGCGCGGCGAACCGGCGCCGACGTAGGTGATGTAATGCTCGAACTGGTCAAATTCCGCCTTGTCTTTGTCCAGCCAGTCTTCCAGTCGCTTGGCTTCGGCGTCGGTGGCGGCAATCGAGGCACCTTCGGGCAGGCGCAGTTCAACGTTGAGTTCAAGGCGCGTCGAGTTGGGGAAAAACTGTTTCTGCACCTTGCCCATGCCGACAATGGAGAGGGCAAACAGAACGATGGTGATGCCGATCACCAGCCAACGATGTTTAACGCACCACGCCACCAGTTGGCGGAAGTGGTTGTAGAAGGCGGTGCCATAAACGTCATGGTCTTCGGCGTGGGGTGGGCCGCCGATGCCGATTTTCAGTAACGCAGCGGCTAGCCGGGGCAGCTTGCGTTCAATAATGCTCGGTTGCTGCGGTGCACGCGGATTAGGCAGCAATTTGTAGCCAAGCCAGGGAATCGCAACAACGGCGGCGAGCCAGGAAATGAGCAAGGCGACGGCGTTGATCTGGAAGAAGGCGAAGGCGTATTCGCCAGTTGATGACTTGGCCAGTGCAATCGGGATGAAGCCGGCGACGGTGACCAAGGTGCCGGAGAGCATTGGTCCGGCCGTGCTGGTATAGGCGAAGGAGGCGGCGCGGGTGCGCTCCCAACCCTGCTCCATCTTCACCCACATCATTTCGACGGCGATAATAGCGTCGTCGACGAGTAGGCCGAGCGCCAGTACCAGGGCGCCGAGCGACACTTTGTGCAAGCCGACGTTGAACAGATTCATCGCCAGAAAAGTGGCGGCGAGGACGAGCGGGATCGAGATGGCAACGACCAGGCCAACGCGCAGGCCGAGGCTGATGAACGTGACGAGCAGGACGATGATGACGGCCTCGGCCAGCGAGTTCACGAAGGCATCGACCGAGCGTTTGACCGCTTCCGGCTGGCTTGCCGCTTCGCCGATTTCGACGCCAACCGGCAACTTTGCTTGCAGTTGGGCAATGCGGGTGCGCAAGGCTTTGCCGAGATCAATGACGTCGCCGCCCTTGGTGATTGAGACGCCAATCGCCATGGCTCGCTGGCCACCAAAACGCACTTGAGTATTTGGCGGGTCGACGAGGCCGCGTTGGACGGTGGCGATATCGCCGAGTCGGAAACTACGGTTGCCGGCGCGGATCAGCGTGTCGGCAACCGCTTGTACGGTATCGAAAGCGCCGCTTGGGCGAATCCGGATACGCTCGTTCTGCATCTCGAAAAAGCCGGTGCCGGCGACGGCATTCTGTTGGTTAAGTGCCTGGACGATAATCGCCTGATCGAGGCCGAGCGTGGCCAGCTTGGCATTCGACAGCTCGACATAAATCTTCTCATCCTGAATGCCGAAGATTTCCACCTTGCCAACATGCGGCACGCGCAGCAGTTCGTCGCGAATCCGCTCGGCGATGTCTTTTAGTTGCGGATAATCGAGGCCGGCTGCGGTCAACGCGTAAATATTGCCAAAAACGTCGCCGTACTCATCATTGAAATACGGACCTTGAATACCGGCCGGCAATGTCTGGCGAATGTCGCCAATTTTCTTGCGCACTTGGTAGTAAACATCCGGGACTTGCGCTGGCGGCGTGCTGTCCTTGGCAAAAAACATCACGGTCGATTCGCCGGGCCGGGAATAGCTGGCCACACGGTCGACATTGGGCGTTTCCTGCAGCTTCTTTTCAATCTTGTCGGTCAGTTGCTGTTCAACTTGGAGTGCCGTTGCGCCCGGCCATTGGGTGCGGATCACCATCAGCTTAAAGGTGAACGGCGGGTCTTCTGCCTGGCTGAGCTTGCCGTAGGCGAAAATCCCCATGATGGCGATGGCGAGCAGGAAAAAACCGACCAGTGTGCGGTGGTGCAGGGTCCAGTCCGACAGATTGAAGCGCTGGCTCATCACTTAGCGCTGCTGGGCGGGTGCTGGGGCAGTTTTGGCCTCGACCGCTTGCCCGGGTACCAGCTTGCTGGCGCCAGCAATGACCACCAGTTCGCCGGCTTGCAGCCCTTCCGTGATGGTCACGCCGGTCTCGCCGAATTGCGCCACCTTGACCGTGCGTGGATTGGCTTTGCCGGCGCTAACCACCCAGACCAATGGCCCGTTACCCTGGTCGACAACCGCGCCCAGAGGTACGACTAGCCGGCCATCACCGGCGGCATCCAGCACGATGCGCGCAGTCATGCCGAGGCGCACTTCAGGCGGGGGGTTGTGAATGCGAATGCGGGCGGCGTAGGTGCGTGTCGCCGGGTCGGCCGCTGGAGATAGTTCGCGCAGTTCACCGGCCATGCTGATTTTCGGGTCGGCCCAAAGGTTGACCGCAATCATTTTGGCGGCTTTAAATTCGGCCACCCGGCTTTCGGGAACGGCGATCAGCACTTCCTTTTCCTCTGGCCGAGCCAATCGAAACACCGCTTGGCCAGCACTCAGTACTTGGCCCGCGTCGGCCAGAACGGCGATGACCACGGCGGGGAATTCGCTACTCAGCGTGCCGTAACTGGCCTGATTGCCGCTGATTTGACTTTGTGAGCGGGCTTGTTCGAGCCGCCCTTGGGCGCTCTTGAAAGCGTTATCCTTGGCTTCAAAGGCGGCCTGGCTGACGAATTTTTTGTCAAGCAGTCCACTGTAGCGCTCGCGCTCGGCGCGCGCCGTGGCGAAATCGCTTTCGGCAGCGCTCAATTGCGCCCGGGCAGCGTTTGCGGCGAGTTGGAGGTCGGTTGGGTCAAGTTTGGCCAATGCCTGGCCAGCCTTGATCTCCGCCCCGGCATCGACTAGGCGCGCGGCGAGTTTTCCGGCGACGCGAAAAGCCAAGTCAAACTCGTAACGGGCGCGAATTTCGCCCGTATAGATGCCGACATTTGCAGCGCCGCCAGTCACCGCCTGGACCAGCACTGAACGCTGCGCCGGTGCCGGTGGCTCGTCTGCCTTGCAGCCAGCCAGCAGCAGGATGGCGCCAAAGACAATTGAAGCGGGAAGGGGATTGATATTCAACATGATCCTGTATCGGTGACGAATCTCCGAATGATAATGAACGAAGGGTCAGTAACGCAAGTTGTGCTGATGCGAGCCAACCAAATCGCTACAATAATGCCTATGAATGTAACCCATGCTTCCTTTGCTGGCCTCGATCTTCTTGCTTCCGCCGTGCTGCTGATTGATGAAGGTCTGCTTATCCGTTATATCAATGCCGCCGGTGAGAACCTGCTTGGCGTGAGCGGTCGCACGGTCGTCGGCAAGACACTGTCAACGGTTTGCACCTGTTCGGTCACCCTGCAAGCGGCGCTCGATAATGGCTTGAATAATAGCTGGGGTTATACCGGGCAGAATATTCAATTGAAGCGGAGTGATGGCGAAATGCTCCACATCAATTGCACCGTCACTCCCTTGCGTCCGGAGATTGCCGCTGGCGTGCGGCTGCTGCTTGAGCTGCAGCCGATCGAACATCATCTGGCGGCAACGCGCGAAGAGCATTTGATTGAGCAGCAACAGGCCAATCGGGAATTGATCCGCAATCTCGCCCACGAAATCAAGAACCCACTGGGTGGTATTCGGGGCGCGGCGCAGTTGCTGGAATATGAGCTCGATAACCCGTCACTGAAGGAATACACCCAGGTCATCATCAAGGAAACAGATCGCCTGCAGGATTTGATGCAGCGTTTGCTCCAGCCACATCGCCCGATGTTGCCGACGACGGTCAACATCCATGAAATTCTCGAGCGGGTCCGCAGCCTTCTCACCGCAGAGTTCCCCGATTCGCTACAAATTGTGCGGGATTACGACACCAGCCTGCCGGAACTGGTGGGCGATCGCGAGCAACTAATTCAGGCGGTGCTCAACATCGCGCGCAATGCCGTGCAGGCGATGGAAGGTGAAGGCGAAATCATTCTCCGGACACGGGTGCTGCGGCAAGTGACGCTGGCCAAGAAACGCTATCGCATGGCCTTGGAGCTGAAGGTGATCGATAACGGGCCGGGTATTCCTGACGATATTCGTGAGCGCATGTTCTACCCGCTGGTTTCCGGGCGCGATGGCGGCAGCGGGCTGGGGCTGACGATTGCGCAGAATTTTGTCCAGCATCACCACGGCACGATTGATTGTGTTAGCCGGCCGGGCAATACCGTGTTTACGCTGCGTCTTCCGGTTGAGCGGATCTGAGTTCGGCTATCGGGCCTGGCTTTTGCTTTTGTATTGGCCATACTAACGATTAGATGAGCCAATAAATTATGAAACCAGTCTGGATCGTAGACGACGACCGCTCAATACGCTGGGTCTTGGAAAAGGCCCTGTCGCGCGAGAACATCCCCTACAAGAGTTTTGCCTCGGCTACGGAGGCCATTTCCCAGCTCGAGTTGGGGGCCGAGCCACCGCAGGTGTTGATGTCGGACATCCGCATGCCCGGCCAGTCTGGCCTTGATCTGCTGCAGGAATTCAAGACGCGCTTCCCGGCGGTGCCGGTCATCATCATCACAGCTTATTCCGATCTCGAAAGTGCCGTCGCGGCTTTCCAGGGTGGTGCCTTTGAATACCTGCCGAAGCCTTTTGATGTCGATCAGGCGATCGAACTGATTCGGCGCGCTATCGACGAATCAATGCACCAAAGCGGTGCGCCTGAGGAAATGGGACTGGTGCCGGAGATTCTCGGTCAGGCACCGGCCATGCAAGAGGTCTTCCGAGCCATCGGTCGCCTGGCCCTGTCGCATGCGACAGTGCTAATCACCGGCGAATCCGGTTCCGGTAAAGAACTGGTTGCGCAGGCACTGCATCGGCATAGCCCACGGGCAGAAAGACCTTTCATTGCGATTAATACGGCGGCAATCCCGAAAGATTTGCTTGAGTCCGAACTCTTCGGTCACGAGCGGGGTTCCTTCACCGGGGCGCAAGCGCAGCGTCGGGGGCGTTTTGAACAGGCCGAAGGCGGCACACTTTTTCTCGACGAAATTGGCGATATGCCTTCTGAACTGCAGACGCGCTTGTTGCGTGTGCTGTCGGATGGTCATTTCTACCGGGTCGGTGGACATTCGCCGATCAAGGCCAATGTCCGGGTGATCGCGGCGACGCACCAGCATCTCGAAGCGCGGGTTAAAGAGGGTTTGTTCCGCGAAGACTTGTTCCATCGCTTGAACGTCATCCGCATTCGCCTGCCGTCACTGCGCGAACGGCGGGAGGATATTCCGCTACTGACCCGCCATTTCCTCCAGAAGAGTGCGCGTGAGTTAAGTGTTGAAACGAAACGCTTGTCCGATGCCGCGCTGAAGTATCTCAGTGGTCTGGAATTTCAGGGCAACGTGCGTCAATTGGAAAACCTTTGTCACTGGCTGACTGTGATGGCGCCGGGTCAACTGGTTGAAATTGGCGATCTGCCGGGCGAATTGCGCGACTCTAGTCAGGTGGCTATGGCCTCCGACTGGGAAGGCGCGCTGGAAGGGGAAGTGGATCGTTTGCTGGCGCGTGGCGTGCCGGATGTGCATGGGTTGCTGTCGCAAGTTTTCGAGCGGATTCTGATCTCGCGCGCCTTGGCGCATACCGGTGGTCGCCGGATCGAAGCGGCGCTGGCTCTCGGTATCGGCCGGAATACGATTACCCGGAAGATTGCCGATCTTGGTATCGACGGCGGCAAGGAAGCGGCGGCGGAGTAAAATCAGCCGCATGGCGCTGCTTGATCCTGTTCTCCTCAAAGCCCGGCTTGGTGATCTGGCCGGGCGTTTTGACGTCGATGCGCTAGAAGAGTGCGACTCGACCAATAGCGAATTAATGCGCCGGGCCGAAGCGGGTGCGCCGGCCGGCACGGTGCTTGTGGCTGATCGGCAAAGTGCCGGGCGCGGCCGCCGGGGGCGAAGCTGGCTTTCAGCAGCCGAGGCCAGCCTGACATTTTCCCTGCTTTGGCGTTTTCCCGGCCCCTTGGCGCGGCTGAGTGGCTTGTCGCTGGTGGTCGGTGCCGGTTTGGCCGGTGCGCTGGAAAACATTGGGGCGCAAGGTATTTGCCTGAAGTGGCCGAACGATGTGCTGCTGCGTGATGGCGTCGGTGATGACAAACACTACGCCAAAATGGCCGGTATTCTCGTTGAGCTCTCAACTGACCGGCGTGGCACGCAGGCGATTATCGGTATTGGTTTGAACCTGTTGCCACCAACTGGAGAACTGCCGCAACCGGTGGCGGGCTTGAGTCAGGCGATGAACACTGTGCCGGACCGCCATGTCGTGCTGGCGGCTATTTTGCGCGAGCTGCATCGGGTGTTGGAGATTGCTGCGGTCGACGGCTTTTTGGGGCTAAAACCAGAATGGCAGCAACGCCATGCCTGGCAAGGCGATCCGGTCGATATTCTTGGCGAGGCTGGCTTGCCACTGACTGGCCGTTGCCTCGGCGCCGACGACGATGGTGCCTTGTTGCTGGAAACAGCAACGGGCATCGAGCGCATATTTTCAGGCGACGTCAGCGTGCGCCCCGCAGGAAGTACCCTGGGGGTGGGCGGTAAATGATTGTTTGTCTGGACAGCGGCAATAGCCGGATCAAATGGGGCGTTCATGATGGCCAGGCCTGGCTGGCGCAAGGTGCCGTCGCCCATGCTGATCTGGCCCAGTTGGCGGCGTTGCTTGACCAGTGGCCAAGTCCTGACAAAGTGCTGCTGGCCAATGTCGCCGGTGCTGAGGCAGCGGGAAAAATTCGCGCTGCTTTGGCCGCATGGTTGCCGGTTTGGCACGAGGTGAAAGCCGAGGCGAAGAGCTGTGGTGTCACCAACCACTATAAAAATCCCCAACAATTGGGTGTTGACCGCTGGTGTGCCTTGCTTGGCGCCCGGGCGCAGTGTGCAACGGCCTGTGTTGTGGTGATGGCCGGGACGGCGACCACCATTGATACGCTGGATCAACAGGGAAATTTTCTCGGCGGCCTGATCCTGCCCGGGCTGGAACTGATGCACCGCGCCCTGGCGCGCGATACCGCCGGTTTGCCTTTTGCCAACGGGCGGCATGCCGGGCAACCGCGCTGTACCGACGATGCCATTGTCAGTGGCGCGATTGAAGCGCAGGCCGGCGCGATCGAACGCGCTTTTTCCCGCCTTGCTGCGCCCGACGCAACTTGTTTGCTCTCCGGCGGCAACGCAGCTCTGTTGGCCAAACACCTGAACATTCCCTGCCAAGTGCGAGAAAATTTGCCGCTAGAAGGTTTGTGCCTCCTCGCCACGGCGCGCTGAACAACCCAACGTGTTGCCGGGCTTGAATAAACCTGGCCAAGCGGTGACAATCTTTCGCTATTGCCCTATGCCCGGGAGATCCCATGTTCGATCCGGTAATCAACGCTCTGCCAGCCTTCGCCAGTTTTTTTGCCACAGCCATTATTTTGCTTGGTGGCTTTTTGCTGCTTTACGTTTTCGTCACGCCGTATAACGAACTGGCTTTGATTCGCAGTGGTAACAATGCCGCTGCGGTCAGCCTTGGTGGTGCGGTGATCGGCTTTGCCATTCCCATTGCCGTTTCGGTGGCGGTCAGCCACAACCTTTACGCCATGATCGGTTGGGGCGTGGTGGCCGGCGTTGTGCAGTTGCTGACCTATGTCGCTGCTCGACTGGCGCTACCGCAAATCAATCAAAATATTCCCCAAGGCAAATTGGCCTCCGGGCTTTTCCTTGCTTCACTTTCCCTCGCCACCGGCATTTTGAACGCCGGCTGCATCGTCTAATTTTTTAAGGAGTTCGTTATGGCCTTGATGGATTTCATCAAAAAACAATTTATCGACATCCTGCAATGGACTGAAGATGGCGACGGCACGCTGGCTTGGCGTTTCCCGATGCAGGAAATGGAAATTCAGAATGGCGCCAGCCTGACGGTGCGCGATTCGCAGATGGCGCTGTTCGTTAATGAAGGCACTGTGGCCGACGTGTTCAGCCCCGGCATGTACAAGCTGACGACGCAGACGCTGCCGGTGCTGACCTACCTGAAAAACTGGGACAAACTCTTCGAGTCGCCGTTTAAGTCGGATGTTTATTTCTTCTCGACGCGCACCCAGCTTGACCAGAAATGGGGCACGCCGAACCCGATCACGATTCGTGACAAGGATTTCGGTATCGTCCGCATGCGCGCTTTCGGTATTTACTCCTACCATCTGAGCGATCCGAAAGTTTTCTACCAAAAGATTTCTGGTACGCGTGGCGCTTACACGCGCGGGGAACTGGAAGGGCAGTTGCGCAATACCATGGTTGCCGGGTTGACTGACCTGTTCGGCGAATCCGGCGTGGCTTTCATCGACATGGCGGGCAATCAGGACGAGTTCGGCAAGGCCATGCATTTCAAGATGGTGCCGATCTTTGCCGAATACGGTCTGACGCTCGATTCACTGGTTGTCCAGAACGTCTCTTTGCCGGAAGAGTTGCAGAAGATTCTTGACCAGAAAATCGGCATGAACATGATTGGCGACATGCAGCGCTTCACGCAGTATCAGGTCGCCAACGCCATTCCCGAAGCGGCGAAGAACGAAGGTGGCATGGCCGGCATTGGCGTTGGCCTGGGTGCCGGCGTGGGTTTTGGCCAGGTAATGGGGCAGGCGATGGCCGCTGCCGCGCAACCGGCGGGTGCGGCGCCGATTGTTGCGCCGCTTGTTGCGCCAATTTCGGCCGACGAGGTTGTCGCGACGCTGGAAAAACTGCATGGTCTGGTCGGAAAAGGCATTCTGTCGCAAGCCGAATTTGAGACCAAAAAAGTCGAGTTACTTAAAAAACTGACCTGAGCTTTCACCGTTCGTGGCCCATTCTGCTGCCTGCCCTTCCTGCGGCGCGCCGGTTGTTTTCAAATCGGCCGCGTCGATTTTCGCCGTCTGTGAATACTGCCAGAGCACACTGGTCCGCCACGATCAGGCGCTGGAAGATATTGGCAAGATGGCGGCGCTGGTCGAAGATCGCTCGCCGCTGCAACTGGGGGCGGAAGGTAGCTATAAGGGCGTGCATTTTGCCCTGATCGGCCGCATCCAGCTCAAGTACAGCCAGGGCATCTGGAACGAATGGCATTTGATGTTTGACGACATGCGAACCGGCTGGTTGTCTGAAGCCGGCGGCGAGTATGTGCTTACTTTTGCCCAATACATCGAGGATGTGCTGCCGAAGTTTTCGGATCTGAAGATCGCGCAGAGGCTGGTTCTGGCCAGCCAGGCGTGGACCGTCAGCAATATTGAAGAAGCAAGCTGCGTTGCCGGCCAGGGTGAGTTGCCGTTCAAGGTGGGCGCCGGTTATCCGGTTGCTACGGTCGACCTGCGAAACAAGGCAAATTTCGCCACGCTCGATTATTCCGAAACACCGCCACTACTCTTTGTCGGCGAAGCGGTTGCTTTTGCCTCGTTGCAGTTGAGTAATCTGCGGGTCGGGATGCCGATTCCGAGCCATACGGTTGCGGCGAAAGTTTTCCGATGTCCAGACTGCGGTGCGCCGATGCAGGCGCGCTCAAAAGAGATTCTCGCTGTCGGGTGCGCCAGTTGTGGTGCGGTGGTCGATACGGCTGATCTGAATTACAAGTTGCTTTCCAAGGCGCTCGGCAATCGCGACGAGAAATATAGCCCGCGCCTGCCGATCGGCAGCAAGGGGTTACTGGAAGGCAAGCCGGTCGAAGTAATTGGTTTTCTGGTTAAACAAAGCAAAGTCGAGGGTATTGCCTACAACTGGCGGGAATATCTGCTGGCGGCAGAAAATGGCAGCTACCGTTGGCTGACCGAATACAACGGCCACTGGAATATTGCCGACGTGCTGTCGAATCCACCGGCCGGCAGTGGCGCACAGGAGCTCGCCGACGTGCGCTGGAGTGGCCACAGCTTCAAACATTACGCTTCGACCGCCTCGGCCGAAGTTATTCAGGTAGCCGGCGAATTCACTTGGCGCGTCAAGCGGGGCGAAACCAGCCGGGTAGTCGATTACGTCGCACCGCCTTTGATGCTGTCGCGTGAATCGACGGCCAATGAGCTTTCCTGGTCGCAAGGCGTTTATGTCGCCCCGGCGGCAATTGCCCAGGCTTTCAATCTGCCGGGCCAGCTGCCAGCGCCCATCGGTATTTTTGCCAACCAGCCAAATCCCTGGGAAGAAAGCCATCGGCGGGTGTGCAAACTGTTCTGGAAGCTGGCGCTGTTTGCCATGCTCGCCCAGGCATTTTTCTTCTTTATTTCAAGTGGACATTCGCTGCTTCGGCAGGAACTTTTGTTTTCACCACAGATGACTGAGGATACGCTGCAGACACGTGATTTCGAGATTCGTGACCAGTCGCGCAAGATCACGGTACGCAACAAGACCACGCTCGACAATAACTGGATCGGCCTGGAAATGCTGCTGGTTAACAAGGTGACTGGTGCAGCCTGGCCAGCGGCGCGCGAGTTGTCTTTTTACCAAGGCTATGACGATGGCCATTGGACCGAGGGCAGCAACCAAGACGAGATCGTTTTCCTCGATATTCCGCCCGGCACCTACTACGTTGCGGTCGACCCGGATATGTCGGCAGAAAAGCCGGTGCCGGTGGGCGATACGATTGAGGTCTTAAGTGGTGGTACTGGCTGGTCGAACTTTGTGCTGGTGATGCTTTTTTTGGTCATCTTCCCGGTCATTACCCGTTTGCGCCATGCCGCTTTTGAAGCCAGGCGATGGGCCGAAAGTGACCATGCGCCAGCGAGCAGTGGCGATGCGGATGCGGACGACTGATGTTCAAGAACTTTAACCTGATCACCGGTATCCTCGCCCTTCTTCTGTTCAGCTACGCGCAGCATCAGGGCTGGAATATGTTCGACAATGTGGCCAATCCGCGATCGAGTGGATCGGGCGGCAGTGGCCGCATATATCATAAATAATTCAAACTGTGTCTAAGTAGTGTTGCCATAATCCCAATATGCGCCTTTTTGCTACCCTCTGTCTGTTACTGACTCTTTCCCCAGCATTCGCGCTGGAGAAGGTTTCTGTGCAACTGAACTGGAAGCATCAGTTCCAATTTGCCGGCTATTACGCGGCGATTGAACAGGGTTTCTTCCGCGAGGCCGGGTTCGAGGTTAGCCTGCGCGAGTTGGCGGCCGGACAAGACCCGATTGCTTCTGTACTCAACGGCGAGGCAGACTATGGTGTTGCGGCTTCGGAACTGGCGTTGCTGCGGGCGCAAGGCAAACCAGTCGTGGCATTGGCGGTCATCGTGCAGAACTCGCCCCTGATCTTGCTGGCCAATCGGCGAAAATTTCCCAGCATTGAGGCGCTAAGTGATGCCCGTATCATGCTGTTGCCACATGAAGCAGAGTTGATGGCCTACCTGAAGCGTGAGGGCGTTGAGCGCTTCACCACGGTGCAACACAATTTCAACCCGGCCGATTTGCTTAGCGGTCAGGTCGATGCGATTTCCGGTTATTCGACCGACGAACCTTTCTTGCTGCGTCAGGCCGGTTTTCCCTACATCGCCTACACACCGAAGGCGGCCAGCATTAATTTTTACGGCGATACGCTGTTCACCGCAGAAAGCCTTGTACTTGCGGCGCCGGAGGAAGTGGATCGATTCCGGGCTGCTGTCCTGCGCGGCTGGACCTATGCGCTGGAACACCCGGACGAAGTTTCAGATCTGATTCTCAAACAATATTCGACTCGTCACAGCAAGGCGCATCTGCTGTTTGAGGCGATGGAAATAAAGCGCCTGATGCAGCCGGAGTTGGTCGAGATTGGCCAGATGTCAGCGACGCGCTGGCAGCATATCGGCCAGACCTATGCCGAGCTTGGCATGTTGCCCGCCAGTTTTTCCCTGAACGGTCTGATCTACGAAACTGCGCCACGCTACAACTTGCCAGTTTGGTTCTGGTCATTGCTGGTGGCCGGCGCGACGGTCTTTTTATTGCTGATGATTAGTTCTGCCTATTTTGCTCGCCTCAATCTGCGCCTGAATAAAGAAATTGAATCGCGGCAGGCCATTGAACGAGCGCTCCGCGACAGTGAGGAGCGCTATCGTCGCCTTGCCGAGCAAAGCAAGGATGTGATCTGGACGCTTGATCTGGCCAGCATGCGCTTTACCTACGTCAGCCCGTCGATTGAACGGGTGCGCGGCTTTACGCCGGCCGAGGTGATGCAGCAAGGTTTGGCCGAAACGCTGACGCCTGAATCACATCAGAAAATGCTGGCGATGTTGCAGACGCATTTGCAGCGAATCAGTCAGGGCGATACGACAGCGCTGTCCTCAATGGCCGAGATCGATCAGCCGCACAAAAATGGCACGATTGTTTCTTCGGAAGTGGTGGCCAGCTTTCTGCTTGATGATCAGGGAGTGCCTTCCGCCATTCTTGGCGTCTCGCGCGACATTTCCGAGCGGCGCGCTGCAGAAGTCCAGTTACGGTTGGCTAACGAAAGTTTGCGCAATCAACTGGAGAAAATTGAACACCTGCAAGTGGCGCTAAAGGAACAGGCGATTCGCGATAGCTTGACCGGCTGTTTCAATCGCCGTTATCTCGATGAAGTGCTCGAGCGCGAGTTGTCGCGATCACGCCGCGAGGGCTATCCGCTGGCCTTGGTGCTCCTTGATCTCGACTATTTCAAGCAGATCAACGACACCTATGGCCATCTGGCGGGTGACGAAGTGCTGCGCATGTTGTCAGCAACCCTGCAGGCGGATATCCGCCACGAAGATATTCTCTGCCGTTACGGTGGCGAAGAGTTTGTTGTCCTGATGCCGCGCATGCCATTGAGTGTGGCGGCCGACCGGGCTGAGCGCTGGCGGCTCAAAATTGCCGATATTACTGTCCATTTCGGGAATTCCGACTTGAAGGTGACCACGTCGCTCGGTGTTTCAGGCTACCCGGATCACGGCCGAACGCCGGATGAGCTGACCCAGTTCGCTGATATAGCGCTTTACATGGCCAAAAACGAAGGCCGAAATCGCGTCATGGTTTATACCCCACCGCTGCCTTAGCCCTTTAGTCACCGCCGCAACCACCGCCATCGCCGTCTGAGCTGCCTGAATCGCCGGAACAGCCGCCACCACAGCCAATATGGCTGGCGCAGTAGCCGCTTCCCACGGCACCTTGGCTGGCGGCCAGGCAATCCAGTTGATAGATGAGGCCGCCGGCAATCGCCAGCGTTGCATCCAGGGCAAATAGTCGGGGCAGGCGCTCGGGCTTTTTCGGGTCGATCTTTTCGATGGCGCAGGCCAGGCGCCAGGCGCGGCAAATGCCAGCGCTCGCCTGCGTGGGCGAACTCATTGCCTCGGCTGGGGTGTGGTGCAAGAAGCGACCGAAGCCGTGACGGCAAAATTTGTTGTACTGGCGGGTGAACAGAATGAACTCATGCCAGGCATCATCAACCGCCTGCGAGGGCATGGCGACCATGCGTCGGCGGGCAATGCGGCAAAGCTGGAAGTAATCGCGCAGGCCAACGAAGACCTCGCTGCGCTGCTCGGCAGTCAGTTCCGGCCGGCGCTCGGCCAAGCGTTTGTCGAGGCAGCGCTGGTAGGGAAAGTTGTCGATAAATGCCCCCCGCCGGTGTTGGCTCCAGTTGCGCCAGAGCAGGATGGCAATGCCCGCCAGGGCAGCGATGATGATGAGTTTGGGCATGGGCTAGCCGTTGATGTCGAAGCAGAGATATTTCACTTCGAGATAATCCTCGATGCCGTATTTCGAGCCTTCGCGGCCGATGCCGGATTGCTTGATACCGCCAAAGGGGGCTACTTCGTTGGAAATCAACCCAGTATTGATGCCGACCATGCCGTATTCCAGCGCCTCGCCGACTCGCCAGCAGCGGCCGATGTCGCGCGTGAAGAAATAGGCGGCGAGGCCGAATTCAGTATCGTTGGCCAGCGCAATCGCTTCGGCTTCGGTATCAAAGCGGAAAATTGGCGCCACTGGGCCGAAAGTTTCTTCGCGTGCCACTTTCATTGCGGTCGTTACATCAGCCAATACGGTGGGCTGATAGAAATTACCGCCGAGTTCATGGCGATCTCCACCGCACAGCACGCGAGCCCCCTTGCTGACGGCATCAGCGACGTGTGATTCCACTTTGGCTAGCCCCGCCGCGTTGATTAGTGGTCCCAGTGCAACGCCCACCTCGGTGCCGGCACCGACTTTCATGGCACCGGCGCGCTCGGCAAAGCGGCTGGCGAACGCTTCGTATATTTCCGACTGCACCAGAAAGCGATTGGCGCAAACGCAGGTCTGGCCGGCATTTCGGTATTTTGCGATTAAAGCACCGTCGACCGCGGCATTGACGTCGGCATCGTTGAAAACGATAAACGGCGCGTTGCCGCCGAGTTCCAGCGACACTTTCTTCACCGTCGGCGCGCATTGCGCCATCAGCTGGCGGCCAACGGCAGTCGAGCCGGTGAAGGAAAGCTTGCGGACGATCGGGTTGGCGGTCAGTTCGCCACCAATTTCAACCGGGTTGCCGGTGATGACATTGAATACGCCGGGCGGAAAGCCTGCCTGCTCGGCCAGCACCGCCAAGGCGAAAGCGGTGAGCGGTGTTTGCTCGGCCGGTTTGACTACCACCGGGCAACCGGCGGCCAGCGCTGGCGCGACCTTGCGGGTGATCATGGCGAGCGGGAAATTCCACGGTGTGATCGCAGCGCAGACGCCAATCGGTTGTTTGATGACAAGCAGGCGCTTGTCAGCGACCGGGCTGGGAATGCTCTCACCGTAGGCGCGCTTGCCTTCCTCAGCAAACCACTCGATGAAGGAAGCGCCATAGATCACTTCGCCCTTGGCTTCGGCCAGCGGCTTGCCCCCTTCGGCGGTAATCAGTTGGGCCAGATCGTCGGTATTGTCGATGATCAGCTTGAACCAGGCTTGCAGCAGTTGTGCCCGGCGCTTGGCGGTCAAGGCACGCCAGGCCGGCCAGGCCGCGTTTGCTGCCTCGATGGCGCGGCGGGTTTCGCTGCTCCCACAGCGCGGCACTTCGGCCAGCGGGACGCCGGTGGCCGGGTTGAGAACGGTTAGCGTCGCTTGGTTGTCGGCGTTAACCCAATTTCCGTCAATAAAGTTGGTTGACCGTAGCAATTGCGAATTTTGTAAGTTCATGGCCTTGAAAATTCCTGTAAAAACGGTAACTTGTAATATGTTCTGAAGAAAGTGCGTTAACTCAATGCGTATTCCTGCACTACTCCCTGTTGGGCTGGTGGTGATTCTACTCGCGGCTTGTAGCGGCCCGGCACCTCGCCCGGTGACGTCGGGTGAAACTATAGCGCAAGCGCCCTTGGCGATCAGCGAGCGTGGCAACGAAGTCGCGCTTTACGCCCTCGGCTTGATTGATACAGGTTATCGGTTTGGCGGCAAGAATCCTGAAGCCGGGCTGGATTGCAGTGGCATGGTCAGCTACATCTATGGCCGCGCTGCAGGTCTGAAAGTGCAGGGCAGCGCCGCCGACATTGCGCGTAATGGCCGGGCCATCGAGCGGCGATTATTACGGCCGGGTGATCTGGTCTTTTTCAACACCCTCAACCGATCGTTTTCCCACGTCGGCATCTATCTCGGTGACGAACGCTTCATCCATTCGCCCTCGACCAATGGTCGAGTACGAATCGACCGTCTGAATGATCGCTACTACGCCCAGCGCTTCGAAGCAGCACGTACCTTTTTTGACTGAACGCTTTTAAGCGGATTCGCCTTCAATGGCGGCGCTCACCCGTTGCCGCAAATCATCAAGATCCGTTTCTGAAATCCCGAGAAAGTCGATAGCTTTCTCGAACAGTTGCTCACCGACTTCGAGGTCTTGATCATTTAGAACCTCTGCCATCAAGTGTTCGGTAACCTGCGTGACGGCAATAAATGCCAACGCACCGCCGGGTAGCGTGCGGTCGGGGAGGTCGTAGGCATCCGCTTCGTGATGAAAGCGAATGGCCTGCCCCAAAATAGACGGTAATCCCCAGTTGCGCACCAGCAGCGATCCGACGATTGGGTGAGAGCAGGGGAAATATTCTTCCTCCGCCGTCGTCAGCATTTTTCCCTCACGACGAGCCGCCTCAACGACCTCGGCATAATTCGGGAAACGACGCATCATCATCGGGATCGCCGCGTCGTGGAACAAGGCGTAGGTGTAAGCCGCATCCGGTGAAATGCCAAACTGACGCCGGGCGATCACGCTGGTCGCAATCGCCAGCAAGGTCGTCCGCTTCCAGAACGCCTCAAGCCAAGCGGCCGGCACCCCGCTCATACTGGCCCGAAGCGCCACTGAAACGACAACGCAGACAATATTTTTCGTTCCCAGGCGGTCGACGGCCTTGCGAACGCTGGATATTTTCGTCCCCGCGCCGTAAATCGCCGAATTCGCCAGTTTCAGCGCGGCAGCAGACATTCCAGCATCGTTGCTAATCAGATCAGCCAGGCGGCGAATATCTGGTTCATCCTTTTGGGCTTCCCGCATCGCATCTGCGACAATGCTCGGGCAGGCAGGGATGTCAATGCTCGACATCACTTTCTGTAAGTCATCATGAGAAAGCTCGTGATCGATAAGTGCGGTCATCAGTGTTTTTTCGGCAAAATAATGGATGGTGAAAAAGTGCAAGTCCTATCAACATGGACGCGACAGTCTGCTAAAGGTAGAATTCTGCCTCCCCAAGGTTTTTCATCGGGATTTCCCGATGAAAATTACTTGTTGCAGTGAATTGAATGTTGCCTCAAGTCACGATGAGTGACAATTGCATTCGCTGTAATGTTTGACCCAAGCGCCCGTAGCTCAGCTGGATAGAGTGCTACCCTCCGAAGGTAGAAGTCGCACGTTCGAATCGTGTCGGGCGCACCAA
>Ga0136636_10000524_pt1 | contig 19803 bp, 15 predicted proteins | sample AntDrymUQ8522106_2_FD_104653 | JGI IMG/M metagenome (GOLD analysis project Ga0136636, IMG submission 104653) | Polar desert sand microbial communities from Dry Valleys, Antarctica - metaG UQ852 (21.06) | ecosystem: Environmental > Terrestrial > Soil > Desert | place: Antarctica: Dry Valley... | reverse complement strand
GACTCTTTTTGATTATGAAACAGCAGCACGCAACACTGCCGGCAGTATAATTTCATCACAACTGAACTCACTGATTGCTTCAAAAATTAAAAGTGTAAATCTAGACTTCGTTGTTGATTCGAAAGCGGATTATACCACAGGCGAAAAAACCAACACAACCGACCTTACAGTAAACATGAGCAAATCACTGTTTAACGACCGTACAACGGTTTCGGTTGGCAGCACGTTTGCTTTGGAAGGATCTGACCAGCATAAGCAAAGCACTTCGGGACTGGCAGGTAATTTTATCGTAGAATATAAACTTACTGCCGACGGGCGTTACCGGGCCAAAGTTTACAGGAGAGATCAGTATGAAACTGATAATTCGGGGCAGGTTGTGCAGACAGGTGTTAGTTTTGTTGTGTTTTTCGATTTCAACAAATACCGCGATATTTTTAAAAAGACTAAAGAACCGGGCTTAAAATGATAAAAACCAGGCAAAAAGATTCAGGCTTTCTAAAACTGTTGGCTGCATCCACACTTCTGATGCTGGTTTCATCGTGCAATATTTACAGGTATGTTCCCCCGGATGATCATCTTTTTGCCGGCTCCAAAATCACTTTCGATACCCGACAAAAAAAAGAAAAGGATATAAAAGCTGCGCTTTTGGCCAAAGCATGGCCCGTTCCAAACAAACGAATACTCGGAATTCCCTTTTCATTGATTAGTTACAGCATCAGCAAACCACCTACTGGAAAAGGAATAAACTACTGGCTGCACGAAAAAATCGGCTCTCCCCCCGTGCTTTTAAGTCAGGCTAACCCTGCCGGTATGAGACGCCGAATGGTATCGCAGATGAAGGATCTGGGATATCTGAATGCAGAAGTTCGCGACAGCGTGATGCTTCACAAAAGAAAAGGATATATCAATTTCAGGATTCATCCTGGTACAAGGTACACCATAGATACTTTGATTTACCTTGCCGACAGCAGCGAATTATCAAAAGCGATTGCAATTGCTTCGGTGCGGACGTTCCTGAAAAGAGGAGAGCCGTTTACGCTCGATCTTGTAACAGCCGAACGCGAAAGGATTGACCTTGAACTTCGCAACGAAGGATATTTTTATTTTACCCCTGATTTCCTGATACTTGCAGCCGACACCAACCATATAAATCGCGTATATGCCAGCATAATTGTTAAGCCCGGCATTCCGGATGCGGCCAGGCATATATATTCGATCAACAACTTTACCATTTATTCAGATTACAGTTCCGACAGGGATTCCATACTTCATACTTTGCCTGCCAGGCAGGACGAAGGATTTAAACATGTGGATCCTTTAATCCGGTTTAAACCGGTACTTTTCAGGGAAAATATAGTAATGAAGGAAGGTGATTTATACAAATACAAAGATTACAGAACTACAATTCAGCGGATGGTGAACCTGAATAATTTCAAGTTTATAAATACAACTTTCACGCCTGCAGATTCCACCGGCAAACGGTCGCTTGATGCGTCGTTATTCTTAACCCCGTATGCCAGGCGGTCGCTTCAGTCCGAAATAGGCGCATATACAAAATCGAATAATTATGCCGGTACCGAAATAAAGTTAAAAATTACCAACCGCAACTTACTTCATACAGCCGATCATATTGAAGTGAACGTATCAGCCGGTTTTGAATTCCTGATCCGCAACAAGGGTAATAAATACTATTCGAATCAAAATTTAGCCGGTTCGCTTAATTTCTATACACCACATTTCTACCTGCCTTTCCGAACACGGAGAAGTGAATCGGAATTTATTCCGATAAACAAAATTTCTGCCTCTGCCGAATACCTGCGTAAGCCAACGCTTTACACTATGAGGTCGCTACGACTTTCGTACGGCTACATCTGGAAAAGCGGCAGGCATTGGGATCATTCCTTCGACCCACTGGTGATTAATTTAGTGAATCCCACCAATATTACCCCCCAATACGACAGTACACTTGCCGCTGACCCAACCCTGGCAAAATCATTTGAAAAACAGTTTATTGTTGGCGGCGAGTACACACTTGATTATAGTGACCTGAATTCAGGATCATCCTTTATTCACTTTTTTAACAGTTTTACGGTGAATTTGTCCGGAAACCTGCTGAGTCTCTTTTACCGGAATTCAGCAAATACTGAAGTGCAGAATAATTTTTTCGGGATCCCATATGCTCAATATTCGATGGCCAGCAATGATTTCAGGGTTTATATCAAACCAGGGCAACGAAGCACCTGGGTTAACCGCCTGTTTTTCGGTTATGGGTTTGCTTACGGCAACAGTGAAATAATGCCATACATAAAACAGTTTTTCACAGGCGGCAGCAACAGTCTGCGCGCATTCCGCAACGGAACCCTGGGACCCGGAAGCTATACCGATTCATTAATCAAAACTCAGGCTGTGCAGGCAGGCGAAGTGAAATTTGAATACAATTCCGAATTCAGGTACAAACTGATGAAATACCTTAGCCCGGCCGCGTTTATTGATGTAGGCAATATATGGTATCGCAAGGAACAGACTGATATGCCCGGCAGTGGATTTTCGCGCAACTGGATTAAGGAACTGGCTGTTGACGCAGGCCTTGGGCTGAGAATTGATGCCAATATTATGGTAATCCGACTCGATGTTGCAATTCCGCTTCGCATACCATCATTGCCGGCTGATCAGCGTTGGGTAGTAAATGAGGTGAACATGGGCAGCAAACAATGGAGAAAAGAAAATGTGGTACTGAATATAGCTTTCGGATATCCTTTCTGATGTAATTCAGGTTTAAGTAGGAATGATAAAGTTTTGTTGGCTAAAACAAGGTTAAACGTACATATTTCTATTTTTCAACAATTCTATGCAGTTCGGTTGTTATGTTAGTTATCTTTACCAAGGCAAAATAATTGTATGCTCTGGTTTCAGAAAGTAGCTAAATAGTTTTATGTAACTTAATCATAATCAAATGCGGGCAGACAATATCCCCAAAACTTTGTATTGAAACTGATTTCAATATGTGTTTTCGAATTAAGGCAGAAATAATGATAAATTTCGATAAAATTAAGCTCCTTCCTGTTTATACAGTTTCAATACTACCTATGTTTATTCTGTATTTACTGTCCGATTTATTATTTATTGTAGTATTTTATTTAATAAAATACAGAAGAAGAGTGGTTTACAACAACATGAAAAACTCATTTCCAGATAAAAGCGAAAGTGAGATAAGACATATTGAGAAAGACTTCTACCGTCATTTCTGTGATATTTTGTTCGAAATGGTTAAAATTTTAACCATCAGTAAAAAAGAAATACAAACCAGATTCCTGGTTAAGAATCCCGGCTTGATACAAAAGCTGTATAACGAAAAGCGAAGTATTACACTTTACACTGCGCATCAGGGAAACTGGGAATGGCTTGCATTTTTACCTTTATTTATTCCTTATCAGGTAATTGCGTTGTACCATCCACAATCCAGTAAATACTTCGATGAACTGATGAAAACTATCAGGGAGCGATTTGGTGTAATTTGTGTGGAATCCGGTAAAGGGTACAAAACTATCCTTGAATTTAATGCAAGGAATATCCTGACAATGAATTACATAATCGGCGACCAGAGTCCATCGGGCAGCAGCACAAAACATTGGGTCCGTTTTCTGAACCAGGATACAGCTTTTTTAATTGGTGCTGACCGTATAGCCAAAAAGAGTAAACATGCTGTGATATTTCCTTCATTCCGAAAAATAAAAAGAGGATGTTATGAATTAGAATTTAAAGTTATTGAAGAAGAACCATGGCTATTGAACAGTCAGGAAATTATTGACAAATATGCCGCTCTGCTGGAAGCAACCATACTTGTATCGCCCGAAATGTGGTTATGGAGCCACAGGAGATGGAAACAAAGCAGGAATACTTCTGACAGCCATATCCTTAAACCTGTAGATTTAAAAACTTAGGAGTAAAAGGAATCAAAATTTCAGAAACATTCAAAAGCTGACTGTATAAAATTCAGGAATTTCGAAAAAACATACTCGTAGCTTCGTTAAACTGCTGGAAGGTTAATGAAAGCAGTGTTCAGTTTTCAAAATCCGGTGCTGGCTTTTACACATATTTCGTAAATATTTTAATCGTTACTAATTTATACCCTTTCGAAAAATTAGAAATAATTTATTGACTATTTTATTTATCTGTTCAACGTTACTATCCTTTACACAAGGAAATGAGAAGTTAACGGTGTATTTCAGGTTTAATGATTACAAGCTGAATGATATTTCCAGAAGCAAAACCGACAGCTTGTTACATACTTCCGCTTTTGTGGCTTACAGAATTGATGCACATTGCGATTCGGTCGAAAACCATGCCTATAACGATAATCTTTCGATGCAACGCGCTCTTTCTGTGAAGGAATATCTTACAAAAAATAATATCAATGACTCGTTAATAAGCATAAAACCAATGGGTAAAATATGGCAAGCAGCAATTGTTTTTTCCGCACGACGCTTAATTCTTCCTACCTGGCTAAACGACCGCGACCAATTCCTTCAACCTACCGAACCACTTGCGTATGAATTTAAGAATGATTGCCTGGTTTGGTTTGGATGCTTTTTAATGGCAGCAATTTAACCGCCAGCGCCAACAACCTGGAATGGAACAGTAAAAAATGGGCAATTGTAAATCATTTTATTCCCTTTACCGAGGCGGAAGTAAATGCACCGGAGCGTTTCGAATCGGATTTTATGGTGCAGTATATGGCAGATAAAATATTTTCGAATGAAGCCAATGAGGTACTGGCAGCCGGTAGAGTTTTGTGGCAAGCTTACTTTTCGCAAACTGATGTACACACTGTGCGCAAAGAGCTGAAGCTTAACCGCGCGGATGTGGGTTGGTATCAGATACGAAAAGCCTTGCAGGCACGTAACAGCAGCGGCGATTTTGCTCCGGTAAGCTTTAAGCCAATGGAAGAAGCGTATAAAGCGTTGACCGAAAAATTGCAGCCGATGGTGTATGATTTGGGTTTTTTGAGGAATTAAGCTTTTTAGCCAGGGCGCGAGGTAGTCGCACTGTGACTAAAAAAATGACGGAAACGGGAAAACAAATGAAGATAATTGCCAGAAGTTATGCTAACTTATTTTCATTTCGCTATCCCAAATATTCATTTCGCCACATTGAATATTCATTTCGGCATCTGCAATATTCATTTCGTCATAACAGAAAAGGCCACCCTCAGGCAGCCTTTTCACACTTATTCAAAATTATTCTTAGCTGATTCTTTCGCTCAGCGGAAGTCCATATTCTTCAACCATACGGATATCAAGTTTTTCGAGCTCATCAAGAATTGGATTGTAGATACCAGGCAGAACAGGACGGAATACACCTTTTATGGTGATTTGTCCGGCAAGTATCATTTCGACACCAATTGCTGCCGGTAAAGCAACAGTTCGGGCTACGGAAGTATCAGTTTCAGGAGTACCGAAATCGAGCATGCGCGAGCGGATCACTTCTTGTTTTCCATCGGGATAAGTAGCCAGGAATGTATGCTGCATGGCAACCATATCACGTTCATGTTGTCCGAGTTCCATTTTGGCTATCATCAGGTCGCTGGTAACTTCGTAAGGAGAATCTTCGGTGCGGTTGAGCGGTTCGTTGCTGAAAAGCCCGAGCCATTCCATTGCATCAAGAGCATATGCGCGTGCATCAATACCAAGATGTACAGCAACTTTCTGACGGATGTAACTACTGTCGGTTTCGCCGATTTGCTGAGCGATAAAATCGGCATAGGTTTTGCCTTCGAGGCTAACCTTATCGTACGAAATCAGGTTCAGTTGTTTCATCACATGCAGTGTCTCGCACCAGCCTTTGTAACGGAAAGTACCTCTTTGTATGGTTTTCACTTCAGGAATTCCATAAATATCGATGTATGAAATGGAATCGCGGTTAGGATAAACTTCAAGCAGGCCAACTTCAGGGAAATCAACTTTAAGCGGATTTTTAAAAAGATCCTGTGTCGGAACATACACTTCTACATTGTCTTTCATGTATTTTCCGTCATTATTTCCAGCCATCACAACGCCTTTGGGACTCCACGAAAACTTGTATTTAAACGGATTTGTAGCAGCTTCGGGAGCGGGTAATGCACCGCAAATAGAATAGAATTCTTCAATTTTCCCACCTTTGTCATGTACATTGTCGATAATACGCATAGCCGACATATGGTCGATACCCGGATCAAGGCCAAGTTCATTAAGAATGATAATACCGGCTTCTTTTGCCTGTGCATCAAGAGCCTGCATTTCGGGTTTCACATAGGAGGTGGTAACCATGTTCTTTTTGTGGAGCAGACAATATTTAGCTACCAGTAAATGGTGCAGATAAGGCAGCAGACTTACAGAAAGATCGTGTTCGGCAACCATGCGGCTGAGGGTTTCTTCGTCTTCAACCATCCAAGCTACAGCCACACCATTGGGGTAACCGGCAATCATTTCTTCGGCTTTACTTTTGGTACGGGTAGCAACCGTTACCTGTATTCCTTTGTTAAGCAAGTGTTTTACGATAGGGCGGACCACCAGGCCGGCACCCAGAATAAGGACTTTTTTCATTGTGGTTTTAATTAGGGATTTTTGATTTACGATTTACGAGGTACGATTTACGAGGTACGATTTATGATTTACGATTTACGATTTACGAGGTACGATTTACGATTTACAAGGTACGATTTGCGATTTGCGATTTATGACGATTTCGCAAGGACGATTTCGATTTCAATCACAACCCTTAAAGTTATAAGAGATTCTATCTTTAATTAATTCATTTCTCATGTACGATTTTAATTTCTCGCTACCCCAATCGTACTTCGTCATTCATAAATCATAAATATGTTAATGAATTTGCGATTTATGACGATTTCGCAAGGACGATTTCGATTTCACTCACAACCCTTAAAGTTATATGGGATTCTATCTTTAATTAATTTCATTTCTCATGTACGATTTTAATTTCTCGCTGCCCCAATCGTACTTCGTCATTCATAAATCGTAAATATGTTAATGATTATGCTTTTACAAACTCTTCCAGATACTTATAATGCGGTGTAAGTTCGCCACGATGGAGGATTAAAGCACTTTTAATTGCATTGGGCAAATCGAGTGTTAAAAAATCCTCGCTGAAATCGCAGTCGGCAATGTCCTTTACATAATTGATAAGCACATCGGCAAAACCGGCCGACGAATCGCGTGGGAGTTCACTTGGCAGAATATCGACAGCCATTACTAAAACGCCTTCACCCTTATATCCCATTGTATAGGTGCGGGTATCAGGATGATACACAAATATCGGGTCTTCTATTTCAGTACCTTTTTCGGTACATTCAACAGAGCCATTCGGGTCGCAGGAAATATCGCCTATCACTTTCAGTTTTGGTGTTCCTGTAGCAAAAAGTTTTTGCAGGTAATCCTTGGTTACAATCCTCGGATAGCGGGCATCCCAATAGATACAGTTTATCAGCATATCGATATGCGGAATGTACTTCTCAAATTTACTTCTGAACTTTTCAGGATTTGCATAGTACTCGTGAAGCTCAAATTCTACATTCTCATCTATATTTTCAACCAGGTGCTCTTCTTTGAAAACAACTTTATAAATAAGATTATCAGGGAGTTTGCTCCTTTTTTTCAAAGAAAGAAGCTTTTCGGGCGAAATTTCTTTAACAGGCAACAAACCGATAATTTCCTGTGCGCCTTGCGATACATTGCCATATCCGGTAAATGCAACAGTAAAAGGGCGCAATTCCTCGGGCATTCCTTTTTCGGCTATCTCCTGCCCTACTGCCGAAATTACTTCGCGTACTTCGGCCAGTGAAGCATACTGATGGGCCTGTTTTATCTGTGCAAACGGGGTTTTGTATCCGGCTTCTTTAAGCCTCAGTCCTAACGACCAAAGTGAGTTTATCATTCCGGCCAGACCGGCATAGCGGCCAAAAAATATAAGCCGTTTGCCTTGCTCATCCACAACCCGCTCATAATCAATGAGGTTGCATTTCATCTCCATCATTTTTTTAAGCATCGGCATGTTGTAGGGTTGTCCTTTGATGACATGCGAGAAAAAAATGTAAGTTTTTTCTTCTTCAAAAAATGAAATGGGCATCTCTTTAACCCCAAATATAACGCTGCATTTTTTCAGGTCTTTGGCAATTTTAGCGCCGACTTTGATATATTCATCATCAGTGAACACTCTTTTTTCGGAGTTCTGTACCACAAAATCCAATTTCTTGTTCTTAATCAGGCGTTCCACATGGTTGGGAGTAAGTGGTGCCCGACGTTCCATCACGTATTTGTCTTCGTGGCGTATTCCAATAAAGTTGCTCATGAGAAAATTTTACATTGAGATTTACACTATATTATTACTTATATCCTGACTATAAGCACTTTATCGCCATTAAGTGTATCACGTAAAGGCATGGCAAACATATCAAAAAATTAATACATTTGCACCAAAAGGACAAAATTGTTTTTCAATCCACAGCACGAATGAGCCAATCGGGTAAACCATCACGAAATCAGAAAGTTAAAAAAATCATTTTCCGGATTATCCGCTTTGGTTTGATTTTCTTTTTTGGGACGAGCATTGTTTTTACCTTACTTTACAGGTTCGTTAACATTCCTGCTACTCCGTTGATGCTGATACGTGTTGTGGAGAATATTGCAGAAGGTAAAAAACCATCCATCACCAAGGATTGGGTGCATCTGAAAGATATTTCGCCTAACCTGGTACTGGCAGTAATTGCATCGGAAGACAATAATTTCGAAACCCACTATGGAGTTGACTTTAAAGCCATCGAAAAGGCTCAGAAACTAAATAAAAAAGGAAAGAAAATGCGTGGAGCCAGTACCATCACGCAACAAACGGCTAAAAATGCTTTTCTGTGGCCTGCCCGTAACTATGTACGTAAAGGTCTCGAACTCTATTTTACAGGTCTTATCGAACTTTTCTGGGGCAAAGAAAGGATAATGGAAGTTTACCTGAATGTGATTGAAATGGGCGATGGTATTTATGGTGCCGAAGCCGCATCGCAAAAATATTTCAAAAAGCCTGCTAAAAATCTGTCGCGGGCCGAAGCAGCCGCTATTGCAGCTGTTTTACCAAATCCACGCCGATGGCGACCTGATAAACCTACTGCATATATCGCTAAAAAGAAAAACTGGATATTATGGAATATGAATAATGTGGTGAAACCGGAGTGGTAATTAGGAATTTGACAATTTGACAATTTGGGGATTTGTCAATTGAATGGTGCCGTGTGCCAAAATATTTTGGCATGGTTTCCGTTACTCTCCAACTGCCGCTTCGTTCCAGCATTTTAACATTTGAACAAATTAATACGGGAATCAGTGATGAATAATAATTTGCCTGATTAATAATGAACAATTGATTAAACTTTGGCTTAAAATTTGTATTCATCTCCGATAAGTCATACAAACCAGATATTACAGAACCAATACTTAATAACAACAACCAAAATTAACCTTTATGAAACATCTACTCACACTCACTCTCGCGCTATTTATATTGGTAGCCGCAAAATCCCAAACATCGAACCTGGCATTTTTCACCGAAAACGGTGAACGTTTTTCAGTTATTTTGAACGGTATGCTACAAAATGACCAGCCGGAAACCAATATTGCTGTTACTGACCTTCCGGCGCCCAACTACAATGTAAAAATAATATTTGACGACAAAAACCTGAAAGAATTCAGTAAAACGCTGTATGTGAATCCCGGCAGCGAAACCACATATGCCGTAAAATACATCAAGAATAAAGGATATACACTTCGTATGATGAACTCATTTCCGGTGATGCATGATCACGATATGATTCCCGGCCAAATGATTGTTGGGTATAATCCGCTAGGCGTTAGCGCAAATACGGCTGCGGCAACAACTATCGTTAATACAACCACCATTAATAATAATGTAACTATTTCGGCCAACGGTGTTGGTAATAATGTAAATGTTGTAAACAGCAACGATGGTGTCGGATCGCAACAAGCCGGCAGCCTCACCGGAATTAATACCCAAACCGGTGCCGTGCATCCTGAGCAATATGTTCTAATTGATTACTACGGACCTTACGGTTGCCCACGTCCAATGGCGCATGGCGAATTTGAGCAAGCTAAAGCAAGTATAGCATCGAAAAGTTTTGAGGATTCCAAATTCACCATTGCGAAACAGATTATTCAGTCCAATTGCCTTTTAAGTTCGCAGGTTAAAGAAATTATGTTGCTTTTTTCGTTTGAGGATACACGTCTCGACTTTGCAAAATTTGCCTACCTATACACCCTCGACTTACGCAATTACTACAAACTGAATGATGCTTTTACATTCGAATCGTCCATTGATGAACTTGACGGGTATATCCAAAGTACAGGGAGATAACGTTTTATGTTACTATAATATAACCGGCATGAACTATATGCCCTATATTAGCCATTCTACAAAACAAGCAAAGCTCAATGACTGAAATAAATCTACCTGTTACATCGAAATATATTGAGCTTTTGAAAAAGACACTTATTGATTACGGCAATATCAATTCGTATGAATATTATCCCCTAACCATTGAAAATCCAACTTGGAAGACAGCCATATTATTTCAATTGGACAAATTATTAAGAACCCGAAATTTTATTATTTCTAAACGCAAATATGTCATTAAGGAAAATCGTATAAATGGCTATGACTGGCCAGCAAATGCTATGACTATGATTGGCTTAAATCGCCTAAATAATATTGAATTTTGCATTAATACGATAAACGAAGATGGAATCGAAGGTGACCTTATTGAAGCAGGAGTTTGGAGAGGAGGAGCAACTATCTTTATGAGAGCTATTCTGAAGGAGTTAAATATCACAAATAGAAATGTTTGGGTAGCTGATTCTTTTATGGGGTTACCAAAACCGGATGAGAAGCGTTTCAAACCAGACCAAGGGAATACATTAAATAGGTTAAAAATCCTAAAGGTTGAATTTGAAGAAGTAAAAAAGAATTTTGAGAAGTATGATTTACTTGACGAACAGGTGAAATTTTTAACTGGCTGGTTCAAGGATACTTTACCTAATGCCCCGATAAAAAAGTTAGCACTTCTACGACTGGATGCCGACATGTATGAGTCTACTTATCAAGTGTTGGAGAATCTTTATCCAAAACTATCTATTGGGGGATATGTAATAATAGATGATTACAATGCCTTCCGAAATTGCAAACTAGCGGTGGAAGATTACCGTCAAAAATATAAAATTGGCGATTCTATTATCCAAATAGACAGAGAAGCAATTTATTGGAGAAAGGAAGCATGAAAATAAAGTTTATTTATTGGTTCGCATATTATAATCTTGACTCACCGAGTGTGAGATATAGAGCCAAATATCCACTAGATTTTTTTGGGGAGTGCAAAAATGTAGAAAGTTATTTTGTTGTGCCTAGTTACACAATGAAAGGGATATTGTTGTTTTTAAAAGCATATTTTTCCGCTCTGTTTTTTAGAAAACAAAACTCTTTAATTGTTATTCAAAGAGTTCAATCAAATTTCATTTATGCCAACCTTTTGAAATTGCTAATAATGATTAGGAATAGTGATACAGTTTACGACCTTGATGATGCAGACTATTTGGAAATAAACCCTAAAACTATTTTTTATTTTGTCAAAAATTGTGAAAAAATATCTGCAGGAAGCAAGCAAATTGAATCTTACCTGAGTAAATTTAACAATCAGATAGTCCATACAACTTCGCCAATTGTTGACTTGGGTATAATTAAGACAAATAAGAATACAATTTTCACCATTGGTTGGATTGGCGGATTTGCTGGTGACCATAAAGACAGTGTTATCGAATTAATATTTCCTGCATTAAAAGAGCTAAGTTTTCATTTTAAATTTATATTGCTTGGAGTTATAAAATTGGATGACATTGAGTTAATCAAGAACTATTTTAAAGACTATGCAAATATTGAAATTGAAATCCCTTTAGGAATTAATTGGAATGACGAAGTTGACATTCAAAAAAGAATTGTATTATTCGATATCGGAATTTCAACACTAAAAAAATCCGAAATCCAATTATCTAAATCGGGGATTAAAGCAAAACAATACATGAATAATGGTGTACCAGTGTTAAGTACAAATCTACCAGAAAACAACAACGTTGTAGTTGACGGTGTTAATGGATATTTTTGTAACACGACAAATGACTTTAAAGAAAGACTAAATCAATTTTACAAAATGACAGCAATGGACTATTTGCAGTTTTCAGAAAATGCCAGAAAATCAATTAGTAATTTTGACCATAATAAATACTTTACAGACTTTGAAAAAATTAAAAACAGCATATAACAGCATCTGCCAAAGGCGTGGTTTCGTGTTCCAAAGACAGTTTTGTGGTTAATTGAAGTTTAGTTTTTCAAATAAAGTTTTGTGGTAAATGTCCCGCCCTTTCAGTAGCTGCATAACGAAAATGTAACAAATCATCCTTATCACTATACTTCAAATTGAGCATTGAAGAACCTATAACGATAAAGCTAATCATTATGCAGGCTCTTAATCAGCCTTGAAATGATTAAATCAGAGTAGAAAAGATGCTGCTTTACTTCCTTGAAAGCGCTTGTTTATTAGCAAAAGTCGTCAAATGTGCACCACACATAATTTGGGAGTATGACTCGAAATAATCGCAATAATCCGGCGACAAGCTATAATTATTCACACAATCGATTCCGCTGTTCATTGCATAGCTAGATGCTTCTACCGGTACAATAAGTTCGGCAATTGAATAGAAAGCTTTCTCCTCATCCTGCAAAAGTGTGATATACAGTACTTTTACTACCATAGTATTATCTACATTCGGATATGGGTTGTTCCCGATAAGCCCAATGTAAGCAATACTGCTGGTGTTATCTATTCGGTTGGTGTATGTATAATCCAGGTCAGGTGTAAATCCACCAGTTAATCCGCCCTGGCTAATACTGATATTATTCAATAATTCTATGGATGTTTGTTCGATTGTTTGATAACTAAAATTGCCTTTAATTCCTTCGAACTTCAACGAAAAATAATATCCCTGCGGAAAACCAGTCATATCTGTATAAAAAATACGGTAAGTATCATCATATGCAAAAAGCTGCCCTTCGGGAATAGCAACTACAATGCCATTGTTAGCATCTTCGTATATGTCATAACTCATCACATCATAATCGAGATAGAGCTTGTTTTCCTGAAATTCATTGATTATTTTATCAATATTTCCAGGATCATAGGAACTGCTGTACATTTCTTCGAGTGTACGGGTCTTGGTGTAATAAAACAAAAAATCGCCTCCGTCGTACGATTTGTATTCCAGTGCAAAAGCATCTTCAATTTTTGATGGATCATCAGTAGTAACAGTAACTTGTACTTCAGCTGAAAAATGCTGTGCAATTTTCGCAAAGTTAGCAGGCAAGGATGTTAATGGGGAATTTTCGAGATCGCTCAGAAATTTAGCCGGAATAATCCAGCTAACATTGGAAGCACCACCTTCGAGTCCACCATTGCCAATACCTATCAAAGCACCGTTTTTGTCGTAAGCCGGCGAACCGGAATAACCCGGAAGCAGACTTCCGTCGAGATAAATAATTTCAAGGTCAATACTGGGTAAACCACTTGTTTCAATTTTTTTCCGGTCGGAGGCAGGTACAAGGGTATGCAGCGTTTCGGGGTTAACAAATCCTTTTTTCATGGAGCGGGTCGAGCTTCCTTTTGAACCACTGTTGTATCCGATTGCTACAATTTCATCCCCAAAATTCAATGTTTTTGACGAATAGGCCTGAAGTGCTGTTACTCCCGCAGGAACTCCACCCCCGCTTATTTGAAGCAAAACAAGATCGGCTTCAATATTCACTTTTATAATTGTGGCTGAGCGCCAGAATTGATCAAGGTACTGAACCTGTATTTCGCCACCCGGTTTCATGGCATGCAGCGATGTAACTATCCATTCGCCTTTTTTCCAGACAAAACCGGAACAGACTCCTGCCTTTCCATTAGCAGTCACCATGACTTTAACCAATGATTTTTGTGCGAATTTCGGATCAAATTGCGCTGAACTTATTATTGATACATATATCAGGGTAAGTATTAAAAGTAATCGTTTAGTCATGGCACAGGATTTTAGTAAGCGATAAATACAATTGTTTCTGATAGGAAGAGTTCACTTTCTTGTCAACTTTCGCAACTATTTTGCTCCAGATTTCACCGGAAGAAAGTAGCGTTTTTCTGATATCTTCCAGTGATGACTGTTCATTTATGCCTTTCAAATTTTCACATTTTACTTTAATAGTTCCTGCACTTTCGGAAGCACAAAAAATATCCCGAAGCATCAGCAAAGCAGTAGCTCTGACGTTTTCGGGCAAACCAGGATCCAGGTCATTTGCCAGTTCTTTCCAGGTACCGCCGGCAACGATAAAATTCGTTTTAATCTCCGAAAAAGGCATTTTGTCGTTGGACGATTCAAGTATATAACATTTCCCTGCGTCAACTTCGGAGGAATACAATACATTATTGCGTTTTTTAGCCTGCATATTTTCGCCTGCAGCCATTTGTCTCATTTCGGGCGACTGAGATTCAGACTGCTCTGTATCACCTTGTACCGATTCTGTAGTAGCCTCATTTTTAGCCCAATTTGCCGGAGTAATATCAAACTCCTGATAAGCAATAAAATCGCGTGCCTCCTTATCGGAAAAGCCTATCTTTTTATACTGAGTGTACAATCCCGAAAGCGAAGGAGCCAATGCATTATTACTCCGGATATAAATACCAGTTAAAATACCAATCACACAAAAAATACCAAAAGAACCTACTCGTATGCTTTTCGCGGCATTCATATAATTTTCATTCAAACCCAGCAGAACCAGCAACAACGACGACATAGTGCCAATAATTGCGCTTACAACCGGCGATACAGCCAGCCCCAACAACAAACCAAGCAGCAATCCTACACCTAAACCGTTAAAGAACGCTGTAAATAGGGAAAGTTTTGAATTCTTGTTTCCCTTTCTATTACCTTCTTTTGAATGATTTTCCTCCGCTTCCGGAGTTTCTTCGGACCCCGGATTTTCTCCGGTGCCGGTGATTTTCGATAAGGCATCCTCAATCTTCGATTTTATAGATTGATTGGGATTTGATTCATCTTCCATAATTTTTATCTTTTTAAGTTAATAAGGCAGCAATACTTTATGGTATAACTGATTGCTATTGAATTTCATTAAATGCTAACCGTTTATTTCTACTAAAACCTATCTAACTGATAAAATGACGAGATACTATAACAAAAACTTTGAAAAAAAGTTGAATACATATTTTATGGTAATCAATATCAAGAAGTTGCAGGCTCTTACGAATAGCAATTTTTTACTTTTTATTAACTAAATCTTAATTTTCATTTCTCAGTTGAAATTACTGAAAACATAGCGATGCCCTGTTTAAATTTTATTGATCATAAAAGCTATTTGCGGAAAGCATTGAAACAGAGGATTGATATTGCAGAATTAAGCTGCATCAGTATTTTTCTGTGTTTGAACTGATAAATATGGCATAATTTTGCAGGATGAATAATCGGATTGAACTACTCGCACCAGGTGGTGATATTGATTCCATTAAAGCTGCGATTGTTGCCGGGGCTGATGCCGTTTATTGTGGTCTGGATAAATTCAATGCCCGAAATCGAGCTACCAATATCAGCTTCGATGATCTTAACGGTATTTTACGGTTGGCTCATAAACACAATTGCCAGGTTTTTCTTACGCTTAATATCATTATTGTCGACAGCGAAATTCCCGCTGTTATCAGTTTGCTCAATAAATTAGTGAATACAAGTATTGATGGAATAATCCTTCAGGATCTCGGGCTATTTTACCTGATCGCAAATCATTTTAAAAGTCTGAAAATTCATGCTTCCACCCAGTTGACAACTCATAATGAAGGTCAGGTTGCATTTTTGAGTAAAATAAATGCTACAAGGGTTAACTTGTCGCGGGAGTTAAATAATAAGGAAATAAAAACTTTGGCTGAGGTTGCACATAGTAGTAATATGTTGACTGAAGTATTTGTGCATGGATCCAACTGCATCTCATTTTCAGGACTTTGCTACATGAGTTCAGTGCTTGGAGGAAACTCGGGAAACCGCGGCAGATGCAGTCAGCCATGCAGGGATGAGTATAAAACAACGCTCGCTGGTAAAAATTTTCCACTTAATCTGAAAGACAATTCAGCTTATTCGGACCTTAAAGAATTATCGGAGGCCGGTGTTGATTCCATTAAAATAGAAGGGCGGATAAAGAAATTCCATTATGTATTTACTGTGGTTGATGCATGGCGGAAACAACTTCAGCAATTTTACGACTCTGGTAAAGTAAATATCGATAAAAAACCTCTGCATAAGGTATTTAACCGTGGTTTTTCGAATGCCTTCCTAAAGGGAGAAATCAGCGCCGATATGTTTATTGATAATCCGCGCGACAACTCCGCAATCCATTTAGCGGAACTTGATGGCGGCTCAACCGACGAAAAAATAGAAAAAGCAAAAGGCGACATTTACAATGATCGAACTGAAATTATTACTTCCGTTGAAAATGAAATAAGCAACTTAAGCATATCAAAAGCACCCTTGCAATTAAGTATTTCGGGCGAATATGGTAAACCCTTAAAAATTTCGGTTACAACTCCTGAAAGTTCTTTTGATGTGTTTTCGGAAACCAATCTTGCAAATATCGGTACCGAAGCATTACAACATGCGATGCTTTTAAAAAGGCTGAAAGCAATAAATGAAACAGAATATTATATCGAAAACCTGGAACTAAAAATCCTGCAAAATGATGTTTATCTGCCATTTAAGGACCTTACAACGATAAAAAAGAAGATACTTTTCATTTTGAATGGTTCAAGGGAGTTTATTGATCCTATTGAAATTCCTGTTGTGAAAAATCAGAACAGCGGAATCAGCAAACCAGCGCTTTCTGTATTAATTTCCTCGGCTGAGCAGTTGCAGTTAATCAACACGACTTCAGCTTCCACCTTTTTTCAACTTCCTGAAAGTTTAAAACTCGGATTTATTGCACTTATCAATGTTTTCAGAAATAACGAAAACCTGATACCATGGTTTCCACCTATATTAATAGGTGACGACTACGATGTTGCAGTTGAATTTCTTGCACAACTGCAACCAAAAAAAATAGTAACCGACAATTCAGGAATTGCTTTTGAAGCTTACAAACGAGCAATTCCCTGGATTGCCGGGCCCTCGCTGAATATTGTTAATTCCTTCAGCCTGTTGAATTTAAAAGAAAATTTCAAGTGTATCGGCGCATTTATTTCGAATGAAATAAGTAAGCTACAGATTAAGGGAATCAAATGCCCTGCTGATTTCGAACTTTATTACAGCATTTATCATCCTATCGTGCTGATGACGAGCCGCCAGTGCCTTTTTCACCAGGTTACAGGATGCGATAAGCTTAAGATTGATGAAACCTGTATTCCGTTTTGCAAAAAATCAGCTTCTATCACAAATCTGAAAAACGAAACATTCCAGATCGATAAATCAAAAGGAAACCATCATCGTATTTATAACGATATTAACTATTTGAATACCGAAGTTATCACTGACTTTCCGGATCTGTTTACCGGTTTTCTGATTGATTTAAGGGATATAAAAACTAAAACCACCGTTGATTTGAACCAGACTGAAGTTATCCGGTTTTTTGAAGATCTGTTGAATGGGAAGCCTGGCTCAAAAGAGGAACTGAACCGAGTAATTACTCCAACAACGAACGAACAGTATAAAAAGGGGATTTGATCGGATCAGGTATTGACAGATATTTAAAAAGATAACTACCCCATCCTCTCCCTTTTCACCAGGTAGGGCATTAAAATCTGTTCAAATCCTTTATTAATATCGGCTTCGATAAAGTCAATTTTATACTGGGCGCATTTCAGTTTAAGTTCCTGGTGGAAATTACCGATGGCTTCGGAATAGGTTTTTCGAACTTCGGAAGGCTGAAGTTTTATTTCGGAGCCGGTTTCCATATCCACAAAACGATAAGGACGATTTTCGTAATCGAAATCCAGCTCTTTGGCTTTGTCAACAACATGAAAAAGAATTACTTCGTGCTTGTTGTAGCGCAAATGCTGCAAAGCGTCGAACATAGCAGCATTATCGGCTCCTGCATCAAACATATCGCTGAAAAGCACTACCAGCGAACGTTTATGAATATTTTCGGCAATAAAATGAAGTGAATCAGTAACCAGCGAATTACGCTGTTCCTCAGGCGGAATCGGAGTGAGCAATTCCTCCATTTTACCTAACAGGAACTTATGATGTACCGAGTTTGATTTCGCCTGTGTATGCAGACTAACTTTATCGCTGAAAAGGCTCAAACCAAGCGCATCGCGCTGCCTCCGGAGCAATTGCATAATACAGGCAGCAGCATAAACGGAGAAAATAACTTTGTTCGGGTGATCGACATCCGGTTTTTCGCGCACAGGAAAAAACATGGACGAAGAAATATCGATAACCACCTGGCAACGGAGATTGGTTTCCTCTTCATACCGTTTCACATACATACGATCGGTGCGGCCATAAAGCTTCCAATCAATATGACGCGTTGGCTCACCAGGATTATAAAGCCGGTGTTCGGAAAACTCGACTGAAAAGCCATGAAACGGACTTTTATGCAAACCTACTATAAATCCTTCCACGACAGTGCGTGCAAGCAATTCGAGGTTAGCATATTGCGGTATGCGGCTTTGATCAAGTTGGAATAGCATAAGCTTTGGGGGGTTAGGATTTGGAGATTAGGGGCATACAATCGCGATTCATAAATTAGAGTTTATAAATCAAAATCCAGGTCTTCTCACCCTAAATCCCAACCCCTGAATCCTAAAACCTTTTATCCAAGAAGTTTTTCCAGTTTGCCAACCAAAACACTTTTAGGAACTGCCCCAACTTGTTTGTCAACAATTTCGCCGTTTTTCATAAAAAGAATGGTTGGGATGTTGCGGACGCTGAATTTTGCTGTTGTAATAGGATTGCTGTCAACATCCAGTTTGCCTATTACGGCTTTTCCTTCGTATTCTTTAGCAATTTCTTCAACTATAGGGCCAACCATACGGCAAGGTCCACACCATTCGGCCCAAAGGTCGATAATTACAGGTTTATCAGATTTTTCAGCCAGTTCGGCAAAATTTGCGTCGGTGAATTCAAGTGCCATGTTAAATTTTTATTTGTTATTTGTTGATTTGGAAAAGTATCCTGAGTCGTTAATTATACTTCTGATATAACCATTTTAAAACCTTGTTGTTTATGGGTCATGGTTATTATTCCCGCAAAATTATGCAAAATCGCCCATAGTGAAGGGTATCATCACTGATTATTTTATGCTTTTACCTTAATGTTTATTCCGGGCAAAGCGCGGAGTTGCTTGAGAGCTTTACTGCAAATTACTTTATGAGCCGAGATGGTTTCGACGCGGTAATTATTCACGAAATCAAACAACTCAATCTTAACTTTACATGTTCCTTTATTCGATTTTATCGCTTCTACTATCTTTGGCGTAATGATTTCACTTAGGTTGTCGAGCGGGATTTGCATGATGAGCGATTTTGCCTGTTCATCCATAACATCGCTCAACAACGAAATACGCTGAATGCGTGGTTCCCACTGATCGACCGTATTATAGCGCAAAGCGGTGCGGAGTTTCAGGAACACAATAGTATCGTCAAGCAACAGGTGTTTAAAGCGAAGATAATCT
>Ga0136636_10000523_pt1 | contig 19807 bp, 15 predicted proteins | sample AntDrymUQ8522106_2_FD_104653 | JGI IMG/M metagenome (GOLD analysis project Ga0136636, IMG submission 104653) | Polar desert sand microbial communities from Dry Valleys, Antarctica - metaG UQ852 (21.06) | ecosystem: Environmental > Terrestrial > Soil > Desert | place: Antarctica: Dry Valley... | reverse complement strand
TGGCGATCGCCGATCGCATCTCTTAATCTCTTGATCACCTCAACTGTGTGGCGGCAAGACCATAATGGCTTTACCCATCAAGACCCAGGGTTTTTGGATCTAGTAGTCAACAAGAGTGCCGAAGTAACGCGCGTCTATTTACCGCCCGATGTGAATACGTTGCTATCGGTCTCTGATCACTGTTTGCGTAGTACTGACTATGTAAACGTAATTGTCTGTGACAAGCAGTCGCACTTGCAATACTTGAGCATGGATGAGGCGATTAAGCACTGTACTAAGGGCTTAGGGATTTGGGATTGGGCAAGTAACGATCAAGGTGTGGAACCTGATGTGGTGATGGTCGGCTGTGGCGATATTCTCACTCAAGAGGCTCTAGCTGCGACGATCTTATTATGGGAGCATTTCCCAGAGTTGAAGATTCGATTTATCAATGTTGTGGATTTGTTTAAGTTGCAGCCCAATACAGAACATCCCCACGGGTTAAGCGATCGCGATTTTGATTCGCTCTTCACTACTGACAAGCCAATTATTTTCAACTTCCACGGTTATCCTTGGTTGATTCACCGTCTCGCCTATCGCCGCAACAATCACAAAAATCTCCATGTGCGCGGTTACAAGGAAAAAGGCAGTATCAATACGCCTTTAGAATTGGCGATTGCCAACCAAGTGGATCGCTTTAGTCTAGCGATCGATGTGATTGACCGTGTACCGAAGCTAAAAGATATTGGTGCTCATGCGAAGGAAGCCTTGCTCAATCAGCAAATCGATTGTCGTCAATATGCCTACGAGCATGGCATCGATAAACCCGAAATCGTCAACTGGCGTTATCCTCATTAAAATCAAGTGAGGTTGTGCGGCATGAAGTGCCGCACAACCCTTAAACTAATCAAGAGAAATATGAGCTTACAACTGTATCTACTCCGTCATGGTGAAACTGTCTATAGTCGTACTGGTGGCTATTGTGGCGAGATTGATCCTGAGTTAACTGATAATGGTCAAAAAATGGCAGAATATTTTGCCAAGGCCCATAAAGAAATTGCATGGGATGCTGTGTTTGTCAGTCCGATGAAACGCACGATCGCGACGGCAACTCCTTTGTGTGAAGCGATCAGTATGGAAATGCAATTTCGAGATGGTTTGAAAGAATTGCGCTATGGTAAATGGGAAGGACTAACTAATGAGTTTGTCAAAGAGAATTATACTGAAGACTATCTACGTTGGTTAACGGAACCTGCATGGAATCCACCGACAGGCGGCGAAACTGCTGTGCAATTGGCAAGTCGGGCTTCGCTAGCAGTTGCCGAAATCCAAGAAATGTATCCATCGGGTAATGTATTAGTCGTTTCCCACAAGGCAACGATTCGCGTCATTCTCTGTGGTTTATTGGGAATTGATATGGGCAGATATCGCGATCGCATTGATGTACCAGCCGCTTCGCTGAGCATAGTTCAGTTTGGCGCACTTGGTCCAATGCTCAAGGTTTTAGGCGATCGCAGTTTTATGGATGCTGAGTTGCGATCTTTATCTGGAACTTAGGAGTTTCTTATGCAGGCTGACTATATTGGACACGATCTCGCTAGCTGGCAACCATAGACTGGGCTTTCTTAGCTATCTCCTCTTTTATTTCTAATTTTGATCTCGATCCTGTCATCTCTTCTCTTACTCCCTTCCCAGTGAAAGATTAGCGGTGCGGCGCGAAGCGCCGCACCGCTAATCTTTCACTGGGAAGTAAGTAGGTAGGCAAAAGAAACCTTAAGACCCAAGAAGCTGTAGCGCACGCGCAGCGTGCGCTACAGCTTCTTGGGTTTAATTATGCTTGCCTACTTATTAAACACAGGGAAAGGTTATATCGTATTGAGTTCCCTATTCTTTCTCTCAATTGAGCGGATTAAACTTTTGTCAGTCAATCAAGTGATCTAGGAGTTTCAAGTCCATAACCAAAACGGACGATCAATTCATGGCTTATCCGATCGCTTCAGCGACTCTATATGCAGATGCGATCGCGCCCTCATGCAAGCCATCGCCCAGATACGCTCCCGCGTAGTAAGTATGATTCTCTCCATTTGTGGCAACTACTTCATCGCGATATTTAAAAGCTTCAGTGGTATACATTGGTGTGTGGTGTTTTTGAACGTGAATAATTTGATCTTTGGCAATCAATTCTTCTAGTTGAAATGACAAAAAATAATGCGTCGGTGAGGAGATTCCGCAAAGCTGATTTAGACAACTGTTATATCCCCATTGGGTGTCGGTTTGAAAAAAATCAAATTCTGCGGGATTCTGTATATTTTGAAGTTCGTACATCGTTATATCCTGATGCACTATGGTGTTTACATAATTGGCTTTCCATTCAGAGAATCGCTTGATTTCATTATCGCTAGGATCGGCTAATAACGATATTACTTGGTCAGGCGGCGTAGCAAACACGACTTTGTCAAATTCTTGAGTTTCACCATGAGATCGCTTGATTTTTACAATATCTGAACTTCGGGAAATACTAGAAATTTCTGCATTTAGCACGACTTCGCCCTTAAATCGTTCTAAAATCTTCTCAATGTACGAATAGACACCACCTTCAATTCTGAGCCAATTAACCGAAATGTAGTCGCGTAGCATCGGCATAGCGAGTTCGGCAGGGAAATTATCAATTAGTTCAAAGGGAATTGAATAGCTATACATCGTCAATAGTTTTAACCAGATATGGCTAACACTTTTGTCTGTCAAATATTTCGACAATGGCAGATCGTAAAAGTCTTCCATTTCTGCAAACCTTGTTTCCAGCCACAGCCTTACAGAGCTAACATGGATTGTATCGAACCGTAGATATTCAATCAGACGTTGTAGCCCTCGATAGTTGCGATCAATCGTGGCTCCTGACAAAATGCGATCGCCTTCTTTAGGAAAAAAAGACGAGCCGATGCTAATCGGCTTTAGTTCTACTTCTAGTTCTTGCATCAGCGCGATAAAGTTATGAAATACGGTTGGGAATTCTAGAACTCCACATTCCAACCTGCGATCGCAATCCGATTGGTTAGGTTGCACATTTTTATTTAATGTGCGGATATGCCCTCCCAGCATGGGCTGTTGTTCAAAGACAGTGACATGATGCTTTTGTTTGTCAAGTAGGTAAGCAGTTGCCATGCCACTACCACCACCACCGATAATTGCAATTCTCATAGCTTGTCTCCTAGATAATATGAATATGCCCTCACCCCAGCCCTCTCCCAAGGGGAGAGGGAGCAAGAGAAGAAGAATTAATGAGATTTAGCTCCCCTCTCCTCTTGGGGAAGGGGTGAGGGTCTTAACCTAAAAGCACATCGCCAGATAATCTTTGATACAGGAGCGCTCCTGTCCAAAATGTTGGTGCAAATCCTGGATAACCCGAAGAGGCATTACAGAAATAGAAATGATTAAGAGAGGTTTCGCAATTGAGCCTTCCCAGACCCATATTTCGCGGCGTTAGACTTGAACCGTAGGAATTACCCTCTGGACACCAGCAAAAGCGTTCGTTAGTTGTCGGGCTACCTGTAACATGGAAGACCATATGCTCCCGAAAATTCGGTACATAGTGCTTCTCAACTACATCAAGAATGGAATCGAAGATTTCTTGTTTTTTGTGGTTATATGCTTTGCGATCGCTTTCCAGCAATTTTTGAAAATAGCTATAATTGGCAACGGTCAGAAATTCGACGATTTGGCAATCTTCTGGGCAATCTCCACCAGCATCAGTCAATAGAGTGGGCGTAGTAATCGCAAAGCTAGGATTAGAGAAGTCGTTGCGATCGTACATCTGAGCGAAGGATTCATTCAGATCCTCATGTCCAGCATGAAAAAGATTCCACTTGCCAAAGCCATAATCTTGCATATCGAGATCCTTAACCACACAGTAGACCATGTAGTTAGAAGGAGAATAATCGTAATTGAGCTTTTGACGGATTTTTTTCGAGAACTTTGTTTCGCCGATCATTTTGGCGGCTTTTTTAGGGTCAATATTGCAAATTACGGTTTCGCCTGTAAACTCATAAGTCTGATGGTCGAGCAAGTTCATCGTCTCCACGCCAGTAACCGTCAGATCTGTGACTCTAAAGTTTGTGACCTCATGGTTTAGCAGCACTTTCCCACCATTAGATTCAATCACTTTAACGAGAGAATTAATCACATACTCAAAATGCTGCGTGGGATAGAATGCCCCCGCTTGATAACCTCTAAACAGAGCTACCCAAGCATAGAATGAGAGTTGATTGGGCGGCAGCAAAAAATCTGGCCATTGCAGCGCTAATAGGGTTTGAGCGGCTTGTGGTAGTTGGAATTTATCAAATACATCCTGAAGCGTACTGTTGAGATATTGGATCGTACAAATTACTTCACTCCCATGTTTGAGCAGTTCCATTGGCTTAACTGGTGGTGCAAGTCTTTTCATGCCTTCGCCAGTTTTCTCAACTTCATTCACAAAACGACGAATGCGATCGCGATGCTCAGGAAATAGCTTTGATAAACGCTGAATCAGTTCCTCTGGGTCTGAAGGAATATCTAACGCATAACCCTCCATTCGCATATGGTCAAAGCCTTCTGGGTTATACCTTTCAAAGGTCACATCCTGATCCAAGCCTAACTTTTTGAGTACCCGATTTACGGTTTGCCCTTCACCACAATCCCAAACATAGTGAAATTGGGCATTAAATGTATATTTTTTTGCCAGCGTAAACGTGTGACCGAAGCCACCTGCGTGTTCGTGAGCTTCCAGAACTTGTACGGTCTTACCCGAATTTGCCATCAAAGCTCCAAATACCAATGCGGACAAACCACTGCCGACAATCAGATAATCTGTTTTCATATAAAGCCCTCTAGAGAAAAATAAGGGGATTAAGCCCCATGATCGGTTAGTTCGTAATCTAAAATGTTATGACAAAGTTTCAAGGACTTCAGACATTGGGAAGCGCACTTTTGCCAATTCGGCATATTTGTCATCAATAGCACGATAACCCGCCGCGCAAGCTACTACAGTTGCATAGCCTTTGCCAGAAAGTCCCAATACTCGATCATAGTTAGCAGGTTCAAGACCTTCCATTGGGCAGGTGTCTACACCCAATAGAGCGGCCGAAGTCATGAAGTTACCCAAGGCAATATAAGTTTGTCGAGTTGCCCATTCATTTACAATCAAGCTACGTGTGCCATAGATTACATCGTTAACCATTAAGTTACGATATTCGACCATAGACTCAATGCTAACTCCACGTACTTCCGCTATTCTCTTGATATAGTGATCAATATCGCTAGCAGTTAAGTTTTTCTGGATGGTAAAAACTACAAAATGAGAACAATCTGTTACTTGCGATTGATTCCAAGATAATGGTTTGAGTTTTTCTTTAAGTTCTAGGTTTGTAATTACCCAAAACTTCCAAGGTTGTATACCGTAGGAAGATGGAGTCAAGACGAGTGACTCTTTCAGTGCTTGCCATGTAGATTCAGGAACGATCATATTCGGGTCAAACTTCTTAGTAGCGTACCGCCAATTTAGGCATTCCAATAGAGTTTCAGTACTTATCGATTGGCTTATGGATTTTGTTGTCATTATTCTTAATGTTTGACTAATGTTTGCTACTGTTTTTACTTGCAATGTATAAATACGCAGTCTGCTTCAATATCACTTTGCGCGATCGCTGTTTCACTTACTGCATGAATTGATTGATTACGATACAAATTGAATCATTACCAAGCTATTAAAGCTATTTGTCAGAACGATTTGCCTTTAACTTCAGTTGTAAATCGCCTCAACATTCCTCTTTTCAAGTTTGTATACAGCCTATTGAGGCTTTAAAGGGTACAGAGAAATTTTTGAAAGTGCCGCTCTGCGGCACTTTCAAAAATTTCTCTGGGTTGTAGAACAGCGCAAAGCGCTGTAAGTGGCGATCGCAATGCCAATAGTTAAGAAATGCTATCAAATGCTAGCCTATTCTAGCAAGATATCATATACTAGCAATTGATAGCAATTGAGGGTTTGTTTATGGCGAAAAAGAAGCAGTTAAATGTAAGGCTTCCCGACACTTTGTTCGACCGTTTGGAGCAGCGCGTTCTCAAGACTAAAATGGGTATGGCGGCTATGGTGGAAGTCCTTTTGCTTCGAGCTTTGGAGCAAGAGTCGTCTGACGCTGAGCGCGATGGTTCTGGCGATCGCTTTGATGTCTTAGTGAAGCGCATTGAGGCTTTGGAAGCTAAGTTGTCGATTGAACCTGATGATTCACATCTGGTTGAAGCTTCTATTGTGGAAGCGGTTGTAGCCGTCGCGTCGATCGCTGATTTTGTGGCTAGCGAGCCATCGCCAGCTCTAGAATCCGATGTGAAGCGTTTGAGTGCTGAAGATCTTGCCTTACGCTTGTCTGTCACAGTAAGAGCGCTAGCTCAGAAGAAAGATAAAAGTACTTTTTCTGATTGGACTAGAAAACACGACCCAGAAGGCGTTGCATGGAAATACATCGCTCCTAGCGATCGCTTCTGTCCACTTGTCGATTAGTCTTTTTTGATATCGCAATAAGTGTACGCAAGTTAATGCCAATCGCCAGCCCCTTCTGGCGGTCTGGATCTGCACACATTGCAATGTCGCGCTTAAGTAGTTAGGTTTAATCATAAAGAATATCCCCATGTAGCGCAAGCGTCTCGCTTGCATTGTGGTGACGCAGGCAGGATGACCGCGCTACGCCTTAAACCCCAAGAATTAGATGGTGCGGCGCTTCGCGCCGCACCATCTAATCTTTCACTGTGAAGGGAATATCTATAATTTAATGAGGAAATTTGTTTGATAAAAAATTTAATGTTTGTCTGTCAAGACAGAACCTATTCTCAAATTGCCGAAGCATGGATGTACTATTTAGGGAATGATTCTATCTCAATAACTAGTTCTGGATTGAGTGCTGGGCAAATTAGCCAATATTTTATTAATGTTATGGATGAGGTCAGTGTCAGTGTCGATAAAAGCAGTACTAAAGAAGTCAGAGATGGCATCCGTGACAGAGTCGATCTTCTTTTAATGCGCTACACAGTGTGAGTAAGCGGATTAAACCCAAAAAATTGTAGCGAACGCTGCGCGTTCGCTACAGTTTTTTGGGTTTTAGGGTTTGTAAAAATGGCAATAGATTTTGAGCAAGAGTCACAGGATCGACACCCATCTCGGTGCGCTGACTTGCCAGCCATAGCGCTGTTTGAGAATGCCAAACCGTCGCGATGATCGCCACATCACTCGCCGCTAAGCCTTGTGCTAAAAGTCCGCCAATCATCCCTGCTAAAACATCGCCACTCCCGCCCCTTGCTAACGCTGGTGTACTTTCTGGATTAATCCATACTTGAACTTTTGTGTCTTGAGATTCTGTGTCTTGAGGAAATGCGATCGCAGTTCTTGCTCCCTTAAGTAAAATAATTGATTTTGTTTGATTTACAGCAGTTTGCAAAGCTTCTAAGCGTTCAACTTCGCGCAATTCTGGAAATAAACGACAAAACTCTCCCCAATGCGGTGTTAAAATCATCGCACTATTGCGCTGATTTAATTTTTGGAAGATTTGCGCTGTTCCCATAGCCGCTAGAGCATTCAATCCATCGGCATCAAGGACGAGAGGGCGATCGCAATTTATGATTTGTTCCACGACCTGCTCTGCGTCGAGAGAAAGTCCACAACCACAAACGATCGCTTGATATTTCTGCAAATCAAGATCGGGTAATGAAGCGATCGCACCAGATTTAGTTTCAGGACATCCAATCACTAAAGCATCGGGAACTTGAGCAAGTATCAGTGATTTAAGGGAATGGGGAACTGCGATCGATAACATACCCACACCTGTTGCCTTAGCTCCCATAGCCGCTAACAGGGCCGCACCGCCGTACTTTTGAGAACCAACAATTAACAGTAAATGTCCAATTTCATATTTGTGCGCGATCACATTCCGAGTAATCGGCAAGCGATCGCGTAATATTGCGTGAGGATCAATGCGCCAGAGTGGATGTTGATCACCAAGAACCTGAAACACAAATTTTTCGGGAATATCAAAACTGATTCTCTCAAGTTTGCCGACATAGGGAGCTGCCATTTCTGTCAGTAAGCCCCGCTTCCATAGTCCTAAACAGAAAGTATTTGTCGCCCGAATGGCAGTTCCCATCACGTTACCGCGATCGGTGTGCAGTCCTGATGGTAAATCAATACTAACAATTGGGATCTGCCAATTATTGATCGTGTTGATTGCGATCGCTAAATCACCAACCACTTCACGCTCTAGACCAAATCCAAATATGCCATCAATAATCAGATCGCAATCTTGTAAAGCCTCCAAAGACACAAAGGGAATTCCCAAACCTTTGGCATAGCATCCATGCACTCTCGTTAAGGGTTTGGACTTAGCAAACGGTGTATAGATTTTTACCTGTCGCCCTTGATGATGCAGTTCTCTAGCAACAACTAAGGCATCACCGCCATTATGTCCAGAGCCAACTAATACGCCGATACGGGCATAGATTTGAGCAGGATAAAGCCCAGTTAATCGTTGCGCAATTCGCAGCGCTACTTTTTCCATCAGCGCCGCAACGGGCATTCCTGCTTGAAAAATCAGATTTTCGATTGCTTGAATTTGTGCTGCATTTGCGATCGCTTGCGATGAAAGAACGTAAACCATTTAATAACCCACCATGATTGACTGACAAAAGTTTGTCTGTGAACGCGGCACTGGTCAACTAATTCGGGACATAAATCTATAACCCAGACTCAACAGGGGTTTTAGCCATTTGCACCTATTTGTCTTCAAATCGATATAAGTCATCAGTTTACAGCGTTAAGTGGATGGGCAAAAGAAACCTTAAAACTCAAAAAGCTGTAGCGCACGCGCAGCGTGCGCTACAGCTTTTTGGGTTTTGGGTTTAATTACGTCTATCTACTCATAACGAATTAGCTGTCTAGGTTTACTAAGTACAAAGACTTATTTCAAATGATATAAATATGAAGATAAGCGTGAAAAAGGCTTGTGAAATAAATGTCGCAATGCTAAGTTCTATTCAATCCAATAAAATTTAACTGAGTAATTGCTATGTCTCCTATCTTTTCTCCTAGTTTCAACGACTTTCAAAATATCAGCCAAACTCAAGCTTGGTCTCTATTTTTTGCAGTTGGACGAAATGCTGGCTTATTAGGCACAAGCCGCTTCAATGGTCGTTTTTTCACTCTATCTCTGACTGCGGTAGTGATTGCAACAATTGTGGAAGTCTTAATTTCAGCTATCTAACCCAAGTTGCCGTTAATAGAAAGATAATCAAAAAGAAATGATTTTAAAATTCATTGTTGCGTTACTCACCACAAAGACTTCTCGCAAAAATGCAGCATCTCCTCAGCGAAGAAGCAGAATGTCTAACGCGATGTGGTTTTTATGAATTTCGATTAATTAGCTTTCTTCGGTAAAGCGATCAGCGTAATTGTTGCGCTAAAACTTGGCAGATTCAAAAATAAAGTACAACACTCGCTCAAGACTGTCAGAGTGCAATCTTGTGAACTTATTCAGTATATTCCTGACTACGATTTCTTTTCAGTAATGCTTGCTGTCAGCAAACACTGATCCCCTGATTCTATCTAGTCATGAGTCTTGAGAGAATGTTGCACTTCAAATATGAATTGACATAATCCGTTAGTTGGCTTCAATAGAGGATGGGGATCAGGTAGTAAATGGACAAAAAACAACGTTAAGACAGAAAGCCTTGCTCAACGTACATCAGAGATAAAATAACTTTTTACAAAAAACAATAAAAGTGTTGTGACAAGACGTACCAACTTTAGGATATAAGTTGCTATGTCTTGTCAGCAAACTATGGCATAGCCGATTCCTTTGTTAATCTAAGCCTGCTTTGGGAGAGTCTTTCGAGTAATTCAAAATCCTTAACTCGGTTTTTGGTTCCAATGCTATTCAAGCACCTTTAATATTTAGATCCTTAATCTTAGTCCAGCAGTCTACGTGTTTACACCATTCAGTGACATTTTTACTCTTACCTTCAGGGGGCGCAATAATGGTTTGATGCACCTTAATAGAGACTTTTGCAATCACATCTTGAAGACTCTTTGAGAGTGACTGATACTTCCAAATGTAATCTAAATCTATAATGTGTTGTCTCGTAGGATCGCTTAAATAAGCCAAGGTGTATGTGACTATATTGGCTCGAAAGCCACCAAATTTTTGACTTTGAACAATCTTCTCAGTAAATTTAAAAAGAATTGCTTTAGCTATTAAATGCTTAAAGTAATCTGGATCTACTATTGTTGTATCTTTCTTACCTGCTGCCCACTGTGCTGTAAATTCCGCAAAGTTTTTCTGTGCACCTCTACTGACAAAGTGAGGAAGTTGATCCCATGTATGCTGGAACTTAGCAAGGTCAGTCTTTGTAAAGACTTGAGATTTAGGATATGTTTCCTCGAAAGCTTTTTTTCTTGCAGGAGTAACTTCCTTATTTTTCGCTTCTAGATATTGCCCTCTTGCTCGTTCATAAAACCAGTGTGTTTGCCTCTGACTACCATCATTTGCAGGAGCCCAGATAGTACGAGAGAGTTCTTCGATTTGAATATGAAAGGGTTCATTAGCTGAGAAATCAGCTTCATTTACTTTGTTTTGGCTATTTGCATAGCGAGAAATAAGTGGGACTATTTCATCAATACGATCGCTTTTAACGATGGTTAATTTAGCTTGAACATATACCCTAGACAGATCGGCTTTGTCTTTACGTGCAGCTTGATAAATTGATGCGGTAGTTTGACCACCGTTGACAATTTGTAGATCTCTAATCGCAGCAATTCCACTACCATTATTAACAAATCTTACTGATTCGGCTGTAGCTGAGATGCCGTTGTTATATGCTAAAAACCTTTGCGGTTCTCGAAGAATTGTTTGCCTAATTCCTTTGTTGACTGACCCTCTTGCTTGGAGAAAAGACCGCACATTTTTTTCTAATAATCGAGAACCGTATTCAGCATAAAGGTTTTGAAGAATATCTCCAGGAATAATCATCATACATCCGTCATAATCTGAGTTAGCTTCTGGAATCCTTAGACATGGAATAGATTTACCAAACTTTGCCTCGAAATCAATCTCTATTGATTCGCGTTTTTTACCTGAGCTAACACAACGATAAAGTCGGCGAATATCCCAAATGTTAATAGAAAAATGGAGATCCCCTACAACACCAGGATCTCTGGGCTGATGTGATGTAATTAGTCCATCGGTGAAGACAAATAAACGAATATTGTTCAATTGCTTTATATGCTTATAAATCAATTGCGCTAAATCGTATGTGGGAGATGCTTCTTCAAGGTCTTTATATAAACCGTTGCAAGATTTTTCAAAAAAAGTTTTTAAGCGTTTTATCGCCGTATCAACATCATTCTTAGAAATTGTTACAGGTGGTACTTTCTGGTTAAAAATTGAGACAAATAGATCGAGCCGTCCTTCTAATTTCTGATGGTAATAACCATTGACCTTAATACCACGAGCAGAGTAATGACAAACTTCTCCATCTTCTAATTCACCTGCATCACATAAATAATCAATAAAAGTACGAGTGAAGATCTCTTCACGAAAAAGCCCTTCTTCTTCCTCTATGTCGGATTTAATGATTACCTCCTGTAGTAAATCTGAGGTAAACTGCTGCAATTCAACATTTTCATCCATAACTGTCTTTATATTCTTAGCTTAACGCGGTTTTAATTGATTCTATTACTTCTGATTCAGCGATCGCATATGGTCGGCAAGCAGTAATTTCTAAAGCATAGCGGACTTGGGCGATTCCCTGTTTTAGATTGCTTGGCACAATTCGAGGAAAGTCTTGCTCGACCTTGAAATAGCTGCTAGTTCGATGGCTGTAAACTGTCTCGCTATACTTTTGTGAATGAATATCAAGGTAGCCAATTTGAAATAGCTTTTTCTCGAATTTTCCACTAGAGAATGAATGATTCCTGAGTATAGCACGAAGGCTTTCTATAATTTCGGGTAGTGTTTCACCTTCGTTTTTAGAATCTAGAGCAAGATGCATTAAGAACAAAGCATTTAGTGAGCTTTCGTCTAGCTGTTGCTCGTTGGAAATTGACAGTTTTTGAGGATTACGAGTGACTGTAGTTTTGACCTCGACAGCACAACCTTCAAAATTAAAATCTTGGTTAGCACTTTCGGGACCAATCCAGTAACGTATCGCACTCAAACTAAAGTTAGGAATTACTACTTCTCTTAGAAACCAAAGTTCACCATATAGCCCATGCTGAACTTCTTCGCTCAGACCTTCTAGATCGTGCTTTTCTAGAAACAGTTGCCAACGTCTCAGACGATTTGCCAACATCTGCACAGCATCAGATTCAGCAGGAATCGATGCTACATTTTCAGTAATATCCTGTACTAACGCCGTGAAAATGTCTTTATATCTGCGATTGGCGAGAACAAGTTGGATTGCAATGCGATCGTTTCCAGGGAATAGCATTCGCCTCACTTCAAACCCAATAGAATGAGGAAACACCATGCTCTTTTCAATCGAAGTCTGATCAATATACATCATCAGCATTCGCATACCTGATGGTCTTTCAACTGCCAAACTGAGATCTCGCTTGCTTTCGGGTAGGATACGTCGGCTAAGATAGCCAGAATTTATCTCAGATCCTTCTGATTCAAGAATAGTCCATGTTTCTTCAAGATTCATAGTTCGCCAAACTCCTGTTCCCAGTAGATATTATTGACCTTGTACTTAATTCGTCTTGCTGTAGCACTTCGAGGGAAACTTATCGCAAAACCGATTATTGGGAAATCACAGTCAGTCGCAATATTGTTTGGATCGAGAGGGTACAGAATAAGCAGAGCTTGATTTGGCGATCGCTTTGATCTCAAAACAGGTCCACTTGGGGTATTACTCGAAGTATTTTTCCCGCGCTTTTCTCTTTCATTTGCGCTTTCTTCTCGAATTTCTTTTCTAATCTGCTCAGGAAGATCGAGCCACTCATCAGTTGGGCTTAAAATATGAGATTTGCTTAATGTATATTCATCTTTGGATAACGGAGAGACATCACTCCTTCGTGTCATGCCGATTGGATATCCAGCAATTAGATAAGGGTTAGCCATTTTTGCACTGCTAGAAATAAGTGCTACAGACCATGAAATAAGTTCGCCAAAAGGCATTTGCAACCTAATATAGTCCACAAGCAACTGAGGATTTGCTAGACGAGATTTTTCGTGGGATGTATACGAAGATAAAAATTCCAAAATCTTTTCAGCAGAATTATTTTTCCAGATAAAGTTTTTGCTTTCCTGTAATGGTTGCCCTAGCTCTAATAACAAACTCTCAGTTACTTGGAGATTTTTCCAGTTAATTCCTCTTTCTTTGTAAAAAACGGTAGTTTCACTGAGACTGCCTGCATAGGAAAGTTCCATTTCAGTCCCTGCTCGCATTTTGTTTACTCCAGTAATAAGTAAACCCTGTGGATGAGTTCTTACTTTGAGTCCATAATCTTGAGGTGTAGCACCGATAGCTGCCATATAATCGAATTCTAGTTTGAGTTCTTCACTAGCAGCCGTGATGTGACTGTACCAGTCGATCAATTCATCAGTTGTATATAATCTACAAAGGTCTAGATACCCTGGACGATATCCAAACCATCTCCCCATTTGCATCAATGTGTCATACATCTTTGATGCTCTTAAAAAGTAGCTAATACTCAAGCCTTCCAGTGTTAGACCACGAGAGAGTTTATCCCCACCGACTGCAATAACATTTAGCCCGTTTTTATGCTCGAAGTAGTCCAAAATATCTTTGGCTGAGCCATTGATTTCCTTTACCTGAATACGTGATACAGCATGATATAGATTAGCCTGTACCTGCTCCCAGTCTAAATGCTGCATAGCATAATGAGGCTGAATCTGACGGACAGATTCCGTTGTTATGAGGAAGTCGTTATTCCAAAGAATCTCAAATTCAGCAAGTACTGGATCTGGCGAATTTCCTTCACCGTAACGTAAGCGTCTTTGTAAAGAAGCTAACTCCACTTTAACTAGAGAAATCACCTTTTTTTGAACATCTTGGTATCTAGTAACGTGAATCAACATCGAATTGTGAGACGATTCCTGCCCTCGTATAATTCGGACAGCACAGGTAATAATAAAAGCTCTAATTGCTTCCTTTAATGAAGCTGGTAAGCATGGAGGTTTATGTCCTTTCTTATGATTTACTGGCATCCATTCAGTTTGGTCGTTGACTTCCCTAATAATATCTAGTCCTTTTACATCTTCAAAATCGGCAACTGGTTCAGATTCCAATCCAAAAACTTGAGCAGGACCTATATAATTTGTAGGGGCTGGCAAATTAATGATAAAGCTACGAGGAAATAGATCTGCCCCGTGCTTATTGCTGGATGAATTGGGATAGATAAATATATTGGCAAATGGGGTTGCTGTATAGCCAACATAAGCACTCTGCTCAAAGCTATTGAGTAATTTACGGATTAGACCGTTGATAGCCGTAACCTCATCATCATTAACACTTTTACCATTTGCATCAAGTGTAAGCTTTGTATTGATAGAAGCATGATCAGCTTCATCATCAATTATAAGTAATGGAACTCCATGCATCACCCGCTTCCCGCCATGCTCTGTTACTGTACTTAACGCCCACTTTACCAAGTTTGTCAGAACCGACTTAAACTTTTTAACTACCATTAAGATTGGATCGCCTCCTGGGATCAAACCTAACTGATTAGCAACACGATTGTTGAAATCGCCCTTTTCTTCGCTGCTCGTGGCTGAGTGAACTATAAGTTTTTTGTTGTTCAGTCGAATATTACCGACTCCAAGAGGAGCGATACCTTCTTCATAGGCTCGTTTAACTTGGGTGTCTCGACCTAAAAAGCCTTCATCTAATCGCAACTGTGTCTGGCTTCGTAAGCTGTTATGGACACCAGCCAAAACAATAATAACTTTATATCCCGCATCAACAGCCTTACAAATTAGTCCTGTATAGTTTGATGTTTTGCCTGATTGTACTTGCCCAACCACCATACCCCTTCGATCCCAAGCACCCTTGCGATGGGGATCTTCCAATCGACTAAGTATTTGCTCAGTGAGATCTTCCAGTTTGTCAAGTGTTGATGGAGCCCAATTTTTTTCCTGTTCTAAATAGAGTTGATAGCGTTCCCATTAGCCTGCATCGAAAAGTCCGTTTGCGGTATGTTAACGATGTCTTTATATTCAGACAACTCAGGACTATTTTTATCCGCAGGATTCTCAGAGTTGGCTTTAGGAGCAGAGATCATTGCTCTAAACCACGTCAAAATTTCATAGAGCTTATCTCCCATTACGTCTCAAGATTAATCAAACAGCTATATTTTGTAAACAGACTGTCAGGGATCGCTAATTTAAATTTATACTTTTTATAACTTGATCTTGATTTCCTTAACCTTATTCCAGCAATCTACGTGTTTACATCATTCGGTAACATTTTTATTTTTACCTTCATGGGAAAGATGATGATTAGATGTACTTTAATAGAGACTGTTACAATTATACCTTGAAGACTATTTGAGAGTGATTGACACTTCCAAATGCAAGCTAAATCTATAAAAAGTATTTCTAATTTAAGATCCAAGAAAGATTTCTTCCCGATGAAAGCGTAGGAATTCAGGTTCAGGTTGAAATTTCTCTGGTAAACGAAGTTTACTTCTATCATAAACAATAAAGTTATGTTCTAACGTCTCCTCTGGTAAAAAATTCTGAAGATAAGAACTTAGAACTAATTTGTAGTTTTCATCAAATGTAATTAGTCCTTGATCAAATGCAGCATCATGAGTACGTGAAAGACATAAACCATTTTGAGGATTGAGACGGTGTTCTTTATTCTTATGCCAAGGAATAATGTGACTTGCAATTAATAATTGCGGAATTGGATTACCAGTAATACAACAACGATTTCCATAAGACGACAAAATAATTTGTCGAAAAAAGTTCTGTCCAACTCTTATTTTTGTTACAACCTGAGTTTCTGTTTCGTCTATAATTCTATTTGGAGGATATTTTATTGCTGTTATTTTGGAATCTTTAGATTTTTCACTAGAAAGCAACTGATTTAGATCAGAAAAATCTAAGCCAACTAATTCCTGAAAACGCTCTTCACTTTCTGTTCCCAATAACTCCCAATTTGCAGTAAATTCATCCCATATTTGTTTGTCAGCTTTACTTGCACCGCTCAAGCCTTTAACACCGCGAGCTTGATGGACTGGATCAAGCGAAGCTAAGTTAACAAGTTTCATCGCTAAACTACTCGGCGTTCTACCTAGCTTTTCAGCGATTGCTATGATTATTGGTGTTTTTTGCTGAAGCTGACCAAATGGTAACTTGCAATATAAATTCATTGCAATAATTAGTTCGTCTCTATTCCAAAGCTTTCTAAAATTCATATTTCCCAAAGCCTTTTATAATTCATATTTAATGGTGTAGTTTTATTGAAAGTAAAACTACACCATTGATTCTCACCATACAATCAAAAAAATAACTGTATTAATGAATTTCTGCTGTATTAATTCATTGATATTGATGAATTTTTGAAATATCTGACATTTTGCAATCACAACTTATCCAACAAGTATTTTGAGTTATTGATCTAATAGTAGCAATTTGTCTCTTGGGGCAATCTTATAGCTGCAAAATAACTACAGAGATTTTAGATTGTATAAAAACTTAAATATTGTTGATTGGGATAACGCGCTCCTCAGCCATTAGAGGAGGTACTGAGTTGCCAATCAACTCAAACATTGCAGTCATCGGAGCATCGAATATAAAATCATCAGGAAAACTCTGTAATCTAGCCGCTTCTCTCACTGAAATACTTCTGGTTTGTGTTGGATGAATATACGCAAGTCCATCTTTTTTCATATGTGCAGTCAAAGTCCATGAAGGCGCATCCCATCGTAGACGCTTATACTTATCCTCAAAGATGTCACTACGATAGCGCTTTAATTCATCAGGGATATCACGATATAAGTCACCCTGCTTCATAACGCTAAATATCTCTAGATCGAGATCGTTGTGCGATCGGCAAATATGATTGAGTATCCCCTCATTTTTCTTTTTAGCCCACCTCATCTTTTTTTGATACGCATTACTGGGTTTATTCAGATAAGAAATCTCAATATCAACTGGTTTGACTCTTGCTCTCCTATGTCCCAAAGGCATAGAAATTGGCTCTAACGAAGGTAAGTCAGAAATAGCCTGCCCCACTGACACATATTCTGTATTACTAATTTTCTCTGGAAAATCCAACTTGAAATTTGTGTCTTTTCTTTTGCCTATTACAAAAAGACGCTTTCTTAACTGAGGAACACTATAATCAGCAGACAATAAGATTTGATATTCAATGTCATATCCTGGATATTCGCATCTAGAACCTTTTATTCCATATGATAGGTCTTCACATATTTGATTAAAAATCGGTTTGTTCTTTAAAGTGTTAACATTTTCCATTATAAAAAAATGAGGTCTGAAGTAGTTCAGAAATTCCACAAACTTTAAGTAAAGTAAACTTCTTAAATCTTGTTCAGGATTTCTTCCTAAATGCCGCATTTTTCCAATCCCTACAGCAGAAAAAACTTGACAAGGGGGAGAACCTATCAAAATATCTATTTCTCCTGGTTCAAGATTCAATTGATTAAAATCAATTTGGGTAATATCTGTGGAAGGTAGATTAAGACAAGTATCAGGGAAATTTTTATGATGAGTTCTTACGGCATGAGGATTAATCTCAATGCCTCCTAAAATCTTACATCCAGCATTTTGAAAACCTAAGCTTAAACCTCCTGCCCCACAGAAAAGGTCTATAACTCTAGGCTTATACAAATCTGACATTGATGCTCCTAAATACTCATTGCATTAGCTATATTATTATCTTTTAGAACGAACTACATTATTGTATTTACTTTTTTTAAGTGCTGATAAGGAGATGTTTAATACCGAATCACAAAAGAGAGACAACAGGGCGTTGCACATATTCATAATGATCAAAAGGTAGGATATACAGAATATATCCTAAAACGATTGCTACGCAAGTATTCTAAATAAAAGTATTTGAACAACATTATGAATATATGCAATGCCCTTTTTTAACTGTATGAGATATAGAAAGAGAACTTGGTGACTTACTACCGACGAATGAGAATTTGTAAAGGCTGATTTGGAGAGTGTTGCATAGTAAATAGGCGATCGCCTGCCGTAATTTCATACTCTCCTTCAAAAGCATTAGCAACGATCGCATAGCCACTACTATCAGTCTGTAACTCGACATTGGTTCGCCATGCGTGATTGATGAGGCGATCCAAGCGAGTGAAAGCAGGCTTCGGCTTACCATCTTGATGCAAAATTCCAGTGGGCGCACCCAACCATGCCCCGCGATCGCTATACGACCATAGATAAATTCCTGAAATCTGGGGATGGCTAAAAGCAAAACGATAAAACGATTCGAGATAATCGGCTTGTTTTTGTTCATGGTAGCGATCGCTTTTCCAATCAGTATAGTTACGACTGAAATCGAGGTTCTTTTTTATTGCTCCTGATAGCGAACTAACTTCAGTAAAAACAATCGTTTTACCCATAACTGATAGGCGATCTGAAATCGCAGCGAGTCTTTCCATAGACCAGTTTTCACGAAACATATGCGCTTGCTGACCGATCACATCAAAGGGAACTTGACTATTCTGCAATTCTCTTAATAATTCTGCATAGGTAGAATTGGCAACAAAGTCGTTAATTACAGCTTTAACTTGCGGATTGAGTTGTTTAAACTTAGTTAGGTACTGCTTAACAATTGCGAGTTTGCCTTGTTCCTTAAATAGATCAGTAAATGGATGATCGTAATTATCCCAATTTACGAGTTCATTAAACACATCTACTTCATCAAGGTGAGGGAAGATAACTTCTGACATATGCGTGAGAACCTTGTCCATCTGAAATTTTACTTCTGAGGGTGCGATCTCGCGATTCTCTAACCATGTCGGTAAACAGGCAGGATTGTGATTCCAAAACAAAGGATGTCCGCGCAGGTAAAAGTGATGCTGCTTCAGCCATGTAATTTTCTGAAGTAAAGCTTTGTCAGCATATTCATTTTCTTGAGGTTCATAATAACGCCAATAGAAAGTTACAGTTGCCGCATTAAAAAGCTGAAGGAAGTATTCACGATGGAGGCGATCGCTTTTACTCTCTGGCTGTCTAGGAGCAAGATCGTCATGATAGGCGGCTCCAAAATGAAACAAATGGCGCAAATGTTTGATTTTGATAGTTTGATTGACAATTGGCTTATCGTCTTGATCAACCAAATGGATTTCTAATCGAGCTGTCCGATTTTTTTGGATGCGGCGATCGCTTTCAGTAGTAGTTGATGCTTCGCTGACGTTCTGTTCAAAAATTGCTGCTAGAAAAGTGCCAATTCCTAATGTACTAATCTTTCGCAAAAACTGACGACGATCGCTTTTCATGACAGAGCAGCAGCAAATCGAACAATGCAACCAGAGGCGATCTGTTCTACATCAATTTGTTCAGCATCTCGAATATGCCAATAGCTTACGGCGGCGATCATCATTACGGCAAATAGGGCAAATATTATTTTCTCTGCGAAATATTATTTTAGCAATGCACCTTACGCAGAGCGAAGCCCCCCTCATCCCCCAACCCCTTCTCCCACGAGGGTAGAAGGGGAGTAAGATTAGTTTTCTGGTTCCCCTCTCCCTTAATGGGAGAGGGGCTAGGGGTGAGGGTCTTAGCAACTTCTGCGTAAGGTAAGT
>Ga0136636_10000522_pt1 | contig 19808 bp, 19 predicted proteins | sample AntDrymUQ8522106_2_FD_104653 | JGI IMG/M metagenome (GOLD analysis project Ga0136636, IMG submission 104653) | Polar desert sand microbial communities from Dry Valleys, Antarctica - metaG UQ852 (21.06) | ecosystem: Environmental > Terrestrial > Soil > Desert | place: Antarctica: Dry Valley... | reverse complement strand
TTTACATCATGTCGGCACCGGTCTTCCTGACCCGCCATCTCGGCGTTTCCGAAACCGGTTTCTTCTGGCTCTTCGGTCCGGCTATGGGTGGACTGATGTCGGGTGCCTGGCTGTCAGGGCGCCTGGCCGGAAAATTCACGGCGCGGCAGACGATTGCCAGCGGCTACGCGGTCATGGGCAGCGCGGCGCTGCTCAACATCGCGATCAACCTGCTGCTGCCGCCGATGCTGCCGTGGAGCGTCGTGCCGATCTTCATCTATACCTTCGGCATGTCGCTCGCCGTGCCCTGCCTGACGCTGCTCGCGCTCGACCCGTTTCCGGCGCAGCGCGGCCTCGCCGCATCGTGCCAGATGTTCCTGCAGTCGGGGTTCAACGGGCTCGTCGCCGGCGTCCTTGCGCCGTTGCTCTGGGGGTCGCCGCGCAACCTGGCTTTCGGCATGGGAGCGCTGATGGTTAGCGGCGCGCTCTGTGCGTGGATGCACGACCGCCTGACACGCGGCGTCACCGTCAGCTAGTCGTTCAGACCGGCTTCGTAGCTCGACAACGTTACCCCGGCGTGGGCGAGGAATTCGCGGATCTGCTTGATCGCGATCTTGGGGCAGGTCGAGCTGTTGTGCGGGTGATGCAGGAAGGCTTCGACGCGATTCAAGACGACGCGAAAGCGCGCGCCGTGCGCCGATTCGACGCTCGCGCCGAGGTGCACGAGCAGCGATTCGACCTCGCGCCAGTGAATGTTGGCGCTAACCGGCTCGCGGTAAATCTGCTGCAGCAAATGCAAATGTTTGTGGCTCATGCCATACCCTCCGACGATCTTGGCGACAACGTCATTCTGCGCTCGTGCGGCGGGGTGTGGACAGCCTTTCACTTACATCCCGAGATACGCCCTCCTGACGTCGTCGTTGCTCAGCAGATTGTCGGCGCGGTCTTCGAGGGTGATCGCGCCGTTCTCCATGACGTAGCCGCGGTGGGCGATCTTGAGTGCCTGGTTGGCGTTCTGCTCGACAAGAAAGACCGTCGTGTTGTTTTCACTGTTGATCTTCTTGATAATCTCGAAAATCTGCTTGATGATCAGCGGCGCGAGGCCCAGCGAGGGTTCGTCGAGGAGCAGCAAGGCCGGCCGGGCGAGCAGCGCGCGCGATATGGCGAGCATCTGCTGTTCGCCGCCCGAGAGCGTTCCGCCGGCCTGCTGACGGCGCTTGGCGAGAATCGGGAAGCGGCCGAAGACTTCGTCAATATCGGCGCCGATGGCGCTTCTGTCGTGGCGCAAATAGGCGCCCATCTCGAGGTTCTCGAGCACGCTCATCTGCGGGAAGATGTGCCGCCCTTCCGGCACCTGAGAGATGCCGAGGCTGACGATCTTCTCGGCGGAGAGCGACTGGATCGGCGTGCCGCGAAAAAGGATTTCGCCGTGGCGCGGCGGGCTCACGCCGCAGATCGACATCAGCGTCGTGCTTTTTCCGGCGCCGTTGGCACCGATCAGCGTGACGATCTCGCCTTCGTTGATCGACAGCGAAACGTTCTTGAGCGCCTGGATGTTGCCGTAGAAGGTCTGGATGCCGCGCACTTCAAGCATGGGCTTCCTCGCCGAGATAGGCTTCGATGACGCGCGGGTTTTCCTTGATCTCGCGCGGCGTTCCCTGGGCGATCTCCTTGCCGTATTCCATTACGACAATGCGGTCCGATATGTTCATCACCAGTTTCATGTCGTGCTCGATGAGCAGGATCGCGACCTTCTCCTCGGCGCCGATGCGCACGATGAGTTCGTCGAGTTCCTGCGTTTCCTGCGGGTTCATTCCGGCCGCCGGTTCGTCGAGCAGCAGCACGAAGGGGGCAGTAGCCAGCGCGCGCGCGATTTCGAGTCGGCGCTGGGCGCCGTACGAGAGGTTGGCCGAGAATTCGTTGGCCAGATCGGCCAAGCCGACCTTGCGCAACAGGCGGTGGCTTTCGGCGATCGTCTCGCGCGTCTCGCGCCGCGCGCGCGGCGTGCGCAGGATGGCGTCGAGAATGTTCGTCGAGGTGCGACAGTGGCGGCCGATCATGACGTTTTCGAGAACCGTCATCGCCGGGAACAGGCGGATGTTCTGGAAGGTGCGCGCCATGCCGAGGCGGGTAATGCTGTTTGCCTTGATGCCGTTGATGCGCCTGGGCGCAAGTCCCGGCGGATGCATGATGACGTCGCCGGAAGTCGGCGTATAGATGCCGGTGATGCAGTTGAAAACCGTCGTCTTGCCGGCACCATTCGGGCCGATCAGGGCGACGATCTCGCCTTCAAAGAGTTCGAAGCTGACGTCGTCGGCGGCGCGCAGGCCGCCGAAATCCATCGTCAGGCCGCGTACTTCGAGGAGCTTGGCGCCTTTATTTGCCGACATCGTCGCTCCCTTTGCTCACGTCGTACTCGTATTTTCGGCGCAGGCCGCTGATCAGCCCCTGCGGCCGGAAAATCATCATCAGCACCATCACCGCGCCGAACACCAGCATGCGGTACTCGGCGAAGGCGCGCAGGTATTCGGGCAGCAGCTTTAAGGCGAGCGCCGCGATGATCACGCCGAGGATCGAACCCATGCCGCCGAGCACGACCATCGCCAGGATCATCGCCGAATCCATGAAGGTGAAGCTGTCGGGGTTGATGAAGTTGTTGTGCGCGGCGAAGATGACGCCGACCAGGCCGGCCCAGAAGGCGCCGAGCGCGTAGGCCGAAAGCTTGGTGCGGGCCATATCGACGCCCATCGCGACACAGGCGATTTCGTCCTCGCGCAGCGCCATCCAGGCCCAGCCGATGCGCGAATTCTTGAGCCGGTTGGTGACGAAGACGGTCAGCGCGACGAGCGCCAGAACGATGTAATAGCTGTAGAGCGATTTCTCGCGGCCGTCGAGCACGAGGCCGAACAGATCGGGGCGCGGAATGCCGGCGATGCCGGCGGCGCCGCCAAACAGCACGTCCGAATTCTCGAGGACGATCTTGGTGATCGAACCGAAGCCGAGCGTGACGATCGCCAGGTAATCACCGCGCAGGCGCAGGATCGGAAAGCCGAGGACAAGGCCGAAGAACATGCCCATGATGCCGCCGAGCGGCAGGCAGGTCCAGAAGCCGAGGTCGAAATTCTTTGAGAGCAGCGCGTAGGTGTAGGCGCCGACGGCGAAGAAAGCGATATAACCGAGGTCGAGCAGGCCGGCGAGGCCGACGGTGATGTTAAGGCCGAGGCCGAGGACGACGAAGATCAGCGCGCTGACCATGATGTTGACGTGATAGAAGTTCTGCCCGGTCGACACCAGCCAGGGGAAGGCGAGGGCAGCGAGCGCGGCGACCATGAGCAGTCGACGGCTGAGGATCGGGTCGTCGGACAGGCGCTGGGCCCATGACCGGCGGGCGGACAGCGGCCGGGTCTGGCTGCCGCCCTGCGCCTGACGCGCGGCGCGGCGGTCGATCGAATAGCGCCAGGCCCAGGCGATGGCGAAAGCCGCGAGCCCGACCCAAAGCATATTGGCCCAGCGCCACTCGACCTCCTGGCTCAACGTATTGACGCGGACGACGACCAGCGGCAGGGTCAGGAACATGAACCACAGGCCGATGCCGAGAGAGCGTTTGAAGTGATTCATATCCTTAGACCTTCTGTTTGACCGCTTTGCCGAGCAGGCCGGCCGGGCGCAGGATGAGAATCAGGACGAGCAGGCCGAAGGCGAAGACGTCTTCGTAGGCGCTCGAGATGTAGCCTGCGCCGAGCGTTTCGGCGATGCCCAGCACGAGTCCGCCGAGCACCGCGCCCGGGATGTTGCCGATGCCGCCGAGAACGGCTGCGGTAAACGCCTTGATGCCGGCCATGAAGCCGATCGCGGCGTTGATCTGGCCGGTGCGCGAAGCGATGAGCACGCCGGCGATCGCGGCGAGCAGCGAGCCGATGATGAAGGTCGCCGAGATCACCCGGTCGACGTTGATGCCAACGAGGCGCGCCATTACGGCGTCCTGCTGTGTGGCGCGCATGGCCTTGCCGATGCGCGTGTATTTGATGAGCACGGTGAGGGCGATCATGGTCAGCGCGGTGACCACGAGGATGACGAGGTCGGCCGAACTCACGTAGCGCGAAATCGGCTCCATGAACGCGAAGTCGCTGATCAGTTCGGGGAAGGGCAGAAAGTCGGGCGTCTGCGCGAGCTGGACGTAGTTCATCAGGAAAATCGACGCGCCGATGGCGCTGATCAGCGGCGACAGGCGCGGCGCGTTGCGCAGCGGCCGGTAGGCAATTTTTTCGAGGGTGTAGCCGTACGCCGCGGCGTAAATCATCGCCACGATCGCCGCGACGACGAGTACGGTAAGGCCGCTGTAACCGGCCAGTGTCAGCACACCGGTGACGATGAAGGCGACGAAGGCGCCGATCATGTAAATCTCGCCGTGCGCGAAATTGATGAGCTGGATGATTCCGTAGACCATGGTGTAGCCGAGGGCGATCAGGGCGTAGATGCTCCCCTTGACCATACCGCCGCAGAGCAGCTCGAACAAATACTGGAAATCCATGGGTGAGCCTGATGGGGGTGTTAAAACCGGAGTTGCCGGCCTTGAGCCGGCTATCGGTGGCGAGAAGCTCGCCTGGCCCGGCCGAGGCAAAAAAATCGGGAGGCGGTCAATGAGTGGCTCAGAGACCGCCCCCCGGCGGATGCTGCGAACGGCGCTTATTTGACTTCGGCGAAGGCCCCGTTCTTGACCTGGTAGACCGAGAAGCCAACGCCTTCGGCGTCGCCCTTGGCGTCGAACTTGATCTTGCCGACGGTCGTTTCGATCGGGCTGCTCTTCAAGGCCTTGCCGAGCGCGTCGTAGTCGGTGCCGCCGGCGACCTTGATGGCGTTGACGGCGGCGAGCGTCGCCGCGTAGCCCTGGTCGAAGAAGGTGCCCGGCTCCTTGCCGTACTTGGCCTTGTAGTCGCTATGCACTTTGCTGTTGAGCGGGTACCTGGAGACGTCCATCGGGCCGGTCGCGTAAATGCCTTCGGCGTCTTTGCCGGCGATCTTGAGGAAGCCGTCGCCCTTGATGCCGTCCGGGCCGACGAAGGCAACCTTGATCTTGCGTTTACTCATCAGCGCGAGGAGCTTCGACGCTTCCGGATGGTAGCCGCCAAAAATCAGCGCGTCGGCGCCTTCCTTGCGCAGCTTCTGGATGACCGCCGTGTAATCCATGGCGCCCGGCTGGATGCCTTCGTACATCACGATCTTGGCCTTGCCGCCCTTTTCGATCGCTTCCTTGGAGAAGTCGGCGAAGCCTTTGCCGTAGTCGCCCTTATCGTGAATGATGGCGATTTTCTTGGCGTTCAGCTTGTCGGTGACGAAGGCTGCGGCGATCTTGCCCTGGTCGTCGTCGGCGGCGATCGTGCGATAGAAGTTCGGGTACTCGCCACTTTTCGTCAGCGGCGGATTGGTCGCCGACGGGCTGATGACGATGACTTTGGCACCCTTGTAAATCCCCATCGCGGCTTTGGTCGCGCCGGAGCACACGTGGCCGACGACGATCTGCACGCCCTCGGAGACGAGTTTGGTCGCGACGTTGGTGGCGATTTCGGGCTTGCATTGGTCATCGGCCAGCATCAGTTCAACCTTCTTGCCGTTGATGCCGCCCTTGGCATTGATGTCGGCGACGACCATTTCGGCGGCGTCCTTGGTCGGCAGGCCGTAGGGCGCCAGATCGCCGGTATGCGGACCGGCGACGCCGATTTTGATCGTGTCGGCAGCGAAGGCGGGTGCGGTAACGGCCAGCGCAGCCAGCGCGCTAACTGCGAATCTGACCAGAGTCGATTTAGGCATCGGTACAGTCTCCCTGTGGATAAGTCAAAAAAAACCCATGGACCTTATTAGAAAAGCCGCCGCCGGTCAAGTAAAAAGTCTCGTGTTTTCAGGGCCCCGGCACGCCGCTCCGCATTCGATGACGTTTGCTTGTGCACAGGGGTGGTGCATGGCGCTGAAACAATTTGCAATCATTTGACGACGCGCTGAAATATTTTACCCGACCCCAGCGCCGACAATGGCCTCGTCAAAGCAGTCGCAGCCGACCGCCCTTATGACCATCAACCCAAGGAGTCTCAAGATGAACCGCACAGCAATTCCCCGCTTTCCCTCCGGCCTGACATTCCTCCTCCAGCCTCGCCTCCACTCCTTTTTGTCGCGCCGTCTGGTCGCCGCGTTGGCCGTCGCGCTCGGCGTGAGCGCTGGCGCCTACGCCGCCATGCCGTCTGCGGGCGAAGCGCCCGGTCAGCGCGCCGGCATGCTCGCCGAGCAGCGCATGCATGGCCTGCATGGCCTGCGCGGCATCATGCGCCTGCACGACGAACTGAAACTCGACGCGAGACAGGAAGCGCTGTGGAACGACGCCGCCAAGACCGCCCGCGAGTCGATGGCCGGCACGCACCAGCGCCTGCGCCAGGAGCGCGAGGAAACGCTGGCGCTGCTCAACCAGCCGGGTACCGACCTGCGCACGCTGGTCAGGCGCACAGACGAGGTCCACGCCGACGCGCAGAAGCAGCACCTTGCCGCGCGCGAGCACTGGCTCGTCGTCTATGACGCGCTCAGCGCCGAGCAGAGGGAAAAGGTCCGCGTATTTTTCAAGGACCGCATCGAGCGCAGGGGCGAAGCCCGGCACGCGCCGCGCGCTCGCGACGCTCAGCGCGCAGCACCGCGCGGCTGAGCGTTGTGACCCCGCGCCGGGCCACCGCCCCGGCGCGCCGGGCTTGGCGTCGCGCCCAGCCCGGCACCGGCGCCCGGCGTTACACAAATGCCACGCTTGGCCCGTAGGCCGGGCGCGCTGCTGGGTATAATGGGCGTTTCACCGAAACCCTTAATTTATGCGCTCGCTCCAGTCGTTCGTCCTTGCCCTGTTACTCCTGCCGGCTCTCGCCTTTGCTCAGCAAATGCCGACGCCTCCGGCACTCGCCGCCAAGTCCTGGCTGCTCATCGAATCCGGTTCCGGTCAGGAACTTGCCGCGCAGAGCGCCGACGAGCGCCTCGAACCGGCGTCGCTGACCAAGCTGATGACCGCCTATCTCACCTTCGCCGCGCTCAAACAGGGGACGATCAAGCTTGATCAGACCGTGACGGTGTCTGAAAGGGCCTGGAAAGCGCAGGGCTCGCGCATGTTCATCCAGGTCGGCAAGCAGGTCGCCATCGACGACTTGATCAAGGGAATGATTGTCCAGTCCGGCAACGACGCGTGCGTCGCGCTCGCCGAGGCGATCGCCGGTAGCGAAGAAAATTTCGTGCAGATGATGAATCGCGAGGCGCAGCGCCTGGGCATGAAGGCGTCGAGCTTTCGCAATTCGGCCGGCATGCCCGACCCACAGCACTACACGACGGCGCGCGATCTGTCGATCATCGCCGGCGCGCTCATCCGCGATTTCCCTGACGAATACGCAAAATACTATTCGCTCAAGGAGTTTCGCTACAACAGCATCACGCAGCCCAACCGCAACCGGCTGCTCTGGCTCGACCCGACCGTCGACGGCGTCAAGACCGGATATACCGAAGCCGCCGGCTACTGCCTGATCTCGTCGGCCAAGCGCGGCCCGCGCCGCCTGCTGGCGATCGTGCTCGGCGCGGCGTCCGACGGCGTGCGCGCGCAGGAGTCGCTCAAGCTCCTCAACTTTGGCTTCCAGTTTTACGACGCCGTCCAGCTTTACGCCAAGCAGCAGGCGGTCTCCAACCTCAAGGTCTGGAAGGGCTCTGAGGCGACCGTCAAGGCCGGCTTCAACCACGATTTCATTCTCGCCGTTCCCAAGGGATTCGCGCCGCGCCTGAAGGCCGAGCTCGTCTCGCAGCAGCCGCTGATCGCGCCGGTTTCGGCCGGACAGATGGTCGGAACGATGAAGGTCAGTCTCGACGGCAAGCCGTTCGGCGACTACCCGGTGATGGCCATTGAAGGTGTTCCGGTCGCCAACATTTTCGGCCGTGCCGTGGACACCGTGCGTCTCTGGTTTAACTGAAAGGAAGGCACATGAACGCGTATCTCAATGGCGACTTTCTGCCGCTCAGCGAAGCACGAATTTCGCCGCTCGACCGCGGCTTTCTGTTCGGCGACGGCGGCTACGAAGTCATCCCGGTCTATTCGCAGCAGCCGTTTCGCATCGACGAGCACCTGCGCCGTCTGCAATCGACGCTCGATGGCATTCAGTTGCCTAACCCGCACAGCGTTGCCGAGTGGCGGGCGATCATCCTGCGCCTGATCGCCGCGGCCGACTTCGCCGACCAGGCGGTCTATATCCAGGTCAGTCGGGGCGCCGACACGCGGCGCGACCACGCTTTCCCGCAAGGCGTCGCGCCGACCGTCTTTCTATTTACCGCGCCACTCGTCGGCCCGAGCGCAGCACAGCGTGATGCCGGCGTCACGGCGATCACGGCGACCGACATCCGTTGGGATCGCTGCGACCTCAAAACCGTTTCGATGGTCGCCAACGTGCTCATGCGCCAGCTTGCCGTCGACGCGGGCTGCGCCGAAACGATCATGCTGCGCGAGGGCTTCCTCACCGAGGGCTCGGCGACCAACGTTTTCTGCGTCAAGGACGGGATCATTCTCGCGCCGCCCAAGGACAACCGCATTCTGCCCGGGATCACCTACGACGTCGTACTCGAACTGGCTGCCGGCCACGGCGCCGCGCACGTCGTGCGGCCGATCTCCGAGGCCGAGTTGCGCGCCGCCGACGAGATCTGGATCACCTCCTCGACCAAGGAAGTGCTGGCCATCACGACGCTCGACGGCAATCCGGTCGGACACGGCGCAGCGGCCGGCAAACCCGGTCCGCTGACGCGCCAGATGCATTCCTGGTACTGTGCTTTTCGCGACGAAGTGATGCGCGTTGCTGCCCGCTGACGTTTCGGCGCAGGAAACGCTGTTCGAGTTTCCCTGCGCCTTTCCGCTCAAGATCATGGGCCTGGCCAACGACGCGCTGGCGCAGACGGTCCTCGAAGTCGTCGTCCGCCACGTCCCCGATTTTGTCGCGGCGACGATGGAAATGCGCGCTTCGAGCGGCGGCAAGTACGTGAGCCTCACCTGCACGATCAACGCTACGTCAAAAGCGCAGCTCGACGCGCTCTACCGCGAGCTCTGCGCGCACCCGCTCGTCAAGGTCGTGCTGTGAGCGTGCTGCGGTGAGTGTTGCGGTAAAGCGGCAGACCGTGGTTCGCGACCTCGGCCTGGCGGACTACACGGCGACCTGGCAGGCCATGGTCAGCTTCACCGCCGCGCGCGGCACGGATACGCCCGACGAACTGTGGCTCTGCCAGCACCCGCCGGTCTATACCCTGGGCCAGGCCGGCAAGCGCGAACATCTGCTCTGTGACAATGGAATTGCGCTGGTGCCGATCGACCGCGGCGGGCAGATCACTTACCACGGGCCCGGCCAGGTCGTCGTCTATCTGCTGCTTGATCTCGCGCGCCGGAATCTGAAGGTGCGCGAACTCGTCCTGAACATCGAGCAGGCGGTGATCGACCTGCTCGCCGGCCACGGGATTGCCGCGCGGCGCCGCGTCGGCGCACCCGGCGTTTATGTCGACGAACCGGGCACCGGCGCCGACGCCAAGATCGCCGCGCTCGGACTGCGCGTGCGCAAGAACGGCTGTTACCACGGCGTCAGCCTTAACGTCGACATGGATCTCTCCCCCTACGCGGCGATCAACCCCTGTGGCTACGCCGGAATGGCGGTGACGCAGACGCGCGACCTCGGCCTTAAGCTGTCGCCGGAGCAGGCGGCGCAGGCGCTCGTCGGGGCCTTGCGCGAACAACTGGAGCGAGCATGAGCGAGGAGCAAAAATCGGCAACGAAGGTCGCCGGCGTCAAGCAGCGCGGCGAGTTGAAGACCGCGCGCATTCCGATCAAGATCGTCAGCTCAGGCGCGCCGCTGAGGAAACCCGAGTGGATTCGCGTCAAGGCCGGCAACGAGGCCGGCCGCTTTGGCGAGATCAAGAAAATGCTGCGCGAGCAGAAGCTGCACACCGTCTGCGAGGAAGCCGCGTGTCCGAACATCGGCGAATGCTTCGGGCGCGGCACGGCGACCTTCATGATCCTCGGCGACATCTGCACGCGCCGCTGCCCGTTCTGTGACGTCGGCCACGGCAAACCGCTGCCGCCCGACGCCGATGAGCCTTTGAGCCTCGCGGCGAGCGTCGCCCAACTCAAGCTGCGCTACGTCGTCATCACCAGCGTCGATCGCGACGACCTGCGCGACGGCGGCGCGCAGCACTTTGCCGACGTCATCGCCGCCGTGCGCGCGCAGTCGCCGACGACGACGATCGAAACGCTCGTTCCCGATTTTCGCGGCCGCATGGAGATCGCCATCGACGTTCTCGGCACCGCGTTGCCCGACGTCCTCAATCACAACCTCGAAACGGTCCCGCGCCTCTACAAGCAGGCGCGTCCAGGCGCCGATTACGCGCACTCGCTGGCTTTCATGCGCCAGTTCAAGGCACGCTATCCGCAGATTCCGACAAAATCCGGGCTGATGGTCGGCCTCGGCGAGAGCGATGAGGAAATTCTCGACGTTCTCCGCGACCTGCGCGGCAGCGGCGTCGAGATGTTGACGATCGGCCAGTACCTCGCGCCGTCGCAACACCATCTGCCGGTTGCGCGCTACGTCCATCCCGACACCTTCGCGCTCTACGAACGCGAAGCCAAGGCGATGGGCTTCACCGGCGCTGCCTGCGGCCCGATGGTGCGTTCATCGTACTGGGCCGACCGGCAGGCGCACAGCGCCGGCGTCGGCTGAGATCGCCACGGCCCGCGTCGGGCCGGTCGGCGCAGCTCACCTCAGCTTGCGCCGCGCAAACGGGCGACGCCAGGCGCGCGTCGTTCGCGCTCAGTTGCCCTTGCACAAACCGAGAATCTGGCCCTGTTGCGAGCAGAGATTGGCCGGCGCCGGGCGCGGCCGGCTCGGCGTGGTGGTGACGCGTCCCGACACGCAAGCGCGCAACTCGCTAGCGGTCGCCGGGTAGTAGATCCAGCCGCGGCCCGGGTTGGGCAGCGCAATTTCGACTTCACGCCATTTCGGGTGGCCTTTTTCCTGCAGCGTGGCAAAGTTCTGGCAGAGCGAGCGCGCGAAACGGCGCAGATAGACTTCGGTGTTTTTCAGCGCGAAATCGTAGGTGACGAGGTAGGCTTTGACAGCGAGTCCAGGGACGTCTTCGCTGAGCAGGTTGGGGTAGCTGCTGGCGCGTACCGTCGCCTGGACGTAGGTCTTGAGCGCTTCCTGGCTTGACGGTTGGTTGGCGTCGAACTTGAGCAGCTTGACGAACTTGCGCGCCTCGGGCGTCATGTCGGCGAGCAGCTTGGCCGGCTGCCCGGCGATAACGGCCACCGCGTCGATCGTCTTGTCGCCTGTCAGCTTTAGGAGCGCCTCCTCGTTCGACAGAAAGCTCGCGTTGGCCTCGGGAATCGGCGCGTTGTACATCAGCCGGTACAGCGTCGACGTCGTCAGCGCCGTTCCGCTGCCGAGTTCGCCGGCGTTGATGCGCGCGTCCTTGAGTTCGTGGATGTAATTGAGCGGCGAGTCCTGGCGAACGATGAAATAAATTTCCTCGTTGTAAAGCGGCATGATCAGGCGCAGCGGAGTGATCATGTCGCGCGCGCTGACGTTGCCGCTGGCACCCTGGTCGAGATAGGCCTGGTAGACGTCCGACTGCACAAGGGCCAGCTTGACGCCAGGTTCATAGCGCAGGCGGCGGACATTCTCCGCCGAGCCAGCCGACGACAGAACTTCGAGCCTGATGTCGGCCTGCGGCGCGACGAGGTCGGCGAGGTTGCGGCCGATCTGGATGTAGGTTCCCCGTTCGGATGCCGTGACAATCTTGAACTCGGCTGCCGCGAACGCCGCGCCCACTTGCAGCATAAGTCCGGCGGCAGCGAGCCCGACAATCAGTTTTCTGGCCATGAGTGTTTGTCCTGTAATTTATTTCGGGCGGCAGAGTCCGAGTGCCTTCTGTACGTCGGTGCAGGCTTCGGGCGCGGAGTCGGCCGGCGGCGAGTTGGCCGGTCGCGGAAGTGGAGGAGCATTGCGTGGAACTGCGGGTCTGGACGGCGGCGGACGCGCGTCGGGCACAAGCGGCACAGCGGCTTGCGAACTGCCGAGTGGTGCCGGCGCGTTGCCGCCGGCGGGTGTTTGCGGGGCAGCGACGGCCCGGGTGCCGGGCGCGGCGGTCGGGGCGACAGGCGGCGGCGCCGTTCGCTGTGTCTGCCGGTCCGAATAGCCGACGATGCCGAAAACGATCAGGAGCACGCCGGCGGCCAACAGCGCATAAATCGGCAAACGGCTACGCTGCGGGCGGGCGCGCGGCGCGATCTCCGTCGTTGTCGCGGGTGGGATATGCCGCTCTGCCGCCGGCTTCTGGGTGTCGATCGTTGCCGTCAGCGCATTGATGCGCCGATGCAGGTCGTAGCGGCGGCGCCGTACCGGGTCGGAAAGGACTTCATAAGCGGCCGAAAGATCCGCTAATTTACGCTGCGCTTCATCGTGTGTCCCGGAATACCGGTGCGGGTGATAGTGTTCGGCGAGGGCGGCAAACGCGTCGCGAATCGCCACATCGTCGTCATTTGGCGAAACCGCGAGGACTGCATAGCAATCGAGTTTGGGGTCGATTGACATCTTTATGCTGTTGACCTGCATTGGAGCGGAACCCCCAGCTGAGCTATTGATGCCCGAACTCTTGTTTTCCAAGCACTATAGTCGCCGTCTTTCGGCGGGTCAATCAAGCCTTCACGTCGCGCCAATCCCAGACGCCGGGGTCTTCAGCGGGTCGGCTGTCGTTGTTGACGACCCCGAGCGCATCGCTGTCGAGGTCAGTCGAGTCAGATTCTTTGACATCGCCTTGCCGGACGTCCCGGCGGCCGACGATTTCTCCGAGTAAGCGGTGGCCGACGCTGCTCTTCCTGCAAACGTCGAACACAGCCAAGCGGGGGAACGAGCGGCCAGCGTTTACTCAGAGAATTAATCTCTTGTCGTTAATTCGGCGGCACACAAACCGAGCGCGACGACCGTGTCGGTGCACCCGCCCAGGGCCGACACCCGCAGCGTTTTATCCGTCGTCGCCGTCGCCCGCCAGGTCGATCATTTCGACGCAGATCGGATCGAGTCCGGTGGCGTGGCGCTGGACGGCGCGCAAGCGGCCGCTGGCCGGGTCGAGCGCGTAGACCGTAAGCTGCGCCGAGAGCTGACCGGCAGCGACAAGCCAGCGTCCGGACGGGGCGATGGCCATGGCGCGTGGCTGCTGTTCGGTTGGGTAGTGGTCGACGAGCGTCAGTTCGCCGCTGTCTTCGGCGACGGAAAAAGCGGCGATCACGCTCGCCGTGCGCTCGCTGGCGTAAAGGAAGCGGCCGTCCGGTGTCAGGCGCAATTCGGCGGCCCACGGTTTACCGGAAAAGCCGGGCGGCAGGATGCTCACCGATTGCTTGAGCGTCAGGTGGCCGGCAGCCGTGTCAAAAGCAAAGCGATCGATGCTCGCGTCGAGTTCGTTGAGGCAATAGACGTGTTCGTTGTCGGGCGAAAAAACAAGGTGGCGCGGGCCCGCGCCGGGGCGCACGGCAACCACCGGCGGCGTGTTCGCCGTCAGTGCCAGCGTTGCCGTGTTTTCGTCGAGTCGATAGACGAAAATCGCATCGGCACCCAGCACGGGAACGAGCAGCCAGCGATCGCTCAGGTCGACGAGCGCGGCGTGGGCGTGCGGCAGATTGACTTCAATCTGGCTTGCCGGCAACGGCGCGCCGCCCGCAGCGAGCGGGAAAACGCTCAGCGTGTTGGCCGAGTACGAGGCGCAGAACAAGGCCCGCATGGCGCGATCGGTCGACACATAAGTCGGGCTGTCGGCTGACGGCGTGCTGGCGAAAAGTTCGAGTTTGCCGGTGCCGGCGTCGATCGCCAGCGCGACAACGGCGTTCTCGGCCCGCGTTCCGGCGTAGAGTACGCGCCGGGACGCGCCAAGGCGCAGCGGCGAGGGCGCGCCGGCGGTCGGCAGCCGTTGCTCGAGCGTCACTGCGCCGGAGCGCGTGTCGAGGGAAAAAACGAGGATCTCCCGGCTTTCGGCGCAGGAAACGTAAGCAAGGGTGTGGGTCATGGTGGTGGTCACTATCGGGAGGAGAAGTCCGTCGGCCGCGGCGCGCCAACCTCGACAGCAGTGTGGCGCAAAATTGGCTAAACTCGCAAGCCTTGGTCCACTGACCGCGCGGGAATACGGGAATACGAGACAATATGAAGCAGGGTGTCAGTCTGATTGGCGCACCGACCGACGTCGGCGCCAGCGTGCTCGGCGCGCGCATGGGGCCGGAAGCGCTGCGCGTCGCAGGGATCGCCGCGGCCATCGCGCAATTCGGGATCGACGTCCGGGACTGCGGCAACGTCGCCGGTCCGCCCAACCCGTGGCGGCCGGCGGTCGACGGCTTTCGCCATCTGGCTGAAGTGGTGCGCTGGAATGAACTGCTGTGCGCCGTGTTCGCGGCCGAACTCGAAGCCGGTCGCCTGCCGATTCTGCTCGGCGGCGATCACGCGCTCAGCATCGGCTCGATCAGCGCCGTCGCCCGCCACTGCCGCGCGCGCGGCCGCAAACTGCGCGTGCTGTGGTGCGACGCGCACGCCGACTTCAACACGGCGGCGCTGACGCCGAGCGGCAACATTCACGGCATGCCGGTCGCCGCGTTGTGCGGCTACGGTGCGCCGGAACTCATCGCGCTAAGCGGGCAGATTCCTGCGCTCGATCCCCGCGACATCCGCCAGATCGGCATCCGCAGCGTCGATGAAGGCGAAAAGCGCATGGTGCACGAGGTCGGTATCGAGGTCTTCGACATGCGCACTATCGACGAGATGGGCATGCGGCAAACCATGGAACTCGCGCTGGCGCAGGTCGGCCCGGATACGCATCTGCATGTGAGCCTCGACGTCGATTTTCTCGACCCCGACATCGCGCCCGGCGTCGGCACCGTTATCCGCGGCGGCCCGACTTACCGCGAGGCGCAGTTGTGCATGGAGATGATCGCCGACACCGGGGCCCTGGCCTCGCTCGACCTCGTCGAGCTCAACCCGGCGCTCGACGTGCGCAACCAGACCGCCGAACTTGCCGTCGACCTGATCGCCAGCCTGTTCGGCAAGAGCACGCTGATGCGCCAAAGCCGCGCCCGGCGCTGAGCACTCAGCGCTAACCGATAAAGCGCGCCGGATAGCGCGCCGTCAGCCAGGCCAGGGCGACGTACTTGACGGTCTTGCCGGCAGCGACGGCGATGAAGATGCCGGGCAGCGACGGGTTGGCCAGCGAGTAGATGAAAATCGCCGGCGTCTGCGGCATCGGCGATCCGGCGATAAAAGCGATTGCGAACAGCCCGTAGTCGACGAGCCAGTCGCTCACCAGCTGCCATTCGTCGCTGGCAACGAGTTCGGGAAAGCGTGCGAGGACGACGTCGCGGCCGAAAAAATGGAACAGCTCGACGAGCAGCGCGCCGCCGGCGCCGCTCGCCAGCCCGGTGAGTACGCCGAGAATCAGCCAGCGCCGCGGCGCGATGAGGACGGCGGGAATGAGCACGGCGACGAAGGGGAAGCTGAAGGTCGCCGTCGACGCGAAGGCAATCAGCGCGACGATGAGCGGGTAATAGCGATGATCGGCACTGCGCGCGAGGAGTCGCCGGACCCACTCGGGAAGCTGAGGTTTGTTCATGGTATTCTCGGCTGCACAGCGTGCCAGGGCCGCTCGACTTGCCGACCGGGTCGGTCGTTCTCTAGGGAGCAGTACATGCGTTTGACTCGAAAGCTGGGCTTGACCAGCCGGATCCTGTGGATTGTAGGTGCTTTGGCGCTCGCCGCACAGGCTTCGGCGATCGGTCTCGAAGATCTCTCGAACCAGGACGCCTCGTCAGGTCTTAAGGCGGCGCTTGCCAGGGGCGCCGAAGTTGCCGTCGCGCAGCTCGGCAAGCCGAACGGTTTTATGGGCGACGCGCGCGTCCGCATCCCGCTGCCCGAGTCGGTGCGCGCCGCCGAAAAAATGATGCGCGCCTTCGGCATGAACAAGCAGGCCGAAGAACTCGTCGAAACGATGAACCGCGCCGCCGAATTGGCCGTCGTCGAAGCCCGGCCGATCCTCAGCAAGGCGGTCAGCAGCATGAGTTTCGACGACGCGCGCGGCATTCTCGGCGGCGGCGATGACGCGGCGACGCAATACTTCAAACGAACGACTTCGAGCCAGATGACGGCAAAGTTCCTGCCGATCGTCAAGCAGGCGACGGCCAAGGTCAACCTTGCCGGACAATACAATCAGTACGCCGGGCAGGCGGCCAAGTTAGGCCTGGTCGAGCCCAAGGACGCCGACCTCGATAGCTACGTCACGCACAAGGCGCTCGACGGGCTGTTCCTGATGATCGCCGAGCAGGAGAAGGCGATCCGCAAGGACCCGGTCGGCAGCGGCTCGGCGCTGCTGCAAAAAGTCTTCGGCGCGCTCGGCAAGTAGGGCGCCCCGAATTTTCCGTCGATTAGGCCTCGCCAGTGCGCGTAGCTCAACCAAATCCGTTAACCGAAACAGGAGTCTGACCCGATGCAACCCACCGTATTGTCCCTCGACCAGCTACCGTCTTTTTACGCCGAGCACCTGGCCGCCAACTTCGACTTCCACCACAACGTCAGCAAGGACGATCTGTCGACCATCGATAAACTGGCGCCGCAAGTGCGTGCCATCGCCTGCAAGGGTGAAACGGTGCTCAGCGGCGAGACGATGGCGCGCTTTCCGAAGCTCGAAGCGATTGCCGTCTGCGGCGTCGGCTACGATGGTGTCGACGTCGCCGCGGCGCGCGCACGCGGCATCAAGGTCAGTAATACGCCCGAGGTGCTCACCGACGACGTCGCTGATCTGGCGATCGCGCTGATGCTCGCGGTTTCGCGCCGCATCGTCGGCGCCGACCAGTACGTGCGCAGCGGCGCCTGGGGCAAGGAGCCTCTTGCGCTTGCTCGTCGGGTCAGCGGCGCGCGCCTCGGCATGGTCGGTCTTGGCCGCATCGGCCAGGCCATCGCCACCCGCGCCGAAGGTTTCGGCATGTCGATCGCCTACACCGCGCGCAGCGCCAAACCGGCGCTTCCCTACACCTTCTACGCGAGCCCGCGCGAACTCGCCGAAAACGTCGACTTCCTGATCGTCGCGACCTTCGGCGGCCCGACGACGCGCGGCCTCGTCGGCCGCGAGGTGCTCGACGCGCTCGGACCCAACGGTTACCTCGTCAATATCGCGCGTGGCTCGGTGATCGACGAAGACGAACTCGTCCTGGCCTTGCAGGAAAAGCGCATCGCCGGTGCCGGACTCGACGTTTTCGTCGCCGAGCCCAAGGTTCCGGCGGCGCTGCTGGCGATGGACAACGTCGTTCTGACGCCGCACATCGGCAGTGCCACGGTCGGTACGCGTCAGGCCATGGCGGATCTTGCCTACGCCAACCTCGCCGCACATTTCGCCGGCCAGCCGCTGATCACGCCGATTCCGGCCTAGCAAGCGAAGTTCGTGCGGCGTTCGCGGCCAACGCCAAGTCGATCGACACCGCTTAACGTGCCCTCGCCGGGCCGTTCGGCGCGAACGAATCGGCTTTATCCGCGACCGCCATGCGCCGCGTCGATTCGATTTTTAGTTCTTCCTTTGGATTCAACAATGCAGCCTGACCGTAGCGCCGAACTTAAATCCCTGCTCGCCGAGCGCATCCTCGTTCTTGATGGCGCGATGGGCACCATGATCCAGCGTTACCAGCTGCAGGAAGCCGATTACCGCGGCATGCCCGAGCTTTCGCGCTTTGCCGGCCACGCGCATGATCTCAAGGGTAACAACGACCTCTTGCTGCTCACCCGGCCAGAAGTGATTCGCGCCATCCACGCCGAGTATCTCGCGGCCGGCGCCGACATCGTCGAGACCAACACCTTCAATTCGACGGCCGTATCGCAAGCCGATTACGGGCTCGAGGCGATTGTTTATGAACTCAACGTCGCCGGCGCGCGGCTGGCGCGCGAGGTGTGCGACGAGTACACGGCCAAAAATCCGGGACAACCGCGCTTTGTCGCCGGCGTCCTCGGGCCGACCTCGCGCACGGCGTCGATTTCGCCCGATGTGAACGACCCGGGCTTTCGCAACACCAGCTTCGATCAGCTCGTCGACACCTACAGCGAAGCGATCCGCGGCCTGTGCGACGGCGGCGCCGATATGCTGCTCGTCGAAACGGTGTTCGATACGCTCAACGCCAAAGCGGCGCTGTTCGCCATCGAGCAGTACTTCGACACGATCGTCGCGGCGGGTGGCAACCGCCTGCCGGTGATGATTTCGGGGACGATCACCGACGCTTCCGGGCGAACGCTCTCGGGGCAGACCGCCGCAGCGTTCTGGAACTCGCTCTGCCACATCCAGCCGCTGTCGTTCGGCCTTAACTGCGCGCTCGGCGCCGGCGAACTGCGCCAGTACGTCGAGGAGCTGTCCGGCATCTGCGACTGTTTCGTCTCGGCGCATCCGAACGCCGGTCTGCCCAACCCGCTCTCGCCAACGGGTTACGACGAGACGCCCGAGCAGCTCGCGCGCGAGATCGTCGATTGGGCAAAAAACGGTTTCGTCAACATCGTCGGCGGCTGCTGCGGCACGTCGCCGGCGCACATCAGGGCGATTGCCGAAGGCGTTGCCGGCCTTGCCCCGCGTGCCGTGCCGAAGATCGAAAAGAGGCTGCGCCTGGCGGGCCTCGAACCGTTCACCGTCGGTGCCGAGTCGCTCTTCGTGAACGTTGGCGAGCGGACCAACGTCACCGGGTCGAAAGCCTTCGCGCGCATGATCCTCGAAGGCCGCTTCGACGACGCGCTGGCAGTCGCCCGCCAGCAGGTCGAAAACGGCGCGCAGATCATCGACATCAACATGGACGAAGCGATGCTCGACAGCGTCGCGGCGATCGATCGCTTCCTCAAGTTGATCGCCTCCGAACCGGACATCGCGCGCGTGCCGATCATGATCGACTCGTCGAAGTGGGCGGTCATCGAAGCCGGACTCAAATGCATCCAGGGCAAAGGCATCGTCAATTCGATCTCGATGAAGGAAGGCGAAACCGTTTTTCAGCAGCAGGCGAAGCTGGCTCGCCGTTACGGCGCCGCGGTCGTCGTCATGGCCTTCGACGAGGCCGGACAAGCCGATACCCTGACGCGCAAGATACAGATCTGCGCGCGCGCCTACGCGCTCCTCGTCGGCGTCGGCTTTGCCCCGCAGGACATCATCTTCGACCCGAACATTTTTGCCATCGCCACCGGCATCGACGAACACAACAACTACGCCGTCGATTTCATCGACGCCTGCCGCTGGATACGCGCCAATCTGCCATACGCGCAAATTTCGGGCGGCGTCTCCAACGTCTCGTTTTCCTTCCGCGGCAACGACGCGGTGCGCGAAGCGATCCACACCGTCTTCCTCTATCACGCCGTCCACGCCGGGCTGTCGATGGGCATCGTCAACGCCGGCATGCTCGGCGTCTATGACGACCTTGACCCGGTGCTGCGCGAGAAGGTCGAGGACGTCGTTCTCAACCGCCGTCCAGACGCCGGTGAAGCGCTGGTTGATTTCGCCCAGACGGTGAAAGAAGGCAAGAGCAAAGACAGCGGTCCCGACCTCGCCTGGCGTGAGCAGGGGGTCGAAGCGCGCCTCGCGCACGCGCTGGTCAAGGGCATCACCGACTTTGTTGTCGCCGATACCGAGGAATGCCGCGCGGCGCTCGCCGCCGCCGGCCAGCCGCCGCTTTCCGTCATCGAGGGTCCGCTGATGAGCGGCATGAACATCGTCGGCGACCTTTTCGGCGCCGGCAAGATGTTCCTGCCGCAGGT
>Ga0136636_10000521_pt1 | contig 19810 bp, 10 predicted proteins | sample AntDrymUQ8522106_2_FD_104653 | JGI IMG/M metagenome (GOLD analysis project Ga0136636, IMG submission 104653) | Polar desert sand microbial communities from Dry Valleys, Antarctica - metaG UQ852 (21.06) | ecosystem: Environmental > Terrestrial > Soil > Desert | place: Antarctica: Dry Valley... | reverse complement strand
TGTGATAATCCAACAAATGATAACAATTATAGCGATCCAAAATAGATAGTAGTGTAAGGAGTTCTGAAAATGATTGGCCCATTTAAATAAAACGGCAAGGGTCATTTTTTTTGTAAATAACATCTGGCAAATGAAAAAAACATCAAATGAAAATAATGACTAACTATACGCGATTGTTGCTTCTGCTTTTTCTTACTGTTTTTGTATCTGCAAAAATGAACAACCTGCATGCACAAAGCTGTAACCAGATTGAAATACTTTATACCTCGCCAGAATGTTTTAATGAAAAGGGTTCTGATGAACCTGCTGGTGGACAGGGAAGAGGTTGCAAACCAATTGCAGTTTGCAGAAATCAAAACTATACTTATTCGTCTTCTGGTACCGGAACAGGATGGGTGTATGGCTGGAATACAACAGGCCCCACCGCAGTTTTCATTAGCCCAAGTACGACTTCATCAACCATTAATATTTCCTGGCCGCAGGTAGGAAGTTATACATTAACACATACTGCAACGGATCCATCAGGCAATGTATTTACCTCTTGTTTAACAGTAAATGTAAAAGACAAACCAATTGCCAATTTTACTTTTTCCCCCAATAATGTATGTGCAGGAAGTACCATCTCATTTACCAATACTACCACCTTTAGCGGAGGAGTTGCCTACTCATGGAATTTTGATGACCCTTTAAGTGGTAGTAACAATTTCAGTACTACAACCAACCCAACACATACATATAATAATCCCGGCGTTTATAATGTAACTTTAATTGCTTATAGTTTTTCTACTGTTTTGGCACCCAGCCAGAATGGTGAAGCAGCCGCCGCTATAAAAACTTGTTGTGCTGATACGATTAAAAAAGTGGTTACGATTACACCGGGAACCTTAACAATAGAATGTGTAAGCACAGTATGTGCTGGTGATACAGTTACTTATAATGCTGTTGGTTGCTCTGGTGTGATCTGGTTACCGCCTGTGGGAGGAAGTATGGTAAACCAAACTCCTACTTCCATTACTATACAATGGGGCAATGGAAATCTGCAAGGCCAAATTCAGGCCCAATGTCCGGGTGGTTGTATTGCCTCAGTTCCTGTTCCTATTATTCCAATCACACCCATTATTATTGGTAACACAACACCATGCAATACATTAACCAATTCTTATACGCTCTCTGTTTTACCGGGAACTTTTTATACATGGACTTTAACCAACACCACAAACAATACAAACCATAATAGTTTACTTAATACCTATCCTGATAACAATACTGTCTGGATTAACTGGGCATTAGCACCTCCGGGAACTTATCAGCTCGCCATTCATTTGGATAACAAACATATTTGCTGCAACAGTAACGGATCATTAACCATTACCCCAACAGGTAAATGGACTGGTTATTTTGATCAGACCATTTGTGTAAATACTACAGCAAATTTAGCGGTTGCTCCCGGTGGAGGAACATTCAATTGGACGGTACTTCTTCCAAATGCAGGTGTGGCACCCCTTAGCGGCTCTGGCAGTTCCTTTAATCCATTATTTACCATAGCTGGCGATTATACAGTTCAGGTAATTGAAACAGCAAATACGTATTGTAACAGTGGTGCTTCTAATCCGCAGCAAATAAAAATTAAAGTAATTAACATAGCTACTCCTGGAATTATTAATGGACCTGTAGTTGCATGTGCTGGCTCCAATAATACTTACACTATGAGTACTCCAGCTCCCACCGGTTATCACTACAAATGGAATATTACTGGTGGCGCCGGAACTTTTCAACCTGGTAATCTTACTAATGTAAATGGAAACAGTGTAACCATTAATTGGACAGCATTAACAGGAACGATTTCTGTTGTATTGGCAGCCAATGGTTTTCCGCCTTGTCCTTCTCCTGCTGTTACACTCAATGTAACACAGGCATTTGCAGGAACAATAACAGGAACTATGAATGTATGTGTTGATGGAACTGGTACTTACACATTAAGTGGTCTCCCTGCGGGTACACCTGTTAATTGGGCCATTTCACCATCAAGTCAGGGCACCATCAGTTCTCCACCGGGATTAAATCCTGTTACCATTTTATGGCATGGAACAACAAGTTCCGGGCCATGGCCTGCATCAATAAGTGCAACAACAGGATGTGGCAGCCCTCCTGCACTTACTGGTATAATGGTTTCCCCTAAATTCAGCGTAACTATTTCGCAAACAGGAATAGATATTTGTCAACCTGGCGGTGTAACACTATCTGCCGCCGGAGCGCCTTTGGGAGCTAGCTATATATGGAGCCCGGGTGGCCAAACAACGCAATCCATCAATGTAACTACACCGGGATTTTATTCTGTTACATCAACCAAAAGCGGTTGTTTTTTTACATCATTGCCATTTGAAGTTGAAGATCCATTCCTCATTTTACCAATCACGTGTGGCTTTGGTTTTTGTAATGGAACGGCTACAAATGAAGTATTATCCGTAGCGGTTATTAAACCATTTACCGGAACATTTACTTACCAATGGTACAATGGTATTTATCCTGCAGGTACTTCTATTTCAGGGGCAAACTCTCCCAACTATACTACAACAACACATGGAAATTATTATGTGATTGTTACCTATAATTCTTGCACCAGGTATTCTAATTTTACAGTACAGAAAGTTTGCTGCCCTGATATTAATAATCCGCAAATTGCTCCGCCTGTTCGAAACAGTTGTAACTCTTTTACCTTTACCGGGACTTCTCCAAATCAAACAGGTGCTCCTATTACCTGGAGTTTTGGAAATATTGCTACTTTGCCGGGAATATCAGGTGTTCCCATTACCTATACTTTTCCTCCGGAAACTATACCTGGAGATTATTGTGTTAAATTTTGTGTGGGGTCTCCTTCAATAAACCCAACAAATTGTACAGGTAATTGCACGGCAACATCTGTCAGGGTTCCAATACGTGCTTTCTTTACTTATAAACTTGGTTGCAATGGTTGTTTAAATATTATAAACCTTTCGAAAGTATTACCAACCAGTGGTTCTGCTGTCGCTTCGTATAGTTGGGATTTTGGTGATGGAAGTCCAGTTGTAACAACCCCCTCTGCAATACCGCCTGCTCATTGTTATACAGCAACCAACTCTACCAACTATACCGTTACCTTAACCATTAATTATACCGATCCAAGTTTGGGATTAACATGCCAGAATCAGTACAGTGTATCTTTCAACTATACGCCGCTTGCTATCAGTGTAAATCCCTCTCCTGTATGTACAGGTGTTTCTGCAACATTTAATATAGTGGGTAGTCCATCTTTCAATATTATTACTTCTGCATGGAATTTTGGGGATGGGTTTACAGCTTATACCATTCCAACAACACATATTTATAATACAGCTTCCAACTTCCCTGTTACATTAACAGTTACAGATGCTTTGGGTATCACCTGTAAAGACAGCAGTAATATAAATGTGTTACCAGGCATCTCAAATTGTACAATAGTTCCTGCTTTTATTTGTCCTGGAACAGCAGCCACATTAACAGCACTCAATATTGCTGGTGCCACCTATTTATGGGAAGTAGAAACAACACCGGGCAATTTTGTATCTGCACCCGGTACAAACAACGCAATGACTTATTCGACCACTGCTCCCGGTTTTTATCGTGTAATTATTACAAGTTCTAATGGTTGTAAATGCATCAGCAATAAAGTAGAAGTAAAAGCAGTTACTAAACCAAAAGCCATTATTGGGGCAACACCTTCTTCCAAAATTTGTGGATCAGGTAATATTTTCCTTACCAGTACCAATCAATTACCAGGTTATACTTCACAATGGTATGCCAATGGAAATTATGGTACTCCCCTTGGAGGCGGACAAGTATATCTTGCTTCTGGTGTTTCGGTCACTACTGTGTTCAACTTAATACTTACTAATGAATATGGATGTAAAGACACTTGTTCATTCACCATAACTGTAAATCCAATTCCTGCACAACCCCTCATTACAAACAGTCCAACATTGTGTGAAGGTGTACTGATTACATTAAATGTTACCAATTATACCAACAACATTACATGGAACACTGGTGCCAATACAACCAGTAGTGTAGTGTATGCAGCAGGTGTTTATACAGCCACCTATACCAATCCTTTAACAGGTTGCAGCAGCAGTAAGAATATTAAGATTAACAGGAGACCCCCTACAGATTTATTCCCGCATTTTTGTGAAAAAATTCCATGTACCTGCCGGGATTCATTAGGAAATTTCACCATCTATGCCCCCAAACCATTGATTGGTACTTTTGCATCCAACTACAATATACAATGGTACTTCAATAACAATCTGGTTGGAACAAACGGAAATAATCCCCTGTACACCCCTGCTGTAAACGGAACCTATCATGTGGTAATTACCGATCCGCTTACCGGATGTAAGGACACAAGTGATAAATACTCAATTGTGGTGTTACCATGCGATACCTGTGGTTGTAAAGAAAGTCAATGGGGTGCAATTACTTTAAATAAAAAAGATAAGTTGCCGGTTACTGGTATTGAAGTAAACCCTAAATCAAGTGCAGGTACTGGCATTATAAATGGTGAAGTACTTCAATGTAATGGAGGGTACACCCTAAAGTGCAATCAAACATACACAATCAATGCAAACTATATCTGCAAGGACAGTAGTTGTCCTTCAAAAGTTACTTACTCATTACAGCCGCCAAGTGGGTCGCCCATTACCGGAAACGGGCCGTTTAGTTTTATACCGAATCAAAGCGGAGCTTATACTTTGGTGTTATATGGCTGGTGTGGCAATCAAATCTGCGACAGTTGTAAAATTACTTTCAAAGTAGAATGCAAGCCTGAATGCAATTGCAAAGGAAGTCGTTGGGGTGATAAATTTTATACTATAGATAATGTAACCAAGCCTATTACTTGCATGAAGCCAAGTGATAAACCGATTGATGTAAAATGTAAAAGCCCGATTACCATTACAGCAGGGTTTTATTGCGGATTTCCAAATATTTGTCCTCCTAAACTCACCTATACCTTACAGCAACCAACAGGTTCGCCCATCATTGGTACCTTACCTCTTACGTTCACACCCAATCAAACAGGAACGTACAGTATTACCTTATATGGATGGTGTGGTACAAAAATCTGCGACAGTTGTGTAATACGTTTTAAAACAGAATGCGACAGTGTGACATGTTGCCCATACCAGATAAAAGCCGATACTACGCCAGTGAAATATAATTATGTATTGATACCAAACGCAACTGTGGTTACTGAAAACTTCACTATCAGCGGATTAAGTACCGCGTCCATTACAGAAGTAAGAGCCAATATAGTAAGTTACACTATCACAGATAACTTCAACCAGGAATGTATGAAGTGCGTGAATCTTCCATTTACCTGGGGAAGTGTATCATCTGCCACAAACATAGGGAATGTACCTCCAAAGATTACCCTGTTTGGAGGTGCCACAGTTTCTACATTCATTGGAAGCGGAGCAGGCGCGTATCAAAATCCAAGAGAAATTGTATGGAATAATAATACCACCATTTCAATACCCAACAATACAAATATTGGGATAAACTTTATTGTACCCCCACCTTCGGGTATTGATTGTTGTGAATTGAAAGGAAAGATTTGTGTAAAGTTTACCTTTCGAGATAATGATTGTAAAGAATGTGAAGTAATTAAATGTTTTGAATTTAAGATTAAGAAGAAGTAAAATTTAATACCTTACAACTGATGAGAAAAATATTGATCCTGCTTTTATCAGGCTGTTTCAGTTTATTGCATGCGCAGGTAAAAAAAATCAAACCTTCCGTATCGGGTACCATCGGTGTTTGGTATGAAGGTTATGGGTTAAATCTTAACCCAAAACATGCCTTGCCTCCTTTGTACACTCAACGCAGACCATGGAATCAGGTGCGTTTTAATTTTTCACCCAATATAAGTTTCGGTAAATTAAGCATCCCGTTCAATGTAAACCTGGCAGCATTGCCTACCAATTTTGCAGGTCCTTATGCAGGAATCAAAAATCAGAATTTTATGCAGTATGTTACCAATCCTATGAATACGATTGGAATTAATCCGAAATACAAATGGGCGGAGTTGCAACTTGGCACACAATATTTAAAGTACAGTGATTTAAGTACAGGTGATATTGGAGCCTTTGGAGCAGGGTTTGATCTTCGACCCAAAACATTACGTATTAAATTTTTTACTGGTCAATCTCAAAGGGGAATCAATTTTGCCTCAGGGCCGCCGTTGGTACCTGGTGCTTATGCAAGAAATCATTGGATGTTTCAGTTTGGAAAAGAAAAGGAAGGCAAGTATAATGTGGCCATCAATTTTGCAAAGGGGAAAGATAAAATCAGCAGCGTGAATCCGCAATTGCCTTCTATACGGCCTCAGGAAGGCTTTACCATGAGCCTTGTTACCAATCTGTTTTTTAAGAAAGGTTGGTACTTAAAAACTGAGGGAGCACAATCCAACTATACCTCTGATTTAAATACACCCTTGGTTGATACTGCTGTTACTGCTTTCAAACCTTTTATTTCAGCTCATGCATCTACTTTAAGAGATTATGCAGGCATGGCTTCTATTGGAAAAAAAGGAAAGAACTTTGATATTGGTGTAGGAACAAAATATCTTGGTGCTGGTTTTCAAACCACAGGATATCCGTTTATGCAGCCCGACCGCTTTGATCTTACCCTCAACACCCGTTTTAATTTTATGAAGAAAAACAAGTCAAATGTTATTGCAAGTGTGGGGCGAAGGGTAAATAATGTTTCAAAAACAGCCAACCGGAGTGAACAGTTTATTGGAAACATCAACTGGTTTACACAGTTCAATGATCAGTTCAGTTTAAACCTTAATTATAATAATTTTGGTTTCCAAAGCGTTGGTACTACATTAAGCCCTTACAATATAAAAAATGTAGCGAATGATTTTAGTATCAACCCTACTTATAGCTGGAGTAATAGTAAGATGATGCATGCACTCAGCTTTAATTATACTTACAGCCGATATGATGAAATAGATGCGTTCCTCCTTTCTAAAACAAAAAATAACACACATACTGCTTTGCTTAGCTGGGTTCCTGTTTACTTAACAAAAGATATCAGCCCCGATTTCAGTATTTTATATTTCAATAATCAAACACCTATCAACTTTCCCACTCCTTCCATTTTAAAAACAAGAATAGCCACGTTTAGTACAGGTATCAGTTTTCCGGCAGCAAAAAAGAAATTAAAACTGCGTGGACAGTTACAATATAATTATGAAAAGATCAATGCTTTTACACCAAATCATAACATACTTGCCAATGGCAGTGTGGATTGGAAACTTACTAAAAAGTTAGTTTGGCAAACCACTATGAATACCAACCTGTTTAGATTTGGCAGTCAAAAAGCACCTTTAGTAAGGCCGGGTTATTTAGAAAGTTTTATGCGAACCGGTTTTTCTTATCAATTCAGTTCTTCAAAATAATGTTATGCAGAAAATAATTTTTATCCTTTTAATCATTTCCCAATTGGGTGCAGAAGCTCAGGTTAGGCTACAATTAATACTTGGCAATAACAACCCGCCTGCACAAATTAATGAATGGGTTTACCGAAATGATTTATTTAGAATCATTGCAACGTTGCAGGGTGTAGCAAGTCAGCGATTGATTATAAAATCAGAAATTAAAACCATTGATGGTACTGTGGTTGCCTCCTCTAATTTAAATACAGCAAGAGTTATTACTGTGCAGAGTGGTAATACTGTTTTATCTATGAGTGACTTTTTTCAACTTGAAGCATTGGTTTTTAACGGAACGTATCAGCAAACCTTTCAGCGAACCGGTAAATTACCTTCGGGACAATATCAACTATGTATAAGAGCCGTAACACCCGGGGAATTCATTCCTATTAGTGAAGAACTTTGCCGGGGTTTTGTAATAACCAGTTATCAATTGCCCATTCTCGTGCAACCCCAGCAGGATGCAGAGTTGAACAGTAAACAGGCGCAAACAGCCATCATTTTCCGTTGGACTCCATTATCGCCTCCTCCAAAAGAACCTGTACAATATCACATTACGATTTTTGAAGTATTGCTAAACCAAACGCCCTTACAAGCACTTAGAAGCAATCAACCTATATTAGATGCGTTTGCTCTTGCCGGTACCTCACAATATATTTGGAAGCCTCAATTGGATTTTTCATTCATTCAAAACCCGGCTGATACCATTCTGCAACAGAAGAAAGCGTTTATCTGGACTGTACAAACATTAGACCGGCAGGGAAATGTGATGGGAGAAAATAGTAATGAAGGCAGAAGCGAGCCGTTTATTTTTTATGTAAAATGAAGATTGATCTTGTGAAATCAGAATAAACAGGTCTAAAAAAAAGTTATTTATCTCAGATTTTAATCAATAAAAATGATATAATAAAGCAGATATTTTTAAAGTCTTACAGATATATTATTTCCCATCTTAATACCAATTGAGGTATCATCGTTATTAATCTGAGCGAAATTATATACCAAAAGTTAAGAATAATCATACATTAATTTAAAACTACATCAATACCTATAATTAAATATAAATGATTTTGAATCTGAATTCTCCTAAATTTATTTATCTGAAAGCAGATGGTTTACGTTAGCAATATAAATGAATTTTAAAATTTGTAGCACTTACCAATTGCCACAGTAAAATAAATAATGCATTAAAGCCTTCTACATAAAATCAGCGAGAATCCGTCAGGCAAATCGGCGGAATTTTTTATCCATGCAAAAGAATGCAACTACTTATACAGAATCTGCTGGTATATTCTTTGGTAGGGAAAGGGGAAATAAAACTGGAATCTGTTCATTTATTCAAGGTATTGGATAAAGTAAAAATGGATTTAATAGAAAGATTTTTACAATTAAACGGCGTACTCCAACTACCGGATTCCTCTAAAATTGACCCTATAATTAAAGGACATTTCACCAGTATTTACCGCGTTTTTCTTAACATCATCAACAATGCCCTGAAATTTATACTAATAGATACCTACCCTTTTATTTCCGTGCATTTCAAAGAGGAAAATACGCATTGGCTCATACAAATAAGTGACAATGGCCTAGGAATGGAAAAGATGTTTTAAAAAAAAATATTTAAACCTTTTAAAAGACTCCATAATAAAGAGGTGTAAGAAGGTTCCGGACTGGGACTCGCTACCTGCAAAAAAATAATTCTACAACATAAGGACAAAATATGGGCGGAATCTATTTCCTGAGAAGGCAGTACCTTCTATTTCACCCTTCCCAAATATAAGCTGCACACACTTAATTTAAGTTAAGATTCTTTTGAAATCACCTGAAAATGAATCTTATTTTAAAGGCTGCATATCTTTTATAACCTTTGCAGCTATGGATGAGAAAAAAGGGCAACTGATAAAAAAACCGGGAATAATTTTTATGGGTACACCTGAGTTTGCTGTAGCAAGCTTAAAGGCCTTGGTAGAAGCAGGCTATCCCTTATTGGCTGTAGTAACGGCACCAGATAAACCCGCCGGAAGAGGTCTTCATTTGAAAGAGAGCGCAGTGAAACAATACGCGGTACGAGCAAATATTCCTGTTTTACAACCAGAAAAACTCAGAAACCCTGAATTTTTAGATTCCCTGAAAAAACTTGGAGCGGATTTGCAAGTGGTAGTGGCGTTTCGTATGCTTCCTGAATTGGTTTGGAATATGCCTCCTATGGGAACACTCAATGTTCATGGTTCTCTTTTACCACAATACAGGGGTGCGGCTCCCATCAATTGGGCAATCATCAATGGAGAGCAAGAAACGGGTGTTACCACTTTTAAACTGCAACATGCCATAGATACCGGCGACCTGCTGCTACAGGAAAAAATACAAATCGAACCCAATGAAACGGCCGGACAAATTCATGACCGGATGATGGAAGTAGGTGCTCAGGTTTTAGTAAAAACAATTGAAGGTTTGATGGAGGACTCTATTGTGCCCATGCCGCAAAACAAAACCGGAGAAGCACTTCTCCACGCCCCTAAAATATTTACTGACACCTGTAAAATTGATCCTGCTCAATCAGTATCCGAGGTTCACAACCTTATCAGAGGTTTGTCCCCTTTTCCGGGTGCATTTATCTATCTTGGAGACAAAACTTTTAAGATATATGAAAGCGAAATTTCCGAAAACCTAACCATAAAACCTATTGCCGGTACATGGTATATTGATAATAAAAATAATTTAATGTTGGGATGTAAGGGGGGCTTTGTTTCGTTAAAATTAGTACAACTGGAAGGTAAAAAGAAAATGCCTGTAAGCGATTTTCTTCGTGGATTCAGATGGCCTGAAGAAGCAATTGTACAAATGTTAGAACTGCCTTAATACTGTATCAGGATTTCAAAAACAGTGTCGCCTGTTAATCCCAGTAATGCAGCGGCAGCAACATTTATGCGGGTAGTTAATCCATTATTCATTTTTATTTGTGGAAGTGGCCCAACCACTTTTGCATATATAAAATTACCTGATAAAGGTTCAGTAAGTTTTACTACCTGTCCGATAGGCAGTGTATTATGCAACAAATAAAAACGGCCATTATTCCAGCCACTCTCTGTTTTAAAAACAGATGCTTTTCCCAATGTTTGATGAATAGGTGTTGAAGGTTGCCACTCTGCCTCAAACACCCCTACGCCATGGTAAGTGAGCTTTGATACTTCATCCTCATATAAAGATTTTTTGTTTTGTCTAACTGCGTCAATAGCTACAGGTATTTTCTCCCTGTTGACATGAATAAAATCGGTAGAATCGTTTGGTGGCGATAAATAGCCAACTAATAGTTGTTGCCCTACACTAAGATTATTACTACGCAACCCATTGAGTAATTTTATTTCATTATAAGCAATAGAACCATACCATTGAGATATCCTGTATAAGTTATCGCCTTTTTTTACTTCATGATAAACAGGCAGGCAACCGGTGCAGTCATCATACCGCAGCTTACCTGCCAAAGGAATAAATATTCTCAATTTACTGGTATCGGATGTGCCGGCAAGCCCCCAACTTTTAAAAAAATCAGCCAGGCTTTGATCTACAGAAGGCCTGACAAGAAGAAAGGCGTTATCACCTTGTATAACTCCAGAAATATTTTGTCCAAAAATAATATTTGAAAAAAAAAGCAAAACCAACCCTAAAAAATATTTACTAATCCTTTCCTTCGACATGCCTAATTGCTGTTTGCCTTATTCAAATAAAATATGTTTCCCGTTCACCTCCGGTATTTGCACAAAAGTCAGGTTTTCTATTTACTTCTCCGCTAAAATAAATCAACTAGCTTTATTTGTTTATGGTTTTCATTTTTATTGTTTTCGTTATTATTGTTTTCGCTATTATTTGTTTATGGTTTTCATTTTTATTGTTTTCGTTATTATTGTTTATGGTTACATTTAGTTTTTGTGTGAAAATTGGAATTCTATTTTTGGAAGCCCGCATTAGGTGGGACAGGTTTGGAATTTGAAGATGTCCTCATGTATTTTTATAAATTTTTAATTTCACCCACTAATTCCTGTAACATTTTTTTAGCGTCTCCAAAAAGCATAGAAGTTTTAGGCTGAAAAAATAACTGGTTTTCTATACCCGCATATCCTGGTTTCATGCTTCTTTTATTTACAATTACCGTTTTTGCTCTTTCTACTTCCAGTATGGGCATTCCATAAATTGGGCTTGCCGGATCTGTTTTTGCAGCAGGGTTTACTACATCATTGGCTCCCAATATAAGTACGGCATCCGTTTGGGCAAACTCCTCATTTGCCTGTTCCATTTCCAGTAATTTTTCATAGGGTACGTCACTTTCAGCAAGCAATACATTCATGTGGCCCGGCATACGACCTGCCACAGGATGAATGGCGTATTTAACCTCTACCCCTCTTTCTTCAAGTAGTTTTTCGAGTTCATGACAAGTATGCTGCGCTTGCGCTACTGCCAAACCATACCCTGGTACAATCATTACTTTATTGGCATAACCCAGTACTACCGCTGCATCACTCAAGCTAATAGCTCTTACATTTCCAGTAATGGCAATAGCATCTCCTCCAGCCCCACTATTGCCTCCAAAGGAACCAATCAATACATTTAAAAGACTACGATTCATGGCTTTACACATCAGCAAAGTGAGTAAAGTTCCCGCTGCCCCAACCAATATGCCCCCGGTAAGCATGGCTTTGTTGTCGTATAAAAATCCACCGCAGGCTGCTGCTACACCCGTAAAGGAATTGAGCAACGAAATAACCACCGGCATATCGGCTCCACCAATTGGCATTACAAACATAACTCCATAAATAATGGCTATTGACAGAATAATATAGAATACTAAAACGGAGTTTGAACTAAAGGGCAGAGCAATGAGGTATATTGCTAATGCAAGTAAACAAGCCAATAAAATGAGGTTAACCAATGTTTGGCCTTTAAAAGCAAAATCTTTTATCCTGCCATTTAGTTTTCCCCAGGCAATCATACTTCCGGTAAAGGATACGGTTCCTATTATCAAACCTAAAGTAATAATCAATAAAGTAGCATCACCAAAAACGCCGCTTCCTCCCTCTAATGGATTTAAACCTGATACCTCCAATTGGTTGTGGGTAAAGTGATTAAATTCAATAACACTGATGATGGCGGCACAGGCGCCCCCCATGCCATTAAACAAACTTACCATTTCTGGCATAGCCGTCATCTGGACTTTTTTTGCTGCAAGCCAGCCTGCAATGGAACCAACCAACAGTGCGGCAAATATCCACCCAAGGTTAGAAAGTTTATCTACCTCCTCATCCTGATATAAAAATATAGTACCAAAAATGGCTAACCCCATGCCAAAAGCCGCTATTAAATTACCCCTTCGAGCCGTTTCGGGATGGGAAAGCATTTTTAAACCCAATATGTAAGAAATAGAAGCAATAAGATAGATTATGGTAAGAAAAGAAATATTCATAAATAAACCAGTACTGTTTGTGATTGGCTGTAAATATCGGAGATATCGTCAAGATGTAAAAAGTTTTTCCACAATCGCTGCCAAATAAGGAATAAACTTGCCTTTTGTTCTATTTCAATACAAATAATTAAGCACGTGGTAAAATAAATATTTTCAAAAACGTTTGATAGTAAGTAGAATAAAAATTTCAGCGAATGAATTACGGATCAATGGAAAGCGAAGAGTACATTAATAAGTTTCAGGTAACTATAGCGTTTATTATGGATGATACCTTTATGAATTATGTACCAGACCATAGAACCTACATTAACTACCTTATTAACAAAGGCATTATTGACTCCTACACGGTAAGTATGGTAACATTAAAAAGCTGGATGGTTATTAATGCGCCAACCCGGGAGGAAGTAAAAGAATTACTGATGCGATCTCCACTGTATAAATACTGGACATACGATATTGATGAAATTTTTGTGTTTGATGGCCAGGGTTACCGATTACCAGCTCTTCAACTTAACTGAATTTTACAATCATCATTGTAGGCTAAACCAATACTCACAGCTTTTTTCAACCATACAAATAGGCTTATGTATTCTTCACGGCATTTTAACAAATACGCCGGTATGCCATCTAATAGCTGATTCAACAAAGGTTCTGTGAACTATCTTAAGGAGTAAAACTAAACATTGGTGTTATTCTGCCGTTGTAAGAGAAAGATATCCTTATAGGAAACGTCATAATAAGATGCATAAGAAATTCCACACCATATTTTCCTCAAATCTTAAAATAAATATTCTTACCATCCTTTTTTTAACCTTTACAGGTGTCTTACTTGCACAAAATGTTCCACAAAAGCTAAAGATAAACGGTACCATCAAGACAGTGGATGATAAAGTATTGCAAGGGGCAAGTATTTTGATAAGAAGCATAAAAGATGGAGCTACATCAGATGCAGATCGCAAAAGATGGGTAAGTGTGTCCGATAAAAATGGAAATTTTTCGTTGGACGTAGAACCCATAGGTCCTTTATATCTTGAGATTACCTCTATAGGCTTTTCTGATATTTTCCTTCCTTTATATCCAGAAAAAAATGTTAATACTTTCAGTACAGGTATTTTAAATATGGAAGAATCGGTTAATAAACTGAATAATGTGGTGGTGACGGCAAGTGCCAAAAAGCCTTTTATGGAAATGGGTGTTGACCGCAGAATATTTAACGCTGATGCCATGCTTACTGCCAGGGGTGGAAATGCGGTAGATTTGCTCCGTAACATTCCCGGTTTGAATGTTGATGTAAATGGCGGAGTACAATTGCGTAACAGCAGTCCTCAGATTTTTGTAGATGGACGCCCTACCCTTTTAACACTCGAACAGATTCCAAGCGATGATATTGAAAAAGTGGAAGTTATTACCAATCCTTCAGCTAAATACGATGCTGGAAGTACAGGTGGAATACTGAATATTATTTTAAAAAAAAGCAGAAGGAATGGCATTAATGGCTTAATATCGGCTGGCATTGGCACGCCTGGAGTAAGTAATGCCAATTTAAGTTTGAATTACAGGCAGGGAAAATTGAACTTTTTTGTAAGTGCAAATCACAACCAACGCGGAGGTATTGCAAAAAGTGAAGCCTACCGGATTAGTAAAAAAAATGGAGAGCCAATAGGATATTTTGAGCAGGAAAGCAAAAATGACCGAACCCGTCGCTTTGAAAACATACGTTTAGGTCTAGATTATTTTATGGATGAATATAATTCTTTGTCTATAAGCCGACAGGCAACCAGCGGTATATCCTTAAATTTAGAAAATCAAACCCAGGAATATTTTGATGGCCAAAATGTTCTTGAAAGAACGGGTATCCGAACAGGACGTGATGAAACTGATTTTAAAAGGAACAATTTACAGGTAAATTATCGCAAAACTTTTCAAAAAGAAGGAAAAGAGTGGACCGCTGACTTTACTTACGGTGGACGTAAAAACAGCTCTACCAATGATATTGCCAACAGCTTTTTTGATTTAAATGGTAATATTTTAGCCGATCCGAATTTAGTTAACAATATCGGCAACAGCAATGAAAACCAATACACGTTTCAAACAGATTATGTTAATCCTATTTCTGAATCCAGCAAGTTGGAATTAGGAGCTCGCTTTTTTAATAATATCAGCAACGACAAGCTAGATGTATTTGGACTTAAGAATGGTACAGCTACCAAATTGCCATTGAGTAATAACTATGGGTTTAATGAAAGAATTTATGCGGCTTATGGCAATTACAGCAATAAGATAAATACCAAATGGAAATATCAGGGAGGTCTTCGTATCGAGACATCTTCTTTTAGAGGAGAATTGAAAGATAGTGCCCAAAGTTTTGGATACAATTATCCTGCCGAAAATTCAAGTATCTGGAATGCAATTTTTCCCAGTGTATTTTTGACCTACAGCCCTAAAACAGGTAACGATTTTCAAGTTAATTTCAGCAGAAGAATAAACAGACCAAGGTTTTGGCAAATCAATCCATACGTTGATATTACTGATCCGCAAAATATTCGGAAAGGTAACCCACAGCTACGACCAGAATTTACCAATAGTTTTGAATTGAATTATAACCGAACATACGATAAGGGTAATATTTTCATGGCTTTGTATTTCCGCAATAACACCCAGGATATTACGAGTTATACAGATACAATAAACACAAGACAACTGGAACAATTAAACAGCGCGGCGGTTGAACCTAATGCTTTATTATCTACTTTTATAAATGCCGACCGAACCAACAGGCTTGGGGTGGAACTGACCTGGCAGCATAAAATTGGTGATAAGTTTGAAATTGCTCCTAATTTCAATGCTCAATACCGGGATGTAAAAGCACAGGTTAATGGATTAAATCTTAGCAATAGCGGATTTAATTGGGATCTACGTCTTATGACCAACTATAAATTATCGGTACCGAAAAGTAAAATTTTCAATAATCTTTCATTTCAATTGCAAGGTGAATATGAAAGTCCCGAAGTAATTCCACAGGGAAGAAGTCTTGCACAATATGAGTTTGATTTTGCCATCCGTAAAGATTTTCTGAAAAATAATGCTGGTACCCTTACATTTAATATCAATGATATTTTTAATAGTCAGCGATGGGGCAATGTAACAGAAACAGCAACCTTTTTTCAGGAATCATATCGCCGATGGAATGTAAGGTCTTTTCGACTTACTTTTAGTTACCGATTTGGCAATAAGGATTTGCAAATATTCAAATCTCGTGAAGGTGGTGGAGAAGACCGGGGCTGAAAAAAAAATAATATCGTATTAAAACTAAAAAGATTTTTTCTTCAATCTGAAAATATTTTTTATTAGAAAAAATGGATTGGATCGTTGCAGAAATAAACAAAGTACTGCAATAAAGGATTCTAAAATCAGATCATTTAAAATACTTTATTTTCATAAAATATTAAATTTACAAGCCAACCTTTATATTTTTCTATTGTCCACTTTATTCATTTCAATCTTTCCTTTTTACGGGAAAAAATCATTCCCTTTAAAAATTGAAACAACAATCAATAATGGATTTAACACTTAAAAGTAAATTTTCTTTTAAAAAGATGGGTTTTGTTTAAATTTAAAATTCCTTTTCCCCCATTTCACTTTCTGGAACTTTTATTTTCCTGTTTTTCTTCATGATATTTAGTCCCACCGAAAATTGAATCTGGTTAACTTCATAAATATAATTAGTGGTTGTAAAAAAGTCTTGGCCGCTGGTCGTAATTCGCTGACGATTACTGGAATTCCATCCTAAATCAAGACTTTGGCATATTAACTGAAAAGCCCAGCGCTGATCATCGGTTTGTTTTTTAAGACTCAGTGCAGGATTGAGAAAATAACTATCTTTTCCTTGCAATGTTGGCCTGTTACTCAGGTAATTAATCACCATCTGACTACTCCAGTTTTTACCCAGATTAAAATGTTGATTTATATTTAAGGTAAATGCCAAAGCCTGATTTTTCACCGATAATGTGTTGTTCAACAGATTTCCTTCAATTTGATAATAATACAGGTTAAATCCTACAATTGACTGCCACCAGGAATTAATTTTTTGGGTATTACCCATTTCTATTCCCCATTGTAAAGCCCGATCTCCATTAGTAAAAACCCTGTTTAAAATAGTATCATTGTAAACACTATTGGTTCTTTGAATGGGATTGGCAATGTGCTGAAAATAGGGTGTTACAAAAAAACTACCGGAAGGATAAACATGATCCAATCCTGTTTCAAACAAGAAAATCAATTCTGGCAAGAGTTCCGGGTCTCCTTGTTCCAATGTTTCGCTGTGTTCTCGTTCCGGAAACGGATTGAGCTCGTAATTATTGGTTCTTCTTATACGCCGGGAAAAACCTCCTTTCAGGGTCCATTTTGCGGGTAATTGATATTGAACCCTGGCATTGGGAAAAAAGTTGACTAGACTCAAAGTCCTTTTTTCAGACTGTTTAGAAAAAATAAGTTCCCGGTTGGTCGTTTCCATACGTAATCCGGTACTGTATTGCCATGAATCTTTTTTGCCATCATATTGCACATATCCAGCATGAATAAGATTTTCAGCCTTTACCTTACTGGTAAATTCAGGATCAGTAATAAAGCTTCCGGTTCCTGTTATCGAAGTAAGGTAAAGAAAATCTCCATCTTGAACATCCACCCGAAATTGGTAGCCCGCCGACCAGCCTGCGTTTTTGTAATCCATTTTTATTCGATAGGCATTGAGTGGATTCTTACTTGGATTTTCAGTGTATTGCAATGTGTCTGAAGAATTTTTTGCAGGCACATTGAGGTTTGTGGTTAGCCCTGTCAAATTTGCTCTTTCATACAATCCTGTTATAACAAGTTCTGATTGCGGATTGAAAGTATGCCTCCATTCGAGGTTGGCAAGGGTAAATTGCCCTTGCTTTTGTTGACTGTTTGCATTATAATACAAAAAAGTGGAAGGATTACCACCCATTATACCACCCCTTTGTATTTCATATTCAAGATTGGCATCACGTACCTGAAATTTTTCTCCAGTATAAAAACCAGCAGTCCATTTATTTTTAGCATTAGCCTGAAATCCTGCCGAAAGTCTTGCCCCATAATTATACCTTTTAAAACTCCGTTCCCCAACACTGGGAAAATCAGTCCGGCGATTGTTAATCACCGTAAATACATCTCCCTCTCTCAATCCAGCCTGATCATTGCGTAGATAGTTCACATTTGCCTGTATATCCCACTTATTTTTTTGGTAGCCAATGGAGGCATCAGCACTCCATCTTTTGGCAATCCGGTCATTTCCAAAACCATCGAGGGAAGGGAAACCACCCATCACATTTGCCTGGAATACCCATCCTTCCTGTTGGTAGTTTTTTGTTACCACATTTATAATCCCCGAGCGACCTTCTGCATCGTAGGCCGCAGAAGGATTGGTGATTATTTCCATGCTTTCAATATTGGCGGAGGGTATTTGTGCCAGCATGGTGGCTGGGTCTCCCTGTACCACCTTTCCATTAATGAGCAACAAAAAGCTAGATGACCCTCTGAAGGAAATATTACCACCGGCATCCACACTGATTGAGGGCAGGTTACGTAAAAGATCAACCCCATTGCCGCCTGTGGCATTGGCGTAGGCATCCGCCTTAAAAATCTGCTTGTCGAAACGCATGGATACAGGCGGTTTTTGCCCTCGCACCACTATAGACTCCAGTGCATCGGAATAGTATTGCAATCGGATGGTTCCAAGATCAATTTGCCTTTGCTCATGTTGAAGTATAACGGGAAGAATCCGTTCTGCAAACTGAATATAAGAAAAGGATGCCGAAGCAACTGTTCTGCTTTTCAGAACAATCTTAAATGAGCCATCCATCTGAGTTGTTCCTGTGTGAAGCGCATTACCACTGACATCTCTTAATGAAATGGTAGCACCCGATAGTGGATTATTTGTTACACTGTCAATCACCTTCCCACTAATACTGGTCTCTTGGCAAAGACAAAAAAGCGGGAAGAAAATAAGGGAAGAAAGAAGGAAATATTTCACCCAAGTAAAATTTGTATTACAAAAGTATGACGCATTTTAAAAGTGAATCCAATTGTTTATAATACATAGATTCTGTTTATGAATTGCATTCATTTTTTCTCCTGTAACAGCATAAGAGATTGCGTCCGGTGGTTGCAGGTATAATTTTTTCAAAACTCAGATGTTATTCCTCACAATTTATTTGCTTATGGAAAAAGCACTTTCCTTCAGATAACCATTTTTGCAGATAAAAGGCACCTATATGGAAGTGGGTAACAAATCAATTTTTGTAAGTGCAAGTGGAGGTACTTATTTATTCAGATAACCTAAAGCAAGCAAGGAGCATTCAAAACTTCTCTTTTGAAGACCTAAACTTTCTCCTCTATTAATCCCTTCTTCGATTCAAAAGATCGGATATGAACCATAAATTACACTATATGCGTATTTATCCAAATCTGGAAATCTGAACTCGATAACCTTACCAAATTCAAAGTTTTTGGACAATTATAAAAACAAAGCAGTAGATAAAATCTATTATTTCAATCGAGCGACAGCATTTATATGCTGGGTAGAATCAACCGCAGGTAGTATATAAAGAGCGTAAATGTATTCTTCTTTTTTAATCAGTTTCCAGAAATTGTATTCATCAATGAAATTGTAAAAGAATCCTGTAATCAGGTCATTTTATAATATTTTTCTGAATTTCGTAAAGACAAATGTTGCTTTCGTGATACCAAAGGCATGGTTCGTGAAGTGTTGGGTAAAAAGGAAGCAGGCTTGTCCTAACATTGCACTTGTAAAAGATTATACAGACAAG